>FWPU01000633.1_pt1 | contig 78876 bp, 90 predicted proteins | sample 2228361 | NCBI WGS metagenome assembly FWPU01 (sample SAMEA103939777, study PRJEB20133) | metagenome | reverse complement strand
ATCGAAGCCCTACCGGACGCATCGTCCAAGCTGGTCTCCAACGGTTCCTGCTCATGCTCGACGCGCTGAGTGAAAAACTCGACAAGATTCTTCGCAAGCTCCGCGGTCATGGTGTCCTGACCGAACAGAATATCGCGGAGGCGCTGAAAGAAGTCCGGCTGGCGCTGCTTGAAGCGGACGTCAACTTCAAGATCGTCAAGGAATTCATCGACCGGGTCCGCGAGAAGGCGGTCGGCCGGGAGGTGCTGCAGAGTCTCACGCCCGGCCATCAGGTGGTGAAGATCGTCTGGGACGAGTTGCGCGAGATGATGGGCCGAGAGAAATCCGGTTTCAGCCTCGCCTCGGTTCCGCCGACGATCGTGATGATGGTCGGATTGCAGGGCGCCGGGAAGACGACGACGTGCGGCAAGGTGGCGCGACTGTTCAAGCAGCAAGGCCGGCGGGTCTTGCTCGTTGCGGCCGATCCCAGGCGGCCGGCGGCCGGCGATCAGTTGGCCATCCTGGGCCGTGATCTGGGCGTCGAAGTCCATCGGTTCGACCAAGCCGACGCATCTCAGGCTGATGTGGTGCGAATCTGCCGGGAGGGAGTCGAGCGCGGCCGTGACCAGGGCTACGACCTGGTCATCCTGGACACTGGCGGACGGTTGCACGTCGACGAGGAGTTGATGGCCGAGTTGGCCGCGGTCAAGCAGGCGGTGGAACCGCATGAAGTGTTGTTGGTCGCCGATGCGATGACCGGTCAGGACGCGGTGAACATGGCGAGCCGATTCGACCAGCGGATCGGGTTGACGGGCGTCATCCTGACGAAAGTCGAAGGAGACGCGAGGGGCGGCGCGGTGCTCTCCATTCGTGCGGTGACCGGCAAACCGATTAAGTTTCTCGGTGTGGGGGAGAAGCTCGACGCGCTGGAGGCGTTTCACCCGGACCGGATGGCCTCGCGAATTCTGGGCATGGGCGATGTCCTGTCGCTCGTCGAGAAGGCCCAGGAAGCCTACGCGCGCGAACAGGTGGAGGCGGCTGAGAAGAAGCTGACCGGCGGCGGTTTTACACTGGAGGATTTTCGCGAGCAGCTCGGGCAGGTGAATCGGATTGGATCGTTCGAGCAGATCCTTAGCATGTTGCCGGGCGGTCAACGGTTGAAGGATCTGGCGCAGAACGGGTTGCCGGAGCGGGAATTGAAGCGCGTGGTCGCGATGATCGATTCCATGACGCCTCGGGAGCGCCGTGACCACACCATTATTAACGGAAGCCGGAAAAAGCGCATCGCCCGGGGCAGCGGGGCCAGCGTGCAGGAGGTCAACCGATTGTTGAAGCAGTTTCTGACCGCACGAAAAATGATGAAGGCGATGACCGGCGCAGGAAGCCGGCGGCATCTTGCGCGGTTGATGCGGTCGATGTAGAGCAGAGGAGCCGGCGGCGGTCAGCATCAGACGAAATTCTGGCTGACGGCTGACAGCCCTTTTATGAAGGAGGATACACGTGGCGGTTCATTTGCGATTGGCGAGAGCCGGACGACATAAGCGTCCGTTCTACCGAGTGGTGGCGGCGGATTCGCGGATGCCCAGGGACGGACGGTTCCTGGAGATCTTGGGCACCTTCGACCCATTGAAAAATCCGGCCTTGCCGGAACTCAAGCAGGAACGGGTGCTCAAGTGGCTCAGACAGGGCGCCCAGCCGACCGTGACGGTCCGAACCCTGCTCCGTCGTTCCGGAGTCTGGCAGCAGTTTGAAAGCGAACGAACCGCGGCAAAGAAGGCGTCGTAAAAAGGCGGTCAGCGGCCTCCGCTGGGCCATCAATGCTGAAGACCGATAGCTGTTGATTGTCAGCGACTCGCCGGAGCCGGCAATGAACGACTCGTTGGATCTTGTCACGATCGGCAAAATCGAGAAGCCATTCGGCCTCTGCGGCGAAGTCCGGGTGCGGTCGTTGAGCGATGTTCCCGGCCGGTTCGAAACGCTTTCCCGGGCGATCCTGCGCTCGCCGTCCGGACAGGCGCTCGCAACCGCGGTGAACAGGGTGCGAGCCGGTGGCGGGTCATATATCATCGGTTTCGAGGCGCTGACGACGCCGGAAGAAGCTGCGGCGTTTCGCGGCGGTCTGATTCAAATTCCTCGGAGCGAAAGTCCCGCCTTGCCAGAGGGTCGATATTACGAATATGACCTCATTGGCATGCAGGTCAAGACCGAACTGGGCGACCCGCTGGGAACACTTGAAGAGGTGTGGGAATTGCCCGCCAACTATGTCCTTGTCGTCCGCCGGCAGGGCCGGGAGGTTTTGATTCCGGCGACGAAGGATGTCGTGGCGTCGGTGAACGTCGCCGACCGGATCATGACGATTCGTCCGATGGAGGGACTTGTGGAGGATCAGGATGCGGTGTGACATTCTCACCTTGTTCCCCGAGATGGTGACGCCTGTACTCGGCCAGAGCATCCTGAAACGGGCCCAAGAGAAAGGTCTGCTGGAAGTCCGTGTCCGTAACCTGCGTGACTATACGTTCGATCGGCACAAGGTTGCCGACGATATCCCGTACGGAGGCGGCGCCGGTATGGTAATGAAGGCCGCGCCCATCTTCCGAGCCGTCGACGCGCTCCGGGAGGAATACGGCCAAGGCGGCGACGGAAGCATCGCCCTTCGTGTGCTCATGCCCACGCCCCAGGGACGACCGTTCACGCAGGACTACGCTCGAAATCTCGCGGGCGAGCGGCGGCGGCTCGTCTTCCTCTGCGGCCATTATGAAGGCATCGACGAGAGGGTTCGCTTGGGGTTAAACCCCGAGGAAGTGTCGCTCGGAGACTATGTGCTGACGGGGGGAGAGCTGCCGGCGTTGGTCATCATCGACGCGGCGGCCAGGCTGGTGCCCGGGGTATTGGGCGATCCGGAGTCGGCGGCGCACGAGTCGTTCGCCGATTCGTTGTTGGATTATCCTCAGTACACGCGGCCGCCGGAGGTGCGCGGACTGACTGTGCCCGAGGTGTTGCTGTCCGGGCACCACGAGGCGATCAGGATCTGGCGGCGGCGTGAAGCCTTGCGGAACACCTATTTGAAGCGTCCGGACCTGCTGCGGGACCGAATCTTCAACGAAGAAGATCAACGATTGCTCGATGAAATCGTCCGCGAAAGCGCCAGAGCGGCGCCGGTGCGGTGCGGGGAGGAGGGATAGCGCCATGAATCGGTTGGAACGGATCCAACGATCGCTGACCAAGAAGACGGTGCCCAGCTTCGAGATCGGGGATACCGTTCGCGTTCATGCGAAAGTGGTCGAAGGCGAAAAAGAACGTATCCAGGTTTTCGAGGGCGTGGTGATCGGCCGGAAAGGGTCGTTGAACAGCGAGACCTTCACGGTACGGAAAATTTCATACGGTGTCGGGGTGGAACGGATTTTCCCGATCCATTCGCCGGTCGTCACGCGTATCGATGTAGTCCGTCAAGGCAAGGTGCGCCGGGCGAAGCTGTATTATCTGCGGCACAAGAAGGGCAAGACGGCGAAAGTCGAGGAGCGGGAGTTTTCGGGGGAATCCAAATCTCCCGGAAGCGGGGCCCGTTCCCCCGGCTCCGCAGAAGCTGTCGCCGAACCGGAGCCGGCCGCAGCCGTCAAGGGCTGAAGGCGTTCGACTCAAGGATCGTCCCCGCGGCGCCGCCCGCTTTTGGTATTGCCGGTCTGGAGTATCCCTCGGTGGGACCCACCGACGAATTTGAGGCGGAGGCTCGGCGATGCGGCTACCGCCGCATCGCGGGTCTGGACGAGGCCGGCCGAGGACCGCTTGCCGGTCCGGTTGTGGCCGTCGCCGTCATCCTTCCCTGTCGTTATCGGGTCCCCGGTCTGAACGACTCCAAACAGGTCACCGCGTCCGAGCGGGAACGACTCTGCGAGCACATCCTCCGCCACGCGGTCGGCGTGGGCATCGGCTCGGCCAGCGGGCGCGAGATCGATGCCCTGAATATACTAGAGGCGACTCGGCTGGCTATGGAGCGCGCGGTCAACGCGCTCGACCCATCTCCGGATTTTCTCCTCATCGACGCCGTGGCGCTTCCGCTCGTGGGGCTGCCGCAGCGTCCGATCATCAAAGGCGACGGTTTATCCCTCTCCATCGCGGCGGCGTCGATCGTCGCCAAAGTCACCAGAGATCGTCTGATGGCCGACTATCATCGGGTCTATCCGCAGTATAATTTTCCGACCCACAAGGGCTACGGCACGTCGGAGCATCTGCGGTTGCTCGCCGAGTACGGGCCATGCGAGATCCATCGCCGGACCTTTCGTCCTGTCCGGGACTGTCTGGCGGGACGGACTTCCGCTTTCCCATATGATGTCAAGACGCATCGGGCGCGGGAGGCCGGCGGTTCTCACGGATCGAGATGAACGACGGGCGACGCAGCTTCGGCCAGCATGCCGAATCGGAAGCCGAACGGTACTTGCGACGGAAGGGGTATCGGATCCTCGCCCGAAACGTTCGGTCTTCGGGCGGCGAAATCGATCTCGTGGCGCAGGACGGCCCGGTGTTGGTCTTCATCGAAGTCAAAGCTCGTCGAACGTCCGCCTTCGGAGGGGCGGTCTGTGCGGTGCATGAGCGGAAGCGGAGGCGCCTCGTGCGGCTGGCGGCGCAGTATCTCGCCCGGAACCGGTTGCGACAGCCGGCTTGTCGGTTCGATGTTCTGCTTCTGCAGGATGAAGAACATGAAGGCAGACAGATCCAACACATCGAAAACGCGTTCGAGGTACCCGGCGAGGACCTGCGGTGGTAAACGGCTGGCCAGAGGCGAGCGGCGATGGGCCGGGGGTGGCGGAGAAAGAGCCGCTGTTTTGCCTCTGCTTTAGATCTGCTCGCGCCGCTTGCCACTCGCCTCGCGCCGTGGCTTCAAGATGATCCAACTCTTCCACGTCTCCAAATACTACGACCGGCGGCCGGCGCTCTCCAATGTCAGTCTTGAAATCGAGAAGGGCGAATTCGTGGTGCTTATGGGCGCTAGCGGGGCGGGGAAGTCGACCTTGTTGAAGCTGCTCATCGCTGCGGAGCGACCGGATGAAGGTCAAATCTTGGTTCAAGGCCGGAACGTTGCCAGGTTGAGGGCGTCGGAGATCCCGTATCTGCGGCGAAAAATAGGGATTGTCTTTCAGGATTTCCGGTTGTTGCCGAAGAAGACAGTGTTTGAGAACGTGGCGCTGCCGCTGATGGTGCAGGGAATCGCGGGGTTTGAGATTCGGCGCAAGGTCACGGAAGCGCTGAAAGCCGTCGGCGTGGATCACAAGAGAGAGCAATTTCCGCGCAGCCTGTCGGCCGGAGAGCAGCAGCGCGCCTGTATCGCGCGCGCGATCGTCAACGGTCCGATCATTCTGTTGGCGGATGAGCCGACCGGCAACCTGGACCCGGAGTTGACGAGCGAGATCATCGAGCTGTTCAAGGTGATCAATGTGCGAGGAACGACGGTCATGGTGGCGACCCACGATCCCCAGGTCATGGCGCAGGCCAATCGGCGGATCGTGACGCTGATGGAGGGGAAGCTGGTCGGAGACCAGCGGCTCGGACCATGAGGCGGGCGCTCTATCTCCTCAGAGAGGCTTTCGCCAATGTGCGCATCAATCGAACGACCACCGTGGTCGCGGTGGCGACCACGGCGTTCACGCTGGCGTGCGTCGGGGTGTTTCTGCTGCTCTACGTCAATCTGCGCACCGTCGCGGGCTCCCTCCAGGAAGACATCAGGGTGATGGTCTACCTTGACGACGGTCTCGCCGGAGAGACGTTGTCCGGGCTCGAACAACGCCTCAAGGCGGACCGGGCGGTGGCGTCGTTGACCTACGTCTCCAAGGAGCGGGCCTTGGCCGAGTTTCAAGCCCAATTTCCGTCCGAATCCCATCTGCTGGAAGGGTTGGGCCAGAACCCGCTGCCGGCGTCTTTCGAGATCACGTTGGCTCCGCCATTCCGCTCTTCGGACTCGGTGAAACGGTGGGCGGAGCGCATCCAGACGCTCCCCGGCGTCGCCCAGGTCGAATATAGCCAGGACTTGATCGAGACGCTTGCGCGCATCATTCGCCACATCGAGCTGGCGGCGATCGCTGCGGGCGTCATTCTTTCCACCGCGTCCGTGACGATCATCGCTAACACGATCCGGTTGACGCTGTACACGCGCCGAGACGAGATCGAAATCCTCCGGCTGATCGGGGCCACGCGGGCGTTTATCAGAATTCCTTATCTCCTGGAGGGGGCCTTTCTGGGCGGCCTCGGCAGCGCGTTGTCCTTGGCGATCTTGAAGGCGGGCTTCGAGTTCGTCCGGCACCAGGTTGAATCGACGGGCCGCTTCCTGAAGGTGGAATCCTGGTTGAGTTTCTTCCCCGTTCATCTCTGTCTGCTGCTCGTGCTGGCGGGCGTGCTGCTGGGATTTGCCGGCAGCTTCGTCTCGCTGTCGAGGTTCGGGGAGACACGATCGTGATGCCACGACCCGCAGTTCCGGTCGCCATTGCGCTCGTGTGGACGGTGATCGCGGCTCCGCCGCTTCGGGCCGAGAAGGAGCGACTCGATCCCATTACGCAAAAGATCGAGCGGGGACGCAAAACCCTGGAGCAGCTCAAGGGTAAGATCGAGGAAAAACGGAAGCGGGCGGACGAAGCCGAGAAGCAGCGGGAGTCGATCCTTCAGAGCATTCAGACTCTCGACGAACGGCTCATGCGCTATCGGCAGGAACGACAGGAGATCGACCGCAAGCTCAGGAAAAAGGATCGGGAGTTGGAAGAGATCAACGCGCAGTTGGCCGACCTGCGGTCCAGGATCGATGAGCGCCGGGACGCCATTCTCGCCAGACTCCGTGTAGAATATATAGAAAGGCGACTCGGGTATCTCAAGGCGTTGCTCGGTGCCGACTCCTACGGCGATTTCCAGCGGCGCTTTCAGTACCTGTCGACCGTGTCCCGTCGGGAATTCGAGGTGATGAAAACCTATCGCGCGGATGCCGCCCGCATCGAGCAAGCGGAGCGTCAGCGCGCCGAAACCCGGGCTGGACTGGCGGCGTATAAAGAAAGCACGGAACGCAAGCTGAACGCGATCCGAGAGCTACAGAAGGAAAAGCGCGTGCTGCTGGCGAAGATCACGGAGCAGAAAGAGTCGTATGAGCGGGCGGTCGAAGAGCTGGAGCGCTCGGCGGCCCGGGTGGACGGCCTCCTGCGGGAATTGGAGCAACGCCGCAAAGCGGCGGCGGCCCGCCCCCCCGCCGCAGCGCTGGCACCTCGGGGATTCAAGGGAAATCTGCCCTGGCCCGCCGACGGTCAGGTCGTCTCGTTCTTCGGCCGGCAGAAACACCCGACCTTCGAGACGTACATTCAGCGCAAGGGGATTGAAATTCGAACCCAGGAAGGGAGTACGATTCGGGCGGTCATGGGCGGCACGGTTGCGTACGCCGACTGGTTGAAAGGGTACGGGCTTGTCATTATCCTAGATCATGCCAACGGATTTTTTTCCCTCTACGCCCATGCCTCCAAGATCCTGGCCGGTGTCGGCGAACGGGTCGAGGCGGGGCAGCCGATCGGCGAGACCGGCGATACCGGAATGACGGGAGAGAACACGCTCTATTTTGAACTGCGCGAAGGAGCGGAACCTGTCGATCCGCTCCTGTGGTTGGCGAAACGACCGTAGCCTTTAAGGGAAAGGAACACATGACTATGGAACAGCAACTGCGGCGTCGATCTTGGTATCTGGGGCCAATGGTCGTGGTCGCACTCTTCATGGGTGTGCTGATCGGGAAAGGCTGGGAACGGACCGGCCATGCGACGGAGACCTATGAGGAGTTGAAGACCTTCTCCGAAGTGCTGACCCAGATTCAGAAGCACTATGTCGAAGAAACGAAAGTCAAGGACTTGGTGCAGGGCGCCATCCGCGGCATGCTCGCCACACTTGACCCGCACTCGGCTTACATGACGCCCGAAATGTACAAGGAGATGCAGGTCGAGACCAAAGGCGAGTTCGGCGGGGTCGGCATCCAGATCGGGGTGAAAGATAACCGCCTGGCGGTGATCGCCCCGATCGAAGGGACTCCCGCTTATCGGGCCGGCATCAAGGCCGGCGATTTCATCACCAAGGTGAACGACGAGCCGACCAAGGATCTGACGCTGATGGACGCCGTGCAGAAAATGCGCGGGCCCAAGGGGACGAAAGTCAGCTTGACGATCCAGCGCGACGGCGTCCAGGACCCGTTGGTGTTCACGTTGATCCGGGATATCATCAAAATCGAAAGCGTGAAGTCCAAGGTCATCGACAACAACATCGGCTATATCCGCTTGACGCAGTTTCAGGAATCGACGGCGAAAGACCTGAGCCGTGTCCTCAAGCAGTTCCGGGAGCAGAAGCTGCAGTCCACCATACTCGATCTGCGGAACAATCCCGGCGGGTTGCTGACGGCGGCCGTGGACGTCTCCGAGCAATTCGTGGGCAACGGCAAATTGATCGTCTACATCAAAGGGCGCGATGGGCGCAAGGACGAATATTTTTCCCGGATCAAGGAGCCGATCGACGACTCTCCGATGATCGTGCTCGTGAACGAGGGCTCAGCCAGCGCCTCGGAGATCGTGGCCGGCGCGCTCCAGGACTGGGGGCGGGCGATCATCGTGGGGACCACCACGTTCGGCAAGGGTTCGGTCCAGACCATTCTGCCGCTCGGCGACGGATCGGGGTTGCGGCTCACCACTGCGAAGTACTATACGCCGAAGGGACGATCCATCCAGTCGACCGGGATTACACCCGACATCATCGTGAAGCCGCAGACGACGACGGTGGCCAAGGCCGCCGAGAAGGAGAAGGAAGAGGGGAACCCCAAAGCGAAGCCCTCCGCGGGCAAAGAATCGCCGCCCCAACCCAAAACACCCGACGATCCGACGCGCAAGAACGGCTCGGGCGGGTCGAACCCCGGTCAAGACCCCGGCACGGAAACTTCCCTGGAAGATGACGTGCAGCTCCAGAAGGCCGTCGAGTTGCTCAAGACTTGGAAGATCTTCAAAGAGCTGCGACCGTCCGCCTGAGGCGGGCGCGAGGATGGGCTGCAGCCGGTTCGCGTCAGTCCTGTCGGCGCGCCCGGATGGCGTTCAGCAACTCCTCTTCCCGCACGGTCAGGCCGGGAAGTGTCCGCAACAGGTGGGACCGGACCAGGGATTCGAGATCGGCCAGCGTCCGAATCCCCAGACGGAAATAAAGATAACTGACCGCCGACTCCGACAGTCCCGGCAACGTCGACCAGTCGGCGACCTCGTCCGGCAAAGGGGTTTTCAGATCCTCGTACGACCGGATCGCGCCGGTGGCGAGGTATTCCTGGATCTTCGCCGCCAGGTCTCGACCGATCCCCGGTATTTCCTCCAACTCTCCCCGCTGCGCGATGTCCGCGACGTCTTCATGGAGAGCGGCGACCGAGTCGGCGGCGCGACGGTACGCCCGGATCCGATACGGGTTCGCCCGATGCGCGGCGAGCAGGTCCGCGATCGAATGGAACAGTGAAGCGAGCCGACGGTTGTTCTCCGACATGATGCGGAGCTCTTCACGCGTATGTGGAAGGTCGTAATGGTTCCCTATCCTAGCGGATAGCCGGTCGTCCTTCCAGCCTGCCCGTTTGTTGACAAGCGGTTTGCGCGTCACCTAGGATTACGCGACGGTCCATGACGGATGAAGACATTGAAATCCGGGTAAACGGTGAGGTGCGGAAGGTGAATTCCGGGCAAACGGTGGCCGACTTGCTGCGCGAACTCGCCATCAGGCCGGATCGGGTAGCTGTCGAAGTGAACCTTGAGATAGTGGACCGGCAGGAGTTCGAACGCCGGGGATTGCGTCACGGCGATCGTGTGGAAATCATCAGCTTTATCGGAGGGGGAGCAGTCAGTCATCAGCGGTCAGCACTCAGCGGATGGGATTTGCGCTGACGGCTGATTGCTGAACGCTGACCGCTACTGTAGCTAATAATGCGAACATGAACCGGTGAATATCATGCGATCAGAAGACCGAGGTGATCGGCTTGTCATCGCCGGCCGGGAATTCAAGTCGCGACTCTGGGTGGGGACCGGGAAGTACAAGGACTTCATCGAAACGCAAAAAGCCATCGAGGCGTCCGGAGCCGACGTGGTGACGGTCGCGGTGCGACGAGTCAACATCACCGATCGGTCGAAGGAAAACTTGCTCGACTATCTGGACCCGAAAAAATACACGATTCTTCCGAACACGGCCGGCTGTTATACGGTTGAGGACGCGGTACGGTACGCGCGTTTGGCCAGAGCCGCCGGGGTCTCCGACCTGGTGAAGCTGGAGGTGATCGGGGACGAACGGACGTTGTTTCCTGACACGGCCGGGTTGATCGAAGCGGCCAAGATTCTCCTTCAAGAAGGATTCATTGTGTTGCCCTATACCAACGACGATCCGGTCGTGGCCAAGAAGCTGGTGGATATCGGATGCCCCGCCGTCATGCCGCTCGCCGCGCCGATCGGGTCCGGGCTCGGCATCAGGAATCCCTACAATCTCAAGATCATCTTGGAAACGGTGAACGTGCCCGTGATCGTCGACGCCGGGGTTGGGACGGCGTCGGACGCCGCCTTGGCGATGGAATACGGCGCCGATGCGGTATTGATGAACACCGCGATCGCCGGCGCCAAAGATCCGATCGCGATGGCCGAAGCGATGAAATACGCCGTTCATGCCGGCCGGTTGGCCTATAAGGCCGGACGGATCCCCAGAAAGCTGTACGCCACCGCCAGCAGTCCGATCGAGGGCATGCTGTGACCCCCTCGTGAAGCGTGAAGCCTAAGGCGTTAGGCGTGAGAGGAAGCTAGAATGTCCCCTCACGCTCAACCCCTGACACCGCGCGTGTCTCTCATGCCTTCCGTTGATTTCCGCCTCTATCTGGTCACCGATCGCCGGCAGACCGGCGGCCGTCCCCTGGTTCCTCTGCTCAGTCAGGCGATCGACGCGGGAGTGTCCGCGGTTCAGTTGCGGGAGCGGGACCTCGGCACGCGCGCGCTTCTTACACTCGCGCAAGAAGTCCATACGCTCACTCGGGAGCGTGGAGCGAAATTATTCATCAACGACCGCGTCGATCTTGTGAACGTGGTGGAAGCCGCGGGCGTGCATCTGCGGGCCAGCAGCCTGCCGGTGGCCGCCGCGCGCCGGATCCTGGGGCCGGAGCGGTTGATCGGCGTCTCGACTCATTCGGCCGACGAAGCGGTGCGGGCCGAGGCCGACGGCGCCGACTTCGCCGTGCTCGGCCCGATCTACGACACGCCGTCGAAGCGCGGGTACGGACCGCCGATCGGGATCGGGACGCTGGAGGACGCCTGCCGTCGGTGTGGGATTCCGGTCTTTGCCATCGGAGGCATCACGCCGCCTCGGGCGTCGGAAGTCCGGCGGGCCGGCGCATTCGGCGTCGCGGTCATTTCAGCCGTGCTCGGAGCCGAAGATGTCGGCGATGCCGTCCGTCGGCTTGCGAGCGCCGTGACATCTCCGGTGTGAAGGCGAGCGACGGATGCGGGTCTCGCTTCTGCGCGGCCGGTCATGCTCCGGCGTGGCGGGAAAGAGTGAGTCGCGCTGCGCGGCGCGCGCTGAATCCGTCTCACCGTTCTGCGGTGCAGTTGACCGTGTGGGAAGCGGATGATAGAATCGCGACAGATCTGCGCATCGTGATCTGGTAAGGGTTTCGAGCGATCGAAACAGTGCTGCAATGGCCGAGTCCAAGGGGAACCGACTGCGGTCCCTCCGCGATTCCGTGAGGAAAATTACAAAGCGTCTGTCCGACGGAGATTCAATGGCCATGCATAAGAACGACGAGCACCTTCGCGAAGTCGAAAAACTCCGCGTCCAGATCCAGTCGATGGAGGAGGAGCTGCGCCGCCTCTACCAGTCCCGTTATCAACTCGAGCAAGCCACCAGGCAAAATGAAAAACTCGCCGCCACGCTGCAGGAAGCGAAGGCTCAGATCGAAGCGTTGCGGGCCGAAGTGGACAAACTCACTGCGCCGCCCTCCACCTACGCAATCTTCTCGAGCGTGAACAAAGACGGCACGGCGAACGTGTACGTGTCCGGCCGGAAGATGAAGGTCAGCATTCATCCGTCGATCAAAAGCAAGGAGTTGCGCAAAGGGCAGGAAGTGATCCTGAACGAAGCACTGAACGTCATCGAAGCGCGCGGGTTCGACCGCCAGGGGGAAGTGGTGCGGCTGAAGGACGTCATCGAGGGCAATCGTGCGCTTGTCACGCTGCATTTCGACGAGGAAAAAGTCGCGGAGCTGGGCGATCCGCTCACGAACGAACGGCTCAGCGTCGGCGATCATCTGCTCTATGACCCGCGCTCCGGATATGTGATCGAGAAACTCCCCAAGTCCGAGGCGGAGGAGTTGGTGCTGGAGGAAGTGCCGGATGTGGACTACAGCCACATCGGCGGGCTCCAGAAGGAAATCGAACAGGTTCGGGATGCGGTCGAGTTGCCGTTCTTGCACCCGCAGTTGTTCGCCGAATACAAGCTCAGCGCGCCGAAGGGAGTGCTGCTCTACGGGCCTCCCGGGTGCGGCAAGACGCTCATCGCGAAAGCGGTCGCGAACTCCATCGCCAAGAAACTGGGACACCTCACCGGCAAGCAGATCCGCAGTTACTTCCTGCATGTGAAGGGACCGGAGCTGCTGAACAAGTACGTCGGCGAGTCGGAGCGGCAGGTCCGGGAGGTATTCAAGAAGGCGAAGGAGCGGGCCTCGGAAGGTCACCCGGTCATCGTCTTCTTCGACGAAATGGATGCGCTGTTCCGCACCCGCGGCACCGGCATCTCGTCGGATGTCGAATCAACGATCGTGCCGCAGTTCCTCTCCGAAATCGACGGCGTGGAGCGGCTGCGCAACGTCATCGTGATCGGAGCCAGCAACCGGCCGGATCTCATCGATCCGGCGGTCCTGCGGGCCGGCCGGTTGGATGTGAAGGTGAAGGTCTCGCGCCCGGACGCCACGGCCGCCCGCGACATCTTTTCGAAGTATGTCACTCCCGATCTGCCGTTCGACCAGGACGAGTTACAGCGCCACGGCGGCGACGCTCGTGCGCTCGTGGAGTCGTTGATCGGTACGACGGTGGACGCGATGTACGCCACATCCGAAGAGAACAAATTCATCGAAGTGACCTATGCCAACGGCGAGAAAGAAACTCTCTATTTCAAGGACTTTGCGAGCGGCGCTCTGATCGAGGGGATCGTCTCCCGAGCCAAGAAGTACGCGGTGAAGCGGGCCATCGCTCAGGGGGGAAGGGGAATCCGGTCGGAGGATCTCATACGGGCGATCCGCGAAGAGTTCAAGGAACACGAGGATCTTCCCAACACGACCAACCCCGACGATTGGGCCAAGATCGCCGGCAAGAAAGGCGAAAAGATCGTCCATGTCCGGACTATCAGCGGAGGTCCCGCGGAGTCCCGGCAAATTGAAACCATCAGCACGGGGCACTACCTCTGAGTTCTGCTTGACTCCATGCAGGGATCAGGAAAGACGATTTTGCCGCGCGTTCTGGGTACAGAAACAGAATTCGGGATCGCCGCCAGGGACGCGAATGCACTCGACCCCGTTTCCAATTCACTCCATCTGATCGGCCATTATCCCTCGCTTCCCGCGCCCCAGGCTATTTGGGATTACGAGAACGAGAATCCGCTGCTCGACGTTCGGGGCTTCGAGGTCGAGGGCGAGCGTGAGCGGCCCAGTCCGGATTACAACCGCCAGTTGAACAAGGTGCTTGCCAACGGCGGCCGCCTGTATGTGGACGGCGCGCATCCCGAGTATTCCACACCCGAGTGCACCAACCCCCGGGACCTGGTCGCGTTCGAACGGGTGGGCGAACGCATCATGGAGCAATGTCTGCGGGGGATGGCGCAGGCGCGCGGCAAGGAGCAGTTCGTCCTCTACAAAAACAACTCCGACGGCAAAGGAAACAGTTACGGGTACCATGAGAACTATCTGCTGTCGCGGTCGGTGCCGTTCGATCGGATCGTCCTGGTGTTGACCCCGTTTCTCGTCACCAGACAAATCTTCGCGGGTTCCGGCAAGGTCGGCGCCGAGAATCAGACCGCGCCGGCGGAGTATCAGATCTCTCAACGGGCCGACTTCTTCGAATCTCTGGTCGATCTCAATACGATGGTCAAGCGCCCGATCATCAATACCCGGGACGAACCGCACGCCGATCCGGCCAAGTATCGCCGCCTGCACGTCATTGTCGGCGACGCCAACATGGCCGAACTCCCGACCTACCTGAAGGTCGGGACCACGGCGATCGTGCTGGATCTGATCGAAGGAGGGGCAGAGCTGCCGACGATGGAACTCGATGACCCGGTTCAGGCCGTCAAGCAAGTCTCGCGCGATTTGGATATGAAAGAATCCTTGAAACTGGCCGACGGGCGGGCGACCTCGGCGATCGGCATCCAACGGATCTATCTGAAGGCCGCGATGGACTTTTTCGCCTGTCATGAGCTGTCCCAGGTGACTAAGGACATCCTCGTGCGCTGGGAAGAAGTCCTGGATAAGCTGGAGCGCGATCCCATGCTGCTCGTCCGCGAACTGGACTGGGTGGCCAAACGGCAGATGATCCGTTCCTATATGGAACGGAAGGGGTGCGGCTGGGATGACCCCCGCGTGCGTCTCATGGATCTCCAGTATCACGACATCCGCCGGGAGAAGGGTCTGTACTACACGCTCGAGCGCAGCAACATGATCGATCGGCTGGTGCCGGACAGCGAGATCGTCAAAGCGGAGTCGACCCCGCCGGCCGGGACGAGAGCCTACTTCCGGGGCCGCTGCGTGACCAAGTACGCCAGGGCCGTCTACGGGGCGAGTTGGACGTCGGTCCTTTTCGACGTCGGCAACACGACCATCAAAAAGATCCCCTTGATGGATCCGTTGCGCGGCACGGAATCCCTGACGTACGAATTGCTGGAAAGCTGCGGGTCGGCGGAGTCTCTTCTGGCCAAGTTGACCGCGTGATGATCAGGACGAAGCCCTTGCCACGGCCCCTGTACGCCGATCCCGACAAGAGTGAGGGTCGTTCGTCGCGATGAACCCGCCGTTTTTCCCCGACCACGATAACTCCAGTTTCTTCGACTTGTTGATGAAACAGCGGCCGGAGTTCGCCTCCGGTGTCTACGGCCGCAGTCGGGCGACAGAGCGTGCGCCCGAGTCGTCGGGCGGCAGCCCCGCACTGCCGGTCCCTCAGGGCACGACGGTGCTGGCGCTCAAGTACCGGGAGGGCGTCGTCATGGCCGGGGATCGGCGGGCCACCGAGGGATTTCAGATCGCCGACCGGCGCATCGAAAAAGTCTTTCGGATCGACGAGCACAGCGCCATGGCCATCGCGGGCGCAGCCGGTCCGTGCATCGAGATGGCCAAGCTGTTTCAGACCGAGCTGGAACATTACGAGAAGTTGGAGGGCGTCCCCCTCTCGTGCGAAGGCAAGGCCAACAAGCTGGGGCAGATGGTCAAGGCCAACCTGCCGATGGTGTTCCAGGGCCTCGTCGTGGTGCCGCTCTACGCCGGCTACGACTTCGCCAGGGAGGAGGGGCGGATCTTCAAGTACGACATCACCGGCGGGCGATATGAAGAATCCGACTATCACGCCGTCGGCTCGGGCGGCAAGGATGCGCGCAACACGATGCGGGAGCATTTTCGCAAGAACCTCTCCGAGGACGAAGCCATCAAGCTGGCGCTTCTGGCCCTGTACAACGCGGCGGATGAAGATGTGGGAACGGGCGGGCCGGATCTCATCCGGGGGATTTTCCCGACGGTCAAGACCGTCAGCGCCGCGGGCATCACCGACGTGCCGGAGCAGAGGATTCGGGCTCTGTACGACGAGTTGATCGCAAATCGTGGAAAGGGAGTGTAGTCGTGCCGCTACCGTACTACGTCTCGCCCGAACAGATGATGCAGGACAAGGCGGAGTATGCCAAGAAGGGCATCGCCAAAGGCCGGTCGATCATCGCGATGGAATATGTCGATGGGGTGTTGCTGGCGGCGGACAATCCGAGCGCGTCGCTGCACAAGGTGTCCGAAGTCTACGACAGCATCGCCTTCGCCGGCGCCGGCAAATACAGCGAGTTCGAAAACTTGCGGAAGGCGGGCATTCGTCACGCGGACCTCAAGGGCTACATGTACAGCCGGGAGGACGTCACGGCCCGCTCCCTCGCCAACGGCTATTCGCAAAGCTTGGGAACGATCTTCAGCCAGGAGTTGAAGCCGTTAGAAGTGGAAATCCTCGTCGTGCAGGTCGGCGCGGCCGGCAGTCCGAACGAAATCTACCGTATCTCATTCGACGGCAGCATCTTCGACGAACACAACTACGCCGTCATCGGAGGACGGGCGGAGACGCTGCAGAATTTCCTGAAAGAGCGGTTTCCCGCCCAAGTGCCGACGCTCCCGGCGGCCCTCAAGCTCTGTGTCGCCGCGCTGGAACACGTGGCCAATCAAAAGTTCACGCCTGAAGGCTTGGAAGTGGCCGTGCTGGACCGTACCCGCCAGGGCCGTAAATTCCGCCGCATCCCGTCCTCCGAAATCCGCCAACTGATCTCCGCCTGACGATCTTTCCCCGATCGCCCGATGAGCGCCTTCTGTTGAAGAAGGTCGACCGCCGGTGTATCCTGTGTGCGATCGTTCCGACGGGGCGGCGGCCATGAGACAACGGATCTTCGGTCTCGAGAACGAATACGGGCTGATTTTCTCGCCGAACGGCCGGATCTATCTTCCGATGGAAAAGGTCCTCGGCTATATCTTCGAGGGCCTTATTCCCAACAGTTGGCCCTCCAACGCCTTTCTGGTGAACGGCGCCCGCTTCTACCAGGACACCGGCTGCCATCCCGAGTACTCCACGCCCGAATGTGACAATATCCTGGACCTGGTGGTGCACGACAAAGCGGGGGAACGGCTGCTGGAAGCCTGTCTCCCGGCGGCGGAGGAACGGCTGAGAGAGGAGGGCCTGTCCGGGGAAATCTACATTTTCAAAAACAACACCGACTCGCTCGGCAACACCTACGGTTGCCATGAAAATTACCTGATGCGGCGCGACCTCGATTTCTGGAAGGTCACCGAGCAGTTGATCCCGTTTTTCGTCACGCGCCAGATCTACTCGGGCGCCGGCAAGGTACTCAAGGTGTCCGGTAAGCCCCAGTTCTTCATCTCCCAGCGCGCGCAGCATATCCATGAGAAGACCTCGTCCTCGACGACCTCGTCTCGCAGTATCATCAACACGCGCGACGAACCGCATGCGGACGCCGAAAAGTATCGCCGGTTGCACATCATCGTCGGGGACTCCAACATGTCCGAATATACGACCTACCTGAAGGTAGGCACCGCGGCGCTGGTGCTGTCGATGGTGGAGGACGGCTATGCAGTGAGCGGCATGGAATTGGAAGACCCGGTCAAGGCGATCCGGGAAATCTCGCGTGACCCGACGCTCAAGAAAAAGATCAAGCTGGACGATGGACGGCAGATGACCGCCGTTGAGGTGCAGCGGGTCTATTGGGAGCGCGCGCAAGACTATCTGAAGGAGCAGCCCCACGACGCGACCATGGACGATGTGTTGGCCCGTTGGGGAAACGTGCTGGACCGGTTGGAAGAAGACCCCATGCAGTTGACCCGCGAAGTGGATTGGGTGAGCAAGAAACTCCTCATTCAATCCTACGTGGACAAGAGAGGGTGCGGCTGGGACGATCCCCGCGTGTTTCTGATGGATCTGCAGTACCACGATGTGAAGCGCACGCGCGGGTTGTACTATCTGATGGAGTCGCGCGGCATGATCGAGCGGGTCGTGGACGAAGAGTCGGTCCAGCGGGCCATGTCCGTGCCGCCCCAGACGACCCGCGCCAAAGTGCGCGGGGACTTCATCCGCTTTGCGCGGGCCAAGAATCGGTCCTACACGGTGGACTGGACCTACCTGAAGCTGAACGGCTATTGGGAGGAAACGATCCTCTGCATGGATCCCTTCAGCGCGGTGAACCGCCGCGTGGAAGAACTGGTCTCGCAAGTCGCCGGGTTGCGGTTCTATCGATGACTATCGCCGCGTCGCCTCAACATGAGAAAGGGATGTCGCGGGCCGACCGTCTGGCCGTCACCGCCATCATCCTGTTGGCCAGCGTGTTTCCGGTGGAGTTGTTGCCGAACACGCCCGCGCCGCAGAAAGGATCGGACGGCCAGTACAGCGGGAAGCAGGGGCAGGTCATTGTGGTGAAAGTGCCTGCGGGAGAAGGGATCACCGACATGGAAGGAACGTTCCTCGGACGCCGCATCCCGTTTTTCCCCGAACCTCGGATCGACGAGCCTCCCGGCTATGTGGGATTGCTGGGCATCGATATGCAGGATGAACCGGGGACGCATGAACTGACGGTGGAAGTTCGATCCGGCGAGCGGGCGCGCCGCTTGAGCTACAATGTCCTGGTCATCAAGGAACAATTCTCGGTCGAGTATCTGAAGTTGCCCAAAGACAAGGTGGACCTGGACGAAAAGGCCTTGGCCCGCTGGAAGGTCGAGCAGGAGCAGATTCGAACCGCGTTGGCCCAGGATTCCCGGCTCCGGTTGTGGCAGGCCGCTTTCATTGAGCCGGTGCGGGGATCGAAGACCGGGGTGTTCGGCAGCGTGCGGGTGCTCAACGGGCAACCGCGCAGTCCGCACAACGGCGAAGACATCGGCGCGCCGCTCGGCACGGAGGTCGTGGCGAGCAACGACGGAGTCGTTCGCCTCACGGTCGATCATTTCTTTTCCGGCAAAGGCATCTTTCTCGATCATGGATTGGGGCTGTATTCCATGTACTTCCACCTCTCGGAAGTGCTCGTGCGCGACGGCGATCTGGTAAGGGCTGGCCAGGTGATCGGGAAGGTCGGCGCCACCGGCCGCGCCACAGGTCCGCATCTCCATTGGGGCGTCAGGCTTAACGGCGCACGGGTCAATCCCTACGCCCTCCTCGATCTCCCGTTCCCCCGCAACGGCGCCGCTCCCGAAGCGACACCCGCCTCTGTAGCCGTTCCGGCGAAAGAATAACCAAAAAGGCTGGCGGGTTCCGCGCTGCTCAGTGCTCCGGGGCGACCGTACTAAGCCTCCTACCTGCTCGCCTGCGGAACTTGTTCCATTGCGAGCTTCGCTCGAATGGAACTGCGAACAGTCCTCGGCGTCCGCTTGAGCGGACCGCATTTACTCGGCAAGTACGGAGCCGGATACCCGTTGCATCGCGCAGAGCAACGGGTGAATCCGCACAATTCGCGACGCAGGTCCCACCAACCCTTTCTTAGAGTGTACGAAAATTTCGTCCGCCCCATACCGAGTCGACACAATCGCTCGCCAAAAGTAGCCTGTCCCTGTTTCGCGGCCTCAGAAGCCGCTCGGCGGAAGCGCTCGCAACCCCTCCCTCTCGATTTCACGAACGAGTAACGTATGCTCCGATGGTTGAAATGGAACTCATTCTACTCAAGAGTCGGCAATTGTACGGCAACAAGCTGCCGGTCGCTTCAACGTCAGAGGGAGGCCCATGGTCGATGACGAGTTAACAAGAGAAGCGTTGATCGAGGAACTGACTCGCTTGCGTGAACGTTGTCGCCAACTCGAACGAGCGGAAGCGGCGCGTCGGCAAGCGGAGGAGGCGCTTCAGAGTAAAACCACACAACTGGAAGCGATCCATAGAACTATGCTGACCTTTCTCGGCAGTGGAAACCGGCGAGAGGCGAGCGCCTGCCTCCGGCGCGTGGTGTGGGAACAGACCGCCAACAGGGACTTCTAAGAAACGGCTCTACACATGTATCAAGCGGTCGGGTATTTGGAATTCACCCGCTTTGATAATTTGTTTGGCTTGGCTATCACAAGCGGCCAGCCTGTGCTTGCCAATGATCCGGCTGCCGATCCTCGGGCCGGCGGGCATCCGCCCGGGCATCCGCCTCTTCGTCATTTCCTGGGCGTGCCCACGTTGCGAGGCTCGGAAGTCGTGGGGGTAATCGGAGTCGCCAACCGGCCCGGCGAATATACGGGGACGGAGTTGTCCCAGCTTGAGCTCCTGACTCAGGCCGTTGGGGCCCTTTACGACAGTTATCGCCGCCACCAGCGCGACAGGGCATTGGAAGCACAGCTTCGCCACATGTAGAAAATGGAAAGCATCGGCCAATCGGCAGGCGGCATCGCCCATGACTTTAATAATCTTCTCACGGTCATCAACGGGTACGCTGATGATTTGGAAATAGAGTTCGATCCGGACGATCCCCGTCTGGCGAAAATCGTCCAGATTCGACGTGCGGGGGAGCGGGCTGCGGCTTTGATCGTCGTCTTCTCACCTTCAGCAGGCGACAGTCCATTCAACCCGTCGTCATCGATTTAAACACGGTTGTCACAGAGTTGGTCGAGATGCTCAGGCGAGTGATGGGGGAACACATCGAACTGCGGCTGGACCTCACTCCGGATCTTCAGCGGGTGCAAACGGACCCCGCTCAATTGCATCAACTTAATATGAACCTCGTTCTCAATGCGCAGGACGCTATGCCGCAGGGCGGCGTACTCACCATTGCGACCGCCAATGTCCTCTTGGATGCGGGGTTTGCTCAAAGTCACCCAGGGAGTCAGGTCGGGCCGCATGTCAGGCTGTCGATACAAGACACCGGAATGGGAATGGATTCCGAGACCCAAGTCCGTCTCTTCGAGCCCTTTTTCACCACCAAACGACCCGGAAAGGGCACTGGATTGGGTCTTTCGACAGTGTACGGGATTGTCAAACAGAACAAGGGCTACGTGGCGGTGGAGACCGCACTCGGTCAAGGGACGACCTTCAAGATCTATTTCCCACAATCGAGCAAGACGGCACAGGAAACGCCTGCAAGAGACCAACTGGCTGCCGCCCAGACCGAGGCACGGAAACCGTCCTCCTCGAGGAAGACGAAGCGACGATCAGAGCGATTGCACGTGAGTCTCTGGAACGCCATGGTTACGCGTGCTTGAAGCCGCCAACGGCCTTGAGGCGTTGCAGATCCTCGACACTTATCGGAGCCCGCTCCATCTGTTGCTCAGCGACGTGATCATGCCCGGGATGCACGGTCCGGAGCTGGGCCGACACGTCAAGTCGCTTCGACCAGATATCAGGGTGCTTTATATGTCGGGCTACCCGGATGATGTGCTGGGACCTCGAGGGGTGATCTCGTCGGACGTGAACTTTCTTCAGAAACCCTTTATGTCCAGAACCTTGGCGGGCAAGGTCCGCGAAGTGTTGGCTCGCATGTAAGCGTCAACTCACGCTCTCCACTATGTCCACGTACACGGCGCCTGAATGAACAGGGGCATTCCAGACACACTGTTCATTACACGAGCAGGGCACCGTCCTCGCTACGGCAACGATTTCATCATCGCGGAGGCCTCTTGTCTTTCCTTGAGCAATTGAGGTTTGTTCTCGTGCATGGAGGGCACGCCGGATCTTGGGTGTGGGATGAGGTCAGACCCCTGTTGCGATTTCCTTCGTCAGCGGTCGATTGGCCGGGGCACGGCCAGCAGGCGGGTTCTTTGCGTTCTCTAGGGTTTGCCGATTGTGTGCAGAGCATCATGTCGGAGTTGCCGGCACGAGAGCGGGTCGTTTTGGTGGGGCATTCACTGGGGGCAGCCGTCGTCCTTGCTCTTGCGGAGCAGTTGGCGGGACGAGTGGCGCAACTGGTAATCGTGGCCGGTCCGGTTCCGCGGCGGGATGCTCAATTACGGATTCATTTCCTTTTCTGATGCGAGCCGTGAGCGGAGTGGTGCTTTGGTCCGGCGGTGCGGAGTTCACCCTGTCGTCCCGGATGGCGGCGCGAACGATGCTGAACGGCCTGGAGCCCAAGAGAGTGAGGGAGATATGCGCGCGTTTCACCGCGGAGTCGCGCTCGTTTGTGCTGGAGCCGCTACAGTGGAACGGCCGACCACCTGCACCGTGCACGTACATTCGATGCTTCCGCGACCGGGGTGCATTGTCGCCGAGCGATCAGGAGCATATGGCGGCTAGGTTAGGAGAGGGAGTCAGAATCGTCTCGCTCGATACGTGCCATTACCCGATGTTGGAGCGCCCAGACCAAGTGGGCAGCATTCTGAATGAGACAGGAAATAATGTCACCCAACGCGCCTAACCGGTGCGCTCCAGCGAACGGCCTCCATGCCGTCCATTCCAACGTCGAGGGAGTGTGTGAGTGCATCGTGTTCTCCACTGTGCCGCTTTTTCCTCTCTTCGGCCGGGCTGATGGCCGGAGCGGGCATCAGAGCCGTGTTGTGCTCCGGCCGTTGCCGATGTGAAGCGGCCCGCTGAAAGCGAACGGTGAGCACTGTTCGAGGTTCCGTTTCGCGTGGACGCCAGGGCGGCGATGGAGGTTTCGCACGTGAGCGCAACGGCTGCGCGGTGGAAAAACGGCTGTCTCTGATTATTTCTCGCGGAGGGGGCGGGGCACGAGTTTCTGCTCAATCGGGTCGACGGTGAATCCAAGGATTTCCAAGGTGGTAGCTCCCAGTAAGATGGGTTCCCCACGATCGCCGTAAGCCACCGGCACTATTCCTGCTCGTCCATCAAGACTGACCCAGGCTTGGCCGACCTGGCGCATGACCGTTCGATTCTCGGACGTGACAGCGGGAACGGAGAACCGGGGTGCAATGCGAAGCTCCTGCAACAGCTCGCCGGGAAGTTTAGTCAGGGTGGCGCCGGTGTCCACGATCAGCTCAAGCTCGCGCCAGCGAGTGTGATCCTCAGGATTCGCGACACGGATATGTACGGAGAACACTCCCATTGCACCCCCGGTCGCCCAGCCTATCACCGCGGCGGATGTCTCGCAAGGGCTTACAACTCGCAAACGGAGGAGGGCAACGGATGCGGAACGGCGAGCACGTTTCGAAGCTCCGTTCGCGCGAGGTTTAAGATGGAACAGGTGGCGTAGCCGTGTCAGATGCGAGGCGTACGTGCGGTCGTGCGACCCATTGCCTATTGCCAGCAATGGGTGCCCGGCGCCGGAACAGGCAGGCCCCGCCGGCCCGCCCTTTGATCAGGGTAATTTCACACATTCGTCTCGATGCTCGACGGGGCCTTGTTCAGCACCGTGCCGGCGGCTTGGGAGAGGGCCGCATCGTGCTCATGGGAGAGCGTGTAGATGCGGAATTGCACGAGGCGGGTGGGCAGAAGGTCAAGAAACTCTTCGAGCGGTTCGATGGACACCAAGCATGTGCCGGGATCGTACACGTAGAGCGGGATGCCGCGCGTGTCCTTCGGGTCGGGTCGCGGGTCCAGCGGCGCCATATCGACCCGGAACGGGATGTTCTGCAGCCCGGCCGGCAATTCCTTCTGGATGACCCGCTCGAAGTGCTCGCGACTCGGAAAGTCCATGCCGCGCTCCTGTCCCTTCTCTTTCAGCACCGTGCTGTACGCCATCTTCCACTTGACGTCCCGTCCCAGGATCCGTCCCCATTCTTCGCCGAGTCGCCGGCGTGGCGCCTGCCGGGATGTTTTCCACTGGCGCACCTCTTCCAGCAAGGACCAGTCGGTCAGAGTCAGGTAGTCCTCCATCCGCTTGCGCGGATCGCCGGGAAAGATCAATCGCATCGTCTCGCCGAAGATGTCCCGCAGATGGATGTCGATCGCTCTGGTGGTCCGGTGATAGTACACGTTCGAATAGAGGTACATCCGCGTGTTCAGGAACATCTGGAGCGCCGGCAGGCCGGTCTTGTGGATGGTGAAGCCTTTCTCGGTGACGATCGTGTAATGGATGAGCCGGCTGAGATCGACCGGCCCGACCGCCACGCCGCACATGTAGGAGTCGCGGAGGACGTAATCCAGATTGTCCGCCGTGTAGCTGCCGGAGATGACCGGCTGGAGGAAGGTCAGCCAACGCGGCATCCGGGAGAAATCTTTGCCTTTGTCCTTCAGAATCAGGTGGGCGATCTGATCGGGGTTCAGTTCCTCGCCTTTGGCGAACGGGCCGGACGGACTCCGCCGAATCTTGCGGATGATCGGCCCTAGGAAGTCCCGGATAATGATCTGCCCCAGTTTCTCGTGGGTCAGGTGGAAGGTCTTGAGAAAGTTGTCGTCGAAGAAATGGCAGAACGGGCCGTGGCCGATGTCGTGGACCAGGGCCGTGATGCGGAGCAGTTCCTCGACATAGTTGGCCGACGGCGCATCTTTGGCGACCTCGCGCAGGAACGGGTAAAGGTGTTTCGCAAACCGGCCGGCGACATGCATGGTGCCCAGCGAGTGGACGAACCGGCTGTGCTCGGCCGACGGATAGACCCAACGCGCGCTTTGCAGTTGATAGATGTACCGGAGTCGCTGGACCCACGGGGAATCGATCAGGTCCTTTTCCGTCCGTTCCGCCGGATCCGGGGTCGAGTAGGGGACCGTGAAGGAGATGTACTCGTGAATCGGGTCGGCGATCAGCGCCGACCCATCATAGGGAAACTTGGCGGGATAGCGACCGGCGGACTTCATGGCGAGGGTCCGGGCTCATCTTAGCCGACCTGGGGACTGCGGGGCAACGGCTCCTCTCGCCGCGGTGCGCGGGCCCGGCGATGTTTCGAAATCACATAGTAGGCGATCGGGTAGCCGATCGCGGCTCCCAGCACGCTCAACACGGTCCCTCCGAGAAAGAACGGGACGGCGTACGGCATGACCTGCCGATAGATCGACATGAAGCTGAGATCGTTCCAATCGAAGGACGGGCCGTCCGGCAGGCCGAGCAGGACGGCACCCGTCCAATAGGTCGCGCCCAAAATCGGCACCAACGTCCACGGGTTGTTGATGCCGGCGCCGACAAAGAGCGCCAGGAAGTTCAGCCGGAACGCCCAGGTGCAGAACAACACCATGACGGTGTGAAGCCCGTAGGTCGGCGAGAAGGCGATGAAGACCCCGATGGCGAAGGCCAGAGCCGTCCGGTGGGGCGGTTCGTGCAGGTGAAGAACCTGATTGAGGACCGACCGGATGCGCGAAAGTCGCCCGTTGGTCATGGAATGGGCTCAGCGACGAAAATGTTCGTAACTCGTGACGGTCAGCGGTTGGCGGGAACCATCGTCCCGCTTGACTCGAATCCCGGATCGTCGGGCGGTGATCAGGCCGATACAGGACACCCGAAAACGCGCGCGATGCGCCAGAGCTTCCACCTTGCGGCGGTTGGCCGGCGGCACGGTGAACAGTAACTCATAGTCTTCCCCGCCGCTCAGGGCCACGTCCACCGGGTTCAGGCGACGGGCGTCGGCATATGACCGGCATGCGCTCGACACGGGAATGGCGCGGAGATCGAGTTCCGCGCCGACGCGGCTTTCCTCGCACAAGTGAGCGAGGTCGCCGGACAAGCCGTCCGACAGGTCGATCGCCGCGGAGGCCAGCCGCCGCTCGGCAAGCAGCTGGCCTTCCCGTACACGGGCTGAAGGACGGAGGTGACGGCGGATCAGGAACCGCCGAACATGATCGGCCGCTTTGTCGAGCAGCGGAGCCGGCGCGCGGTCGCCGGTCCGCAAGAGGGCCAGGCCGGCCTGCGAGTCGCCGAGCGTCCCCGTGACGTAAATCAAGTCGCCCACCCGCGCCCCGGCTCGCGTGAGCACGCGGTCGGGGCGCACAAAGCCGGTCAACGTGATGTTGATGAAGAGTCCGTCCCGCGACGCGGAGGTATCGCCGCCGACGAGTTGCACGCCGTATCCGCGGCAGGCCCGCATGAGTCCCCGGTACAGCCGGTCGATCTCAGCGGCCGTGCGCTTGGGAGGAATGGCGAGCGACACGAGGAGATGCCGGGGAACGCCGCCCATCGCCGCGATGTCGCTCAGATTGGCGACAGCCGCCCGGTACCCGACATCCTCGAGCGTGGTCGTTGCCAGGTCGAAATGGACGCCTTCGGCGAGCAGATCGGTGGTCAGGAGGAGCCGGGATCCCGCCGGCATCCTGATGATCGCCGCGTCTTCGCCGATGCCGCGCACGACGGAGGGGCCGGTCCGGCCGAAGCGCCGGCGCAGAGAGCGGATCAGCGCGAACTCACTGAGGAGCGGAGCCTGCTGGCTCGACTGGCCGGGCGGCATGTCCGTTAAGGGGAGGCCGGCGGCACGGATACGCGGGCTCGTGAAGCGGGCCGGCCGGCTCGAGCCGCCCGGGGCGGCGTCTTTGCACGGTCGGTTTTCTCCCGGCCGGCTCGCCGCTGGACGGGCTTGGCGTTCACGGTCGGCTTACCGGAGTGGTCCCGCCGCAACGCCGCCTTGATCACGTCATCCATCGTGTCCGCGAAGATGAACTGAATGCCTTTCAGCAAGTGCTTGGGGATCTCTTCCAGGTCCTTCTTGTTGCGCTTGGGCAGGATGACCGCGGAGAGCTTGGCCCGCTTGGCGGCCAGGATCTTCTCCTTGAGCCCGCCGATCGGCAGCACGCGTCCGCGCAACGTGATCTCACCGGTCATGGCGATGTCACGGCGGGCGGGAATGTTCGCGAGGGCGGAAGCGATCGCGGTGGCCATGGTGATACCGGCGGACGGCCCGTCTTTGGGGATGGCGCCGGCCGGCACATGGATGTGGAGATCGTTCTTCGAGAACATGTCCGGGTTGATGCCCAGCGACTTCTCGCGCGAGCGGACGTAGCTGAGCGCGGCCTGAGCCGACTCCTTCATCACGTCGCCGAGATGGCCGGTCAACGTGAGCTGTCCCTTGCCTTTCATCACCGTCGCCTCGATGTAGAGCACGTCGCCGCCGGATTCGGTCCAAGCCAGCCCCGTCGCCACCCCGATTTCATCCTTGTCTAACTCGGACTCGGGCAGGAATTTCGGGACGCCGAGATACTTGTGGAGGTTGGCCGGTGTGATCGTGTAACTTTGACCCTTCCCCTCGGCGACCTTTTTCGCCACCTTCCGCATGACGTTGGCGACTTCCCGCTCCAGGTTCCGGACGCCGGCTTCCCTGGTGTAGTGGGAGATGATCTGGCGGATGGCCGGCTCGGCGATCCGGATGTGCTTCTCCGTGATGCCGTGCTCGGAGAGTTGCCGGGGGATCAGGTACTTCTGCGTAATGCCCAGCTTCTCCTCTTCGGTGTAACCGGGAATCTCGATGATCTCCATCCGGTCCCGCAGCGCCGGCAGGATGGGATCCATCAAGTTCGCGGTCGTAATAAACATCACCTCGCTCAAGTCGAAGGGCACGCCCAGGTAGTGGTCCGTGAAGGCATGGTTCTGCTCCGGATCCAGCACTTCGAGCAGGGCTGCGGATGGATCGCCGCGGAAATCCATCCCGACTTTGTCGACCTCGTCCATCATGAAGACGGGATTGTTCGTGCCCGCCTGTTTGATGCCCTGAATGATCCGGCCCGGCAGCGCGCCGACGTACGTCCGGCGATGCCCGCGGATTTCCGCCTCGTCCCGCACGCCGCCCAGGCTCACCCGCACGAACTCGCGGCCCAGCGCCCGCGCGATGGACTTACCGAGCGACGTCTTGCCGACGCCGGGAGGCCCGACGAAGCAAAGAATCGGGCCCTTCATCTTGTCTTTCAGTTTGCGGACGGCCAGGTATTCGAGGATGCGCTCCTTGACCTTCTCGAGATCGTAGTGGTCCTCGTTGAGGACTTTGGCCGCCGCCTTGATGTCGAGGTTGTCCTTGGATTTTTTGCTCCACGGCAACTCGACCATCCATTCCAGATACGTCCGCACCGTCGCCGATTCCGCCGTGTCCGGATGCATCTTTTCGAGCCGCTTCAACTGCTTCTCGCACTCCTTCAACACCTTCTCCGGCATCTTGGCGTCTTTGATGCGCTTGCGGAACTCCGCGATCTCCTCGGCCCGCTCGTCCAGCTCGCCCAGTTCTTTCTGAATCGCCTTGAGCTGCTCGCGCAGGAAATACTCGCGCTGGGTCTTGTCCATCTCGCCCTTGGCCTGGGCCTGGATCTTCTGCTGCATGGACAGGACCTCGATTTCCTGGCCGAGGATGTCGCTGACTTGCCGCAGCCGTTGGATGGGGTCCGTGATCTCCAGGACGCGCTGGGTGATGTCCACCTTGAGGCCGAGGTTGGAGACGACCATGTCCGCCAAGCGGCCCGGGTCCTCGAGGTTCTCGATGACGACCATGACGTCGGGAATGAGCACTTTGCCCAGGCTCACGATCCGCTCGATCTGCTCCTTGACCGTGCGCATGACCGCCTCGGTTTCGAGCGAGGGCGTCGGCGGCTTGGCATCGGCGACTTTGGAGATGCGGACGGAATAGTAGGGCTCCGTTTGGATGTATTCTTCGACCTTTCCCTTGGCCAGGCCCTGCACCAGGATCTTGATGCGTTCGTCGGGCAGCTTCAGCATCCGCATGATGATGCCGACGGTGCCGACGCCGTGGATGTCGTCCGGCTTGGGGTTTTCCACGTCGAGGGCTTTTTGCGTGGCGAGGAAAATCATGCGATTACCGGCCAGCGCGGCTTCGATGGCCTTGATGGACATCTCGCGGCCGACGAACAGCGGCAGCACCATATAGGGAAACACGACGATGTCCCGGACCGGCAGCAATGGCAATTGGTCGGGGATGTCGATATTCTGGGGATTCTGAAGGTCTTGTTCGGTCGGTTCGTTCATCGGGCGAAGTCCTTGAGGTCGAGTCGATGTCCGGTCCGGTGCATCATACCATGCGCGCCGGGCCGGAGGCGCGAGAGATCGCCGCAGTTCCGGAACCGGCGCCGGGCCGTTCTGCGCAACGCCCGGTAAGGGCGCGGCTCACGCACGCGGTCCGCCGGCGTGGAGTCGCAACCGTTTGAGGTAGTCGGAAAACGGAGGTCCGAGTGACGGGTTCTTGAGCGCGAACTCGACGGTCGCAATGAGAAATCCCAATTTGTCCCCGGCGTCGTGACGTTGCCCTTGCACCTCATAGGCGAACATGGGCGATTGCTTGGCCAATTGGCGCAGCGCGTCGGTGAGTTGGATCTCTCCGTTCTTGCCGGGCTGCGTCTTGCGCAGGATCGGAAAGATCTCGGGCGGCAGCACATAGCGCCCGATCACCGCGTAGAGAGACGGCGCGTCGGCCGGCGCGGGCTTCTCCACGAGGTCCTCGACGCGATGCAGTCCGGGGGCCAGGCGCCTCGGCGCGATGATGCCGTAGCGGCTGACCTCGCTCCGGGGCACTTCCTGCACTCCCAAGACGGCGCCTTTCCGCTTCTTGTAGACGTGGATGAGTTGAGCCAGCGCCGGCGTCGGGGCGTCGATGATCTCATCGCCCAGGATGACGGCGAAGGGCTCGTCGCCGATCAGATGTTGCGCGCACAGTACGGCGTGGCCCAACCCCAGCGCCTCAGACTGGCGGACGTAGCAGAAGTTCGCCAGGTTGGAAATGCGGCGGATCTGGCTGAGCACCTGAGCCTTGCCGCTCCCCTTCAGATTTTCTTCGAGTTCGAACGAGCGGTCGAAGTGGTCTTCGATGGCGCGCTTGCCGCGTCCGGTGATCACGATGATGTCTTGAATGCCGGAGGCGACCGCCTCCTCGACGACGTACTGGATCAGCGGTTTATCGACGAGCGGCAACATTTCCTTGGGCGAGGCTTTGGTGGCCGGAAGGAACCGCGTACCGAGGCCGGCAGCGGGGATGACGGCTTTGCGGATCTCCGAACGAGACATGGGGCCGATAGTAGGTGATGGGGTACGGGAAGTCAAGGCGAACGCGGGATGGTCGTCGCCGGAGGAAATGTCTTTACATTGCGCACTTCGATCAATATAATTCACAGGTTTTTCAACGCCTTTGAGGTCTGGCGTCGATGCAGGGACGATTGAAGAGCAGTTTGCTCGCCGCCGCAAGCGCCTACGCGTTCGGCGCTCGACTCCGCGGAGCCGCTCGGCGTGCGGCGGGCGTTGAGTGGATGCCGGAGCGCCCGGATGATCGGGAAGGGCTCCGGTGATCGAAAGGAAACGACCTCAGTGGAGCGTAGCCGGTCCTCTGCTGCCGGTTTTGTGCCTCCTGGTCTTCACGGCGAACGGAGCGGCCCAGGAAGCGGTCCCGCTGGTCAAATCCATCGAAGTGCGGGGCAACAAGCGGATCGAGGCGGCGGCGATCACCGGTCGGATCACGCTGAAGGTCGAGGACCCCTATACCCCGGAAGCGATCCGCAATCAGGTCAGAATCCTGTATGAGACCGGATTCTTCGAAGACGTTCGGGTGCAGACCGAATCGGTTCCGGGCGGATTCTCGGTGGTCTTCGTGGTCCGGGAGAAACCCTTCATCACCGAGATCGTGTTCGACGGCAACGAGAATCTGAGCGAAGACAAGCTGAGAGAAAAAATCACCATCAAGAGCCAGTCGTTTCTGGATCAACAGCAGGCAAAAGAAAGCGCGGAGAAGATCAGGCAGACCTACCAAGAGGACGGCTACTATAAAGCCGAAGTGATTCCCGTCATTCAGACGCTGGATGAAGACCGTAAGCGCCTGACGTTTTTTATCAAAGAGGGGGAAAAGGCCCGCATCAAGACGGTCGTCTTCGACGCCATGAGGGCCGTGTCGAAAGACGAACTCTTCAAGGTCATGGCCACCCGTGAATGGGTTCCGTGGTACGGCCTGTTCACGCAATTCAAGCTTCCTTCGTTCTTGTCGGATGCCGGCATTCTCAAGCGCGAGGAACTCGCGAACGACATCGAGCGCATACGAGAGGTCTATCTGAACAAGGGCTATCTGAACGTCCAGATCGGGATGCCGACCGTCGAGTTGTCGGAGGACAAGAAGTGGTTTACGGTCACCTATGGGATCGTCGAAGGCGAGCCGTTTACGGTGAAAGATGTCGGCTTCCGCGGCAACACCGTCTTCGAGGATCCGGAGTTGCGCGCAGGTCTGAAAATTACGCCCGGTGAGATTTTTCAGCGGGCGAAGATTCGGGACGAAATCACGCGGATCACGGACATGTACGGGGCGAAAGGGTACGCGTTCGCGGACGTGAGCCCGTCGGTGACGCCCGACAATCAAGAGAAGACCGCTACGATCCTGTTCCATATCAAGGAAGGGGAGATGATGCGGATCAGGCGGATCAACATCACCGGCAACGACAAGACGCGCGACAACGTCATCCGGCGGGAATTGCGTCTGGACGAACAGGACGTGATCGACACCGTCTCGATCAAACGGAGCTTTCAGCGGTTGAACAATTTGAACTACTTCGAGACCGTCGAAATTCTGCCGAAACAGGTGGATCAGGACAAAGTCGACTTGGACGTCAAGGTGAAAGAGAAATCGACCGGCATGTTCAGTATCGGCGGCGGTTTCAGCACGTTGGACCGGTTCGTCCTGATCGCCGACATCACCGAGGGGAACCTCGGCGGCCGGGGATATACCGGCCGAATCCGCGGCCAGTTGGGACAGCTCCGCTCCATCGGCCTGATCAGCTTCCGGAATCCCTACATCCAGGATTCGCTGACCTCGCTCCAGTTGGATGTGTATTCAACCCAAACGCTGTTCGGCACGTTCTTCGAGGAGAAGCGCGGGGTCTCCGCCACGTTCGGACGGTGGTTTTCCGAATACATCTCGGGCTATTTCACTCCCGTGGCCGAAATGATTCGTTACTCTGATCCGAACACGTTTCAAAACACGTTGAACCCGTTCGGAGGAACCGCCAGCGCCGGGTCCATCTTCGGTTTTACGACGAATATTCCGCAGTTCATCCGAGACCAGTTCGGGACGCAGTCCACGACGGGATTTCGCTTCGGACTGTCCCGCGACACGCGCGATTATTATTTGGATCCGCGCACCGGCTGGCGTCACAGCGTCGATGTATCGATCGGCACGCCGTACCTGGGCGGGACCAACAACTTTTACAAGTTCGCCCTGGACACCCTCAAATACACGCCGTTGCCGTTCGACACGCGGATTTCGCTGCGGGCGCGGTTCGGCATCGTCGAGGGGCTGGGGGGAAAGCCCATTCCGTTGACCGAGCGCTTCTTCGTCGGCGGCATCAACACCATGAGAGGATTTTTCTTCGGCCGGGCCGGTCCGGTGACGGAGGATGGGTTCTTGCTGGGCGCGGCCAAGGAACTCATTTTCAATACGGACTTCATTTTCCCGATTTCTTCGGAAGCCAAGCTGAACGGCGTCATCTTTTTCGATTACGGCAAGGGGTTCGGCGACGACGAGCGGCTCTCGTTCAGTCTGCGGCCGGCGGCGGGGTTCGAAGCCCGATGGATTTCGCCGTTCGGTCCGCTGCGGGCCGCCTATGGGATCAATCTGGATCCGAAACCCTTCGAGCGAAAAGGCGTCTTCGAGTTCACCATCGGATCACTCTTCTGACGCGTGTCCAGACGGAGATGAGCGTGAACGTTGAAAGAGATCGGCGAGAAAGCCCGGCGGGAGATATCCGGTCGGCGGTGAGGGCGAGTTGTCGCCGGGCCGTGAGTCATGCGGTCCCGACGGTTGCGCTTGCGGCGCTCGTCGGCTGTGCGGCAGCGGGGACGCAGCCGGAAGGCCGCGTGGGCGTCATCGATCCGCAACGGATCCTGAACGAGACGTCCGCGGGCAAGAAAGCCAAGGAATCCCTGGAGACGTTCACGAAAAATCGGCAGGCGCTCATCGAATTGGACGAGAAAGAGCTCCGGCGGATGGAAGAGGATTTCGTCAAGCAGGCCAGTGTCCTGAGCGCGGCGGCGAAGCGGGAACGCGAAGAGCAGTTCCGCCGTCGCATGGCCGAATATCAGCAAAAGGCCGCCGAACTGAACCGGGAAGTGCAGGAGAAGCAGAAGGACGTCCTGGACGGGTTCCGCGAGAAAATCGAGACGGTGACGGCCAAAGTCGCCAAGCAGTTGGGCTTGCAGGTGGTGATCGAAAAGGGGCGGGGCGGGCCGACGGTGTACAGCGACGCGTCCGTCGATATCTCGGACCGTGTCATCCAGGAATTCAATAAAGAATTTCCGTAGCCCTGGTTGGGCCCCCTCGCTCTCCCTCGATTCGGGGGAGAGGTGAAGGTGAGGGGGGGCCGACGGCCGATGGCTGACCGTTGTCAACTCTTTTCTACGGGGTGAAACGGGGTCCATACACACTGTGGTGCACAGGAAGCGTGAACGGAATCGATGAGGGGCGGAGGATGAAGCCGGGACCTCTTCTGCCTGTGGTGGTCTGCATCGCATTGCTGGAACATTGGTCGGCCTGTTCGTCGGCGGCGGAGTCGTTCAAAGTGGCGGTGATCGACCAGCAGGTTGTCATGGAAACGTCCAAAACGGGGAAACGGGCCCTGGAAGAACTGCGGAGCTTCTCCGCACTCCGCCAGAAAATCGTCGACTCCGACGATCAAGAATTGAAGTCGATCGAACGATCGCTCCAGGACCCGAACAACACGCTCAGCGAGGCTGCCAGACGGGAAAAGCAGGAACTGCTGCGCGCGAAATTCGAGGCCTATCAGCGTCGTGTGCAGGAGTTCAATCGCGAGGTGCAGGAGAAGCAGCGCGAGATGGTGGCGGAATATTCGAAGAAGATCCAGAAGGCCGCGCTGGCCGTCGCGGAGCGGGAAGGGTACGCCGCCGTGCTGGATAAGGGCAACGAAGCCAACATCAAAATCGTCATCTATCATCAGCCGGGGCTCGATCTGACGGACAAAGTGGTCAAGGAGTTCGACCGGCAGAACCGGTAGCAACACTGGTTTGTTTGGTTCATGTGGTTCGTTTGGTTTATTGGGTCGGCCGGATCGAGATGCTTCCGCACCAAACAAACGCGATAGACCAAATAAACCTTCTTGAACCGAGCTGAGGAGGCGGCGGAAATGGCAGCGATGGAGAACGTGGACATCCAAACCTTGCTCCCGCACCGGTATCCGTTTCTGCTGGTGGACCGGATTCGCGAGTTGGAATTGGACCGGCGGGTCGTCGGAATCAAGAACGTCACGATCAACGAACAGTTCTTTCAGGGGCATTTCCCGAACCGCCCGGTCATGCCCGGCGTGCTCATTCTCGAAGCAATGGCCCAAGTGGGCGGCGTGCTGGCCTTCAAATCCCTGGCGCAAACCGGGCGCCCGGTGGTCTATCTGACGGGGGTGGATCACGCCAAGTTCCGCAAGCCGGTCATTCCCGGCGATCAATTGCGATTCGAGGTCGAAGTGCTCAAGAAGCGGCCGCCGTTCTGGAAGATGCAGGCCAAGGCCTATGTGGAAGAGGACCTGGTCTGCGAGGCGGAATTGACCGCGATGGTGACGGAAGAGAAGACTGAAAACCGTGACGAGTGACGCAAGTCTCGCGGGACGCGCCTTTCGCGCGAGTCGCGCGACAAGCTCACGCGTGACGCGCCCCGTGTCACGTTAATTGGGAGGAGCGAGTGAACATTCATCCGACCGCAGTTGTGCATCCCAAGGCCGAGCTGGCCGAGGATGTCGTCGTGGGACCGTTTTGCGTCGTCGGCGAGCACGTCAAGATCGGGCGCGGCACGCGGCTGATGTCGCACGTGTGCGTGGAAGGGTGGACGGAGATCGGCGAGCGGTGCGAGCTGTTTCCGTTCGCCTCGATCGGCGGTCCCCCGCAACATCTGCAGTACAAGGGCGAGCCGACCCGCGTCGTCATCGGGAACGATAATATCCTGCGCGAATACGTCACGGTCAATCGCGCGACGGCCCAGGGCGGCGGCCTCACGTCGATCGGCCATCACAATTTCCTGATGGCCTATGTTCATGTCGCCCATGATTGCCATCTGGGCAGCCATCTGATCCTGGCGAACGCCGCCAGCCTGGCTGGCCACATCGCGATCGGGGACCATGCCATCATCGGCGGCCTGTCCGGCATTCATCAATACGTGCGGATCGGCGCCTACGCGATGGTCGGCGGGTGTTCGGCGCTGGGTCAGGATCTGCCGCCGTTCATGCGGGCGGCCGGCGGCTACCGGGCGCGGATGTACGGCATCAACTACATCGGGCTCAAACGCCACGGGTTCTCCAGCGACCGGATCGCGACCCTCAAGCGCGCGTACGACCTGCTGTTCCGCACCGGCCATCGCATGGCCGAGGCCGTCAAGCTGGCGCGCGAGCAGTTCAAGGATAGCAAGGACGTGATGGAGGTCGTCGCGTTCATGGAAGGCACCAAGCGCGGCATCTGCCGCTCGGTCGACGTCGAGCACGAGCACGAGGACGAATAGGGGCGGGGATCGTCCCGCCGTTGAACAAGACACCATGGGACACGGGGAACGCATCGGATTGATCGCCGGCAACGGCCGGTTCCCGATCATTTTCGCCGAGAACGCCAGGAAACAGGGCTACGCCGTCTCGGCCGTGGCGCACGAGGGCGAGACGGACCCGGAACTGGCCAAGCATGTGGATCGGATCCATTGGATCAAGATCGGCCAGTTCAACAAGCTGATCAACGCGCTGAAGGGAGACGGCGTGCGGCAGGCCGTCATGCTGGGAGGCATCAGCAAGACGCACGTCTTCACCGCGGTGCGGCCGGATTTCCGCGCGCTGGCGCTGGCCACCCGGTTGGCGCGATGGAAGGACGACGACATCCTCCGAGGCATCGCGGCCGAGTTGGAGAGCGAAGGGATCACGATCCGGGAATCGACGTTCGGCCTGCAGGGCATCCTGGTCGAAGAAGGCTCCATGACCAAACGGAAGCCCAGCAAAAAGGAATGGGAGGACGTGCGCTACGGCTGGGAGGTGGCGCGGGAGATCGGCCGACTCGACATCGGCCAGTGCGTCGTCGTGAAGGACCGGGTGGTCGTGGCGGTCGAAGCGGTCGAGGGGACCGACGGCGCAATCCGCCGCGGAGGCGAACTGGCCAAGGAGGGCGCGGTGGTGGTCAAGCGCTCGAAGCCGCAGCAGGATCTCCGCTTCGACCTGCCGGCGGTCGGTCCCAGGACGATCGAGGTCATGGAGTCGGTGAAGGCCGCGGTGCTCGCGCTGGAAGCGGGCAAGAGCGTGCTCCTGGATCGGGAGGACACGGTGCACATGGCCGAGCAAGCGGGCATCGCGATCGTGGGATTGAAACAAGAGTGACGGGTGATCGGTGATGGGTGACGGGTTTGTGACAAGGAAACGAACGAACACTGTCTTTCTCTCCCGCTTGTCTGCTTTCCCGTCACGCATCACTCATCACCCATCACGAGAGTTATGAAGCGGATACGCACCGGCGTCATCGGAGTCGGCCATCTGGGCCAGCATCATGCCCGCCTGTATGCGGGCCTGGCCGGCTCGAGGCTCGCCGGCGTGATGGATGTGAATCCGGAACGGGCCAGAGTGATCGCGGAGCGCCATGGCGCGCGGGCGTTCCCCGACCAGGAACAGTTGCTCAAGGAAGTGGACGCGGTCAGCGTGGCCGTGCCGACGTCGGCGCATTACGCCGTAGTGAAGGCCTGTCTCGAAGCGGGCAAGCATGTGCTCGTCGAGAAACCGATCGCCGTCACGCCGGGCGAGGCCCGCGACCTCGTGGAGCTGGCGCGGAAGCACGGCTGTCTCCTGCAGGTCGGCCACATCGAGCGGTTCAATCCGGTCATGCAGGTCGTGCAATCCTCTATCGGCCGGCCGGGGTTCATCGAATGTCACCGGTTGAGCCCGTTCGGCGAACGGGGCACGGACGTCGATGTTGTTCTGGATCTGATGATCCATGATCTCGATTTGGTCCTTTCCTTCGAACCCGGTCCGGTGGAAGAGATACGGGCCGCCGGCGTGCCAGTGCTTTCGCCCAACATCGATATCGCCAACGCCAGGATCGTGTTCGGCAGCGGCTGTGTGGCCAATTTGACGTCCAGCCGGGTGTCGATGAACCGGATGCGGCGTCTGCGGGTCTTTCAGCGCGACAGGTATGTCTCCGTCGATTTCTCCTCGCGCCAGGGGATGATCTGCCGGCGGGTGACGAAGCCGGGTGAACGGCCGAGGCTCGACATCCAGAACGTCCAGGGGAGCGATGAGGAACCGCTCAAGCTGCAGCTCGAGGCCTTTCTGCAGGCCGTTTCGACCGGGTCCCGCCCCGTCGTGTCCGGCGAGGACGGGGCCGCCGCGCTGGAGCTGGCGCATAAAATTCTGGAGGCGATCGGCGAATTCGTGCGGCGACATGAGCAGGCGCGTGACACATGATGCGTGACACGTGACGCGTCAGAAAGTGACCCAAGCGAGATCTTAATGCATATTTCTTCGCTTGCCACCCGTCACCCGTCACGCGTCACGGTTCGACGATGCCACGCATTCTCATTGTGACCGGCGAGGCGTCCGGCGATCTGCACGGGGCCAATCTGGCTCGGGCGCTGAAAGCGCTGGACCCCGGTCTGTCGATTCTGGGCATCGGCGGGGCGTCCATGCGGGCGGCCGGGGTGGAGCTGGTGCCCGGCGTTCCGCATCTCGATATCATCGGCCTGATCGGTCCCTCGGCCGTCGCGGTCATGCTGAGGCGGATCCTGGCCGTCCGGCGCGTGCTCCGCACGGAATCCTTCGATCTCGTCGTGTTGATCGATAACCCGGGTCTGAATCTGCATTTCGCGCGCGTGGCGAAGGCGGCGGGGCGGCGGGTGCTGTACTACATCGCCCCGCAGATCTGGGCCTGGCGACCCCGCCGGATCACATGGATCCGGCGGCGGGTGGACCATGTGGTGGTCATTCTGCCGTTCGAAGAGCCGCTGTATCGCCGGGCCGGCGTCCGCTGTACCTTCGTCGGGCATCCGCTGCTGGATGCCGTGGCTCCTGCTTTCGACCAAGCCGGACTCCGCAAACGGTTCGGCGTCGATCGGGCGGGAACGGTGATCGGGTTGCTGCCGGGAAGCCGGGAGGCGGAAGTCCGGTTGTTGCTGCCGGTCATGCTGGAGGCGGCTAGGCGCCTGGCGTCCGACCGACCCGGAGTCGAGTTTCTGCTGGCTCAGGCGTCCTCGATCCAGGATAATCTGATTCGGGATCTCTTAGCCGACGCGCCGGTGCCCGTGCGGGTTCAGCGGGACCAGACCAACGAGGTGATGGCGGCGTCGGATCTGTTGTTCGTCGCCTCCGGAACGGCGACGCTCCAGGCGGCGGTGGTCGGCGTGCCGATGATCCTCCTCTATCGGGTTCCCTGGCTGACGTATTGGATCGCGCGCGCCCTGATTCAGGTCGATTACATCGGGCTGGTGAATCTCGTTGCGGGACGAAAGATCGTGCCGGAGCTGATCCAGCAGGAGGCGACGCCCGAACGACTGAACCGGGAAGCGGTTCGCCTGCTGACCGACCAGACCGCCTATGACGAGATGAAGGCCGCGCTCCGCACGGTCAGGCAGTCGCTGGGCGAACCGGGGGCGTCGCGACGCGCCGCCGAAGTGGTGCTGTCGGAGTGTCGCGCATGAAGCAGTTTCTCCGGCTGATCGGCTACCTGAAGCCCTACCGGGTCCGGCTCGCGGCGGCGTTCGTTTGCGCCGCGCTGGTGGCCGGCCTGTCCGGCGCCTATGCCTGGCTGGTGCGGCCGGTCCTGGACGGCATCTTCATCAACAAGGATGAGACGTTGCTGATCGTCCTGCCGCTCGCGATTCTGGCCGTGGCCGTGCTGAAGGGCGTCTTCAGTTACGGACAAAACTATCTCATGAACTACGTGGGCAATCAGGTGATCACGGATGTCCGCCAGGCGCTTTTCGGGCAATTGCTGCGCCTCCCCGTCGGGTTTCACGATGCCAACACGTCCGGCCGGCTTGTGTCGCGCGTCATCAACGATGTGAACCTGATGGCCAACGCGGTGGCCGGGGTGTTGAAGGATATCTTCCAGCAAGGCCTCACCTTTCTCGCGATGCTGGGCGTGATCTTCTATCAGAACTGGCAACTCGCCGCCCTCTCGATCATCGTGATCCCCCTCTCCGCCTACACGATGGTTCGCATGGGCCAGCGGCTGCGGAATCTGGCGACGAGGGGGCAAGAGCGGATCGGCGACATGGCCTCGTTGCTGCAGGAATCCCTGGCGGGCATCCGGATGGTGAAGGCGTTCGGACGGGAGGAGACCGAAACGCTTCGCTTCAAAGCCAGCAACAAAGCGTTCTTGCAGACGACAATGAAGGCGATTCAGGTCTCGTCCCTCGGGTCCTCTCATATGGAAGTCATCGGCGTCATCGGAGTGGCCGGCATCGTGTGGTACGGAGGTTACTTGGTGATTCATGACGCCATGACGCCCGGGGCCTTCTTCTCGTTTCTCGCGGCGATGTTCATGGCCTATACCCCGATCCGTAAGCTCTCCGGGGCGAACAACACCATCCAGCAGGCGCTGTCCGCGGCCGAACGCGTGTTCGAAGTGCTGGATCTGGACACCGAACAGGATCGGGACCGCGGACATGTCGAGATGTCTCCCATCGCGCGCGCGTTGGAATTCAAAGGCGTCACCTTTCGCTACGAGCGGCACGGCTTGGACGCGCTGTCCGATATCGACCTCTCGATTCGGGCCGGCGAGACGGTCGCCTTCGTCGGCAGCAGCGGCAGCGGCAAAACCACGCTCGTGAGCTTGGTGCCCCGCTTTTACGAGCCGACCGAGGGCCGGATTCTGATCGACGGAGTGGACATCCGAGACTGCACGCTCCGATCGCTGCGGGCGCAGATCGGCATCGTGTCGCAGGACGTGGTGCTGTTCGACGAGTCCGTCGCCCTGAACATCGCTTACGGCCGGCCGGATGCGACGAAGGATGAGATCGTTCAGGCCGCCAAGCTGGCCTATGCCCACGAGTTCATCGAGCGGCTGCCCTCCGGCTACGAGACCCTGATCGGCGAACGCGGTGTCAAGCTGTCCGGTGGCGAACGCCAGCGATTGGCGATCGCGCGGGCGATTTTGCGCGATCCCGCGATCCTGATTCTGGACGAAGCCACGTCGGCGCTCGATACGGAGTCGGAACGCGTGGTCCAGATGGCGCTCTCCAACCTGATGAAGAACCGCACGACGCTGGTGATCGCCCATCGGCTCTCGACGATCCAAAATGCGGATCGGATCGTCGTGTTGGACCGGGGCCGGATCGTCGAGATCGGCTCGCACGAGACGCTGCTCCGCCAGAACGGACTCTACAAGCGGCTCCACGCGATGCAATTCCAGGAAACGGAATGAGACGCTTCGTCATTCGTCAAGCGTCAATCGGGCAATGCGGGCGGTCTGTTTTCTACGATTGACGAATGACGGATTTCGATTGACGGTATGTTGACCTGGCTTAAGCTCACGCTCCTCCCGCCGATCGGCGCCTGGCTGATCCGGACACTGGGCGTCCTCACCACGATCCGATATGAGGGAGCCGAGGTCGTCGAGAAGCTGTACCGCGAGGGCCGTCACGTCATCTTTGCGTTCTGGCACAATCGCCAGCTCATGATGCCCCTCGCGTACCGGGGTTCCGGCGCGTACGTTTTGGTCAGCCAACATCGCGACGGCGAGCTGATCGCGAAAATTGCGAAGCGGTTCGGTATCCGGGCGGTGAGGGGATCCAGCACAAGAGGCGGCGCGGCGGCCTTGCGGGAATTGATCCGGGTGGGGCGCACAGGCGCCGACCTTGCCGTCACGCCGGACGGGCCGAAGGGGCCGAGGTATGTGGCCAAACCCGGCGTGGTGCAACTGGCCAAGGCGACCGGCCTGCCGATCGTGCCCGTGACCTTTAGCTGCTCAAAAAAAAAGTCTTTGCAAGCTGGGATCGCTTCGAACTCCCGCTTCCGTTCGGACGAGGGCTGTTTCGGTGGGGACAGCCCATCTGGGTGGCGGCCGATGCGACCGACTCCGACCTGGAAGTGAAGCGCGCCGAACTGGAAGCGGCGCTGAACCGGCTCACCGCGGAAGCGGATGAAGACGTGAAACGTAAGGCGGAGGCGTAAGGCGTGATGGGTGCGAGACACACGCGTCACGAGTCACGCATCACGCATCACATCTGACAATGTGGTATCTCCTCTACAACGTCCTTCTGATCCTCGCCTCTCCGGTGATTCTGCTGATTCTGCTGGCGAAGAAGCGATGCCGGAGAGGATTGCCGCAACGACTCGGCTGGTTTGGTTCATTTGGTTCATCTGGTTTATTTGGTTTGTCTCATTCATCTCGTTGGAAACCAAACCAACCAGATAAACCAAACCAGCCAAACAAACCAAATCAACCAGACCAACCAGTGATTTGGCTCCATGCCGTGTCGTTGGGAGAAGTGACGGCGGCTGTGCCTCTAGTGCGCGAGCTGGCTCGCCGCTATCCGGAGCATCGGCTCCTTGTTTCCACCGTGACCGAGACGGGACGCGAAGCGGTGGAGCAGCGGTTGGCGGGTATCGCCGAGCATTGTTATGCCCCGCTCGACTTTCCCTGGGTGGTGTCGGCCTTCGTGAATCGCCTCGATCCTCGTCTCTACCTGTTTGTCGAAACCGAGCTATGGCCGAATCTGCTGCGGGCGCTCCGGCGGCGCGGCGTGCCGGCGGTGCTCGTCAACGGCCGAGTGTCGTCCCGTTCATTCGAACGCCAACGGATAGGCTTGGTCCGCCCGTTGTATCGCCGCATGCTGGAGTCCGTCACCCTCTGTCTCATGCAATCCGATCGGGACGCCGAACGCCTCATCGCCCTGGGAGCCGATCCGGATCGGGTGCGTCGCACCGGCAACATCAAGTTCGACCAACCCCTCCCGGAGGTGTCGGCGAACGGCTCCCTGTCCCGCGATGTCTTGCGTCTCGCCGAGGGCGAGGAACTGTTCGTGGCCGGGAGCACGCATCCCGGAGAAGAAGAGCAGCTTGTCTCGTGCTATCAGGCGTTGCTTCAACGGTTCCCGTCGCTCGTGCTCCTCTTGGCGCCGCGTCACATCGAACGGGCGCCGCAGGTGGAAACGATGATCCGAGGCAAGGGTCTGGAGGTCATCAGGCGGAGCCGACTCGGTGCCGAGCCGGCGATTCCGGCCAACGCAGCCGGACCGCGCGTGATTCTGCTGGACACCCGCGGGGAACTGGCGACCGTCTATCGGCTCGCCACTCTGGCGTTTGTCGGCGGCACGTTGATCCCGGTCGGAGGGCACAATCTCCTCGAGCCGGCGGCCTGGGGGAAGCCGGTGTGGTTCGGTCCTTACACGGATCATTGCCAGGAAGTGGCCGATCTGCTGATAGAGGCCGGCGGAGGACGGCAGGTGCGCGACGGGGAGCGGCTCGCCGCCGAGATGGCCGCGCACCTTATTGATCGAACGAGTCTGGCGCGCATGGGCGAGGCGGCGCGGCGCGCAGTCCTCGCGAACCGCGGAGCCCTCGACCGGAGCCTCGAGCTGATCGCGAGCCTGCTCGATGGAGAGAAAGAACGGTCGAGGTTCGAGGTTCGAAGTTCAACGGAGAAGCACGTCGGGGTTTCGCTGTGAGGGTCGAGATGCTTGGGATGAAGTTGCTCCGAAGGTTCGATTCCGGGTGGAGTCCGTCGCCTATGCCCTCTGCAACTTCCAACCTCGAACCTCGAACCTCGAACGTTCTGTTACAGGCCCTGGCCCTGCCATACGGCGCAGTCTCCGCGATCCGCGCGTCCCTCTATCGATACGGCTGGCTTCCCACACGCAAACTCCCGTGTCGGGTCATCAGCGTGGGCAACCTCACGGTCGGTGGGACGGGCAAGACGCCGGTCGTGATCTTCCTCGTCGAATGGTTGTTGGCACGGGGGCAGCGAGTAGGGGTGCTCAGCCGCGGCTATCGACGAACGAGCCGATCGCCGCGAGTGCTGGTGTCGGACGGCCGAACTCTGTTGGCCGGTCCGGCGGAAGCCGGGGACGAACCCTACTTGATTGCGAAACGGTGCCCGACCGCGATTGTGGCGGTGGGGGCGGATCGATATGCGGTGGGTCGATGGGTGCTGGAACACTATCCCATCGACTGTTTTGTCGTGGATGACGGGTTTCAACATCTGGCCTTGTATCGGGACGTGAACCTCCTGCTCATCGATGCCACGGATGCCCAAGGGCTGCGGGCCGTGTTTCCGGCCGGCCGGCTGCGCGAACCGCTCACAGCCGCGGCACGAGCCACGGCGCTGCTGTTGACGCGAACGGATGAGGGTGTCGGTGCTGAAGAGATCTTGGAATGTATCAACCAGGCCGGCGGGCCGGCCGAGGAGCCGATCCGGGTGTCGTTCAAACCCGACAAGCTGGTCAATGTGGCGACCGGCAAGATGGAGGAACCGGGTCGGTTTGCCGGACCGTCCGCCGTCGCATTCAGCGGTATCGCACACCCGGCCTCGTTTCACGCATTGCTGGAAAGGCTGGGTCTTAAGTTGGCCGAAACGGTTGTCTTTCCGGATCATCATGTATACAGCCGAACGGATCTGGAAGACCTTCGCCGGCGCGCCCGGCGGTCCGGCGTCGAGATGCTGATCACCACCGAGAAAGATGCAGGAAAAGTCGTGCCCCTGCTCCGGCCGGATGACCGTTGCTGGGCGGTGCGGTTGCGGACCGAGATTGTCGATGGACAGGAACGGCTGGAGCGGCTCCTGTTAGGGGTAACGGGGTAAGGGGTTAGGGATAACGGGGTAGCGGGATAACGGTAAGGGGAATAAGAGGGGATACGGGTAATGACAACGTATCCTGTCACGCGTCACGTCGCCGTCAGGCGAATTCTGGTCCGCGGTCCCAACTGGATCGGCGACGCCGTCATGTGCGAACCGGCGCTCCGGGCGGTCGGGAACCTGTTCCCCGAGGCGACCATCAGCCTGCTGGTCAAGCCGGCGATCGCGGAGTTGCTGAAGGGACATCCGGCTGTAAACCAAGTGCTGGTCTATGATGACCGCGGGCGCCATGCCGGCTTGTCAGGCAAATGGACGCTGGCCGGCGTCTTGCGCCGTCACCGGTTCGACCTGGCGATTCTGTTTCAGAACGCCTTCGAGGCTGCGCTGCTCAGCTTTCTGGCCGGTATTCCCCGTCGCTACGGCTACGCGACGGACGGCCGGGGATTTTTACTCTCGGATCCGATCACCCCCATGCCCCGGGCCAAGGTGAAGCATCAAGTCGAGTATTACTGGGATCTCCTGCGACCGCTGGGGTGTCAGGGCCAGCCGGAGGCGCCGCGCCTATGTCTGTCACAGGAAGAAGAGGCGGCGATGGCCGAGCGGTTGGCGGCCGGCGGCATCTTGCCGTCGGACTTTCTGATCGGCGTGAACCCTGGTTCGACATACGGAGGCGCCAAACGGTGGCTGCCGGAGCGGTTCGCCGAGACGGTGAATCGGCTGATCGAGGAACAGGGGCCGGGGATCGGAAGGGCGATGAAAGTCGCCATCGTCGGCGCCAAGGGAGAGGAAGCGTTGGGGCAGACCATCGCGGCGCTGATCCGCGAGACCACGGTCGTCCTGTCCGGCCGGACGACCGTGAGAGAACTGATGGCGGTGACGAAACGCTGCGGGCTCTTCCTGACCAACGACACGGGGCCGATGCACATCGCCGCGGCCTTCAACGTACCCGTGGTGGCGGTCTTCGGTCCCACCGACTGGCGGACGACGGCGCCTTACGGGCAGGAACAGGGCATCGTGCGGGAGCCGGTTGATTGCGCCCCCTGTCTGCTCCGCGAATGTCCAATCGACCACCGCTGCATGACGGGCGTGACGGTCGAGATGGTGTACCAAACGGCGATCAAACGGTTGAATGGTTTGTTTGGTTTGTCTGGTGCGAATCAAGACTTAGTGCAGAACCGAACAAACCGAATAAACGAAATAAACAAAACAAACCAGAGCAACCAAACAAACGAAACAAACGTTCTTTCCGGCTTCACCGTTTTCCTCGACCGCGACGGGACCCTGAATAAGGACACCGGGTATCTGAAGTCACCGGAAGAAGTCGAATTGCTGCCGGGTGTCGGATCCGCCTTGGCACGTCTCAAGCGAGCCGGCGCCTGCCTGGTGATTGTCACCAATCAATCAGGGGTAGCGAGGGGAATCTTCACGTTGGCGGACTTGGAAAGGGTTCACGCCAAGCTGCAGGCATTGCTCCGAGCCGAGGGGGTCGCAGTGGACGCCCTCTATTTCTGCCCCCACCATCCGGATGACGGGTGCGCCTGCCGGAAACCGAACACGGCGATGGTCGAACGGGCTGTGCGCGAGTTGGGGCTGGACCTTTCGCGCGCCTATGTGGTTGGAGACCAGCAACGCGACATCGAGCTGGCGCGGCGGGTCCGCGCGCGCAGCGTCCTGGTGACCAGCGGTCCGACCGGCATGGAGGCCCTTGACGAGCTGAAACGAGAAGGCATCCCGCCCGATCACGTTGCGCCTTCGTTGACCGAAGCGGCGGAGTGGATCTTCGAAGACGCCAAAGTCCGTTATTCGTTAACCATGAATCGTTAACCGTCTGGCACAATCGTCTACTCAATTCCTTCACACGTCATGGCTCTTCGGGCACCCTGCAGGATGAAAATCCCCCCAAGACCCTCCCCCTTGAAGGGGGAGGGGGAAGGTGGGGGTGAAGCTGTTCGCTGCTTGCTGGTAGCTGTCGGCTATTTTCAAGGCAGTTCACGATTCACCAGGGCATCCATTGCATTCTGCGGAGCACCGGGTCCCGTTCACGATGAACGTCATGCAAGAGTACCGTCGTATCCTGATCATTAAGCCGAGCTCGCTGGGGGATATCGTCCATGCGCTGCCGACGGTGGCCGCGCTGCGGGCCCGCTACCCTCAGGCGCACATCGCCTGGCTGGTGAAGCGACAATGGGAGGGTATCGTGGAACGGGCGGAGGGAGTGGATCGGGTGTGGCCGGTGGAGGGCGGGCTTGCGGGTTGGCTCTCGCGGGTGCCGGCCCTGCGAGCGGCCGCGTTCGATCTGGTGGTGGATTTACAAGGGCTCTTTCGGAGCGCGGCGATGGCTTGGCTGACCGGGTGTTCGGCCAGGATCGGCTTCGCCAACGGCCGCGAGGGAAGTCCCCTCTTGTATACGACCCGCGTGCCGGTCCCGACGCTCGACATGCACGCGGTGGACCGCTATCTCCTGGCGGCCGCCGCACTGGGCGCGACGGTCCGGCCGGTTCCGGCCGCTCGGGTTCGGATTCGACCTGAAGACAAGGAAGCGGTGAACCGGCTCCTGCGTCCGCACGGCCTCGCGCCCGGTGAGGGCTGGATCGCGATGAACGTCTCGGCCAGGTGGCCGACCAAGCGTTGGCCTCTGGAGCGCTTCGCGGCCGTGGCCGATGAACTTGAGCGCGAAGGAGCCGGGCGAGTGGTGTTGATCGGCGGGCCGGACGAGCGGACCGATGCGGAATCACTCAAGGCCCTGATGCAGACCGCTCCGGTCGATCTGACCGGGCAGACCGATCCGGGCCTCTTGCCGGCGCTGCTCGAGGCGGCCGCATTGCTGATCACGAACGACTCCGGGCCCATGCACGTGGCGGCGGCTGTCGGCACGCCGGTCGTGGCGCTGTTCGGCCCGACCAGTCCTGTGCGGACGGGACCATACGGGACCGGCCACGCCGTGTTGACGCATGCGGTCCCCTGCAACCCCTGTTTCAGTCGGGTGTGCCGCAATCGGGTTCATTTGGAGTGTCTCACCGGCATTGCTCCTCATCAGGTCCTGGCCGCCGTGCGCGAACGCGTACCGGTCAGGCCGGCACACTCAACGTCGTGAAGATCCTGGTTGCAGAATCCAGCACGGCGGTCGGCGGACAGGAATCGGCGGTGTTGCTCCACGCAGAGGGCTTGCGGAAACGCGGGCACGATCTGCGGCTCATCCTGGAACCGTGCAGTCCGATCGCCGAGATGGCCGGCCGGAAGGGGCTGCCGGTTGAGCCGGTAACCATGCAGCGGTCACACTACCCGGCGGCGATCCTCGCGTTCAGGCGTCTGATCCTGCGGGAGCGTCCGGCGATCCTGCAAGTGAATAGCTCACGCGACAGTTGGATCGGCGGGCTGGCGGCCAGGCTGGTCCATCGCAGGCCGAAGGTCATCCGGGTCCGCCACATCTCGACGCCCTTGAACAACAACCTCACGACACGCCTCCTGTATCGGCGCCTGGTCGACATGGTGATCGTGACGGGCGGGGAGCGGACGCGGCGGGCGTTGATCGAGCGGGACGGGCTCGCTGCCGACCGGGTGGCGGCCTTTCCGATCGGACTGGATACGGAGTATTTCAGACCGGCGCCGCCGGATCGCGATTTGCGACACGAGTTGGGCCTGCCCGGCGGCCAAAAGCTCGTCGGGCTCATCTCCTACCTGCGCACCTACAAGGGCCATGACTATTTCATCGACGCGGCGGCCCGTGTCCTCCCGCGCCATCCGGATGCGACGTTTCTGATCGTGGGCGAAGGACCGGAGGAGCAGGCGATCCGGGCGCGCATCGAGTCTCGGGGGTTGACCGACGCGGTGAAGATGTTGGGATTCCGCGATGATCTCTTGAACGTCTTTCGGTCGCTTGACCTGTTCGTGATTCCATCGGTCGAAGGGGATACGATTCCCCAGGTCTTGATGCAGGCCCTTGCGATGGGGCTGCCGGTTGTCTCCACGACCGTCGGCTCGATTCCCGACGTCGTGCTGGACGGGGAGACGGGCTTTGTCGTGCCTCCGCGCGACGCCCGCGCCTTGGCGGAACGCATCGAACTCCTGCTAAAGGACGCCGCGCTGCGCAAGCGGATGGGGGAACAGGGGCGGGCGCTGGTCGAGCGGTCCTATTCGATCGACCGGATGTTGGACGAACTAGAGCAGGTCTATCGCACAGTGCTGAGCCGATGACCCAGCCCGCTGATCACCCGTTCATTTCCCTTCGCCTGACGCTGCTGTTCTGGTGGTTGCTCTTCGTCGTCATGCAACAGGCGGAGCGGCTCTTCTTGTTGCGTGACCCGCTGGCGGTGGAGATGCCGTCCACGGGCGTGCTAATGAGGACGCTTGTGACGGGGCTCCGCGGGGATTTCATCACCGCGACCATTGCGCTGGCGGCGATCCTGGCCGGTGCGAGGGGTCTGCTCGCGGCGCTCGCCGAGCGACGAGAATTGAAAGGCGTGTTCCTCGGTCCAATCTATCGACGGACTTTTATGGCGTCGGATGTCGCCGTCGGGACGCTGCTGCTGACCTTGCTGACGGTGGATATGGGTTATTACACCCATGACCGTCAGCACTTGAACTTCGTGTTTTTCGAATACGTGGGGATCTGTTTTCGCGGTCGAGCGAGGCGGCGACTTCGAATACCCAGGCGGCGAGACAGACCGGTGCGGAGTTGGACCAGAGCGCGAAATGGGCCGCAAAGGTCGCCGAGTTGCTGGCCCTCCAACTCGCCGCGATTTGGCTCTGGTGGTTGGCCTTTACACGTGCAGTGACGCCGATCCTGTTTCGCTTGAGTCTAAAATCACCGATGCGGTCGAACGTCGCCTTAACGCTGTGCATCGTGGCCGGGGCGACGGGGTGTCACCCTCAGGGACCTTATGGCATTCGGATCGCCGAGATCGGCAGCGCCACCTACTATACGCTGGCCCAAAATCCCGTCCTCTTTGCGGGTGAGGCGCTCCGGGCCGCTCTGGTCTCGCGCGAAAAACTCGGCGGGGTGAAAGGCCTGGATCGTCTGCCGATCGACGAGGCGTTGCGCGTGACCCGCGAGATGATCGCGCCGGGGCAATCGTTCCCGCCTGCCCGCTATCCGCTGGTCCGCGCGATCGCGCGATCGGAACAAGGCGTTCGCCTGGCGCGGCCGGCCAATGTCTTGGTGATCTTCGTCGAAGGGTTGGACCGCCGGTATGTGGGGCAGACGGTCCGCGGCATCCGCGTGACGCCCTTTCTGGACCGGCTGAAGCAGGAGAGCGTCTACTTCGAGCATTTTTTCACCAACGGCGTGCAAACCTCGTGCGGTCTCTTCGCATCCTTCTGCTTTACCGCGCCGCTCTTCATCTGGATCGATGACTCGCTGCGGAGTCCGGATCGGTATCGTCCCCGGACGGTATCGGCCGTGGCCAGCCAGGTGGATCTTGCTCCGACGATTCTGGGGCTGAACGGCTTGACGCCGGCGGTCGCGCCGTTTCTCGGCAGGGACCTCAGCTGCGACTTGGTGATCGACTGTCTCGCCGAAAACGTCGCGTTCCTCAGCAGCGTCTATGATGATATGATCGGGCTCGCCGACCGGGAAGGCATCCTGTTCTATTCGCTGCGAACCGAAACGCTCATCTCGACCGATCTCGCTCTGGAACGATACGAGACGCGCCGTGCAGCGGACGATCCCGCCATCGCGGCCAAATACCGGCGGCTGATGGGCCTGTACGAAAGCGCGAACCGGCTCCTGGATCAGAACCGGATCTGGTCATGGACCGAACTGGGGGACAAACTGTGACGACCGGCGGCGCCAAGGTTTCGGCGGTCATCATCGCCTATAACGACGAGCCGAACATGCGTGCCTGTTTGGAAAGCGTGCGGTGGGCGGATGAACTCGTCGTCGTCGATTCCCACAGCACCGACGCGACCGAAAAGATCAGCCGAGAGTTCACCGACAAGGTCTATCAGCATGAATTCACGGGATTCGGGCGACTGCGCAACGAGGCGGTCGCGCACGCCTCGCATGAGTGGGTGTTCAGCCTCGACACCGACGAACGCGCGACGCCGGAGCTTCGCGACGAAATTCGGGCCTTGCTCGCCCGGGGACCCCAAGCCGACGCCTATTTCGTGCCGCGCAGGAATTATTTTCTCGGCCGCTGGATCCGGCATGGCGGCTGGTATCCCGATTACCGCCAACCGCAGCTCTTCCGGAAAGACCGGATGCGTTATCGGGAGGAGGCGGTCCACGAAAGTTTCGACCTGAAGGGCCGCATCGGCTATCTCAAGGAGCATGTGCTTCAATACCCGTTCCGGGATATCGACCATTATCTGCTCAAGCAGGACCGCTACTCCGACTTGATGGCGCGCCGCATGGCCGAGCAGGGCCGGCGCTTCCGTGCCCATCAATTGGTGACTCATCCGGTGTTCACCTTCCTGAAAATGTATATCGGGCGAGCGGGAATCCTGGACGGCGTGCCGGGACTCATCCTGTCCGGACTGTATGCGTACTACACCTTCATCAAGTACGCGAAGCTGTGGGAGTCTTCTAAACAATGACCGTTGCTTTGGTTCATCTCGTTTGTTTGGTTGATCTGGTTGCAAACCAAACAAACCAGAGAAACCAAACAAACCAAACAAACCGGTCACTCCGATAAACCATGAAAGTCAGCGGATTCACGATCTGTCGCAACGCGGTCAAGTTCGACTATCCGATCGTCGAAGCGATCCGGTCCGCCTTGCCGATCGTCGATGAGTTCATTGTGAACGTCGGCCAGTCGGACGATGGTACCCTGGCTCTGATCCGTTCGATCGACTCGGACAAGATCCGGATCGTGGAGTCGATTTGGGACGACAACATGAAGAAGGACGGCCTTTTGTTTTCGCACGAGACCAACAAGGCGCTGTCCCGTTGTACCGGCGACTGGGCGCTCTACCTGCAAGCGGATGAAGTGCTGCATGAGCGGGACTACGACACGATCCGGCGCGCGCTTCGGGACCACCTCGGCGACCCGGCCGTGCTGGGGTTCACCTTTCGCTATCTCCACTTTTACGGAGACTATCGTTCGGTCAATCCGTGGTTCTATCACCGCGCGGTGCGCATCGTCCGCAACGACGGCCGGGTCGAATCCTGCGGCGATGCGGTGGGATTCCGGCTCAAGGCGGACCGGGGGTATCTCCAGAGCGTACACAAGGACCGTGTGCGGCCGTCCGGGGCGACGATCTATCATTACGGCTGGGTCAAGCCGGCGAAGGTACTGCTGGACAAGTTCCGTTATCAGGTGGCCCGTCACCACGGCGAACAACCCGGTCCAGAACAGGCGCGCATGCTTGCCCAAGCCGCCTATGAGTTCGAGGATTACGACATCATGAAAACCTTTACCGGCAGCCACCCGGCGGTGATGGGGGAACGCGTGCGCACGTATCCGGTGCTGAAGCCGGGACGGAATCGCTGGCTGAATCCGGCGTTCTATCGGGCAGTGCTTAAAAGAGGGTTCCGGGGCTGATCGGGGTAAAGGGATAGAGGGGTAGCGGGGTAGAGCGGTAAAGGGACAGAGGGAGCAAGAGGTAGAGGTGCAAGAATACAAAAAGGACGAGAGGCCACTGCTACCCCTACTATCCCTTTATCCCGCTACCACGCTCTGAGCGACCCCTGTATCCCCATACCCCTTTACCCCTTACACCGTTAACCCGTCTTTATATGAAGATCGCGGCGGTCGTCATCACCAAGGACGAGGAGCGGAACATCGCGGCCTGTCTGGAGTCGCTGCGCTGGGCGGATGAGATCGTCGTGGTGGATGCCTGCAGTCTCGACCGGACAGCGGACATCGCCAGGAGCTACACGGATCGGGTGTTCGTGAGGCCCTGGCCCGGCTACGGGCCGCAGAAAAATTTCGGCATCGATCAGACCGGCGCCGACTGGATTCTCATCGTGGATGCCGACGAGCGGGTGACCCAGGGGTTGCGGGAAGAGATTCTGCGGACGCTGCGACAGGGACCGCCCGCCGATGTGGCCGGCTACGAAATCCCTCGGCGGAACTTCTTCTACGGAAAATGGATAAGCGGCAGCGGCTATTATCCCGACTATCAATTGCGGCTGTTCAGGCGAACGGCCGGACGCTACGATGACGTCTTGCTGCACGAGCATCTCCGTCTTATCGGGCGTGTCGAGCGGTTGGCGAGCCCGCTGAACCATGACAGCATGCCGACGATCGGGCGGCATGTCCGCAAGATGATGCGCTACACCACGCTCGGTGCGCAGGAGAAGCTCAAAGGCGCTTCGCGGGTGACGGCCTGGGAGATCGGCACGCATCACCTCGGCACGATTCTCAAGACCTATCTGTTGCGCCGGGGCTATCGCGACGGGGTCCACGGCCTCATCGTCGCGTTGTTCGCAGGCCTGCACACGTTCGTGAAATACGCAAAAGCGTGGGAGTTATTAAACGTGAAGCGTGACGGGTGACGCGTAGCGGGGTGTTTCTGGTTCTTCCACGCGTGACGCTTAACGCTTCACGCATCACGGGGTTTTGATGAGGATCGGGATCGATGCGAATCCCATCGTCGGAGACCGGGGCGGGGTAGGGTGGCACCTCTTTCACTTGCTCCGTGCGCTGGTCGAGTTGAAAGAAGACGCGGAGTTCGTCTGCTACATCCGGCCCGGGGCTTTGGCGTCGCTGCGGCGGGAAGCCTGGATGGCCGATCCGCAAATCCGCTGGGTCGAAACGGGACACCTGTGGATGCGGTGGCGCGGCGAGCGGGACAAGCTCGACCTATACCACGGACCGAATTTTCGCCTGCAGACCGAGGGCCGATGCGGCGGGGTCGTCACCATTCATGATCTTTGGCTCGACCGGCATCCCGAATACTCCCCGAAATTACTCGGTCAGCACCGAGCGTTTCAGCGGACGAGGCGGACGGCATGGCGCGCGCGGAAAGTGGTCACGGTCTCGGAGTTTTCCGCCGGCGAGATCCGTGCGCTCTATGGCCTGCCGGCGGAGCGGATTGCCGTCATCCATAACGGCGTGTCCGGCGATTTTCATCCGGTACGCGACGACGCGGCGATGAAGGAATTGCGGGGGCGCCTTGGGTTGCCGGCCGGCGGGTTCATCCTGTTCGTCGGAGGAGCGGACCCGCGGAAGAACCACCGCGCCTTCCTCCAGGCGGCGGCTCGGCGGGCGGATCGTCTTGGAAACCGCATGTTGGTGCTGGTCGGCGATCCGATCCACCGCTTCGGGAATTACATCGAGACGGCGAAAGCGCTCAGCCTTGAGCGACGGGTCGTCTGTACGGGACGGCTGGCGATCGAGGAGATACGGCTCCTGTACTCGCACGCGGATCTGTTCGTCTTTCCGTCTCTGTACGAGGGGTTCGGGATGCCGGTGCTGGAAGCCATGGCCTGCGGCGCGCCGGTGATCACGTCGAACACGACGGCCCTGCCGGAGGTCGCCGGCGATGCGGCTGTGTTGGTCAACCCGGAAGACACGGCTGAGCTGGCGAACACGATGGTCCGTGTGTTGGATGATCAAACCCTGCGCGCCGCCCTGCGGGAAAAGGGATTCCAGCGGGCGAAACAGTTCACCTGGGATCGGGCGGCACGGCAGATGCTGGCGGTGTATCGGGAAGTCTGTGAGAAGACGTAACGTGTAACGCGTGACGCATCACGATGCAAAACATCCTCGTCATCAAACTCCGCTACATCGGCGACGTCCTGCTGGCGACGCCGGCGGTGCGCGCGTTGCGGGAGGCCTTTCCCGGCGCCGGGCTTGCGATGGCCGTCAATCGCGGGACGGAAGACGTCGTGAAGTGGAATCCGGACCTGGATGATGTGTTGGCGGTGCCGAAGGGAACGCTCGGCGAGCAGCTTCGGTTCGTGTCCGAGCTGCGTCGCCGCCGGTTCGACTGTGTGATCGATCTCACGGACGGGGATCGGGCGGCGATCCTGAGTCGGCTGTCCGGCGCGCCGGTCCGGATCGGGTTCAATGAAGAGCATCGCTGGCGTGGATTGCTCTACACGGCCGTGGCGAAGCCGAGAGCGGAGGATGTTCATCGCGTCGAGCGGGACCTGTCGGCCTTGAGGTGTCTGGGCCTTGAGCCGAAAGCTCGGCCGTTGGTGCTGACTGTGCCGTCTCAAGACGAGGAAGCGGCGGATCGAATCCTGAAGGAAGCCGGAGTTGCGTCGTCTTCCACGCCACTCGTCATGCTCCATCCGGGCGCGCGCTACTGGTTCAAAGCCTGGCCGGCCGAACGGTTCGCCGACCTGGCGGACCGCTTGACCAAGTCATGGGACTGTCGCGTGCTGATCGGGGGGGATGACCGCGACCGGGAGACGGCGGAGGGGATTCGATCGCACGCTCGCTCCGCGCCGACCGTGCTGGCCGGTCGCGCCACCCTGGGACAGTTTGCCGCCATTCTGAAACGCTGCGCCCTGTACGTCGGGAACGACAACGGCGCGATGCACATGGCGGCGGCGCTCGGGGTGCCGGTCGTGGGGCTGTTCGGCCCGTCCAATCCGCTGGAGTGGGGGCCGCGCGGCGGGCCGAGCGAAGTCATCTACAAGGGACTGGATTGCCGCATCTGCTTTCATCCCACCTGCCGGCGCGGGGAAGGCAACTGCATGCGGCTGATTTCCGTGGACGAGGTGTTCGAGGCAGCGACGAGGCTCTGGGAACCGAGGGGCAAGGGGGAGCGGGGTAGGGGATAAGGGAGTCACGCCGCATGGCACGCGTCTTCTCCTGTGACCTTCTCAATGAAGTGCAGCGTGCTCGCCGGACGAGGCGAGAAGCGCAGCGGCAGGCGGTGCTCAAGCAGATATGGGAACTATTGCCTCGGCTGGCCGTAAGCATCCGGTTTCAAGAGGCCTATGTATTTGGGTCGGTGCTCGGCATCAAGCGGTTCCAAGACGATTCGGATGTCGATGTGGCGTTCGTGGGGCTTCAAGATAAGGACTTCTTCCCGGCCATGGCGTGGCTCTCGCGGGAGCTCGGCCGGGAGGTGGACGTGATCCAGCTTGAGGGTCACCGTTTAGCGGACAAGATCAGGAAGGAAGGACTCCGATGGACAAGGCGAGGCTAGCGCTCCTTCGGGCGGAGCTTACCGCCCAGACGCGTCAGATTGAGGCGATTTACAACAAGATCGAGGAGCGGCGGCGGAGTGAAGGCCAGGCTGAGTTGGAAAGCCTCGGCTATCAACTGCACAACTTGTATTGTGCCTTTGAAGATCTGTTCGAGGTCGTTGCCGGCACGTTCGAGAACCAGATTGAAGAGGAGGGACGCTATCATATCGAACTCTTGCGACGGCTCACCGTGCGATCGAAGGGGTTCGACCGGCCTTGCTTTCGCCGGAGTGCTACCGTCTTTTCGACAACCTACGGGCCTTCCGTCGTTTCTTTCGGCACGCGTATTCCTTTGAGCTTGACGAGAGGAAGGTCAGGCTCGTCCTCGACGATGCACTGAAATTGAAAGACCTCTATCGGGGGGACCTCGATCGGTTCCTGCTGGCTCTGGAAGAGTAATCAAGCTCATCGGCGTTGGACATGCAGGAGAGCGAAACGAGGGCGAGAAGCAAGCCGGGGCCAAAAGACACGGAGACGATGTGATGCCGCTGGTCAGCGTGGTCATTCCCGTCTTCAACGGGGCGCCGTTTGTGGCCAATGCGGTCGCGAGCGTGCGGGCGCAGACCGTGAAAGACGTGGAAATTCTCGTGGTGGACGACGGATCGACGGACGGCACGCAGGAAGTGCTGCGGGAGCTCGAACGGACCGACGGCGTTACGTGGTTTCAACAAGACCACGGGGGGCCGGCCCGATCCCGGAACTACGGAATTCAGGCGGCGAAGGGCGAATTCATCGCGCTCCTGGACTGCGACGACATCTGGCTGCCGGACAAGCTGGAAGCGCAACTGGCCATTCTTCGGGCCAGGCCGCAAGTCGGCGTCGTGCATACGGACTATGAAGTCGTCTATGAAGACGGAACGGTGGAAGAGCGGGTCCGGGCCCGCCACAGCCGCGAACCCTTGGTGCGGGCCTTCGCCGGGGGGCACACGGCGCTGCCCTCGACGCTCCTGATCCGGAAGAGCGTGTTGGACAAGGTCGGGATGTTGGACCCCGAACTGTACGGGTCTGAAGACTCGGACCTCACGATCCGCCTCTATCGGGCGACCGAGTTCGACTGCGTCGAGCGCGTGCTCGTCAAAAAACTCCAGCGCGGCCACGGCTACCGCGACATGGCGTTTGACGAGAGCACCCACAAGGAAAGAGTGTTGACCAGCCGCGAGCGATTTCTGCTCCGGCTCGAACAGATGCGCCCACTCACCGCGGAACAACGTACCGCATTGAACCGGGAATGGGCGAACTACTACTTGTTGCGGGGCGGATTCGCCGAGCGGTCGGGGAGAATATCCGAGGCGCGGGATTGCTACTCGAACGCCATCCGGAAGGCCCCGTTCCGATTCAGAGCGTATTCTCGCCTGCTGCGCACCGTCTTGTGATGGACGTGATGCTCGACATCGGCTGCGGTTCGCACAAACAACCCGGCACGATCGGCGTGGATCGAAGACGGCTTCCGGGCGTGGATGTCGTCTGCGATTTCGAACACGGCCTGCCCTTCCGCGACAACAGCGTGGCCGGCGCCTATTCCATCCACTCGATCGAACACATGCGCGATCTGATCACCTTCATGGAGGAGCTCTATCGGATCTGCGCGCCGGGCGCGAAGGTCTATATCAAGACGCCGTATTATGCGTCGCGCAAGGCGTTCGTCGATCCCACCCATGTCCGCTTCATGACCGAAGAAAGCTTCGAGTACTTCAAATCTCCCAACTACTACGATCTGAAAACGAATTTTCGGACCCTGTCCATCGAATACAACATGCGGAAGCCGTTTAAGTTCCTGCCGGAGTACCTTCAAAAACGCTGCCGCCGGTACCTGTGGAACGTGTGTGAAGAGATGACGGTGGTATTGGAGGCGGTGAAAGCGTGAATGTTTAGGGAGAGTAATGGGTGAGGGTGCGCTGATGACTGACGGCTGATCGCCATTTTCAAGACAGAGCCCCCTCACCTTTATCCTCTCCCCCCTTCCTGGGGGAGAGGGGAGGGTGAGGGGGATTTTTAAACCGGAGGGCTTCTGTGAAAGTCAGCGTCGTCATTCCCTTGTACAACGCCCGTGACGTGATCCGCGAAACCATTGAAACGGTGCTGGCCCAGACATGGAAGGACTATGACGTCATCGTCGTAGACGACGGGTCCACCGACGGCTCGGGAGCGATCGTACGGGAATTCGGAGGCCGCATCCGCTACATCCGACAGGAGAACGGCGGGGTGGCACGCGCGCGCAACCGCGGGGTCGCCGAATCGACGGGTGAATTCATCGCGCTGCTGGATCACGATGATCTTTGGCATCCGGCGAAGCTGGAAAAACAAGTCGCGGTGCTCGATCGGTGCCCGGAAGTCGGCATGGTCATCACCGATGTTGTCCACCTTGACCGCGACGGCAGGCCGATGGGCGTCATCGGAGCCGGGTACAACCCTTCCGAAACGTTCGCCCGCCTCTTCGTGCGCGGCTATGTGCCGACCCCCTCGGCGGCCATGATCCGGCGGTCGGTGTTGCAGACGGTGGGCGGATTCGACGAACGGTTCCATTCGGCCGGCCTGGACGACCACGAACTGTGGACGAGAATCGCCGCGCAGTACGACATCGCGAACATTGCCGAGCCGCTCACCTTTCATCGCAATCGGGACATCAAGCCGGCGGATGTTGCGCTCGCCCATCGGCCGCTGTTGATCGAGACGTTGCTCGCGAGGTTCGGCGAGGATCCGGTCAAGCGGCGCTATTTGTTGCGGGAACAGGCATCGTATCTGGCTGATCAAGGCAAGCAGTTGGTCAGCATGGGCGAGAGAACGCGAGGACGGTCCTGCTTCGTTCAAGGGTTGGCGCTCGGCGTCATGGAAGCTCGCAGTTGGAAGACCGCCTGGCGGTGTCTGTCGCGGCTGGTGCGTTCCTACGTATGAGACGCAGGCTGGGGCTGGCGCTGGTGGCCGCCGGCGTGACGGCGGCGCCCTTTGCCGAAGGGGTGCTCAAAAACGGCTGGATCGAGGTCGTCCTGCTCGTGCCGGTCGTGCTTGTCTTCTTGCTGTCCGATCCTCCGGCATGGACCGAGAATCTGCTGCTGAGCCTGACCGCGCTGTGCCTCGCCGTGTCCGTCGCGGATCTTCTCTTGCGCCCCACACTCGGCCCTCGTCTGCATTACACCCCCATGAACCTCTTCGCCAGGAAGTTGCCGCGGTTGCCGATTGTCGGACGATGGGATCAAAACGTGACGTTTTCAGGAGAGGCCTATGGCGATCTGGCCGCATTGACGGGAGAGCCCGCGCTGCGCGAGCCGCGGTGGATCGATTTCCGGACGGACGAAGCGGGCTTTCGGAATGAGCGAGGCCGGAAGCCGATCGATCTGCTTGTCCTGGGCGATTCGTTCGCGGCCGGGGCGGGAACGAGCCAGGACAACATCTTTGCGCGGGTGCTGGAGACCCGATACCGCCGCTCGGTCTATAACCTCGCCTACCCCGGAGGCCCTTATGACCAGTTTGTGAACTTCGCGATCGAATGGCCTCGCTTGCCCCTTGCCCCGCAGGTCACGCTGATCTGGACGCTGTACACCGGCAACGATTTAGACGATGCGGGAGGGGAGATATGGGACCTGTCGGCGCTGCCGTGGCGAGAGAGAGCGGGCGAGTGGATCGTCCGGTATCGCACGTTTCGGAACCGGTCGCCGCTGAACCAACTGATGGAAGGATGGCGGGCGCGGTGGGGCGGGGCGGCGGGAGGCGTGGTGGTGCGCCGGTTGCCGGACGGGGGATCTGCGCTGTTTCTGTCATCGCATGAGGCGTGGGGGATGAAGTCGCGTGCCGAAGTGGAGCGCCACCCGAATTTTTCAAAGCTGGAACGGACATTCGCGGCGATGCAGGCGCTCGCCGGCGAGCGCGGAGTGCCGATCGTGGTGTTGATTCTCCCGACGAAAGGCGAAGTCTACCGGTGGCTGCTGACACAGCGTCCGTCGGCGCAATGGGAGGAAAGGCCTTCGGGATTCGCCCAGGCGGTGCTGGCCGCCTGCGAGCGGGCGCGGCTCCGGTGTCTGGATGTGAAGCCGTTCCTTGTAGCGGAAGCGCGGCGTGTGTTCGAGGCGACCGGCGATTTGCTCTGGTGGCGGGATGACACCCATCCGAACGAGCGCGGACATCGGGCGATTGCCGACTTGATCGCCCGGGAGGTTCTGGGCCAGGCGTGCCGCGCGGGGAAGGAATAAAAAGGCAGAACGGTGGAAGCGGTTGCTTGCGACTTGTGCGGATCGCATCGTGCCCGAGAGGTCGTTCGCCAACGTGACCTGACCCATGGGGGCACCGACGAAGAGTTCACGGTCGTCCGCTGCGAGCTGTGCGGGCTTTTGTATCTCAATCCACGGCCTGGGCCGGATGAAATCGGCAGGTTCTACCCCCGGGCCTACTTTGAGCCTCCTCCGCCGCCGCGTAAGGTGAACCGCGTCAAGCGCTGGGTGATGGAAGCCTACTATGGCTATCCGCCCGCGATCCCTCCGGGCTTGCCGGCACGAATCCGCAAATGGATCGTGTGGCCGGACCGGATGCTGCGGGTGCTGCGCGGCAAAGAGATGCTGCCGTGGGTCGGCCAGGGCCGCCTGCTGGATGTCGGCTGTGGACCCGGAACAAATCTGGCGATGTTCCGGGAACAGGGTTGGGATGTTCAAGGCGTGGACACGAGCGAAGTGGCGATCGTCCATGCGCGGGAGCGCTTCGGCGATCGGGTGCGGCTGGGTACTCTCGATCAGGCCGGGTATCGCGATGGGGCGTTCGATCTGGTCCTGTTCAGTCATTCGTTGGAGCACCTGTTCGATCCCCTGGCGGCTTTGAAGGAGGCGTGGCGAATCCTCGACACAGGCGGACTGGTCGTCATCACGTCCCCCAACGCGGGAAGCCTTGAAGCTCGGCTGTTCGGACGCTGGTGGTTTCCGTGGGAACTGCCGCGACACCTCTACCATTTCGAGAAGACCACGTTGAGCCGAATGCTCGAACAAGCCGGCTTCCGCGTCCAACGCATGCGCACGGGAGTGGGCTCGCTCTTTTTCATGGCCAGTCTCGAACGGTTCTGGATGCACAGGTTCGGCCGCGCCCTTCCGTTTCGTCGGTTGGTCGAACAGCTGATCGCGCGGCCATTCTGTTTCATCGCCGGCCATCTCGGGTACGGAACCGAGATCACGGTGCATGCGGTAAAAAGAGAGGGGTACCGGGGTACAGGGGTAATGGGGTAGAGGGAAAGTGATAATGGGGTACCGGGGTAATGGAGTAATTGGGGGTAACGGGAAAACGGGGTAAGGGGGTAGAGGAGCACCGGGATAAGGGGATCGTTATCCCTCTACCCCGTTAGCCCCCGGAAGAACGAGCGCAGCAACCTGAGGATGACTTTATGGTTGGTCGGGTGGAAACGAACGGCTTGCCACAGCGCGTGGCGGGCTTCTCGGGTTTGCCCGGCCTGCAGAAGCGATTTCCCCAGATCGCCATAATACTGCGCCCAGTCTCGGGCGAGCGCGCGGGCTTCGGGCGTGCCGGGCCGGCAGGATGGGCCGTGCTTCTCCAGAAAGCGCCGCCGGCCGAGCAAGGCTCGTTCCGAGGAAATGTCCCGCGACGCATTGTGCCCGTACAGGCGATGCCGGTAGAGCGGTTTGGGCAGGTGAACGATGCGAAACCGTTGGTACAGCCGGATCGCCAGGTCGATATCCTCCCAGACGGGAAGGGTCTCATCATACCCGCCGACTGCATCGAAACAACTCTTGCGGAACAACGAGCCGGACGTCGCCACGTCATGGCCGCCGCGCAACATCTGGGTGATGCTGGCGGTGTGCTTCATCGCCGCGTCGTATTCCAAAATTTCATTCTGCTCGTTGACCTGGTAGCCGTCGCAGTGCACGACGGCGACCCGGCGCCCCTCACCCTGTCCCTCTCCATGGCCCATTGCATCGCCAAGGACAATGGGCACCCCGGGAGAGGGGGGGGAGAGGGGGAAGCCCGCGATTGCTTCCTCCAGGAATGTCGCCTCCCAGAGATCGTCCTGGTCGAGAAACGCGAGAAGCTCGCCTTTGGCCAAGCGCGCGCCGTCGTTGCGTGCCGCGGCTTGGCCGCCGTTGGTGGCTCGCTTGTAATACCGGGCGCTCGGGAAACGGAGCACCAGCCGGGCCGTGTCGTCGGTGGAGGCGTCATCGACGACGATCAGTTCAGTGTCTTTGTAAGTCTGCGCCAGCGCGCTCCGGATCGCCTGCTCCAGATAACGGGAGACGCCGTTGTACGCGGGGATGATCACGCTGATACGGGGCATGGATTCTCCTCACAAGAGCGAATGATGAGATGCGCGACAAGCGAGAAACGCGCGACAAGCGCGACACGGGAAGCGCAAAGTGATTCCGGCAAGTCCCGCATTTCGCGCGAGTCCCGCACGTCGCGCATCTATCAAACGGAAGGAAATGCTGTCAATCCCGGGATGCGCGGAATTTTCTCCTTGACGGAAATGTCCGCTTGTGTTCAAATCCTGAACACGTTCCTGCACACCCTCGCCGCTGAATGGACATACAAGGCCAACGCGACCTTGTCTTGCTGACCGAGGTCGAGCGAGACGCGGAAGTGACGCAGCGGTCGCTGGCGACCAAACTCGGCGTCGCCCTCGGCCTGACCAACCTCTATCTCAAGCGCCTGGCGCGTAAAGGCTATATCAAGATCACCACCATCCCCAAACATCGCATCCGGTATTTGCTGACCCCTCGCGGGATTGCCGAGAAATCTCGCCTCACGTACCAATACATGCAGTATTCCCTGTCGTATTACCGGGAGATGCGGCATCGGCTGAAAGCGACGCTGGCCGGATTATCGCAGGCCGGGGTGAAGCGAGTGGCGATTTGCGGAACGGGAGAATTGGCCGAACTGGCCTATCTCTCCCTGCGGGAGATGAATCTGACGCTGGTGGGCTTCGTCGATGGACGGGACACGCGCACGTTTTTATCGTATCCGGTCTGGCCGATCGAATCCCTGAGCGAATGGGAATTTGACGCGCTGTTGATCGCCGACCTGGAAAACACCAAAAAAATCCAGGCTAAGCTGGTGCGGCAGGGGATCCCGAAGGAAAAGATTCTCAGAGTTGGTCCCCACGGCTGACGGCGGATCTCCGTCTGCAACACGAAACAAACCAGACAAACCAAATAGACCAAACAAACGAGACAGACCAGACAGACCCATGACCCCATCGACCGCCCCCGACCCCATCCTCAACGAGTTCTTGGAGCGCATCGCCCCCGTGCGCCCCCAGGTGAAGCGGATCGTGCTGTTTGGATCGCGAGCAAGGGGAACCCATCGTCCCGACTCGGATTACGATCTGCTGCTGGTCGTGTCTCGAAAGGATGACGCGTTGCTCGATGTCCTGTACGAAGCGGTGATGGACGTTCTGTTGGAGCACGGGCGCTTGGTGTCGCTGAAGGTGTTTCCCGAACAGGAATTTTCCAGATTGCAAGCGTTGCAAACCCCTTTTATGCAGCACGTGAATCGGGAGGGCGTCCTCGTTGGATAAGGCCCAACAAGAGTTAATCCGTGGCTATCTTGCCAAGGCGCGCGAGAAGGTCCGAGTTGCCCGCGATCTCTCTGCCAAGGGAGAGTGGGACGACGCGATTTCCCGTGCGTACTATGCCGCGTACCACGCCGCCCAGGCGGCGCTCTTGACCGAAGGGCAACGCGCCGACACCCATAAGGGAGTCGTCACGCTGTTCGGCTTGTTGCTGGTGAAAACGGGGAAACTGGACAAGAAGTGGGGCAAGTTTTTAAGCAATCTGAAGGACGACCGCGAAGCCGGCGACTACGACGCCTTGTCCTACTTGGATGAGGACACCGCGCGCCGGGCCGTCCGGGAAGCGGACGAGTTTGTTTCAACGATTGAGCGCTATGTGAGCGGGACGCTCCAGTAAGGCTCGGGGCGTCTCCGCTGTAGCAGGCCATAGGGGTTTCCAGAAGGCCGATTGACCGGCCGCACCCGCCGGCTCCGAGGGGTGATTTTCTGGAGACCACGCGTTCACGCAGGCTCTGACCGACAGGCCCGGCGGAGCCTGTAAGTGAGAGGGCGGAGCTGTCTCCAAAGGGGTTTGTTGGGTTGAACGTTTTGTTTGGTTTGTCTGGTTTCGAGACAGAGCAGACGAGGCAACAAAAAAACCAAATAAACGAAATAGACCAAATAGACGATCGATTCCTTGAAGATAGCTCGCTTTGAAGACCTCGATTGCTGGAAAGAAGCTCGGCAACTCACAAGGCAGGTCTATGAGGCCATCAATCAGAATTCAAGCTGGCAACGAGACATGCGCCTTTGTGGGCAGCTTCAAGGTGCTGCCGGATCAGTAATGGCCAATATCGCCGAAGGATTTGTTCGTCGCTCGAACAAGGAATTCATGCAGTTTCTTTTCATCGCCATGTCTTCCGCCGCTGAGGTTCAGAGCCACTTGTACATCGCGGTGGATCAAGGCTATCTCTCGAAGGATGCCTTTGAGTCGATTTACAAACAAACTGAAAGGACAGCAAGAATCATTTCGGGTTTGATCAAGTGCCTCCGTACGAAACAAACCAAACAAACGAGACCAACCAGATGAACCAAACGAACCAGACGAACCAAACGAACCAAACAAACGGCGCCTTGCGTTGGTACGCCCTCCGCACCAAGTCCCGGCACGAGAAGCTGGTGCGCGACCGGCTGGCCGGCCAGGGGTTGGAGCCGCTGCTGCCGACCGTCAAGCGGGTGAGTCAGTGGAAGGATCGGAAAAAGGAGATCGAAGTTCCGCTGTTTTCCGGATACTGTTTTGTTCGTTTCTCGCTTCAGGACAAACTCCCGGTGCTCCAGGTAGCGGGCGTGGTCGACGTGGTAGGCGGCGGGAACAGACCGGAACCGATCCCGGAAGAAGAGATCGAGTCCCTCAGGACGCTCATGACCAGCGTGCTGCCGTACGATGCGCATCCCTACCTTCGGGAAGGCATGGCGGTGGAGGTGATCCGAGGGCCGCTGCAAGGCGTCAAGGGCATCCTGTTACGGAAAGACCGGCGCCATCGGCTCGTGATCGGCGTGCGTCTGATTCAGCAAGCCGCCGCGGTCGAGATCGACGTGAACGATGTGGCGCCGGTGTAGACACATGTCGGAGCCGCATTGCCCGATTCGATGACGAAACCCCTTCGCTACGATCGCCATGCTCGGCGACGGATGAAATGGAGAAACATTTCTCCCGAGGAAGTTGAGACGGTGATCGCCGAACCGGAAAAGGTTGAACCGACGGAGCGGGGTCGCTTGAACGCTTTCAAAAGAATGGCCAATCGTCACCTTAAGGTCACATACAAGGATCTTACCCATGAAATCCTAGTGATCAGCGCAATGGACAAAAGCGATTACCCAAAGGATATAAAATGAAAATTGAATATAGCAAAGAGGCTGATGCGCTGTATGTCTATTTCAAGCAGGGCGAGGTGGCAAGAAGCGTAGAGATAGAAGAAGGAGTAGTCGTGGACCTCGATGCGCAAGGTCACCTGATGGGCATCGAAGTCCTCGATGCCAGCGTCCGTATCGGCATGCAAGATCTCGTCAACGTCTCCATCGAAAACCTACCGATCGAAATGGTCGAGCAAAAATAATCATCTCCTGAAAACGGCTCTTCCAGACCATCCCTCGCCCCGGGGTGCCTGTTGCTCGTCCGCATGCAATGGGCCATGGGGAAAGGGCGGGGGTGAGGGTCGAAGCTGCAGAGCGGAGGAGCGGAGGAGAGGATGAGCGTTGATCAGGCAGACAGCACCCCGGATACATTGGAGCATCTCGCCCGGCGGACGGGCATTCGATTGATGCTGCAGTTCGGGTCCACCGTTGCGGGGACGCACCATCCGCACAGCGACCTGGATATTGCGATCATGTTTGAAACGGGCGACGTGTCGTTGCGTGTCCTCAGCGAGATCAGTGAGGAACTGCGGGAATTGTTTCCCGGGCGGGAGATCGATCCGGCTGTTGTCAATCGGGCCGATCCGCTGTTTCTCAAGAAGATCACGGAGCAGTGCCGGCTTCTCTATGGAAAGGAAGCGGACCTGGCTCGGCTGCGCCTGTATGCGCTCAAGCGATACCAGGATCATCGTCGCTTCCTGGCGTTGGAACGGCGATTCGTCAGCCGTCGCCTGGCAGGCCTCTGCGCCGGCAGCGGAGCCGGGCATGATTGATCGGGAGTTGGTCACGCGAAAAATCACCTTGATCCTGAAGGATCTGTCGTCGTTAACCGAGCTGTCGCGGCTGACGCGCGAGGCCTATCTGGCCAATCCGATCAATGAAGTGCTCGCCGAACGTTACCTGGAGCGGATGATCGGGCGGATGATCGACACAATTACCACCTCATTACGGAAAGCGGGAATCCTCCCCCGAAAGACTATCCTGAATCCTTTCAGATGCTGGGAACGATGGGGATTCTGAAGACCGAGTTTGCGCGGCACATTGCGTTCTCGGCCGGACTCCGCAATCGCATCGTCCACGACTACGAGGAGATCGACGCATCGAAGGTCTATGAGGCGCTGAAGGACGCGATCCAACAGGTTCCCATCTATCTTGATCACGTCAACCGGTTCGTCGAGAAACTGCCCGGCCAATAATGGCGCCGGCGGATCGAAGGAAAAGCGCCTTTGGCTCGCCCTGCAGCATGACAATCTCCCCCCTCACCCCAACCCTCTCCCTCCAGAGGAGAGGGAAGTTCTGAGTTGTCCCCACTTCTTCGAGGGGGGGTGAGGGGCGAAAAACAGATTGGGCGGGTCACAGTCGGTCTGATCCGCCGTTGTCAGCCGGAAAGGAAAAGACGGTGCACCCGCGACCGCGCACGAGAGCTGCCGAGCACAAAGACCGGTTGGTCCGGCAACTCAAAGATCTCCTGCAGAACAGGTCCGAAATTCTCTTCGCCCTGCTCCACGGATCGTTTCTTGCCGAAGGCCCATTCCGCGATGTGGACGTGGCCCTCTATGTTGATCCTGGGAGCATCGGAAGCGCGAGGTTTCGCGAGTATGAGAGTGACCTGGGGGTCCGATTCGGCGAGGCCATCGGCTTGCCGGTCGATGTGCGCGTGCTCAACGATGCGCCCCTCGCTTTTCGGTATCACGCCCTCAAGGGGGACGTGTTGCTGGTCAGGGCGGCGGATCTCCTGGATGAATTTCGCGCGAGAACGTGGGATGACTACTGCGATTTTGCGCCGTTTGCCAGGCAATATTTGCGCGAGGCTATCGGTGAGTGAGGTCAATCTCGATCGCCTTCGCGACCTCGCCGGCCATCTGCGGAACGCCTGCCGTAATGGCGCGAACTCGGCCGGCAAGATGGCGAAGGATTCCTTGATCTTTCTTGATGGCCGCACTGGCCCTGATGTCTTCGGGATCAATTGCGAGGCCGTCCGGAACCGTTATGGGCATGAGGGAGTGGAGGAGTCGTCCAGATACTCGTCGCTTTCTGCGATCTGGAGGACAAGGGCGGCATCGGATTTGATGAGCGCCGTTGTGGCCGCCGCAATGCTCTCAGGCGTGTCGATGGTGACCCTGAGCTTTTGGAGTTCAGGAAGACTCAACGGCTTCACCGGCTTGATGACCCCCTTCTCGTAAACGGCGTCGAAGGTCTTATGCATCATGTGCCCCATATGTTTGGAACATTGAAGAAAGTGGCCGGCAGGTCAAACGGCTTCTGGCGCTTACGAGATAAACCAAGCAAATCAGGCTCTTCCGGATCGTGTGTGGGTATGAAGCTCCGGGACATCCCTCGCCCCCGCTTGGCGGGGGAGAGGGTGCGGGTGAGGGGGACATCGGCATGGGGCGGTGACTGTTCAGAAACATCGTGGGCCTCCATGGGCATCACAGTCTTGTCCACCAATCCCGGTGTTCACCCTCCCCTCTTCCCTCAAGGGAGAGGGAAAAAGAACAGACCCACACGATTTCCTGAAGAGCCGCAAATCAAAAGGACCTCTTCGAGCTCCTCTGCCCTCGCGGGCGGGGTGAAGGGGGCTCTCGAAGAAAGACCGGCAGGCCGACAAAGAAACATCAATAACGATGGAACCGGAGTGAACGATTGTGCTGGACTGCTAAGAAGAACCATGGAGGAGCGGAGGGGGCTCAACGTCACCATCGAAGTATGGCAGAAGGACGCCAAACGGGCGATCCGTTGTCTGCGCGCAACCTCTTAGACGACGGGCTCATCGGGAGTTTAGCTTATCTTTTGGGGATCCTGATGGTAATGGGGTTGGAGGCCGGACACCGAGGGCGACAGCAAGCGGTTCATCCCGGAGCCGAAGAGGCAAGGGTCCGCACAGGGCACTGATGGTCGCGCTCGTGGTAGTTGGCTTTGCCGTAGGATTTCACGATCTGCTTCGCCGGAGAGCCTCATGACCAGCAAATTACAACTACTGCCCCAAGATGTGCAGGAACGGATCAAGGCGGTCCCTGAACGTGTAGCCGGTATGCCGGGTCTTGCCGCGCTGTGGTTGTTTGGATCCTTCGCCAGAGGCGAAGCGACGCCCATCAGTGACGTCGATTTTGCGTATGTGCTGGACAAGACCCTCGTGGGCGGGGATCGCGATCGCGTGGAAACCGACCTGTACACGGCCTTGGCCGATACCCTGCACAGCGACGAATTGACGTTCGTGGATCTGGAGCGAGCACCTTCGTATATGGCCTGGCAGGTATGCCGGAACGGACGCCTACTGTGGTGTGGGGATGCTGCAAGGGTGGCCCAGGTTGTGGAAGCCATCTACTGTCAAGCGCCAGATATCCGTTGGCTTCGGCACGTCGGCGATAGGGATTTCTTACAGGGGGTTGGAATGCCGGAACCGAAAATCGACCAGGACAGGGTGATCGAGTTCGTGCGGCTGATCAGCGAGGACGCGAAGCGGTTGCGGGACAAGACGCTTGTGCCGAAGGAACATTACCTCGCCTCGCCGGACCTTCAAGCGATTGTGGAGCGCCGCTTACAAACGGCGACGGAGTGCTGTATCAATGTCGGGAACCATCTCATCGCGCGATTAGGCCTGCGTGCTCCCAAGGACTATGCCGATGTCTTTCGCATCTTGAGCGAGGCGCACGTCGTCCCTCCGGAGTTGGCCGGTCATATGGCGGAAATGGCGAAATTTCGCAATCTCTTGGTACACGTCTACTGGGCCATTGATCACGAGCGTGTGTGGAGCAGTTTGCCTGCTCGGTTGTCGGTCTTGGAAACCTTTGCGCAGCGCATGGCCGAATGGTTGAAAAGGCACACCGAGTCAAGCTGAGCGAGAGGGAATTTTCGGAACAGGAGCCGGTCCGATGAAACTGAGCTATGATCCCAAATACAACAGCGCGTATATCCAGCTTCATGAAAAAACGAGACCTGTGACGACGCTCAAGATCAGCGATGAAGCGAACATCGACCTCGCGCCTGATGGGACCGTCTATGGCATCGAACTGGTGAATGCCAACGCACCGTTGGCGGAAGACGAGGGGAACTTGATTGTGGAATTGGAAGGAAAACGCCGCGAAATCGCGCTTCGGGGAAGTGTGGCGGGTGATCCGTGAGAATCTGACGGACTTTGACCTCTATCTCCAGGCAATCGGCCGCGATCTGAAAGCGGAGCTGTAGTCCGGCTCGATGGTCCTGTAGCGGGAAAAGCGTCGCCGCCTGCCATCGGGGTGCAGCTCTTCCGGCCAGTGGTGCCCGCGAATGTTGAAGGAAGTGTTCGACCGGTTAGTCCAGCGGATTGTGCCTGCCGCGCATAAGACCTACGGTGATCGCCTGGTATCGGTGGTCCTCTACGGCTCGGTGGCCAGAGGAACCATGCGGCACGACTCCGATGTCGATCTGTTGATTGTGGCACGGGATCTTCCGGCAGGCCGTATGAAGCGCGTCAGAGAATTCGAGGCGGTGGAGAAAGCGGTGGCGGAAGACATCGGGCTGGCGGCGAGCTATGGCATCCATACCACCCTGTCGCCGGTTTTGAAGACACCCGAGGAAGTCGCGGCCGGAAGCCTGCTGTTTCTGGATATGGTCGAAGATGCCCTGGTCCTCTACGATCAGGCAGGTTTCTTCGCCCAACAGTTGGCTCGCGTGCGACAGCGACTTGCCGAGCTCGGCGCCAAACGTGTTTGGAAGGGCAACGCCTGGTATTGGGATCTCAAGCCGAATTTTCGGCCGGGCGAGGTGTTCGAGCTGTGACGAACGAATCGCTCGCGCAAAGCTATCTCAAGAAGGCCAGCGACCGTCTCGACGTGCTGGAGGTGTTGCTCAAGAAGGGAGCGTACTCCGATGTGGTGCGGGAGGCGCAGGAATTGGTCGAGCTGGCACTGAAAGGCATGCTGAGGGGGATCGGCATCGAACCGCCGAAGCTCCACGACGTGGGGGGATTGCTCCTGGAGCATTGCGAACGGTTTCCTCAGGACGTGCGAGCCGCGCTCGGGGATCTCGCTCAGATTTCGAAGCGCTTGCGCAAGGAACGCGAACTCGCCTTCTATGGGGACCTCGATTTCATCCCCACGGAAGAATACACGCTGGAGGATGCCCGCCAGGCGTACCAGGATGCCGAGCGCGTGCTCCAGACGGCGCGTCGGGTGATCGGAGCCGGTCGGTAGATGCCCGCCGGCATCCGCCTGATCCGGCAAGCCGCCGCGGTTGAGATCGACGGAAGAGATGTCGCGCCGGTCTGAGCGCCTTCACGAATCTTGAAACACTATTTCGGTGGGGGAAATCCGTTCGATCGCCAAAGTCGATGACCGGGAGGGATGCCGGGTTATACGCAGATTTCATCTCAGCTGCGTATAATGACTCGGCCGCCGCAGCGAGAACAGATGCGATGGAGAAACTCCCGCCCGAAACGCAGATCCTCTATGTGGAGTTGGTGGAGCGCCTCCTGGCGGTGGAAGCCCGCCGCACGATCGGCCATGCGCCGGGCAGTTTCACGACCAAGACGGTCAAGGGGGAGACGTATTACTACTTCCAGTATTCAGAGCCCGGCGGCGCAACGCGCCAGGTGTACGTCGGCAAGCGCACCCCAGCGCTTGAACGGGTCGTGGCGAAATTTGAGTCGGAACGGGACGAATACCGAACGGACCGCGCCCACTTGCAACGGTTGTGCGCGCAACTCAGGGCAGGCGGCGCGTTGGTCACCGACACCGCCTCGGCTCGGATTCTACGGGCCTTGGCGGACAGCGGAGTCTTCCGCTTGGGCGGAGTGTTGATCGGCACGCATGCCTTTGCGGTGCTCGGCAACATGTTGGGTACGCGATGGATATTGGCGGATTTGAAGACGCAGGATGTGGACGTGGCAGCCGAAACGACGCTGGCGATCGCGCTGCCGGAGATCGCCGCGGATATTCCCAAGGCCCTCGACAGCCTCCAGATGGGTTTCTTGCCGGTTCCCTCCCTTGATCCGAAGACCCCATCCACTTCGTTCAAGATTCGCGGGAAGCCACTGCGGGTGGACATTGTGACGACACAAAACCGGCCGACATCGCAGAAACCGGTCCTCATCTCGCGGTTCAACGTCGCGGCTCAACCGCTGCCGTTCCTCGATTACCTGCTCGAAGGGGCCGAAACGGGGGCCATCGTCGACGGCGGGGGCGTGCTCGTGCAGGTGCCGGTCCCGGCGCGCTTTGCGCTGCATAAGTTGATCGTGTCGGGAGCGAGGCAGGTTTCGGCTCACGGGAAAAGCCTCAAGGATCTCCACCAGGCTGCTCAAGTGCTGGCGGTGCTGGCCGAGGAACGACCCGGTGATGTCATGCTGGCCTGGGAAGCGATCGAGCGCCGTGGAATAGCCTGGACCCGGCGTCTGCGCGCGGGGTTGAGCGCACTTAAGCGAAAGGACCCGTTCGCGCACGAGAAAGTCCTCGAGGTTCTGCCGGCGCTGCGAGAAAGACGCCCGGTGGCGTAGGGGCGGCGTTGGTCCGCAGGACATCCTCCTGCGGAAAGACAAGCGCCATCGGCTCGTGGTCGACATTCGCCTGCTCCGGCAAGCCGCCGCGGTCGAGATCGATGGGAAAAATGTGGTGCCGGTGCCATGACGACAACCACGTGTGACTTCGTTGTGATCGGAGCTGGCGTTATTGGGGTATCTGTTGGCAGAGAATTGCGCCGTCGGTACCGGGCTCGCGTGCTTGTAGAAGGAGGATTCCCCAGGTCGGCATGCAAGCGGGAGAAATAGCGGGGTGCTTCACACCGGTGTCCATTACAAGGCCGGTACGCTAAAAGCGCGGTTGTGCGCTGAGGGTAATCGGCGCATGCGCGAGTACTGCAAGATCAAGGGAGTTCCGATCAACGAGTACGGGAAAGTCATTGTTGCGAGGAGCGTTGTCGAGTTGCCTGCCTTGCGGGAATTACATGGCAGGGCGCAGGCGAATGGGGTCCGCGCGAGGCTCATTGACGGCCAGGCGCTCAACGAAATTGAGCCGTGCGCCAGGACAAGTGAGCAAGCCCTCTATGTAAAAGACGTGGCGGTGGTAAATCCGCAGCGGGTCATGGAGGCGTTAGTCGCTGATGCCGTGGCGGAGGGAATCGAGTTTCGATTCAGCTGCCAGTGGCAAGGTTGTGATGGAAGCCGTGGTGTGAAGACATCTCAAGGCGTGATTGCATACGGCCGTCTCGTCAATTGCGCTGGGCTTTTACCGATGAAGTCGCCCGTGCCTTCGGTGTGGGAACACACTATCGCATTCTCCCCTTTCGCGGGCGGTTTTATCGTTTACGGTCTGAAACGAGCTTGCGCGTGCACGGTAACATCTATCAGGATGTTGAAAAAGTCCGCCAGCTTTGTTCTCGCGTCGCTCAGAGGCTCAACGTACCGCAAAGAGTCCGCCTCGCCTCTTCGCTCGCTGCGGCCGCGCTGGACGCCCTTTTTGCACATCCTGCAGGCTATTCTCATCCCGTCCTCGATCCCCAGCACTCATGCGTGTCCGGGGCGCCAAAATGGTTCTTCAACAGCTTCCTATCCGGTGCCTGATCTCCGCAATCCATTCCTCGGCGTCCACTTCACGCGCCAGCCGGAAGGCGAAGTGACCGTTGGTCCATCGGCGCTGCCGCTGTTCGGGCGAGAACAGTATCACGGGTTCGATGGGGCGAGTATGTCCGATGGCATGGCCATGACACAGTACTTGTTGAGGCTCTTTGGGCGGAACGCGACCATTTTCGCTCCATCGCATGGCGGGAGTTGATGACACTCTCCCGGACAGGCTTCTTTCGAGAAGCCCAAAGGTTGGTTATGGGCCTTGAGAAGAGCTTTCTTTTGCCGGGAAAGGAACCCGGCATCCGCGCGCAATTAGTGGACAGCCGAACGGCCGAGCTGTTAAACGACTTTGTTATCGAATCTGGCGCATATTCGACCCATGTCTTGAACGCTGTGTCTCCGTCGTTCACGTCCTTGGCGCCGTTTGCGGGATACGTGGTGGACGGTCTTAAAGTTGAATCATGACTCCCTAACACTACCAGGAGAGTGAAGGTGGATTTACGAGGAAAGAAGTGTTTGGTCATCGGTGGAGCGGGGTTTATCGGGTCTCATGTGGTCGAAGAGTTGCTCAAGGAAGATGTGACACAAGTCATCGTTTACGATAACTTTACAAGGGGTAGCCACGAAAATTTGGCCGTTGCCCTTAAGGATCCGCGAACACGAATCTTCGAGCTTGGTGGTGACGTCCTTCACATCGACATTTTAAATGAGGCGATGAAAGGCGTTGACTGCGTCTTTCACCTTGCGGCGCTGTGGCTCCTTCATTGCCACAATTACCCGCGCTCCGCGTTTGAGGTGAACATTCGCGGCACGTTCAATGTTCTGGAGGCCTGCGTGGCCAATCGTGTGGGGCGACTGGTCTATTCGTCGTCGGCATCTGTCTACGGTGATGCCGTGGAGGAACCGATGACCGAGTCCCATCCCTTCAACAACACGAATTTCTACGGAGCCACCAAGGTGGCGGGTGAGCAAATGTGCCGGGCGTTTCATCATCGGTATGGCCTGAATTACGTGGGGCTGCGCTACATGAACGTCTACGGGGCCCGGCAGGATTATCGTGGCGCCTACATCGCTGTAATCATGAAGATTCTGGATAACCTGGACCAAGGAAAACCGCCGGTCGTCTATGGCGACGGCTCGCAAGCGTACGATTTTATTTATGTGAGCGACTGTGCGCGAGCGAACGTCTGCGCAGCCAAGGCCGACACAACCGACAGCTTTTATAACGTAGGGAAAGGGGTGCGGACGTCCATCAAGGAGCTCACGGAGCTGATTCTAGAGATCACAAAATCGGACCAGACAATCCACTACGAACCGGCCGGGTTGACGTTCGTGAAGAATCGGGTGGGGAGCCCGGAAAAAGCCAAGCGAGAAATCGGCTTCGAAGCGCAGGTCGATTTGCGAGAAGGCTTAAAGAGGTTGATTGAGTGGAGGTCGGCCCATAAAGAAGAAGTCGCGGCCCGCCGTGCCGCGGCCGGCTATTGAGTGCTTCCGCATGACCCAACGTCGCCAGATCCACATCGCCGCGCCGAGCCTTGGTGAAGAGGAATGGCAGGCGCTGCGCGAGCCGATCGAGAGCGGTTGGTTAACGCAAGGGCCGAAGGTCGCAGCCTTTGAGAAGGCGTTCGCGGAGCGTCACGGGGTCAAGCATGCGATTGCGGTGACCTCAGCGACAACGGGACTCCATCTTGCGCTCGCCGCTCTGGATATCAAGCCCGGCGATGAAGTCATCGTTCCGGCCTTCACCTGGGTTGCAACGGCGAACGCGGTGATCTATTGTGGCGGCACGCCCGTGTTCGCGGATGTTGACCGGGTGACGTTCAATATCGATCCGGAAGATGTAGCCCGCCGAGTGACTTCGCGCACCAAGGCCATCGTCCCGGTCCATCTGTTCGGGCTCTGCGCTGACGTTGACGCTCTTCGAGCTGTTCTGCGGCCGGATATCGCCATTGTCGAAGATGCGGCCTGCGCAGCAGGAGCGACGCTACGCGGCCGTCCAGCCGGGACATTGGGCAACCTGGGGGTGTTTTCCTTCCACCCGCGCAAGGCGATCACCACAGGCGAGGGAGGTATGGTGACGACCAATGACGACGTGCTGGCCGAGCGAGTCAGGAAGATGAGGAATCACGGTGCATCGATTTCAGAAGAGGAGCGGCATCGCGGTGCCCGTCCGTACCTCCTGCCCGAGTTCGAGCATCTCGGCTTTAATTACCGGATGACCGATCTCCAGGGCGCGGTCGGGCTCGTGCAGCTCGGAAAACTGGACAAGTTCATTGATGAGCGGGCTCGAATGGCGGCGCGCTATCGTCAGGAACTGGCTGATCTTACGTGGTTGCGTCTGCCGGAAGAGCCGGCGGACGGTCGGCATGCCTGGCAGGCGTTCGTCACGTACGTGGACCCTAAGACGGCGCCGAGGCCTCGTAACGAAATCATGGAAGCGTTGCAACAACAGGGTATCGCCACTCGCCCTGGCACTCATGCGGTTCACATGCTGGGCTACTACCGTAAGCGGTTCGGCTTCCGACCCGACGATTTCCCTGGAGCACGCGACTGTGATCGCCACAGCATGGCCATTCCGCTGCATAACCGGATGACTGAAGAGGACGTCGCTTATGTCGTCGCTGCCTTCGACCGCCTCTGAAACCATGGAGAGGTCGTCACCGTCCTGGTTCGAGGAGTGCCTTAGTGTGCCATTGCCTCCGGAAGGCGGGTCTATCGAACTGGGCGGTCACGCCTTCGTGATGCGCGGTGGAATCCTTCGCAGCTCTCGTCTCCTATCAACAAATCAAACGCAAACGGCGGAAGCGTTTGGGTATAAGTGGTACCGTCGAGAGACCTTCGAGCGAGCTGAGCACCTCGCTCAAGTTCGCGCCTGGCTCGTACAGCGCTACGGCGATGTGACCAATGAGAAGTGGTTCACAGAGCATGGTCGAACGCCGATCCTGCTCGATGCAGGTTGTGGCGCTGCCATGTCAGCACTTGAGCTTTTTGGCCCTGTACTCAAGCGGATTCGCTACGTGGGCGTGGATGTGTCAGCGGCCGTTGAGATCGCGGCGGAACGGTTTGCGAAAAGAGGGCTTACAGCCGGATTTCTTCAAACAGACCTGATGGCCATTCCGCTGCCACCCGATTCAGTAGATCTTATTTTCGCTGAAGGTGTGCTGCATCACACTGATTCGCCACAAGAGGCCTTGAATGCGCTCACCGCGTTACTGAAACCCGGCGGCCGCTTCCTCTTCTATGTATATCGAAAAAAAGGCCCGATCCGTGAGTTTACCGACGACTATATCAGGGAGAAGTTGCAGGGGCTGGAGCCGGAAGCGGCATGGAACGCCATCTTGCCTCTGACGCGTTTGGGGAAGATGCTTGGAGACCTCAACATCGAGATCGATGTGCCTGAGCCGATCGAAGTATTGGGGATTCCTGCAGGCCGCATCAACCTTCAGCGCTTTATATACTGGCATGTTGCGAAAGCTTTCTACAGGCCTGACTATACGCTGGATGAGATGCAGCATATCAACTTCGACTGGTACACGCCCAAGAATGCGCACCGGCAAACACCAGATGAAGTCCGTGCATGGTGTGCAACCGCGCATCTCGTAATCGAGCGGGAGCAGGTGGAAGAATCGGGCATCACTATCATCGCCCGCAAGATGAACTGACTTCTATGTGTGGCATTGCTGGCATTTTGAATCAGACTGGTGCGGCAGTCTCTCCGGTCGTCCTTCGGCGGATGGCTGATGCACTTGCCCATCGAGGGCCGGATGGAGAGGGGGCTTATATTAACGGCCCGATTGGGCTGGCACATCGCCGGCTCGCTATTATTGACCTGTCGCCGGCTGGCCATCAGCCGATGGTTACGCCAGACGGCCGCTATGTGCTGAGTTACAACGGCGAGGTCTACAACTTTCAGGAACTCCGGCTTGAACTTGAAGCGCTGGGCCATCAGTTCCGTTCGCGTACGGATTCCGAAGTCGTGCTGCACGCATGGGCCGAGTGGGGCGAGAAATCACTATTGCGTTTGAATGGCATGTTCGCCTTTGCGCTGTGGGATACGCGGCGGCGCGAACTTGTGTTAGCCCGTGATCGGTATGGTATTAAGCCCCTCTATTATGCGCATTGTCATGACGCATTCCTCTTCGGTTCCGAGGTGAAAGCAATTCTGGCACATCCATCGTTCTCGACAGAGATGGATCGAGAGGCACTTCTCGAGTACATGACGTTCCAAAATTTCTTTACCGACCGAACCTTGTTCAAAGAGGTTCGACTCCTGCCCGCAGGCAGCTTCATGCGCGTAACGGCACAGGCAGGGGATACCGTGACGACAGGACGATATTGGGATTTCAATTTCATCGAGCCGACGGAGTCGGCTACAGAACAGGACTATATCGATGAATTCGATCGTCTGTTCCGACAGGCGGTCAGTCGCCAACTGAACGCGGACGTGCCTGTGGGTTGCTATCTCTCCGGCGGTATGGACTCGGGCTCGATCACCGCTGTAGCCGCCAGCCAGGTGCCGTACATCAAGACCTTCACGGTCGGATTTGATCTCAGTTCGGCTTCGGGTATCGAGATGGGTTGTGATGAGCGCAGGCGTGCGGAGGCCATGTCCTATCACTTCAAGACTGAACATTACGAGATGGTGCTGAAGGCGGGAGATATGGAGCGCTGTCTGCCTCAGCTCGTGTGGCATCTCGAAGAGCCGCGGGTTGGCCAGAGCTATCCGAACTTTTATGCCGCGAAGCTGGCGAGCCGCTTCGGCAAAGTCGTCCTTTCCGGCGCAGGCGGAGATGAATTGTTCGCCGGCTATCCCTGGCGCTACTACCGCGCTGTGGTGAACGACAGTTTTGACCACTACATCGACAAGTACTATGCCTACTGGCAGCGGTTGATTCCGAACACGACCATCCGCACGGTATTTGCTCCGATCTGGAAAGATGTCAGCCATGTTTGGACCCGGGATATCTTCCGGGATGTGTTTGCCCAGCATGCATCCGAGCTGACCAGGCCGGAAGACTATATCAATCATTCCTTGTACTTTGAGGCGAAGACATTCTTGCACGGGCTCCTTGTCGTCGAAGACAAGCTCAGCATGTCACACGGGCTTGAGACTCGGGTGCCTCTCCTTGACAATGATCTCGTGGATCTTGCCATGCGCGTGCCGGCGCGATTCAAGCTCGGCAACCTCGGCGAGGTCGTACGGCTGAATGAGAACGAGCCGGGGGAGAAGACACAGAAATATTTCCAGCGCACGCGCGATGGAAAACTTCTGCTGCGCAAGGCCATGCGTCGTTACATCCCTGCCGAAATTGCGGAGGGCGAGAAGCAAGGCTTTTCCGCTCCCGATGCGAGCTGGTTTCGGGGTGATTCCATCGACTATGTACGCCGTCGCTTGTGCCGCGACCATGCCCGCATTTACAACTTCCTGGATGGGAGCGCCGTGCGAGCGTTGGTGGACGAACATATCCAAGGAAAGCAGAATCGCCGCCTCCTCATCTGGTCTCTGCTATGTTTGGAGGAGTGGTGCCGCTTGTTTCTCGAAGGGGACCGGAGCTGGATTGACTATGGATACGCATGAGTTTCTTCGAGTGCTGCAGATGGCTTATCTCGAACGAGAGGCAGAGTTAAAGCAGAAATTCAATCGAAGTCTGCCGTTAGCCGATGCACTGTTCGACAGATGGGAGCGAGCCCGTCGACTGGGTTTTGAAGAAGGCAGCAGCATTTACAACAGCGCACTCGTCTACGGGGATGTGAAGGTGGGTGCTCACACTTGGATTGGTCCCTACACCCTATTAGATGGATCTGGAGGTGGTGTTACTATTGGAGACTATTGCTCCATTTCAGCTGGGACCCATATTTACACGCATGATAGTGTATTTTGGGCCTTATCAGGTGGCAAAGTTCCTAAACGGACAGGAGCGGTCGCGATCGGAAACTGCGTGTATATAGGCAGCCAATGCATCATTACCGCCGGGGTCAGAGTTGGTAGCCGGTGTGTCGTCGCTGCCAATAGCTTTGTCAATCGCGATGTGCCTGACGGCATGATTGTAGGCGGGTCACCGGCAAAGGTCATCGGCCGGGTTGACGGAGAGGGCGAGTCAGTACGAGTGAGAATGATTCAACGAGGCAGTTCCGATGGCTGAGAAGTCTCACCAAATCAAGACCCGTCGTCTAATGGTGTTTACCATTAGCAGAATGGAAGACGTTCAGGCGAAAGGCAATGTGTGGTACGTGCGTCACTATGAGAGTTATTTCGATGAGGTATACGTCGTGTACTTATTCGGTCGAGAAAAGCGTGCAGTGTCAGAGGGGCGAATTACACTCGTATCTCTGGCCGGCCGGTCGCGTTGGCTTAATCTCATTCTCGCACCAATCAGACTATACTTGTTGGCCCGCAAGATTGGCCCATCCGTGTTCCTAACGTCAGACCAGGTATTTTCCTGGTGGACTGGAATGTTGTTGCGTTGGCTCATGGGTGCGAAGATTGTTTTAATGCCGGTTTCGATGCCAAACCAACTATATCAGGACCGCGGAGCGAGTCAGACAGGCCTCCCCATTTCTGCCGAACGGTTGTTCTTAGCGGCAAGTTACTGGACTGCTGACAAAATTATAACGGCTCGGGCATTCGGTGGCTATGTTGACTGGCTGGCGAATGAGCCAATAGCTAAACGCAAATTGATCGTATTAAGAACTGTGGTGGATGCGCTTCCAACGCCTGCCTTCTTTGACTCATTGAGCCGTATAGGATGTCGCAGGAAGTGCATACCCTGGTTTCAGTTGATCTATGTGGGGCGGTTGCATCGAGAGAAATTAGTCGACCATCTTCTTCAGGTCATGGAGATTGTCAGGTGCGAGGGCTACGATGAAAAGAAAATGAGGCTGAAGATCGTGGGAGATGGATCGGACCGTTACCGACTTGAGGGGTTGGCTAAAGAACTTAAGGTAGATAACTCAGTAGAATTCCACGGTGCAGTCTCCAATTCCGAGCTTCCTAGTTTGCTGGTGCAGGCCGATGCATTTGTGTCACCGCTGACAGGTACGGCTTTGCGTGAGGCTGCCCTGTGTCGGCTGCCGATTGTCGCGTATGATAGGGACTGGATTCACGGTTTGTTGGTCCACGAAACAACTGCTTTGCTGGTCCCATCAGGAGACATTAAAGGGTTTGCGGCCCAGGTCATTCGCCTTGCAAGGGATCCATTGCTAAGGCAAACTGTAGCCGAAAATGCCTATCAACTAGCCCAGGATCTCTGGTCGATCTCTTCTCTCCAAGAATCTCTGGCCCTGCTTGCTAGAGCGACATCCGGCGATCTCCCTCTGGAACATCAGATCGGAGTTCTTGTGTGAATAGCCTGTGCTCACCGGAATATTGTTCAACCTGAAACCGGCGTTACAACGGTCAAATCTTGATCCGGTCGATACTCCTGAGTGCGTACTCGATGATCCTGTACCGCTCCTGATTTCTTGGACACTGTTACAGCCGTATTGGACCCGACCTCTGGGTCGGGTCGCTCGGCGATCGTCGTTCCTGGGGCTTCTGCGTGCGTCGCATTGTTGCGATCGCCCCTCGGTCGGCCTGATTGCCTGGAGCATCGGCGCCGTCACGCCGCCTCCGGA
>FWPU01001225.1_pt1 | contig 78895 bp, 77 predicted proteins | sample 2228361 | NCBI WGS metagenome assembly FWPU01 (sample SAMEA103939777, study PRJEB20133) | metagenome | reverse complement strand
AGGATCTGAACCCCTTACCCGAAATCAACAGTCAGGAACTGGTTGACTTTCTGACCGGCTTGCTGAATACCCCCAGCCCGTCCGGTTACACCGAGTCAGCGATTGTCTATACGGCAGCTGCGCTGCAATCCATCAACGGGTTGAGTTACCTGCGTACCCGCAAAGGCGCGCTGCTGGCGGTCTTTCCCGGCGAGCATGCCCTCCAGCCGCGCGCCCTGACCGCCCACGTGGATACGCTGGGCGGCATGGTCAAGGAAATCAAATCCAACGGCCGCCTGCGTCTGACACGCATTGGCGGGATTCCCTGGAATGCAATCGAAGCCGAAGGCTGCACCGTCTTCACCGTGGACGGCAAAGCCTACCGCGGCAGCGTCCTGCCGGAAAAAGCCTCGGTGCATGTGTATGGCGAAAAGGTCTCCTCCACCCCGCGCGACGAGTCCAGCATGGAAGTCCGGCTGGATGTTCGCACTGCCAGCGCCGAAGAAACCCGCGCGCTCGGCATTCAGGTGGGCGATTTTATCGCCTTTGACCCGCGCGTGGAAGCGCAAAACGGCTTCATCCGCTCGCGCTTTCTGGATGACAAAGCCTGCGTAGCCTGCATTGTAGCCGCTTTTCAGGCCTTGCAGCGTGCCGGACTGCGCCCCAAGCAGACCACCTACGCGCTCATCAGCAACTACGAGGAAGTCGGGCACGGCGCTTCGACCGGTTTCCCCGCCGAAGTCGGCGAGCTGGTGGTCGTGGATATGGCCGCCATCGGCGAAGGGCAAACCTCGGACGAGTTTCATGCCACCCTGTGCGTCAAAGACTCCGGCGGGCCGTACGATCACGCCCTCAGCACCCGCCTGCGCCAGTTGGCCGAACAGCATCAGATTCCCTACAAAGTGGACATTTACCCCTATTACGGCTCGGACGGCGGCGCGCTGCTGCGCAGCGGTGCGGATTTGCGCGTCGCCCTGATCGGGCCGGGTGTGGATGCTTCCCATCATTACGAGCGCACCCATTTGGACGCGCTGCTGGCCACCACGCGCTGGATTCTGGCTTACCTGCTGGCCGACTGACCCCTAGCGCCGCAGGATGACCGCTGTTTCATCGCGGTAAATTTCCTGCCAGCCGGCTGCCGCCAAGCCGGCGCGCAGCGGTTGGCCGGCCGGAATGATCACCCAGTCCACCTGGTAGCGCGCCAGCGTCTGCTCCCAGCCCGGCGCAAGGCTGATCACGGTTTCGTACTCGCGCGTCAGCGCCTCGCCGTAAAAATCGGTCTGCCCGTCAATGAAGACGCGGTACTGCGGGTACAGGCGATAAAGCAGGTAACCGCCCCAAGGGAAGTAGTTGAACATGCGCCCGTCTTGCGGGTGCTGTTCGATCCAGTCCACCGCTGCCACCGGAAAGACCTGCGCCTCGAAGCGGCTGCGTTCGCCCAGCGCCGGCATGAGCGCCAGCGAGAGAATCAAAGCCGCAACGCTCAGCGGAATCCAAACCGCCCCGCGCAGCTGCGCTTCGACCGCCGCCAGCGCCGTTTCGATTTTCTCCCAGCCGCGCCTGCGCACTTCCTCCGTCAGCGCTTGGGAGAGGATCGGCACAGCCACCACCGCATACAGCGGAATGTTACGCGCACTGACCAGCCCCATCGCCGTCCAACCGGCCAGCAGCAGTCGCTGGGCAAGCGGCAAACGGACTCGCCCGCTCCCCACCAGCCAAACCGACAGGCCAATCATCAGCAGAAACGGGTAGAAAGCGACCTGTTGAAAATTGGGCGGCAGGTACTCCTGGGTATGCCCGACCAGATAGCGGCTGCTCAAAAAGTCAAAGGCGGTTTTCCACACCCCAACGCCGGCCGGGTTGATCAGCGAAGCAGCCAGCGCCAGTCCGCCGCCGATCAGCAAGGTTCGGCTGAGCGGCGAAAGGCGAAAAGGCCTTTGGCGCAGGTCTGTCCACAACGCCTCCACAAAAAAGGCTGCCCCGATTACAAAACCGGCGATGAACGCGCCGTGCGTATTGGCCCAAATCAGCATCAGCAAGCCAAGCCACAGCGGTGAAAGCCGGCGGCCTTCCCGCAACCGTTCCAGCAGCATTACCCACAGGACACTGAACAGAATGGTAAAGACGTGCGGGCGGGCGAGGAAGTGCAAACTGGCCGCCGCCAGCCCGATCAGCGTCACCAGCAGGGCGAGAATCGGCATCCGGCTGCGATGGCGAGCTTCCCCATAAACCAGCGTAAAGGCTGCCGCCAGCGTCAGCGCGGTGATCAGGACAACACCGCTCAACCCCAGCCAGCCGTCAGCCAGCGCAAAGACGACCTGCGCCAGCCACTCATGCGGGGTAAGCGGCTGCCCGGCCAGGGTGTGAGAGAAAATGTCCGCCCGCGGAATTTGCCCGGTCGCAAGAATGGTACGCCCCACCGCCAGATGCCGGCCGGTGTCGCCATCCTGATTGAGCATGCGCGGGGCTATGCTCATCAAGCCGAACAGCAGCACGGCAAATAACAACTCCGCCAAACGCGGCAGCAGGTAGCCGATGGGGGAAGGACGGGAAGCATTCATCTGCTTGTATTTTACCGGAGAAATGTGCCGGGGTTTTCAACCGCGCCGTTTGGGTTTTCTGGCTGACAAAGCCACCCCATGATCCCCAAGCCTTGTACAATCCCTCAAAAGGGTGACTCGACAAGCCCTTAAACTCTGGTAGAATCATAAAAAAAAACCGAGTAACTGCTGCATGGAGCAGCGCGATCTTCGGGGAACATTCCCCAGCGTTATTGGCCCATTCAAGCAAGCGAATGGTTTGACAGGTTAAGGAGGATTACACCTTGTCCAGCATGGAACGTTTTACCCAACGAGCACGCCGCGTGCTGAGTCTGGCCCATCAGGAAGCCGAGCGGATGCGCCAGCCGCAAATCAGCACCGAGCATCTGTTGTTGGGGCTCATTCAAGAAGAAGGCGGGATTGCCGGCCGTGTGCTGCGCGACCTTGGACTGGAACCCGATCGGGTTCAGGAAATGGTCGAACGGTTGAGCGGCATCGGGCAATATCGCGGCGGAAAAATTGACCTTTCAGCGGGAGTCCAGCAGGTGCTGGAATTTGCCATTGACGAAGCCCGCCGGATGGGACATCATTACATTGGTACCGAGCATTTACTGTTAGGGTTAATCCGCTCAACCGAGGGCAGGGCAATGGACGTCCTGCGCAAACTGGGCATCACCCCCGAACAGATCCGCCGCCAAACCCGCCGTGTGCTGCAAGAAAGCAGCGGCAGCCCCCAATCGGGCGCTTCCCGCAGCAGTCAGGCAGCCCAGAGCCAACAACGGCAGGAACAGAAAAGCCAGAAAACCACCCTCGTGGATCAACTGGCTACCGACCTCACTGCGCTGGCAGAAGAGGGCAAATTAGACCCGGTCATCGGTCGGCAGATGGAAATCGAACGCGTCATCCAGATTCTGGCGCGGCGCACCAAGAACAACCCGGCGCTGATCGGCGAGCCGGGCGTCGGCAAGACCGCCATTGTTGAAGGACTGGCGCAACGCATCGTCGAGGGCGATGTGCCTGCTCCGCTGCTCGGAAAACGCGTTTTGCAGCTGGATGTTGGCTCGCTGGTGGCCGGCACCATGTACCGCGGGCAGTTCGAAGAGCGCCTCAAACGCGTCATTGACGAATTGAAGGCTTCTGGCGCCATCCTGTTCATTGACGAAGTCCACATGCTGGTGGGCGCCGGTTCGGCCGGTTCCTCGGTGGATGCCGCCAACATTCTCAAACCGGCTCTTTCGCGCGGCGAATTGCAGGTGATCGGCGCAACTACGCTGGATGAATACCGCAAGCACATTGAAAGCGATGCGGCGCTGGAACGCCGCTTCCAGCCGATCATGGTCAACGAACCAACGGTGGAAGAGACCATCCAAATCCTGCACGGCATTCGCAGCGCCTACGAGGAACATCACCGCCTGCAAATTTCGGACGAAGCCATTGAAGCCGCAGCGCGTCTTTCAGCGCGTTATGTAACCGAGCGCTACCTGCCCGACAAGGCGATTGACCTGATTGACGAGTCATCCTCGCGGGTGCGCATGTACAAGAGCAAAGCCGCTACCACCGCCAAAGAGATCATGGCGAAATTGCGCGAAGTGCGCGCCAACCACAATCTGGCGTTGGAAGACGGCCGTTATGACGACGCTCAGGAATTGCAGGAATTGGAAGCCCGATTGGAGAGCGAACTGGAAAACCTGCGCTCCGGCTGGGATCGCAGCAGCAGCCCCATCGTGACCGCCGATGATATTGCCGAAGTGGTTTCAATGTGGACGGGTGTGCCGGTCATGCAAATGGCGCAGGCCGAATCGGAACGCCTGCTGCACATGGAAGATGAACTGCGCAAACACATCATCGGACAGGAAGAGGCCATTCAGACCATCTCCAAAGCCGTGCGGCGCGCCCGCTCCGGACTGAAAGACCCGCGTCGTCCGATTGGCTCGTTCGTCTTCCTCGGCCCAACCGGTGTGGGTAAAACCGAACTGACCAAAGCGCTGGCGCGCTTCCTGTTCGGCAGCGAGGATGCTCTCATCCAACTGGATATGTCCGAATTCATGGAACGCCACACGGTCAGCCGCCTGGTTGGTGCCCCGCCGGGTTATGTCGGCTACGAAGAAGCCGGTCAACTGACTGAAGCCATTCGCCGCCGGCCGTATTCCATCGTGGTATTCGATGAAATTGAAAAAGCCCACCCCGAAGCGCACAACATGCTGCTGCAAATCATGGAAGAGGGCCACCTGAGCGATGCGCGCGGTCACAAAGTGGACTTCCGCAACACCATCATCGTGATGACCTCCAACATTGGCGCAGATGTGATCAAACGCCAGAGCAGCCTCGGCTTCCCCCTGCAGCGGGATGAAGCCGAAGAGGAAAAACAATCCTACGAGGAAATGCGCAAGAAGCTGACCGACTCGCTCAAGCGGGTTTTCCGCCCCGAATTCATCAACCGCCTCGACTCGGTGATCGTCTTCCGCGCCCTTAACCGTGAGGACATTCAAAAGATCGTCTCGCTGGAATTGAACAAAGTGGCCGAGCGGCTGGTGGAAAACAACATCCGCCTGCGCGCCACCGATGCCGCCATTCAACTGCTGGCCGACCTCGGCTATGACCCGGATATGGGTGCCCGCCCGCTGCGGCGCGTCATCCAAAACAAGATCGAAGACCGCCTGTCGGACGCCCTGCTGGCTGGCGAGTTCTCCGAAGGCGATACCATTGTCGTGGATGTCAACGAAGATCAGGACATCACCCTGCGCAAAGAGGACAGCGCCTCCGGCGAACCGGAAAAAACGCTGGAAGCCAGCGCCTAATCAAACGCCATCCCAATCAATCCAACAAAAACCAGAGGGTTTCAACCCAACGCCCTCTGGTTTTTGTTTTTTTTTGAGAAGAATCGGACTTGCAAGACGCTAAAACATCCAATCCCAAAACTTCACAACCTCTCCCAATCCTCAATGGATAAACCTATTTGCCGAAGCAATCGTTTTAGTAAATCTCTGCTGATTTCTCCCCGATGCGGGTTGGGCAAGACCAGCCGAAGTTCATCTTTGACCATAAATTCGTGCTTGCCGCCTGGGTAAGGGCCTTTGAATCCCGCTTTTCGAAGGATCGTAATGAAATCTCTCCTCTTAATCGGTCCGAAAACCGGCATACTCAGGCCCCTTCGGGTATCAGTTCCAGACCACCTACCGCCGGCAGTTTATGTCCCAACCTCAAGCCCAAAATAATCCAATCCTCCAGCGCGCTTTGCAGTTCTTCCCGGCATTCTTCTAATGTTTCCGCCTGCGCCCAAACGCCATTGAAGCCAGGAATTTCCCCATAAAACTGACCGTCTTCGAGGATTTCGTATTTCGCGATTCGCATTGCGTTTTGAATATATGCGATCAACATCTTGCGCCTCCGCATGGACATTATACCTCATTAGCGAAAGATTGGCTTATTCGTATCGCAACGCTTCGACCGGCTCCAAATTGGCGGCGCGGTTGGCCGGGTACAGCCCGAAGAACAGCCCCACTGCCGTGGAGAAGATGGTGGCCAGCAAAATGGCATTGATGCCCACCACCGGCGTAAACGGCGTGCCGGATTGAGCAGCAACCTGCCCGACCACAAAGGCAATCAGCCAGCCAAATCCAATCCCGATCAGCCCGCCGAACAGCGAAAGCAGCGAAGACTCGGTCAGAAACTGAATCAGAATATCGCGCTTGCGCGCACCAATCGCCTTGCGCAAGCCGATTTCACGCGTCCGTTCGGTGACTGAGACGAGCATGATGTTCATGATGCCGATTCCGCCCACCAGCAGGGAGATGGCCGCAATCCCGCCCAAAAACACGGTCAGAACGCCGGTAATGGTTTGCGCGGTAGCCACGAAGTCCTGCTGAGAGAAGATGGTGAAATCATCTGCGCCCAATTCGGTGCGGTGGCGGGTGCGCAGAATTTGGGCAATCTCTTCGGTGGCCTGCGGCACGGCTTCGGCGCTGACCGCCTGCACCAGAATCAAATCCACCCGGTCGCGGCTTCGGCGAATCAGCCGGCTTTGGGCGGTGGTGAACGGCACCAGAACCAAATCATCCTGACTGCCGAACGAACTGCCGCCTCTCGGCTCCAACACGCCCAGCACGCGGAAGGGCTGCCCCTCGATTCGAATCGTTTCGCCGGTTACCCCCTCGCGCCGGCCAAACAGGCGGTCGGCCACATCCGGCCCCAGCAGGGCTACTGAGGCGCGCCCCAGCAGGTGTTCGTTGTTGATGAATTCCCCTTCCAGCAGGCGGTAATTGCGCACCACTTCATACTCCGGGGTGATGCCGGTTACCTGCGTGCGGGTCTGCTCGCCGCCAAAGGTTATCGTGGCGTTGCCCTGAATGGCAGGAGCAACCGCCGCCACCGATGGCGCCTGAAAGACATCCGCAATCGCCTCGGCATCGCCCAGCGTCAACGGCTGCGGATTGCGGACATCTTCGTTGAAGTTGCCGGAAAACACGAACAGCAGATTGCTGCCCAGCCCGCTGATCGAGCCGGTAATCGTATCCTGCGCGCCGGTGCCCACCGCCAGCATGGCAATCACCGCCGCCACGCCAATGACAATGCCGAGAATGGTCAAGCCGGAGCGCAGTTTGTTGGCAGCCAGACTTTCCAGCGCTTCAAGAATTGCCTGTCCAAGGTTCATAGTCCATCCTCCACGACCAGCCCGTCATACAGGCGGATGATTCGCCCGGTTTGCTCAGCCACTTTTGGGTCGTGCGTCACGATGATCACCGTCGTGCCGCGTTCGCGGTTCAGCCGCAGCAACAATTCCATAATTTCCTTGCCGGACTTCGAATCGAGGTTGCCGGTCGGCTCATCTGCCATGATGATGGCCGGATCGTTGATCAGGGCGCGCGCAATCGCCACCCGTTGCTGCTGGCCGCCGGATAACTCGGTCGGGCGGTGATGCAGCCGGTCACCCAACCCCACCGCTTCGAGAGCTTGTTTGGCGCGCTCGGCGCGGCCGCGCGTAATCCCCGCGTATCGCAGCGGCAATTCCACATTGGAGAGAGCAGTGGCGCGCGGCAGCAGGTTGAAGGACTGAAACACGAACCCGACTTTGCGGTTGCGGATGACCGCCAGTTGATCGCTGTTCAGGTGGGAAACATCCTCATTGTCCAGAATATACTGTCCGCCGCTGGGGCGGTCGAGGCAGCCCAAGATGTTCATCAGCGTGGACTTGCCCGAACCGGACGGCCCCATGATGGACACGATTTCGCCGCGGCGGATTTTGACCGATGCGCCGCGCAGCGCGTGCACCTCCACTTCGCCCATTTTGTAGATTTTGCGAAGGTCGTGAGCCTGAATGACCCAGTCTTCCATGTCGCTTACCTCCGCACGAAGGGCGGCGGCCCGTTGGCTTCCAACTGGGTTGGCGGGTTGAGAATGACCACATCGCCCTCTCGAATATCGCCTTCTAGCACCTCGCTGATCGTATCCGAGATGGCGCCAATGGTGATCGGCACCGGGGTGGGAACGCCGTCCTTGAGCAGAAAAACCACCCGTCGGCCGTCGCGCAAGCGAACCGCGCGATTGGGAACAACCAGCGCGTTTTCGATCTGATCCACCACAATGTTGACCGCAGCGGTCATGCCCGGCCGCACCGCCTGATCGGCGTCTTCCAGTTCAATTGTCACCGTAAAATTGACCACACCGGCTACCGCCGTACCCACCTGACCGACCTTGACCACCTTGCCGTTGTACTCCTTGCCCGGAATGGCGTCGAAGGTCAGCCGGGCAGGCTGCCCAACCCGAATGCGGTTGATGTCAATTTCGGGCACCTGCACATCCACCAACAAGCGCGAAAGGTCATCAATGCGGAAGGCGACGCTGCCGGGGTTGACCTGATCGCCCACTTTGATGTTGATTTCGGTGATCGTGCCGGCAAACGGCGCGCGCAGGCGCGCCAATTCCAGCGTGGCTTCGATGGCGGCAATGCGCGCCTCAGCCGCGCGAATATCATCCGGATGCGGGCCGTCTTTCAAGCGTTCCCATTCGCGCTCGGCTTCGCGCAGGTTGGCTTCGGCGACGGCCAAATTAGCGTCCGCTTTTTCAATTTCCAGCTCGTCCGGTCGGCTTTCTAAAAAGTTGAGGTTAGCCTGCGCCCGCTGAAAATTGCGCTGGGCGGCCAGATAGCGCGAATAGGCATTCATGCGCTGGGGATTGTCCACTTCAAGGTGATCGAACAAATCGTACACCCGCTCGGCTTCTTTGAGCTCAAGCCTGGCCAGTTCCAGATTGGTGCGGGCTTCGTCCAGCGTTAGATTGCTGGCGCGTTGAAAATTCTTGCTGGCGCGCTGATCCTGCGCCTTCTTGTAGGCTTCCTGCGCCTGCGCCAGATTCAACTGAGCCTGTGCGCGGGCAACATCCGATTCCAACAGGTTTTCCAGCGCTTTTTTGGCATTCACCAGATCCGCCTCGGCGAGAATCAGCGATTGGGACAGGGTGCTTTTTTTCAACTCGGCCAGCACCTCATCCGCGCTGACCTGCTGTCCGACTTCCACCCGTACCTCACCCACCTGACCGCTGGTCTGCCAGGCCAGCACGGCGGTCTGATTGGCGCGCACCGTACCGGTTGCGCCGACCAGCGCGGTCAGCTCGCTCCGCCGCACCAGTTCCGTCTGGAAGGCCGAATTCTGGGCAGCCTGCGCCTGCTGATAGGACTGATACGCAAAATAAGCGGCAATGGCAACAACCACACCCACAATAATCCAGATGACCGTTTTCCTTTTCATAACAAACCTGCCTTTCTACAATCGTTATACGAGTCTATCATGTTCTCGTTTCGTTTTCAGGACGGTGCATAACCATCGAGTATAATTTCTGCACAATGTTGAACAATCGTCTGCGATTGATTCTGCGCAATCTGTTCATCCTCCTGCTATTTGCCATCGTACAGGCGCGCAGTGAGTATAACACCGCCGATCCGGTCGAGCGGGTACGTCGTTTTACCCGCTGGATGGAGTTCGATTATGTTTCGTGGACGCTGGACGCCCTGCTGCTCAAACAGAAACAGGCCGCCCTCAACCTGCCGCGCTTTCTGAGCATCGAACAGCAGCGCCGGATTGTGCTGCGCTATCTGGAAAAGGTGGAGCGTCTCAACCAGGTGCGCGCTGAAATCAGCGCCATCTACGCCGACCCCAACATTCCCAACCCGGAGCAGGCTGCCGCCGGCTTGCTTGCCGAGCAGGAGGCGCTGGTGACGGAAATCAACCGGCAGGATGCCCCGCTTGCGGAATCGGTGATGCAGGTTCAGTTGAGCGTGGTGGTTGCCGAATTGGGTTTGGGTGTGGGCGGTCAGCCCGTGCCACCGCCCCTTTATCACGTTACCAGCCTGCCGCGCGCGTTGATCGTCTCGCCGCGTGAAGTCATCCGCCAGGATGCCGACATTTCGCTGGTTGCCGACCTCTCGCTGGATCAAATTGTACAACTGGAACGGGAAGTCGAACAGGGATTGAATGTTTCGGCGCTGGTGGTAGCGATTGGCGGGGTTGGCACCTATCCGACCATGGTAATGAGCACCACCGATTTGAACTGGCTGGCTGAAGTGATTGCCCACGAATGGATTCACAACACCCTCACCCTGCGCCCGCTGGGGGCGTTGTACTACGCCTCGCCGGAAATGCGCACGATCAACGAAACCACTGCCTCGATTGCCGGAAAAGAAATCGGCGCCGCGCTGATCGAGCGCTTTTATCCCGAAAAAGCGCCTCCGCCGCCAGCGATCCCTCCCTCCACACCGACCGAGCCGGCAGAACCGCCTCCTTTCGACTTTCGCGCCGAGATGCGCGAAACGCGCCTGACCGTAGATGCGTTGCTGGCGGAGGGCAAAATCGAAGAAGCGGAAGAATACATGGAACAGCGCCGGCGCTTGTTTTGGGAAAACGGCTACCACATCCGGCGGCTGAATCAGGCTTATTTTGCCTTTTACGGCGCTTATGCCGACCAACCCGGCGGCGCTGCCGGCGAAGATCCCGTGCCGGCCGCCGTACGCGCGCTGCGCGCCCAAAGTCCTACGCTGGCGGCATTCATCAACCGCATCGCCTGGGTGACTTCCTACGAAGCGCTGACGGCGCTGCTCAAACCCTGAAATCACCCCATCAGTCCAAATCGCTCATTCCGCCAAAGTCGCCGCCCTCATCGCTGCCCAGTTCGGGCAGGTCACGCTCAATATCTTCGGGGGACTGGCCTTTTTCGAGCCGGTCCACCACCTCATCGAACACATCGCCCATGTCCTCGCCCAGTTCGCTCTTCATCTGGCGCATCATCCGTCCCAGCGTTCGCGGGTCATCTTCCAGACCGGCCAAGTTGTCCGGGTCGGCCAGACTTTCCAACCGGCTTTCGTCGGAGCGAGCCACCCGCACCCGGCCAATCCGCCGCTGAACGTGCGTACTCCCACAATGGGCACAGGCAACTTCCCGTGTCCCATACTCAGAGTAGGACATAAAGACTTCAAACCGTTTGCGACAATCGAGACAGCGATACTCGTAGGCAGGCATTCTCACACTCCACTCATCAAAGAGTTCGATTTCTCTATTATAATCAAACCAATGTAAGAAAACCGTTAGAGCCTACTCACAGGAGAAAACAAACCTTCATGCCGCATTCGCCTGCCTCGCTGATGCCCGCTCAAAATCCGCTGCTGGTAGTCATCTCCGGCCCTTCGGGAGTTGGAAAAGATACGGTGATTCAGGAACTCAAACGACGCAATCTGCCGCTGCATGTGGTCGTGACGGCTACCGACCGCAAGCCGCGCCCGAATGAAGTGGACGGCGTAGATTACCACTTTGTCAGCACGCCGCGTTTCGAGGAGATGATTCGCAATCAGGAACTGATCGAGTACGCGCGGGTTTACGATGATTACAAAGGCATCCCCAGGCGAGAAGTTACCGATGCCATGCAGAGCGGCAAGGATGTCATCTTCCGCGTGGATGTGCAAGGGGCGGCCCGTCTGCGGCAGTTGTTTCCGGAGATTGTGATGATCTTTTTGCTGCCAGCCAGCATGGAAGAACTGGAAGCGCGGCTGGCCGCCCGCCACACCGAAACCCCTCACACCCTGAAAAAGCGCATCCAAACCGCCCATGAGGAGATGAAACGCCTGCCCGAATTTGAATACGCCGTGGTCAACGCCGACGGCCGGCTGGAAACGACCATTGACCAGATTCTAGCCATTCTCACCGCCGAACACCTCAAAGTACACCCCCGAACTTACTCGCTATGAATCATGCTCCCTATTCTCAATATGATCAGGATGAATACCCGCCGCCCCCGCCCAGCGGGCCGGTGAGAATTTTCCGGCGGCCAACCTCTGAGCCGCCCTACGTCACCTATTTTATGATTGCCACCTGTGTGCTGGCGTTTTTGGGGCAGTTGTTCACCCAAACGATCACCGGCAGCGACCTGCTGGCCGCCTTTGGCGCAAAAGTCAATCCGCTAATTATGCTTGGGCAGTACTGGCGGCTGATTACGCCGATGTGGCTGCATGGTTCCATTTTACACATCGCCTTCAACATGTATGCATTGTTCATTTTCGGCAGCAATCTGGAACGCTATTACGGACACAACCGCTTTCTGCTGCTGTACCTGCTTTCCGGCTATGCCGGCAATGTCATCTCGTTCATGATGACGCCGCGCCCCTCGCTGGGTTCTTCCACCGCCATTTTTGGGCTGCTGGCCGCCCAGGCGGTCTTTCTCTACCAAAACCGCCAGTTGATTCGCAACGCGCGCAATCTACTCACCTCAACCCTGATGATTGCGGCCATCAATCTGCTGTTGGGCGCTTCGCCGGGCATTGACAATTGGGGGCATCTCGGCGGGCTGATCGGCGGACTGGCGTTTGCCTGGTCAGCCGGACCGGTTTGGACGGTGCAGGCCGATTTCAACGGGGTCAGTCTGGTCAATCAGCGCAGCCGTCAACGGGTGGCGCTGGTGGCCATTGGCGTGGCGCTGGTGTTTACGGCCCTGGTCGCCCTGAAAATCTGGATGGGATAAAGAAACTCCCCCAAGCGCGGTCAACGGCCTGGGGGAGGGGGTCATTTTTCGGCCGCTGTCAGGCGCGGATTTCCTGCCGCTGAAAGAGGATGTAAGCCAGCGCAAACAGAACAATCGTGGCTGCAATCAAACCGGTCAACTGCGGCCAGATCAGCGCCACCGATTGGGAAAGCGGCAGCGGCGAACCGAGAATGGCGCCTTCCATCTGAGTCGGCAGTAAAATGCCCAGCGAGCGGGTTTCCGGGCTGAGCAGCGCAATCATCGTCTCGGCATACAGCGTGTTGGGCGAAAAGCGCGAAAGCGCCAATTGCAGGTTGGCCTGCGCCAGCAGCTCGCCCAGCGTGCCCACTCGAATGGGACTGAACGACTGCGCCAGCAGGCCGGCGATGATGTTCCAGAACACGGTGAAGAACAACCACACCGCGGTCGAGGTCAGCGCGGCGGTGGCCGGCTGGCGGAAGATCACCGAAAAGACCATTGCCAGCGCCAACCAGATGCCACCGTAGAAGATGGTCGCCAGCAGAAACCACAAGGCGCGTCCAACCTCTTCACCGCCGGGGGCCACCCCCAGCCGCAAAATGCCCAAACCGAAAATCAGCAGCCACAAAGCCGTGCACACCAGCGCCAGCGTGAACAAACCCGCCAAAAATTTTCCCATCAGCAGCGCATCGCGGTAAATCGGCTGGGCTAGCACCCGCGAGAGGGTGCGCCGGGCGAATTCGCTGTTGACCGAGTCGAACGCCAGCGCAATCGCCACCAGCGGGATGAAGAAGGCCAGCAGGCCCACAAACGCCGGCAGCGGATTTTGCGCGGTGGTGAACAAGCGCAGGTAAAGGAAGCGATCCTGACTGATATTCTGACTGATGTTCTGGGTGGCGACATAAATCGAGCCAATCGCCGCCAGCACGATCAGAATTTCCAGCACCACCATGCGCGCACTGGAAAGGTGATCGGCCATCTCTTTGGCAACCACCGCCCACATTCCCTTCCACGGAGAACCCTCACGGATCATTCGGCCGGCAGGTTCCGCTTTAGCGGCCACGGCTGGATTGGACTGTGCCATGTTCCACCTCCTTGAAGTAGGCGCTGTAAATCTCTTCCAGACTTTGGGTCTGCACATCCAGTTTGTACAAACGTCCGCCGGCGGAAACAACCGCCTGAGCAGCCTCCGGACGCAGGTCGCTGGCGGCTTCCATCGCGTACCCATTTTCGCTGGTCTGGCGGATGTTACGCAAGCCATCCACCCGCTGCAGGGCCGCCTGAATGGCGTGCGGGTCGCCCTCGGCTTGCAGTTGAATGCGGTAAGCGCCGCCCAGCACCCGCTCGGCCAGCTCGTTGACGCTGCCTTGCAGCACCATGCGGCCTTTATGGAACAGACCCACCCGGTCGCACACCGCCTGCACCTGATAGAGCAGGTGCGAGGAAAGCAGGATGGTGATGCCTTCCCGTTTGAGGGCGCGAATCATATCCAGAAACTCCAGCGAAGCCTCCGGGTCCAGCCCGGAAGTCGGCTCGTCCATGATGATCAGGCGCGGATTTTTGATGAGCACGTCCGCCACCCCCAGCCGCTGGCGCATGCCGCGCGAGAAAGCGCCCACCCGTTTATCGGCCACCTCCCTCAGGCCGACCCGTTCGAGGGCTTCTTCCACCCGCGCCGGCAGTTGCGCATTGGGAATGGCGTTCAGGCGCGCAATGTAGGTCAGATTCTCACGGGCGGTCAGTTCGTCGTAAAAACCAACCTGATCCGGCAGGTAACCCACCCGTGATTTGACACTCAGCGGCTGGCGGGTGGGGTCCAGCCCCAACACCCGCACCGATCCGGAAGTCGGCTCGGTCAGGCCGAGCAGCATGAGGATGGTGGTGGTCTTCCCCGCACCATTTGGACCGAGCAGACCGAACACCTCGCCGGCCTGAACCTGCAGGTTGAGATGGTCAACCGCTACGAAGGAGTTGTACTTTTTGGTCAGGTCGCGGGTTTCCAGGACGGTCTCGCTCATACTCACCTCCACAGGAGAAGATTAACTTGAAGGAAGCGAGGATCAGCGCCGCCCGAAGCGGGAAACCGCCATGCCCACCGCAGCCACGGCCACGGCAATCAGCGCAATGCCGGCCACCCCCCACAGGGTCGAGGTTACCACCGTGATGCGGAACTCGGCCGATTGCTGTTTGCTGTCCACCGGACGGGCGTTGATGGTCAACAGGTAATCGCCAGCCACCGCTTTTTCGGCCGGTTTGATGGTGGCGGTCACTTCCACCTGTTGACCGGCCGGAATTTCGACGATTTCTTTGGGATCAAAGGTCACCGACCAGCCGCTGGGCTCGATCGAGCTGAGCTGAATGCCGCGCAGCGCCGCCGTACCGGTGTTTTTGAGGATGATTTTGAGCGGGTTATCCTGCCCGGCAGTTGCCTGACCGGAAAGCCGTCCATCCGGCGTGGTGATCGAAAGACGGCCTTCACCCACCACGTCGGCTGCCAGGTCCATGCTGGCTTCCACCTCACCGGCGCGGGCGTAGATTTTGAAAGCATAGCGCCCGGCTTCCAGCGTGATGAGCGGTTCAGCCACGACGGTCAGGTTCTTGCTTTCGTTGGCGGCCAGTTGAATTTCGGTAACGGTCTGCCCGGCCGATTCAAAGCGTACCTGCATGTTGGTCGGTTGATCGGCCGAGAGAGCCACCGTCAGGTCTTCGCCCCCCTCGTTTTTGAGGGTGACCGTGTAGCGGAAGGTCGTGCTGGGTGTCCCGCGTTGAACCGGCAAACCATCCATATCCAGCGAGAGACGCGGGGGCAGTTTTTCCTTGACCGTCAGGGTGATGGGCATTTCGGCGGTTTGATTGAGGCCGGTGGCGACCACTTTCAGGGTGTACTTTCCGGCTTCGGGGTTGGCGGGCGGCTCGATGCGCACATCCACGTTCACCGTGGTTTCGCCATCCAGATACACCGCATCCACAATCCGGTTACCGCCGCGGAAACTGGCTTCCCACCCGCTGGGCAGTCCTTCCACTTCCAGGTTGACCAGCTGAGGGCTGTCTGCCCGCAGTTTGAGGGTCAGGGTGACCACTTCGCCAAAGCCGATGATCTGGCTTGGGTAGGTGGTCGAGATGGTCAGTCCGGCGGAAGGCGTTTCCTCCTGCGCCTGCGCCGGAACAGGCAACACGAACAAAGCAATCAGCATCAAAACCAGTGAAATCGGCAATAGACGCTTCATACTTCTTCACTCCTTTTTGTACAAATGGATGGTAAAGAGTAGGATTTTTGACGGAGGTTATCCTACTACACCAAGATAAGAAAATGATTAGAAAATTGTTAAGGTTTGTTCTTAACGGCATGCCGGGGCAGGTGTCCGTTCTGCCCCGGTAGCGTAGGGAAAATTGAAGGAGGATTAATCCGTTGAAATGGACGGCTCGGCAACCGCGACGATGCGCTTACCGCCGGGCTGCTGATCATCCAGCGTGTTGATCATGCGGGCGGTCAAACCGATTATCCCCATCAGCAAACACATCACCCCGCCGAACAAATACCACGCCCGCAGCCCGAGCCACTCCGCCACCGGCGCGCCGATCATCATCCCCAACGGCATCATCGCCTGAGCCAAACTGTTGACCAGCGTGAACACCCGCCCCTGCATGTGCGGCTCGATTTTGGTTTGCAGCAGAGCAAACAACGGCCCGTTGGTGAGCGGGTTCATGAAACCCGAAATCAGCATCCCGCTCCACGCAATCCAGTACCCCCACGCCGGAGCGGCGCCGGTGATCAACACCCCCACGCCAATTCCCATCAGCGAAAGCATGGAGGTGATAATTTTGCGCCGAAAACCGCCCCAGGCGCTCAGCAGCAGACCACCCGCCACCACCCCCGCCCCCCAGGCCGATTGCATCCACGCCAGTTGCAGTGCGCCGCCGTTGAAGTGGCGGGTGACCAGCAGCGGCATGAAGGCCGAGCAAGGGCTGAGCAGAAAATTGACCATGGCGGCCATGATCAGCAGGGTGAACATTCCCGGCCATGAAACCACATAGCGAAAACCGCCACGCACATCCGCCCAAATCGTTTTCGGCGTCACCGTCAGATGAGCGTCTTCGCGGACAGGCTGGGGAATGGCGATGAACAACAACGGCAAAATTGCCAGACCGGCAGTGACAATATCCACGGCCAGCACCTGAAAGATGGGCAGGACGCTGATCAACAGCGCTCCTAGCGGCGGCGCGCCAATGTTGATCAGACCGTTCAAGGCCTGATTGGCGCCTGCCACCCGCGAAAGGTGCTGACGGGGCACCATTAGCGAAGTAGATGCCTGCATGGCCGGCCAGTGAAACGCCCCGCCCAGCGAGCGGATGAACAGGGCCGCATACACATGCCACAACTGCACCTGCCCGATGGCGAACAAGACCACCAGTCCAAAGGTGGTCAGCGCAATCACGCCGTCGGCAACCACCATGACCCAGCGGCGGTTCCAGCGATCCACCAGCGCGCCCGCAAAGGGGGAAAGAAAGACCTGCGGCAGCAGCCCCACCAGCGCGGCGCTTGCCAGCACCGCTGCCGAGCCGGTTTTTTCGGTCATCCACCAAATCAGCGCAAAATGGACAAGCCCGCTGCCGAGCAGCGAAAATACCTGTCCGGCCCAGATGGGGATGAAAATCCGCAGCCAGTGCGAGGATGTTTTCTGATCCATTTTCACTCGATATAGACCTCGACATGCTCTCCGTCTTCATCGTCGTACACATCCACCAGATGACCGCTCTCGCCGGACTGGATGAAGGACATCAGTTCGTTGACATCCAGCCCCTCGATTTCGGGAGCAAAGCGCATGCCCATGCGGATGCCGGAAGCCACCAAGTTGAGCGGCAGGCGGACATTGACGCGGGTCTTGCCGGTATCGGTATCGGTCACCCGCACCCGCAGCCAGCGTCCGCCGCCGGCGGCGGGCGGGGAGGGCGGCGAAGGCGGGCGGGGAGCGCCTTTAGCCTGGGCCGCGCTGGTTTCCAGCGCTTCCAACAGGCGCGCCGCCTGATCGGCGGTAATTTTTCCTTCCTGTAACAGTTGCAGAATTTTCAGTCGTTCTTCAGCGTTTGCCATCTTCGTTCCATTCCTTTCCGTACCCGATTCAGGCCGATTCTTCGCGTTTGCCCAGCAACCGCTGATGGGCTTCTTCGGGGGTGATCAGCCCTTGCGCCAGTTCATCCAAAATCCGCAAGCGGTCTTCAGCCGAGAGGCGCACGGGCGCTTCTTCGCGGCCCGGTTCAAAACCCAGGACGCGCAGAACTTCGTTGAAGCGGTTACGTAAGGTGGGATAGGACAGTCCCAATTCTTCTTCCATGCGGTTGAAACGCCCCTCGCAGCGGATAAAGGTGAGCAGAAATTGCAGCTGCTCGCTGTTCAACGGGGCAAACGGATTTGCGGAGGGGTGAAAATGCCCCTCAATGGTTGTGTTGCACTGAGCGCAGTACAATCGGGTAACCATCAAATCGGATGAACACACCGGGCAGCGACTTAAGATCGGGTACATCATTCCTCCTGTGTGAGCAGGCGCGGTTTGACCGCGCACCCTTTGACTTTTTCGAATCTTGTTGAAATTATTTTAACTTATTATTCAATTTTGTCAATAGTAATTTGAATAAAATTTATTATTTTCTAGGTTTATTCAAGATGACCTTTGCAAGCATCAGCCTTCCCCCATTCAATTTACATTCAATTTTATTTAAGCATTGACCAGACCTTCAATCGGCGGTTTGGCTGTGTTATACTAATTTTTGTAAATAAATAACCCACACAAACGCTGGTTAACTCAACCTGTGGGAGGAATTATGAAAAACCTGCTTCTCATGCGGCATGCTAAATCCAGTTTCAAAGAAGGAGAAATGCCCGACTTTGAACGCCCATTGAGCAAACGCGGCGAAAAAGACGCCCCGCGAATGGGAAAACTGCTCAAAGACAAAAACCTGGTTCCTGACTTAATCATTTCCTCGACCGCCGTCCGCGCCAGCCGCACCGCCGAGATGGTCGCCGATAAAAGCGGATACAAAGGCGAAGTTCTTTACATCCAAAGCCTGTATTTGGGTGAACCGGAAGCCTATCTGGAAGCCCTGCGAGACCTGCGGGAAGAGAATGACAACCTGCAAACCGTGCTGGTGATTGGTCACAACCCGGGTCTGGAAAGTCTGCTGCAGATGCTGACCGATCACTTGGACTGCCTGCCCACCAGCGCCATTGCCCACCTGAAAGTTCCCGTGCGTTCGTGGAGCGCGCTGACGCCCCAGATCATCGCCGAACTGGAAAATGTGTGGCGGCCGCGCGAGTTAAAGTAAAGTTGGCGCGAACAACAAACACCCCCTTCGAGCAACCCGACCGAACAGCAAACCGAATCAGCCAGCCGTGTTGCGCCTCGCATTCTTTGCGCACTGCGGGCATGGTTGCATGTGCCGAAGCGCAACACGAACTGTCCTTCACCAAAAGATAGGCTCACCCTGGATGGGGGTGAGCCTATTGCAACTTACAGCGTCCAGCTTTCGCCCGGCTTGAGGATGTGCACCTTGCTGTCGGTTTCCTGCTCCACCTGCTGCGCCCAGCCTTGCACATCCTGCGCAATCAGGGGGAAAGTGTCGTAGTGAATCGGGATGACATGTTGGGGAGCGATCAACTTGACGGCGCGCAGCGCATCGGCCGGCCCCATGGTGTAATTGTCGCCAATCGGCAGCACCGCCAGATCAATGCCCTCTTCGCCGATCAGGCGCATATCGCCGAACAAGCCGGTGTCGCCGGCCATGTAGATCTTCTGCCCGTCTAAAGTGGTCAGCAGAAAGCCGGCCGGGTTGCCGCCATAACTGCCATCCGGCAGCGCCGAACCGTGCAGCGCCAGCGTCAGTTTGAGATAGCCGAACGGGTGGCGAAAACCGCCGCCCAAATGCTGGGCATGGGTCTTGACCCCCTGCTTGGCAATCCAGTTGCAGATCTCAAAATTGCTGATGACCAGCGCATTGCTGCGCTTGGCGATCTGCACCGCATCACCGACATGGTCGCCGTGACCGTGGGTGATCAGCACGAAGTCCGCCGATACACTCTCCGGTGAGGCGCTGGCAGCCGGATTACCGCTCAAAAATGGATCAACCAGCAAACGATAGCCGCCCGTTTCCAATCCAAGGGCTGCATGTCCAAACCAGGTGATCTTCGTCGCCATTTGAAAAATCCTCCATCGGTCAATACTTGTAGTTTTATATTAACCAAAAGCGGCGGATTTTTCAAACCTTCAGGCCGAGCGGATCATGGTCAGCAGCATTTTGCTGGGCAGGTGGGCTTTGAGCGCGTGCGGCTGGTGGGCCGGCATGAGAATCATGTCACCCGCACGCAACAGGTAGGCCTGACCGGCGATGAGGATTTCCATCTCACCTTCCAGCAGATGCGTCAGAGCATCATAGGGGGCGGTGTGTTCGCTCAGCCCCTGACCAGCGTCAAAGGCAAACAAGGTGATCGTGCCGCTTTTCTGGTTGACCAGTGTGCGGCTGACGACTGCCTGCGGCTGCACGGCGATCAAATCGCCCGGCTTCCAGACTTCGCTTGGGATTTTTTCCATCTCGGCTACTCCTCCATCGCTTGGAGGATACCGCACAATTCACCGGTCTGCTTTGATGCAGCGCAAATTCGATCAGCCTTTCTCCCGGCTGAAGTTGGCTCAATTCCAGCCAGCAAACATGACGCCGACCAAAATCAGCCCCACACCGCTGAACTTGCTTTCTTTGATTTTCAGTACTCCACCAGGCGCGGCAGTTTCTTGGCCTGTTCCACCCAGTCCTGCACCTGCGAGAGCACCGGCAGGCGGCGCACCAGTTTTTTCTGCTCGTTGATTTCGGTCATCTTGGCCAGCAAATTCTCCGGGTTGCGCTGAGCCAGTTCCACCACCGTATCCACACCGGCTTCTTCCAGCAGGTCGGAATATTCCTCGCCAATGCCTTTGATGCGGAACAAATCCGCCAGATTGACCCATTCCAAAATCAATTTGGGGCTGATGCCGGTCGTCTCGGCCAGCGCTTTGCGTCCCGTCGGGGTTTTACCTTTTTCCAGCAAGTCCTCCAGCGTGGTTACGCCGGCCTCCTGCAATTTGGCGGCGTACTGTTCACCAATCCCTTCGATTTTTCCCAAAGCAGTCATCGCAACCTCCCTTGAACGATTTTTTTGAATTTCTTAGTCTATTGTACTACCTCTTGTAGATTTACAATCCATCCAAAAGAATTAAAAAAATCAGACCGGTTCATGGGAGGTCAACCGGTCTGAAAATTTACGGTGATCAAGGGATCATTTCAACTAAACAGCCGCAGCCTGTTCGGTTTCCTTTTCTTGGATTAGTTCCAGTTCGATTTGAATGTTGACTTCTTCGCCGACCAGCACGCCACCGGTTTCCAGCGCCACATTCCAGACCAGACCCCAGTCCTTGCGATTGATTTTGGCGCTGGCGCTGAAGCCGGCCGTGGTGAACCCAAAGGGGCTTTTGACCTTGCCGTTGAAGACCACATCCAGCGTTACTTCGCGCGTGACATCCCGAATGGTCAGGTCACCGATGATGCGCCCGTGCGAATCATCCAGCACTTCGATGCGTTTGCTCTTGAAGGTCAGGTAGGGGAATTGATCGGCGTTCAAAAAGTCCGGCGAACGCAGGTGGGCATCCCGCTGCGGCTCACGCGTGTTGATGCTGGCCGCTTCAATTTGCACCTCGACCGATGAGTTCTGCGGATTTTCCTCATCGAAATTCACCACGCCGCTAAAGCGTTCAAACCTTCCCTGTACATTGGAAACCATCAAGTGCCGTACCGAAAAAGTAATTTCAGAATGAGCAGGGTCAATTTTCCAGGACATCTTCAAACCTCCTTGTATCGTATGTTTGATTGGATAATACTTCAATCATAGTATTTCAATGTTGAAGTATTTTGACAAAAAAAAGAGAAGACGATCTCACTCACCGTTTTCCCAGTTTGCGCAGCAGGTCTCCCAGTTGTCGCTGTTCCTGAGGGCTGAGCACCGAAAATTCCTCGGCAATCGCCTGAGCGTGGACGGGGAAAATCGCTTCGATCAGTTGACGCCCGGCGGAAGTCAGTTCCACCCGGCTGATGCGCCGGTCGTGCTCATCCGGCATGCGCCGCACCAACCCGCGCTTTTCCAGATTATCAATCACCAGGGTGATGTTGCCGCTGCTTTTGAGCAGTTTGCCGGCCAGTTCACATTGAGGCATTGGACCGAGGTGGTAAAGCGCTTCCAGCACGCCAAACTGGGTCAGCGTAAGCGAGCCGGTGGTGCCGCGTGCGCTCAGCCGGCTGGTGATCGAATCGACCGCGCGGGTCAGCTTGATCCACACATCCAATGCGCTGGTTACTTGCGGGTCACCTTGGTAATGGGTTGGCATAAGCAAAATTGTTCAACATTGAATTATTTAGACTAAATATATCCTGAATGAGTGGAGTTGTCAAGGGGTTTTATTAAAAGATCGCCCGAATAGCGATCCGAATTCCTCCCTTCTTGTATAATCATAAACGAACACAAATCCGTAGGACGGGGAAGGATGCGTATTTTCATCGGGATTTTTTGGAACAGACAGCAGCGCCGTTTGCGCACCGGCTGGCGGCTGATTTTGCAACTGGTGTTGTTTGCCGGTCTGGCGTTGTTGGCCAGCGCGCCAATCAGCCTGCTTCAAAAATTATTCTTTGAACTTTCGCCCACGCTTGGCAGCGGCGCGGCGCAGGCTGCTTTGTTGAGCGTGCAATCTACCCTCAATTGGCTGTTGCTGCTGTTCAGCCTGTGGCTGGCGGCGCGCCTTCTTGATCGGCGGCCTTTTCGCGCGTTCGGCTTTCAACTCAATGGACAGTGGTGGGCCGACCTTGCATTTGGTTTGTTGCTTGGCGCCGTATTGATGGCCGCTATCTTCTTCACCGAGAATGCTCTCGGCTGGGTAACGGTAACAGGTTACACCCAATCCAGTTTAGAACCCTTTGCAGCCGGGTTGATTTTTTATATCTTTCACTACATCGGGGTGGGCGTTCAGGAGGAGAGTCTCTCACGCGGTTACTGGCTGCGCAATCTGGCGGAGGGGCTTCGCCTGCCGCGCCGGGGAGCGCGCACTGCTCTCTGGCTGGCTTATGCGCTTTCATCGTCCGTTTTCGGTCTGCTGCATTTTGCCAACCCGCACGCCTCACTGGTCAGCACACTCAACCTGATATTGGCCGGTTTTCTGCTCGGCCTGCCGTATGTGCTGACCGGTCAACTGGCGCTTTCGATTGGCCTGCACATCACCTGGAACTTTTTTCAGGGAGTGGTGTTCGGCCTGCCGGTCAGCGGCGTGGGTTCCGCTACCCGTCTTCTGGTCATTCAGCAAGCCGGCCCGGATTTGTGGACAGGCGGCAGTTTCGGCCCGGAAGCCGGTTTGATCGGCCTGTTGGCCATGCTGGCGGGGGCAGCCCTTATTCTGGTATGGATCAAAGCGACCCGCGGGAAACTGGAATGGCAGACGGAACTGGCAGAGTACACCCCGCCTCAAAGGAATTCACCGGATGATCACAATCCGACAAGCGCTTGAAAGCGATTTGACCGACCTGCAGCAACGTTTTCCAGACCACTATGGTGCTCTGCAATCGGCTATCCCGCATCAAACCTGTTTTGTAAGCGTTTTCGCCGGAGAAATCGTTGGTTTTGCGCTTTTCGACTACTCATTTTTCCAGCAGGGGTTTCTATCGCTCCTTTATGTCCTACCTTCGTACCGCCGGCAGGGCGCTGCCAATGCGTTGATGCGCTTTTTAGAGCAACATTGCACAACCGCCAAATTGTTCACCTCGACCAATCTTTCCAATTTGCCCATGCAGTCCCTGCTGATCCAACGCGGTTACCGCCTCGCGGGAATCATCCATGATCTGGATGAAGGCGATCCTGAACTGGTGTATGTTAAAATGCTGGATAGATAAAAATTTTTACGGTCATGAGACCCAAAGGATGACCCCATGTTTCAGCGAATCAAGTCTCTCTTCTCTTCCCCCTCTGCCGCCCCGTCCAAACCGGCCGAGCCGTGGGCCGGCGTGGATGATTATCTTTCCGCCCTGTTCCTCCCGCAAGATGAAACCCTCGATCAGGCCTTGCGCGTCAGTCAAACGGCCGGTTTGCCCGCCATTCAGGTTTCGCCCTTACAGGGAAAACTACTGCACCTGTTGGCAAAATCCATTGCCGCGCGGCGCATCCTTGAAATCGGCACATTGGGCGGCTACAGCGCCATCTGGCTGGCGCGCGCTCTGCCGCCGGAGGGTGTGCTGATCACGCTGGAACTCGACCCGAAACACGCCGCAGTCGCCCGCGAAAATTTGGCCGGCGCTGGCGTTTCTGAGCAGGTGGAAATTCATCTCGGGCAGGCGCTCGAATCGCTTGCCCGGCTGGTGGAAGAAAATCAGCCGCCCTTTGACCTGATTTTCATAGACGCCGATAAACCCAACTACCCGGCCTACTTCGAGTACTGCCTTCAGCTCTCTCACCCCGGCACTTTGATTGTGGCGGACAATGTCATCCGCAAAGGTCGCATCATCGAACCGCACAGCGAGGATGCCAATGTTCAGGGGATGCGCCGTTTTCTGCAACGGGTCGCCAGCGAACCGCGCGTCACCGCCACCGTCCTGCAAACGGTGGGTAGCAAAGGATACGATGGCTTGGCGCTGATTCTGGTGGAACGGTGAACACGCCACCCCATCCCTGTGTGCCGCGAATGCGCATCGAGATCTTTCGGCATCCCGACGCCCCGCGCTCGGGAGAGGCCATCCTGCGCGAGGCCGTTCGCGGCGTGATTCTGGACGGTCAACGTCTGTTGATGATCTATTCCAAAGTCAACCACGACTATAAATTCCCCGGCGGCGGGCGCAAAGAGGGCGAGTCGCGCATCCAAGCCCTGCGGCGAGAAGTGGAGGAGGAGTGCGGCGCATGGATCACCCACCTGGACGCCTTTTTGGGCAAAGTGGTCGAGTACGATCTGCCCTACCAAAACGGCTATCAACTGTTTCGGATGACCTCGTATTATTACCTGTGCCGCATTTCCGACCAGCACAAACCCCTTCATTTGGAAGCCTACGAACGCCGATTGGGATTTCAACCGGTTTGGGTGGATGTGGAAGATGCCCTGCGCGCCAACCGGACTGTGTTGAACAGCCGATTTAGCAACATCCCCCGCTGGACGGCGCGTGAAACGCGGGTGCTGGAATTCATCCGCCAACATCTGCTGACCAACTGACCAGCCGCCAACCGCTGAAACTCCGGTTACAATGGAACGGATGGATAGCGCTTCCCCCAGTCAACTGCCCGACCTGAGCGGGCTGGACCTGCGCCCGGCGCTTGAAGAAACCTGCCGTTTGCTGCTGGAACTTTCCACTGCCGAGCAGGTACTGGTCTACGCTCGTCAGGGCGATTCGACGCTGTACGATCCGCTCTATGCGCTGGGACGGTTCTCACGTCCCGAAAAAGCCGCCTTCTGGTCCACCTCGCCGGATACCGCCACCGACCTGCTGGCAGAAGCGCTGCACCGCCGTTTTGAGCCAATTTGGGTCAACGATGAGAATGCCCGTCGCGCTTGGCGTGCCTCGCTGCTGGGCAGCCTGCAAGGCCGCTCGTATCTGGCGCTGACCCTGCACAACCGCTCTCAACCGCTGGGATTTTTGCTGCTCGGCTGGGAGTCGGACGGCGTTCGCCTGCCGGACGAGCGTCTCAACCTGATTCGGGCGCTGGCGCGCTCGCTGGCGTTGGCCCTCGACAATGCCCGCCTGTATGAACTGGCCTCCCAGCAGATTTTTCAGGCGATTCGCTTGCAGGAAATCGGCGCCGCCATCTTACAGCAGTTTGATCTGAAAGAAGTGCTGGCGCTGGTGGCTGGCGGCGCCCTGCAATTGACCGCCGCTTCCGGCTGTATTCTGCGCCTGCGCGAGGGGAACGGACTGAAGGCGGTCTATCAGGCCGGCAATCCGCCGCTGCTGGGGGAGGACGAATGGCAGCCCCAGCATATTTTAGAGCGCAGTGAGCCGTTGCTGATCAACCTGCCGGCCACCCCGCCCCACAGCCAGGAGGACAGCGCGCTGCTGGCCCTGCCCCTGCCGGGCGGCGACGGAGCCGCGATTGGCGTGCTGGAACTCTACCAAAAACGCCGCTACCTGAGCGCCACCGACTTGCAGATTGCCCGCTCGTTTGCGGCGCAGGCGGCAATTGCCATTCAGCACGCCCGCCTCTACCAGCGCATTCAGCAAACCGCCGTGGCAGAAGAACGCGCCCGCCTGGCGCGCGATTTGCACGATTCGATCAGCCAGGCCCTCTACGCGGCCTCCCTGTACACCCGCGCCGCCGAACGGCAGCTGCACAGCGGACGGCTGCAAGCCGTGCAGGCTCATCTCAACGAGATCGGCAGCGCCCTGCACGGCGCGCTGAGCGAGCTGCGCCTGCTCATCTATGAACTGCGCCCGCCAATTTTGGAACAGGCCGGCCTGAGCGGTGCGCTCTACCACCGCCTGAAATCCGTGGAAGAACGCGCCGGCATTCAGGTGGATTGGCACAGCAACCTGAACGCGCCCCTGCCGCGCCGTCTGGAAGAAAACCTGTACCGCATTGCGCAGGAAGCCCTGAACAACAGCCTGAAACACGCCGGCGCCGGTCAGGTCAGCCTGCGCTTGGAGCAGCAGCCTGGCCTGATTCGCCTGCGCATTGCCGACAACGGCAGAGGGTTTGACCCGCGCAGCGAACCCGCCAGCGGGATGGGTTTGAAAATCATGCAAGAACGCGCTGCGCAAGCCGGCGGTCGTTTGACCCTCGAAAGTGCGCCCGGCGCGGGCACGGTCATTCTCGTGGAGGTACCCTATGGAGACGATTCGCATTCTGCTGGTGGATGATCATCCGGTGGTGCGCAAGGGCATCCGCGCCATGCTGGAAAGTGAGGAGGGCTTGCAGGTTTGTGGTGAGTGCACCGACGGTGAGCAGGCCGTGCGTCAGTACCCCGCCCTGCGCCCGGATGTGGTGCTGATGGATTTGGTCATGCCGCAAATGGACGGCATCGAAGCCATCCGGCGCATCCTGCAAATCGACCCGGCGGCGCGCATTCTGGTGCTGACCAGTTTTTCGACCGATGACAAGGTGTTTGCCGCCCTGCATGCCGGCGCAGCCGGTTACCTGCTCAAGGACTCCGACCCTGACGATCTGCTGCGCGCCATCCGCCAGGTGTACCGTGGCGAATCCTCGCTGCACCCGGCTGTGGCGCGTAAACTGCTCAGCGAAATGACCCAGCCGCGCCGCCCAGCCGACCCCGACCCGCTCACCGAGCGCGAAAAGGAAGTGCTGACCTATCTGGCGCAGGGCCTCAGCAATCAGGAGATTGCCGAAAAGATGGTGGTCAGCAAAGCCACCGTGCATTCGCACGTCAGCCGCATTCTGGCCAAGTTGCAGCTGGACAGCCGCACCCAAGCCGCCTTGTACGCCATCCAAAAGGGGTACATCACCCTGCCCAAACCACCGCAGGAGTGAAATTATCCAACAACAAACATCATCATCTTGCTCTAAAAACGCGGTCATACAATTTTTTCTGAGATAGGACCAAGTTTGCCTACATCTCTGCCTAGACCAAAAAACAAATGGAGTAAAATATGAACATGGTCACTCAGAAAGTTACCTCACCCTTGACGATCACAAAGGGACTGATAGACGAACTAAAGAGAAATAATCTATCTGAACTCTATAAACTTTTACAAGGAAATTTAGAAAACAAAGAATTGTTGTTCATATTGGAAAATCTAGGAGCTTTGCCAAATGATTTCAATGCCGAAACCCTCATCCCCTTGATCCGCCATCCGAATAGCGACATACGATTTTGGGCTGTAAAAAATATCGGGAAGATTTCCAAACCAGATTATTTAGGTCTGTTGTATCAAACAGCCAAACAGGACGCAGATTCAATGGTTCGTCGAGAAGCAGTCTCTTCCATCGGAAGGATGCGCTTAAGAGAAGCTGAAAATTTGCTTGTGTCTCTATTGGATGATAGCGATCCAAAAGTTGTGCTTCAAGCGATTCGTGGACTTTTGGTATTCAAGAATGATGAGAACATAAAAGCCAAACTTCTTGGGTTGAAAAATCATCCAAACGAGATGGTTCAGAGTGTGATTGAGCGCGAATTTTTTGGAAAAGGCAAAGAACAAAAAACCATCCCCCACCCCGTAAGTCCAGATTTTCTGAAAGACACGGTAGTTTTAGGAGATGTGAGAGAAATCCTGAAATATGTCCCAGATGAATCAATTCACCTAACCTTTACTTCCCCACCTTATTACAACGCAAGGGATTATTCAATTTACGTTAGTTACAACGCATACCTAGATTTCCTAACCGAAGTCTTTCGTGAAGTTCATCGAGTTACCAAAGAAGGACGGTTTCTCATCGTTAACACCTCTCCAGTAATTATCCCCAGAGTGAGCCGCGCTCATGCCAGCAAGCGATACCCCATTCCATTTGACCTACACCACCGACTGGTTGAAAACGATTGGGAGTTTATTGACGATATCATCTGGCTCAAGCCGGAAACTAGCGTTAAGAATAGAAATGCTGGTTTTTTGCAACACCGTAAACCGCTGGCGTATAAACCCAACCCCGTAACGGAATACCTCATGGTTTACCGCAAAAAGACCGAAAAATTGATTGACTGGAACATCAATCAATATGACTGGAACACGATTCAAGAAAGCCGAGTGACCGGCAATTACGAGACAAGTAACGTATGGAAGATTGATCCAACGTTTGACCGAGTTCATACGGCGGTCTTCCCGATGGAACTTTGTAATCGTGTGATCACTTTCTATTCTTACAAGGGAGATTTGATATTTGATCCATTTGGTGGCAGCGGCACGCTTGGTAAATCAGCGCGTATGTTGAACAGATATTTCTTCTTGACAGAGATTGAACCAAAGTATGTTGAAAGAATGAAACTAGACTTGTCCAAGAAAAGTTTGTTTGATGGCAGAGATACTCGCTTCCTCACCCTGCAAGAATTCATAGCAGAAAGAACCCAAAAAGACAATGGTGACTCTAACTGATTCTGTAATCAAAAAGATTATCCACCGTCTGTTCCAGGGTGATGACTATCGGGTTGAAGTTCTCACTTTGATCAACGCAGAATTTGTCCAGTATGCGATTGATTTTTTTCGTCGCATCGTTGAGGCAAAATTACGCAATCAAGATTTGACCAGCGATTGGTACAAGACAGAATTTCTAAACGATACCCTTTCCAAAGAGGAAATTATTATTCATTCTGGACTAAACGAGAAAACAATTTCGAATATGTACAATACGGCTCGGCGGGAAGTTGTTATCGAAGCAGCTATACAGCATTACGATCAACTTTACGACACAATCCAAAGTCTAGTGGAACAGGGAAATGATGTTAATGTTCAACTCACGATTAAGCTACGCGGCGTTAGCGTTGACTTGACTCTGAGCGAAAGCCTCATCGTAATCAACACCCTTGCTGTCAAACGAGCTCAGTTGCGGGGCGGCGCTTGGAGCGCTGTGGGAAAACGGGTTGAAAAGCCTCTCATGCTGACCCTCTGCAAATTGTACAGCGTTCCAAGTGAACATTATGAATTAAGCGGCGTCTCTGGCGAAGGACGTGAAGTTGACTTTTACCTTGTTGCCAACGGAAATCGCTATTTGTGCGAAGTGAAACTGATGGGCAAGGGCAATCCAGAGAGCGCTGATGCGACCATTGCAAGAAAAAGCGACATTTTTATTGCCGATAAGTTGTCCGACCTGAACAAGCAACAACTTAATCTGCGAGGAATACAATGGGTTGAACTGAGAAGTTCAATTGGCTATACCCAGTTTGAAACCATCTTGGAAAAATTAGGTATTCCACATACTTCACCGCCTAACGACATTTACCAAAGGGTAGAAGAGATTCTCAACGAGGTGCTATAGGCTATCACAGGCGAGGAGACCGTTCAGAACGTTTGGATTTCTCTCTCCTCTTTGGTTAAGTATTTACAGACTAACCTGCGCGCCGCCCCCGACTTGTAGAACATTCTTTCTCAACCAAAATGTGGAGATCGGCTGCCGCTGATTTCCATATTTTGGTTTAAGACCTTTCCCAATCGGGGTGGATGACTTTTCTGCCGCGCGGTTGTATCCTATGAGCGTACTCAACGACTGGAGGAATTGGATGAAACATGCTCTGGTTCAACACTGGATGACCAGCCCGGTGATCACCTGCGACCCGGCAACCCGTCTGCATGACGCTCTGCGTATCATGAACCGCCATCAAATCCGCGCCATGCCGATTGTGGATCAGGGCCGACTGGTGGGCATCGTCACCAAGCGCGATCTGCTGCGCGCCGATGTGACCCCCGTTATGCGCGATTCGTGGGAGCAGTACCGCATGGCCGGCAACCTGACCATGCAAAAGATTATGACCACCGGCGTGATCACCACCCGCCCGGAGGCGCCGGCTGCCAAAGCCGCCCGCGTGCTGATGGAAAACAAGATCACCGCCCTGCCGGCGCTCGACCGCCAGCAAAGTTTGGTCGGCATTCTCACCGCATCCGACCTGTTTCGCCTGATCATCGAAGAAGTGCCACTGCTCGGCGAAACCATCCGCGTGCATGAGTACATGACCGCCGATGTGCAAACCGCCGAACCGACCACCACCCTGCTGGCAGCCCAGCGCATGATGGCCGTCAAGCGCATTCGCGCCCTGCCGGTGCTGCAAAACGGCCTGCTGATCGGCATCGTTACCCGCACCGACTTGCTCAGCGCCGCCCCCTCCGTGGTCACCACGCAAGGCCGCCTGGAAGTAACCGAGATGGTCCTCAACACCCCCCTGCAGTTCATCATGACCACCCAACCGATCACGATCGGCGAAGAACAGCCCATCACCGAAGCCGCCCGCCTGATGCTGGAAAACAAAATCCACGCCCTGCCGGTGCTGGATTCGGACCAGGACCTGTGCGGCATCATCACCGAAACCGACCTTTTCCGCCTGATCGTTCACAAATTCCTTGGCTAATCCTGGAGGCACACATGACAAACGCAACCATCACCACAGAAACCAAAGAACAGGAACAAACCCGCCAAACCTGCAAACACTTCGTCCCGGATATGAGCGACAAGCGCTGGAAACTGGTGGCGGCCACCATCAAGAAATACAACTACAATCCGCGCGCGCTGATCGAGGTGCTGCATGTGGTACAGGACTCGTTTGGGTATATTGACTATGACGCAATGGCCTATGTTGCCCGCGAGTTGAAAGTGCCCTTTTCCAAAGTCTATGGCGTGGTCACCTTCTACCACGGCTTTATGAGCAAACCGGCCGGGGAACACACCCTTGTGCTTTGCACCGGCACGGCCTGCTACGTGAAGGGCAACGATCAAATTACCGATTGGATGAAAGAACGCTTTGGGCTGGATCCCAACCAGACCACGCCGGATAACAAACTATCCTTCATGGCGGCCCGCTGCGTGGGCGCCTGCGGTCTTGCCCCGGTGATGATTTTGGACGGGCAGATCGTCGGCAAGTTGAGCGTAGAAGAAATGAAAGCCAAAATCGAGGAGTGGCTGAGCGATGGCAACGAACAATGAAATCAACCTGGAAGAAATCATCCGCAAACAGCGCGAAGAACTGGAACGCTACCAGCATATCATCCACGTGTGCGGCAGCACCGGCTGCGTTTCATCCGACAGTCAGGCGGTTTTGGCCGCCTTCGAGAAAGAAGTCAAGTTCCTTGGACTGGAAGACCAGGTGCTGGTCAAACAGGTCGGCTGCATGGGACTGTGCGCCGCCGGGCCGGTCGTCTCGATCAAACCGGACAACCTGCTCTACAAAACCGTCCATGTCGAAGATGTGCCGCAAATTTTGCGCGCCCTGATGAAAGGCGAAGCGGTCGAAGAACTGCGCATTGACACCTCAGCGCCTTTCTTCACCCGTCAGCATAAGGTAACGCTGGAAAACTCCGGCGTGATCAACCCCGAAAAGATCGAAGACTACATCCTGTATGACGGCTACAAAGCCCTGTTGCAGGTCATCACCGCCATGAGTCCGCAGGGCGTGATTGACGAAGTCAAAAAGTCCGGCCTGCGCGGTCGGGGCGGCGGCGGCTTTCCAACCGGAAACAAATGGCAGATTGTGCATGACGCCGCCGGCGAGGTGAAATATGTCATCTGCAACGCCGACGAAGGCGACCCGGGCGCCTTCATGGACCGCTCGATCATCGAATCCGACCCGCACGCTGTGCTGGAAGGCATGGCGATTGCCGCCTACGCGGTGGGCGCCCGCCAAGGGTATGTGTATGTGCGCGCCGAATATCCGCTGGCCATCAAACGGCTGCGCACCGCCATCCGTCAGGCGGAACGGGCCGGTTTTCTGGGCGAGAACATTCACAACAGCGGCTTCTCATTCCATGTGGAAATTCGTCTGGGCGCAGGCGCGTTCGTGTGCGGCGAGGAAACCGCGCTGATCAGCTCCATTGAAGGCGAGCGGGGCATGCCGCGCCCGCGTCCGCCCTATCCGGCTATCAGCGGGTTGGACGGCAAACCGACCCTGATCAACAACGTGGAAACTTACGCCAACATCCCGGCCATCATCCGCAAAGGCGGCGAGTGGTTTGCCTCGATTGGCACCGAAAAGAGCAAGGGCACCAAAGTGTTTGCCCTGACCGGCAAGATTGTCAACACCGGTCTGGTGGAAGTGCCGATGGGCATCACCCTGCGCGAGATCATCTTCGACATCGGCGGGGGCGTCCCCAACGGCCGGCGCTTCAAAGCCGTGCAAACCGGCGGCCCTTCCGGCGGCTGCATCCCGGAAGAACTGCTGGACACGCCGGTGGACTACGAAAACCTGACCCGGCTCGGCTCGATCATGGGCTCCGGCGGGATGATCGTGATGGACGACACCTCCGACATCGTCAGCGTAGCGCGCTACTTCATGGAATTCAGCATGGACGAATCGTGCGGCAAGTGCGTCCCCTGCCGAATTGGAACGGTCAAGATTTACCACATCCTCAACAAGTTCCTGGAAGGCAACGCCACCGAAGCCGATTTGGAACAGCTGGAAGCCCTGTGCGAGATGATGCAAACCACCAGTTTGTGCGGTTTGGGCAAGTCGGCGCCCAACCCGGTACTGAGTTCGCTCAAATACTTCCGCCACGAATATCTCAGCAAAATCCGCCGCAGCGAGCAGCCGGAAGAAGTCCCCACAGCAGCAGCAGCGGCTGCCATCGGCGAATAAGTCTCCTCCCGAATCAGGCTGGCAGTCCTCTCTGGTCGGCAGAAGGCTGCCAGCCGTCCCTTCTGGAACAAACAACCCGGCGTATAATAAACGGAACAACCTCATGGACACTGCCAAAACGATTTTGCATGTTTGTATGGGATCGGCCTGCCATCAGGCCGGCGTGTTTGAGATTCTGCCCATTCTGCAAAGCCTGATCGAAGAATACGGCTTGCAGGATCGGCTGGAATTGAAAGGGGCGTTCTGTTTGGGCGCCTGCGCCCGCGCCATTGTGCTGAAATTCGATGACGAATCCATTCTGGACATCAACCGGCGCAACGTGCGTGAAAAGTTCATCCGTGAAGTGCTGAGTAAAGTGGGAGTCGCCGAGTCATGAAATCGCTGTGGGAATTGTTGTGGGATTACGACCCGAACGGGCTGGTGGTGATGACCCCCCAGATGATCATTCAGGTGGTCAACCCGGCCTTTTGCCGCATGTTCCGTGCCGAGCCGCGCCAATTGATTGGGCGGCACGCCGCCGAAGTGCTGGAAGATGTCAGTCACTTTCAGCAGGTCTGGCAAAGCGGACAGGCGATGGTGGGCATTGAGCGCGAATATCCGCAGTATGACCTGTATGTGCGCAAGGTCATTTTTCCGGTGCGGGAAGAAGGCGTGGTTGCCGGCATCATGGTGGACCTGACCCACGAGTGGAAACAGCGCACCGAAATGCAGAACCTGCGCCGCGAGACGATTCTCAAAGTTCACGCGGTGGTGGACAAGCAAATGAGCGTTGCCCAGAAAATTGCCGGCCTGCTGGGCGAAACCACCGCCGAAACCAAAGTCAGCCTGCTGAAACTACTGGAACTGGTTGAAGAAGAGCGGGGATGAACGGCCTTTTTCTCGATATCTTTCAAAAACAACTCAACAAAGCCGGGGAAGAACTGTGCGGCGATCAGGTGCGCACCCTCAAGACCGCTGAGCGCACGACCATTGTCGTTTCGGACGGGCTGAGCAGCGGCGTCAAGGCCAGCATTCTCGCCACGCTGACCACTGAAATCATCATCACCATGCTGCGCGAGGAAGCCGCCCTGCGCGAGGTGATTGACACCGTCATCCGCACCCTGCCGGTTGACCGCGAACGACGAATCGCCTACGCCACTTTCACCATCCTCACCGTTGACCACAGTGATTACACCTTTCGCATCATCAACTTTGACAATCCTCCGCCGTTTTACTTCAAGAACGGCATTTGCACGGCGCTGGAAATGGAAAATCAAAAAATCCTCAACAAGAAAATCACCCTCTATCGCGGACAATTGGAATTAGGAGACTTTTTGGGGCTGGTCAGCGACGGCGTGTTGTACGCCGGACTGGGAACGACGATGAACTTTGGCTGGGGATGGGAAAATGTCGCCCGTTACATTCAAGACGAGGTCTATGCCCGGCCGGTCTATGCCGCCCACACGGTCGTCAACAGCGTGATGAGCGCCACCTACCGGCTGTACGGTTTTCGGCCGGGCGATGATTCGACCTTTGTCGGCATTCTGGCGCGTCAACGCAACGCGCTGATGATCTTCAGCGGGCCGCCGATTGATGACGGCCATGATTATGTGTATGTGGACCGTCTGCTGGCCTTCGAGGGGCGCAAAGCCGTCTGCGGCGGCACCACCGCCAACATCGTCGCCAGTTTTCTCAAAACCAACGTGGAAACCCGCTTAGAAACCATGCGCCCGGACATCCCCGCCATTGGCCGTCTGCCCGGCATTGATCTGGTCACCGAGGGAATTTTGACCATGGCCGCCGCTCTCGACCTTCTGCGCACCAGCAAAGGCTCTTTGGAAACCATCCCCGCCGATGAAAACGGCGCTTACCTGCTGACCCGCGAAATGCTGAACGCGGATGCCATTTACTTCCTGGTGGGGCAGTCTATCAATCCGGTCTACCAAAACCCGCTGCTGCCGCGCAACATCTCCATTCGCCGCTATTTGATCGAGCGGATTGCCGAAGTGCTGCGATCCTATAACAAAGATGTGCAAATCGAGTACTGTTGAAACCGGCGCTTAAAGCGTCAATCGCCGGGGTGAGGGGGGCACCCAGGCGATTGACAACTTTATATTATCATGAAATTCTTAGAAATTCATTAAAATTTAAGGGGTTTTCGTTGCAATTTCGTTGCAAAAAAATTTAAAAATCTCTTTCCCGCTCATACCGCCAAAGTGCTATAATCGGCTGCGTTGCCGATGGAACTGAATCTGCTCACCTGGATACTGGCGCTGCTGCCGGTCGTGGTCGTCCTCGTGCTGATGCTGGGCTTGCGCTGGGGCGGCAGCCGCGCCGGGGCTGCCGGCTGGCTGGCCGCCGTGCTGATCGCCAGCCTGTTTTTTGCTGCCGGCCCGCGCCTGATCGCCTACACGCAGGTCAAGGCCGTCCTGCTTAGCCTGGATGTGTTGTACATCATCTGGACGGCGCTGCTGCTCTACCACACTGCCGATGAAGCCGGCGCCGTGCGCATGATTGGCATCAGCCTGCCGCGCCTGACGGCCGACCGCACCATGCAGGGCCTGCTGATCGGCTGGCTGTTCGCCTCGTTTCTGCAGGGCATGGGCGGCTTTGGCGTGCCGGTGGCCGTGGCCGCGCCGTTGCTGGTGGGGCTGGGTTTCAACCCAATTCAGGCGGTCGTCATGGCGTGCATCGGCCATGGCTGGGCGGTCAACTACGGCTCGCTGGCCACCTCGTTCCAAACCCTGATGGCGGTCACCGGCCTGTCGGGCGAACTGCTGGCGCCCGATTCGGCCTGGCTGCTGGGCCTTTCGGCGTATGCCTGCGGGGCAATTGTCGCACTGATGGCCGGCGGCTGGCGCGGACTGCTGCGCAGCATCCCGGCGGTGATCGTGCTGGGCAGCGTGATGGCGATCAGCCAGTACGCATTGGCGGTCAACCGCTTGTGGAACCTCGGCGCGACCGGCAGCGCCATGCTGGGGCTGCTGGTCGGGGTGGGGTTGTGCCGCCTGCCGCTGTACCGCGGCGACCCGCACGCCGCCCCGCCGGCCGATTTCAGCCACCTCAACGGGGGGGATGGCAAACCCCGCTCGCTGGCGGTTTCGCTTTCGGCTTACGCCATTCTGGTGGCGTTGACCTTTGCCATCAACCTGATTCAGCCGCTGAATGCCTTCCTTGACCAGATTCAACTCAACCTGACCTTTCCGGAACTGCGCACCGGTTTGGGCTGGGTGACCCCGGCCGGGCCGGGACGTTCGATCAGCCTGTTTGGGCATACCGGTTCGATTTTGCTGTATGCCTCATTGATTTCCTACTTCATCTACCGGCGGGCAGGCTACTATCCACCCGGCGCAGCCCAGCGAATCGGCGCAAAAACGGTGGCGGGCGCGGTCAATTCCAGTCTGGGCATTTTGGCCATGGTCGGCATGGCGGTGATCATGTCGCACGCTGGCATGACCAACCTGCTAGCGCTGGGCATGAGCCGCAGTTTCGGCACAGCCGCCTACCCGCTGGTAGCCCCTTTCATCGGCGCGCTGGGCGCGTTCATCACCGGCAGCAACAACAACTCGAATGTGCTGTTTGCCGTGCTGCAAATGCGCACCGCTGAACTACTGGGGCTGAGCGTGCCGTTGATTTTGGGAGCGCAAACGGCGGGCGGTTCGCTGGGCAGCATCATGGCGCCGGCCAAGGTGATTGTCGGCTGCAGTACGGTGGGGCTGAGCGACCGCGAAGGCGAGGTGATGGCCGCCGTGATCCGCTACGGCTTGATTCCGGTTGCGCTCGTGGCGCTGGCAGCTTATCTGGCGGCTGCGTAATTCTTGCCAGCCACCCAAGGCTTGCTTAAACCTTTTTAGGAAGTATGATGAAAATAAAAATGGAATCAAACTTCCTGAAAAAGAGGCGTTGTCATGAACGTTAGCGAAAGCAGTAAGCAATTCATTCCGGCGTTGGAAGCCATTCCCTACCCCCATCATCCGCTGCTCAAAGGTATTTTCAAGTTGCCGATCTGGTTATGGCGGCTGGGGCTTGGTCAGGCAGTGGGTCGCGTGTTCATGGTCATGACCACGTTTGGACGGAAAAGCAAACAACCGCGCCACACCGCCATTGAATACCACGAATTCAACGGAAAAAAATATGTTCTGGCGGCCTGGCCGAATTCGGACTGGTACCGCAATTTGATGGCCGACCCGCGCGTTACCATCCAAACCGCGCATGGCACCCGATCCTGCGTAGCTCGCCGTCTCACCGAAGATGACGAACTGAGCGAGGTTTTCGAATTCGTGGAGAAAAACCCGCTCCTTCGCCGCTTTTGGCAATTGCTGGGCTTTCGGATGACCCGCGAGGAGTTTCTGGCAAATAAAGATCGCTTTTACCTGCTCACATTCGACCCGACCGACCAACCCACACCGACGCCTGTGGAAGCCGACCTGAAATGGGTCTGGGCAGCGATTGGATTGAGCGGCCTGGCAGGCTTTTACATAGGGCGGCGAACAAGACCATAACCGCGGAGCGGGTTCACAAGCGGTTGACGAACCGCTCGATGCGCCGCAGGGCTTCTTCGATTTTCTCGTAGGCGGTGGCGTAGGAGATGCGGCAAAAGCCTTCTCCACCGGCGCCAAACGAATTGCCGGGCACCACGGCCACTTTTTCCTCCTGCAGCAGGCGCGTGGCAAAGGTTTCGTCATCCAGGCCGGTTACGCTGACTTTGGGGAAGGCATAGAACGCGCCTTTGGGTTCAAAGGTGGGCAGGCCGATGCGATTGAGTTCCGGCACCAGCATCCGCCGGCGGCGGTCGTACTCCTCGACCATCGCCATCACCGATTCGTCCTCGTCCTGAATGGCGACGACCGCCGCATCCTGCGAGATGGTGGGCGCGGACATGACCGTGTACTGATGCACGCGCAGCAGACCCTGCAAAATCGGCGCAGGGGCGCAGGCATAGCCGATGCGCCAGCCGGTCATGGCGTAATCCTTGGAAAACCCGCCCAGCAGCACAGTGCGCTCGCGCATGTGGGGCAGGCTCGGGAAGCACACATGCCGGTGGCCGCCATAAACCAGCCGGTCGTAAATCTCATCGGAGATGACGATCAGGTCGTATTTCTCGGCAAGACGGGCAATTTCCAGCAATCGCTCGCGGCTGGCTACCGCTCCGGTTGGATTGTTGGGAAACCCCAGCAGAATGGCTTTGGTGCGCGGGGTGATGGCTGCCTCGATACGGGCCGGGTCCACATCGAAATTGTCCTCCATGCGGCAGGGAATTTCCACCGGCACACCGCCCGCCAGAAACACCTCCGCCTGATAGGAAACGAAACACGGCGTTGGAATGATGACCTCATCAGCGGGGTCGAGCAGGGCCGTAGCAGTCAGATAGAGCGCCTCCGAACCGCCAACGGTGATCACGACCTCATCCGTTGGGTCATATGCCACCCCGTACAGCCGTTCCAGATTGGCGGTCAGGGCGCGGCGCAGTTCCAGCGTCCCGGCGTTGGAGGTGTAGTGGGTACGCCCCTGCCGCAGGGAGCGGACGCCCGCCTCCACTACCGGGCGGGGCGTATCGAAATCCGGTTCGCCGATTCCCAGCGAAATGACATCCTGCATGGTCGCCGCAATGTCAAAAAAGCGGCGAATGCCGGAAGGTTTGAGGGATGAAACTCGCTGAGAGAGGTAGGTTTCGCGCATGGTGACTCCTTGTTGGGAATGGAGAGAGGTTGATTCGATCAGCGGAATTTTTTTTCGATCCTCATGCTTGGGAAATTTTGCGTCAAACGGCGTGGATGCGCCACTCATCGTACAACTCGCCATAAAACAACTCGAACGCCCGCCCGTCTTTGACCCGTACCCGAAAGCGCTTGCCGCCGGGAATGCGCCACTCGGCTTCGATGGCTTCGATTTCCAGCCGTTCGCCTTCCCAGTGCAGGGCTACCGGCCGTTCGGCATACTCATACCCCGAATGACACTCGACCGGATCGCTCATTCCTTCAGCCATGCGTTATCCCCCACGTTCAGGCGGAGGGGTTTGCCCTTCACCACCACCTGCCGGCCGATGAGCGAATCGCCGATCACCTTGTTTTGTAGACGGGCGGCTTCGTCCACAATGCTGTTCTGGATGACCACATCCTCCAGCACACAATCCTGGCCGATGGACACATGCGGGCCGATCACCGCCCGGCGAACCTGCGCCGTCGGGTGGACAAAAACCGGCGGGATGATGGTCACCTGCGGGCGTTCGGCAGCCGCCGCCGAATTATCGTAGCCGTGATCGAGCAGGTAGCGGTTGGTTTCCAGCACGGCATCGGGTATGCCGGCATCCAGCCAGATGTCCACTTGGCGGGTACGCATGCGCGCACCCCGTTCCAGCAGGATGTTGACCGCATCCGCCAGGAAGAACTCGTTTTTGAGGGTCAGGTTGCGGCGAAATTGCTCCTCAATCGCCGAAAGCAGCTCTTCAACGCGCTTGAAGTAGTAAAAGCCGACCACCACCAAATTGTTGCTCAGGTCTTGCGGCTTTTCCACCAGGCGGGTGATCCAGCCGTTTTCATCCACCACTGCCACGCCAAAACGGCGCGGATCTTCCACCGGCTTGACCCATGCCAGGCCGTCCTCTTCGATTTGATCCAGTCTGGAAAGATCGGTTTCGATCAGCGTATCCGAAAAGGCCATCAACATCGGGCCGTGCAGATGCTCGCGCGCCAGATACAGCGCATCCGACTGGCCGCGCATCACTTCCTGAATCACATAATGGGCTTTCTTTTCGGGATGGAAGTGGCGCATGTGCGCTTCGACCTGCTCGCGCTGATTCGGGCCGATGATGAAGACGTATTCCACATCCAGCGATTTGGGCAGGCTGTTGAACTGCTCCAGCACATAATCCAGCACGGTTTTGCCGGCAATCGCAATCAGCGGTTTGGGCTTGCTCCAGGTATGCGGACGCATCCGGCTACCCAGGCCGGCCATCGGAACGGCAATTTTGAGGGTGTTTGTCAAAGCAACCTCCTAAGAAAGGGGCATCTCCCGTTTATTGTATCACTGCCGGTCGGTCATTTGGAATAGAAAGAACTCCCCAAATCGGCGGACGAATGACTTTTTTTGCAGGTCTTCCCTTGTGGCAAAAAAAGGGCAGGGGCAGCCCTGCCCTTTTTCTCCCGCTATGAGCCGGGCTTACAACTCCAGACGTTCGGCCATCAAACCCGCCACCTGCCGGAGTGTGTCGGCATCGAAGGCAAAGCGCGCCCCGGCCGCGGCAAACAGCTGCGGCAAGCCGACCGAATTGCCCAGCGCCAGTGCGGCGCGGTAAGCCTTCACCGCAGCTGGCTGATCGCTCAGCGCGTTGCGCCATACCTGCCCGGCGCCCAACTGCGCCAGCCCGTATTCCACATAGTAAAACGGAATCTGGAAGATGTGCAGCTTGCGATGCCAGCCGGTACGGCGCACGTCTTCCAAACCGCTCCAATCCACCCCGACCATGAAGCGCTGCCAGAGCGCGTCCCACGCCTCGTCGCAGGCAGCCGGGTTGAGCGCTTCGGCCGGGTGGGTATATGCCCAGTGCTGAAAACCATCCACCACCGCCATGTACGGCCAGAACAGCAGACTGCGCTCCAAATGCTCGTTGAAGGCGCGGCGGGCATCCTCTTCACTGTAAAAACCACCCTGCTCGCGGCTGAGATACGGCCCGGCGAGGAACTCCATTCCCATCGAGGCGACTTCGGCAAATTCAATTGGCGAGCCGCGCAGATGACTGAGCGGCAGCCCGGCCGCCTCGAAAACATGGAAGGAATGACCGCCTTCGTGTAACAGCGTCTGCACATCATCGTGCAGCCCGACCGCATTCATGAAAATAAAGGGCCGCTGACGGAGGGGGAAGGCCGTACAATAACCACCGGGGGCCTTGTTTTTGCGGTTTTCCAAATCCAACAGGTTTTCGCGGATCATGGTATCGAAGTAACCGCCCAGCGTATCGTCCACAGCGTGAAAGACGGCGGAGGTCTTTTGTTTCAATTCGTCTATCGTCTGGTAAGGACGCAGCGGCGGCAGGCCTTGCGGGTCCACATCCAAATCCCACGGGCGCAGGCTTTCCAAACCCAACTGGCGGCGGCGTTTTTCGTAAATCTGGGCGGCAATGGGCACAACCGCCTGCTCAATCGCATCGCGGAAGGTCTGGCAGTCGGCGGGGGAGTAATCGTGACGGTGGAACTGCACCCAGCGGTAGGCGCGGAAATCGGGCTTGGCGGCATTGGCAGCGATCTGCTGACGCAGTGTGAAGAAGCGCACCCACAGGTCGTTGAAGGCCGGCCGGTCAGCCAGTTGACGCTCGGCCGCCAGCCGCCAGGCCTGCTCGCGCCGGGCGCGGTCGCTTTCCTGATAAACCGGGCGCAGTTGAGTCAGGGTCACCTCTTTGCCGTCCCATTCCACCGTCTGCTTGCCGGCGATCTGATCGTATTCCAGCCCCAGTTTATGCTCTTCCGAAAGCAGGGGCAGGTTTTCTTCGCGGAACAGTTCGGCATCATCGCGGTAATTGCGCAGCGGAATCTCGAAACGGGCTGGTTTGAGGCCGCTCTCCAATAGGCGGGCTTTCAGTTTTTGTTCGGCAGCCATGGCCTGCGGATAAGTCTCATCCAGCGCAGACCGAAAGCGGGCTTCGGCTGCTTCATCGGCGGTGTTGACCGTAACCGCCACATTCAGCCGGCTGAACAACTCTTCCAGCGCATCGCTCAAGTCCGACCAGTCCCGCAGCCACTCATCCAGCGTGGCAGCCGTCAGGGGACGTTCGATGAGATCGCGGGCAAATGGCGCGAATTGCTCCCACTTCCAATCGAGAAAATCAGCCGGGGGATTCTTCAATTCATGGAACATGTGGACTCCTTTTCGATAAGTGAGGTGAATACAAGCAAAACTCTTGCCTGCTAGTGTACCAGAAATTTATACCGGCAAAGATAAAGCCGACCTCATCTTTCTTGCGAATTTCTCTGGCATATCCTGGGTGTTTCAAGCCATCTGTTTGTGGTACAGGCGGTGTGCTTTGTAAAAATCCACACCCAAATCGCGCAATTCACGCAACATACGCTCGTTTTCGGCGCCGATTTGCACAATTTCCACGTGTTCAAAACGCCCGCTCCGGATGCTTTTGTGCATCTCGCTGAACAGAACAGCCGTGCCGCCCAGTCCGCGGTATTCCTCCACAATGCCCATGCCGTTGATATTCAGCCAGCGGGTGCGTTTCAATTCCAGCCACCAATCCAGCCAGCCCAAGGGCATAAGCCGCCCGCCAGTACGCTGTAAAGCCGCTGAGATATCGGGGTAGGCCAGCAAAAAGCCAATCGGCTGGTCATCTTTGAGCAGAATTTTGATCAACTTCAAATCCGCAAAGAAAAGAACTTGACGCAGGATGGTCTCGATTTCAACAGCGTCTATCGGCGCGTTACCCGGCGTATCCATGATTGCGCGATTGTACATCTCGCTCAGGCGGGGAATCAAGCGGCGCAAGTCAGCGCGCGAGCGCAGGCGCGCAACCTTAAAGCCGCGCTTTTGCATCACCCTTTCAGCGATCTGGTGAATTTTCGGGGGAAATTCCGCCTTTCCGCTTAAGTAGCCGGAGAGGATATCTTCACCCGGTTGAAAACCGCAAGCTTCCAGCAAGGCGGGATAATAGGCTGAATTGTAAGGGATGCCAAAGGCCGGCCGATACTCGAAGCCCTTTACCAGCACGCCCATGGCATCCAACGGAGAAAGACCTTTCGGCCCGATGATGCGATCTGCCCCCTGTTGCTGGGCCCATCTTTCTCCAACCTCGAATAAGGCTTGCACCGCTTCCGGATCGTCCTCCGCTTCGAACAAGTAGAAAAACGCCGTCCGTTCGCGATTGTGCTGGTTATAGGGGCGGTGAAACAAAACCGCCAACCGCGCCAGCGCCAACCCCTGCGCCTGCCGGTAGACGAGGAAGAATGCCGCCTGTGAATGACGATAATACGGATGTCTGCGAGGATCAAGCATCCTGCGGACATCCGACTGTACCGGCGCTACCCACTGCGGGGTAGAGCGATACAAGCGGTAGGGAAGTTGCAAAAATTCCACCACCTGCTTTCGAGAAGACAAATCCACGCGCTGAACGATCATTGGTTTGAATGAAAAAGTTTGCCGAACTTTGAAGGAACTAAACCGCACGGCGGTTGCGGATGAGCCGTATATTTACTATACTCTATTCAAGCCAAACAGCCAACCAAAGTGAACCATGTTAAGGAGGCTAACCAGATGGAAGAGCGTAGAAAACTGAAGCGACGCCACATCATTTACTACCTGCTGGTATTCGATCAGGAGAATCATTCCATGCTGGGGCATTTGGTGGACATCACGCCACAGGGGATGATGGTGATCAGCGAGCAGCCGTTGGAAGTAGACCGCCTTTACAATCTGCGGTTGCTGCTGCCGTACCAGATTGCCGGCAAAAAAGAACTGCTTTTTCAAGCCCACAGCAAATGGTGTCAGAAAGACCTCAATCCCGACTTTTACGACACCGGCTTCCAGTTGCTGAACGTCGGCGAGGATGACATCCGCACGATTGAGTGGCTGATCGAGCAAGCCGGCTTTCGCGATTGAACGCCGCTCCATCCTTCTACCGCCCGCTGGACGAACCGGCGGGTGGGTTTATAATTGACCCAGCAAGAAAATCAACCAATGTTAGGGAGTAATGACCATGTTTGAAACGGAACCCGAAGAACAGCCGGAAGAACAACCCGAAGAAAAACCCGAAAACGAATCCCGTCCGCTGGGCGAACCGCGCCTGAACATTCAAGAAAAATTTCTGGAAACCCGCACCATTCTGATTTTTGGCGAAATCAACCAGAAGATGGCCGAGCGGGTCACCCAGCAGCTTCTGCTGCTCTCCGAAATTTCGGACAAGGACATCAAGATCATCATCAACTCGCAGGGCGGGCATGTGGAATCCGGCGATACGATTTTCGACATGATTCGCTTTGTGCGCCCGCGCGTCAAGGTGATCGGTACGGGGTGGGTGGCCAGCGCCGGCGCGCTGATTTACGCCGCCCCGCCGGTGGAGCTGCGCTACTCGCTGCCCAACACGCGCTTCTTGCTGCACCAACCCATGGGCGGCATGCGCGGCAGCGCGCAAGACCTGGCGATTGAGGCGCAGGAAATCATCCGCATGCGCCGCCGCTTGAACGAAATTTTTGCCCGCCAGACCGGCCAGCCGCTGGAAAAAATTGAGCGCGACACCGACCGCAATTTCTGGATGAGCGCCGAGGAAGCCAAAGCCTACGGGCTGGTGGGACATATCATCAGCAACATCAGCGAAATCCAGTAACCCCGCCAATCGGATCGAACCCAACATGGCTTATTCCAATTACCCTGTCATTCGCTTTTTGCAGGAATTGGTACAGGCGCAAAGTCTGAGCGGCGAGGAAGCCACCGCGGCGCGGCTGGTCGAACAGCGCTGGCAGGCGCTGGGATTTGAAAACGTCCACACCGACCGGCTGGGCAACGTGATTGCGCAGCGCAGCGGCCGTCAGCCGGGTTTGCGGGCGCTGCTGGATGCACACTTGGATGTCGTGCCGGTTACCTCGCCGCAGGAATGGCGCTTCGCTCCCTTCAGCGCCGAACTGGCCGACGGACGAATTTGGGGGCGCGGCGCAGCCGATACCAAAGCCAGTCTGGCGGCAATGACCTACGCTCTGGCCGGCCTGCCGGCCAATGAGCTGCACGGCGAGGTCTTCCTTTCCGCCAGCGTGGGCGAGGAGGTGCTGGAAGGGGCTGCCTTTTCAGCCGTGCTGGATGAAGTCCAGCCGGACGTGGTCATCATCGGCGAGCCGAGCGAGTGTCGGCTGGGAATTGCCCAACGCGGACGGGCGCGGTTGGCTTTCAGCGTGTACGGCCAAGCCGCCCACAGCTCCGCCCCGCAGGCCGGGCAAAATGCCATCGAAAACGCCGCCGCGCTGATTGCGCGCATCGCCGGCTTGCCGCTGCCCACCCACCCGCTGCTCGGTCAGGGATTGATGACCGCCATTCAGATGCAATCGCAGCCTTACCCGAGCCTTTCCACCACGCCCTATCGCTGTGAGGTAGTCTATGACCGGCGGCTGATGCCCGGCGAAAGCATGGCGACGCTGATCGAAGAATACCAGCGTCATCTCGCCGACCTGAAGAACTGGCAGGTTGCCATTCCCGAAGAGGGATTCGCCACCTACACCGGCGTACCCCTGCGCCAGCCCGATTTTCACCCGGCCTGGGCGCTCGATCCGCAATCGGAATGGGTCAGGCGGGCAGTGGACGGGCTGCGCTCAGCCGGCTTGCCGGCTGAAACCTTTGCCGTGCCGTACTGCACCAACGGCAGCGCCAGCGGCGGCGAACGCGGCATCCCCACCTTGGTGTATGGGCCGGGTTCGATCCATCAGGCGCACCGCATAGACGAGTCCATTGCAGTCGAAGAAGTCCTGCGGGGAGTGGAGGGGTATCGGGCACTGATCAGTGAGTTGGGGAAAAACCGCTGATCACATAGTTAGGCGCCTTGGTGTTATCGCAAAGAATAAAGAAGAAATCATTCGCAGTAAAATCTATTGAGGAGAGCAGAAAATCATATGCACATCTTTGAAAAGACGCTATGTGTTTGTGCCGAAGATATTGAGTTTGAACTTAGGGGATACACAGCGGTTGAATGGCTGAACTTTCTGATCAATCCTCGTCACTTGCGCGGTAGCGATTTTCTAATGCGATGGTCACAAGGTGTATGGAGCGAAGAACGAATCATTCAAGCCGTCAACGAGACCAGCGAGTTTTTTGCAATCCCTTACGGCCCTAGCGGAACTGCCCCAGACGATGATGTGAGAGCATTTGAGCTCTATTTTGAACGATTAGAGGCAGCTGGACTAGGTGAACTCAAACGACCTGACCTGCTAGTTTTCAGGAAAAACGACCGGGCGTTTATTGAGAAAATCATAAGTAGTCTTGGTGGAATATCTGAGTTACCATTCACAACAGAAGATAACAACAACCTAAAAGCAATGTTGTCAAAGGCTATAATTGGTGTGGAGTGTGAGAATAGTCTCTGGAAAGGACAGCTAATGCCAGACTATGGCGCTGAATTAAAGCCGCAAAGGCGTTTAGGTGGCAAACTGGGCTTGAAGAGAAATGCTGTCTTGCCGACAATTATCCTGAAAGAAGAAGACCGCCAACCTCTACAGATATGGCAAGATACCAACAATGTGCCAATTCATATTTGGCATGTGTTTTACGACATGGCATATGGGATTGCGTTTGACGAAGCACAAAGGCTAATCGAAGATGGTTACATTGAACCGACAGAGCAGACCTTTCAAGCCCCAGGTGGAGCCACCACAAGAAAGAGAATCTATAAGTTTTACTATCACTATGGTTATCCACTTGGTGTTGCGCGCGAAGAACCCAGTTTGGTTGCCAGACACATCATTGACAAGAATGGTCATATTTTGCCGTATGTCCACTTTGAAGGTGGCGCGATGTCTTTGAGAGAAGAAGCATTAGGTGTTCTACGGCAATTAGCGTATGCAAAGAGATAGCGTTTACAAAATCCCATCATCGGGAGTGGCCAGAGAGCGACTTCGTGAGAAGGGGCAATTTTGGACGCCTGATTGGATTGCCGAAGCGATGGTTGAATACGTGCTTTCGGACAAAGGCGGTCTATTGTTTGACCCTGCCGTTGGAGCAGGCGCGTTTTTTCGAGCCGCCAAGACGATTGCAAAAGAAAAAGGACTGCCCTTATCTCTAGCGGGAATGGAGATTGACCAAACTGCATTAGAACAAGCCTTAGCTCAAGGTTTAGATAAAGATGACCTTGCCGCCGTTGAAATTTGCGATTTTGTTTTTTGCCCGCCTCAGACAAAATTATCAGTGATTGTAGCCAATCCACCTTACATTCGCCATCATCGTATTTCTCGCGCAACAAAGGAGAAATTAAAGCGCCTGAGTCTACAGACAATAGGAACGGTCTTGGACGGACGCGCAGGTCTTCATATCTATTTTTTGATTCGAGCACTGACTTTGCTGAACGAAAACGGGCGACTGGCTTTTATTATGCCCGCTGACACCTGCGAAGGAAAATTTGCAGATGACCTATGGCGTTGGATTTCGCGCAATTATGCGTTGGATGCCGTTATCACTTTTGCTCCAGAAGCCTCGCCGTTTCCTAATGTGGATACAAATCCCCTTATCTTTTTCCTTCGTAAATCTATCCCAAGAGAAACCTTTCTCTGGGTCAAGTGCTACGAAGCGAACACGGATACTCTCAAGAACTGGGTTCGCTCGGGTTTCAAAACAAAGCCGCAACAAGGGCTTAGCATTACCGAAAGGCAACTATCTGAAGGTCTCGTGACAGGGCTTTCGAGACCGCCTTTGGCATGTAAAGCAGGCAAATATATCTTGGGTGATTTTGTACGAGTTGTTCGCGGAGTTGCAACTGGGGCAAATGACTTTTTCTTCATGACCGCTGAACAGGTCAAACAAACAGGAATTCCAGAGAGTTACTTTACTAGAGCAATTGGGCGAACAAGAGATGTGCCAACTGACGAAATTACACAAGAAACATTGGACATGATAGAAGCGAAAGGAAGACCAACTTTTCTTCTGGTTTTGAATGATGATCCAATTGAGACATATCCCGAAAGTTTAAGACAATACTTGAAAAAGGGCGAAATGCTTGGCTTGCCGCAAAGACCTCTCATTTCACAAAGGAAGCCTTGGTACAAGACAGAGTCGCGAATCGCCCCACCCTTTTTGTTTGCCTATCTGGGACGAAGAAATTCGAGATTCATTCGCAACACAGCACGAATTATTCCTCTTACTGGCTTTCTGTGTGTGTATCCAATCCGTGAAGACAATGAATATCTGGAATGTCTCTGGAGAATTCTGACCCATCCTGACACTGTAGCTAATCTCGCTGCGATTGGAAAATCATATGGCGATGGCGCAGTAAAGGTTGAACCGCGCGCCTTGGAGCGACTTCCAATACCCGATCATGTAGTAGAGCAGTCAGGCATACAAATACAATGGCGCTTGTTTGAAGAAAAAGCGCCTTATAAAGTATAGTATCCTTCAGGGACGGGGCGTAACACTCGCTTCAGCAAACGCTTGCTCTGCTCGCGCCGCCGAAGCGCAAACCGATCACCAGAATGTCTCAGTCCCGCACAAAAAAATAAAGCAGGCAGATGAGTTTTTTCTCTCACCTGCCTGCGTTTGATTCAAAGTGAGTTTCTTACTTCACCACCGGCAGTTCGGCAGCCAGCCAGGCATTCAGTCCGCCGGCCAGGTTGACCACATCCGTGTAGCCGTTCATGCGCAGCGCCATCATCGCCAGCGCGCCGCGATGCCCGGATTTGCACAACACGACAATGCGGGCATCCTTGCCGGGCAGTTCGGACAACCGACCCCAGAACTCATTGATCGGAATCAGCGCCGAGCCTTCGATGTAGCCTTCTTCATTCCATTCCTTTTCAGTGCGCACATCCACCACAAAGGGTTTGTTGGCATCGCCGAAGGCAGCGTTGAGATCAGCCGCTTTAATCGTGCCGAAACCCTCCGGAAGACCGGCAAAGAAGGCTTTCAGGCCTTCCAGGCGCGCGGCATCCACCGTCGGAGCAGTTCCAGCCGCCGGTTCGGCGGGCAGCGAGCCGGTCACCACCGGCAGTTCAGCTTTCTTCCACGCATTCAAGCCGCCGCCCAGATTGACCACATTGCTGTAGCCGAGGAAGCGCAAGGCCGCCAGCGCAAACGCGCCACGATGCCCGGAAGCGCAGTAAATCACAATCGGCTGATCCGGCGCGGGCAGTTTATCCAGATTATCGAGCAGCTGACGGACGGGAATGTGAACAGCGCCCTCGATGTAGCCGTCTTTCTCCAGTTCGGCCGTTTCGCGCACATCCAGCAGGAAGGGCGGCTTGTCAGCCAGCTGCTCGTTCAGTTTGGTGGCTGAGATGGTGTAAAAGCCCTCCGGCAGGTTGGTGAGGAACTCGCCCCACAAGGCGTTCCAGTCCGCCACACCTTCCACAGCGAAACCGGCCGCCTTCCAAGCGTTCAGACCGCCGGCCAGGTTGACTGTCTTTTCGTAGCCCAGCAGAACCAGCCCCATTTGAGCAATGGCGCCGCGGTGCCCGGAGGCGCAGTAAATCACGATCTCGGCGTCTTTGGCGGGCAACTGGTCAAGATTGGCAAACAGTTCTTCAAAGGGAATGTGGGTTGTGCCGCTGATGTAGCCGTTCTTTTCGGCTTCAGCCTTGGTGCGCACATCCAGCAGAAAAACCTGCTTTCCGTCGGCCAAATCGCTGTTCAATTTGTCGGCTTTGACCGTGCGGAAGCCCTCCGGCAGGCTGCTCAGCCAGTCGTTGAGCAGGTCATACAGCGCCTGATCCTTGACCTCCGGCATGTTGCCAGCCGCCGGCGCAGCCGGCAGCGAGCCGGTGACCACCGGCAGTTCGGCCTTCTTCCACGCGCCCAAACCGCCGCCTAAATTGCGCACGTTCTGGTAGCCCAGCAGTTTCAGCGCTGCCAGCGCATACCCGCCGCGGTGGCCGGAGGCGCAGTAGATCACAATCGGCTGGTCCATGGCCGGCAGTTTATCCAGATTTTGGAGCAGCTGACGGATCGGGATGTTGACCGCGCCCTCGATGTAGCCGTCCTTTTCCAGTTCGGCCGGTTCGCGCACATCCAGCAGGAAGGGCGCTTTCTCGGCCAGTTCCTCGTTCAACTTGGCCGCCGAAACGGTGCCATAGCCCTTGTCGGCGGGCAGTTCGGCAACCAGGCCGCTCCACAGAGCCAGCACATCCACTTCGGCTTGCGGCTCTTCGGTGGGAACGGCGGTAGGCTCGACCACCGGCGGCGTGGTGGGTTCAACCACCGGCGCGGCGGTAGGCGTGGCTGCCGGCGCGCAGGCGCCCAGCAGCATACTCAGAATGATGATCAGGATTAGCGGTAAAGCGACTTTTCGATTCATCTTTCTTTCCTCTCAATAAAATTTGGTTTTTATTGTCCCGGAATGGGGGCGGGGATTTCTTCCACAATCACCCGCTGATTGGCGTTCAGTTCTTCCGGTTTGACCTTGTCAGCCGTCAGGAAAATTGCCTCATTTCCGTGACAACTGTTGCAGGACTGATTTTGGGGCGTTTTGCGTTGGATGTTGTGCGGCGTGGCATACATCCAGGTCGGGCGCAGGTCAAAGTTGGGCAGCAGGTTTTCGCCGTAGTATTCAAAGCTGGTCGGCGCCACCGGCACATGCCGCACCGGCACATATTCGTAGGGACGGTGGGGATTATCCAGCGGATTTTTCCCGATGAGGAAGGTCAGGTAGGTGGCTTCCGTGCGGAAGAAGGGCAAACCCGTCTTTTCGCTGATAGCGACATGGCAGCCATCACAGGAAGTGTAGGTCACCGAGTGGCAAACCTGACAGGACAGTTTTTCGCCATGAAGGGTGTGCTGCAAAATAGGATCGCCCTGTTGCCCCACGGTGGTGTGGCAGGTGGTGCAGGCCGGGGACTGCTCGCCCCAGTAGCGGTTGCCGCGCGCATCCGGCGGGGTGTTGTGCAGCGATTCGCCGCTATGACAGGCGACGCAGTTCATGCGCCCGACGCGGAAATGCACATCCCCGGGGATGTCTTCGTGCTTGCCCAAGTACTCATCGCCGACCCGCGTGCCGTGGCAGGCGGTGCAGGTGCGCGTCATCGGCGGGGTTTTGACAAAGTTGTGTCCATCCAAAAAGCCACCGCCCAAATGCTGCGGTTGGGTGATGTGGCAGTCCGTGCAGGAACTATGGCACTTGGCGCAGTGATTGTTGTAGGCCTCATCCAATGCCGGATGATTCTCCGGCACACTGCGCGAGTACATTGCCACCGGATAACCGGACAGGGAGGCGTGCAGACTCTCCGGGAAGGTTGCCATGATTTCGGCGTGGCAGCGATCACAGCGCCCAACACTGTCGGTGTAGGGATTGGCAATCAGGTTGGTGTGAGCGGTGTCTTTGTCCGGCGACTGCGTTCCGCCATGACACTGCACACAGGTAAACTGGCCGTGCGTGCTTTCCAGAAAACTGGCGCTGACCAAAACTTTCTCCCAAGGCTCCAACGGAGCCACTTCGCCCCCTCAGCCAGCCCCTTCGGACTCTTCGACGACCTCTTCTTCCGGTTTTGCGGTTTGAATCAGCCGGTCTTTGTCGGTGTGGCATTCCACGCAGTAATTGACCTGCGGCTGAGCCGTGGCCGTTTCTGTCGCAACCAGCGGCTGGGTGGGCGCTTCGCGGGTGGCGGTCGGGACGGGCTGAGGAGTGCGGACGCACCCCGCCAGCAGGATCAACACTCCCGCCAGCAGTCCGAGCCAGATGCGCAATTTTCCCATAATTTGCTCCTTTTACTGGTAATACACTTCCTTTTGATTCTAAGGTTCGTTTAATCTGACGGTTAGTGAAGTTTGTCACAATCCATCATCACAACTCATGATAGAATTGGATAAGTTTTGCTTATAGAAGCGAGTAGAGGATGTTCGACCCCCACCAACTGCGAGTCTTCATCGTGGCTGCAGAAACGCTCAATTTTTCTCAGGCAGCCAAAAAACTCAATCTGACCCAACCCGCCATCACCCAAACCATTCAGGCGCTGGAAAACCAGATGGGCGAAGCCCTGTTCCTGCGCAACGGGCGCAAAGTGCAGCTCAGCCAGACCGGCGAAAATTTTTTACCGGTCGCCCGTCAGCTGGTCACTCTCAACCTGCGGGCGCGCGAATTGGTGGATGCCAGTCGTGGACAGATCAGCGGGTTTTTGACGATTGCTTGCAGCACCACACCCGGCAAATACGTGCTGCCGGTGGTCGTGGGCGAGTTCCTCCGCCAGTATCCGCGCGTCAGCGCTCAGTGCCTGGTGATGAGCCGCTCAGCCGCGCTGGAAATACTGGAAAAAGGAGAAGCCCAATTCGCCTTTTCCAGCAGCATTGACGAATTTGATCATCACTACGAGTTCCACCCCTTCCTCAGCGACCCGATCCGCCTGATTGTGCCGGCCGGCCATGCCTGGGCCAAGCGCGGCGAAATTGAAGCCGAGGAACTTAGAGGCGAACGGTTCATCCTGCGCGAGGAGTGCGCCGGCACCTTTCGGGTGGTCAAAGAAACGCTGGCCAAGCGCGGCATCAACATTCACGAACTGCCCCTGGTGCTGCGCATGGGCAATTCAGAGGCGATTGCCGTGGCTGTGCAGCGCGGGGTGGGCGTGGGTTTTGTTTCGCAAATGGTGCTGCAAAACCTGATTCTGCCGGATGTGCGCGTGGTGCGCATCCGCGATGTGAAGATGGAACAGCAAATCTACATGACCCGCCACCGCCTCAACCCGATCAGCAGCGCCGCCGCCGTATTCTGGGACTACATCTTCCGCCACCAGGCCGAAATTCAGGCCAAGATGCAATGGGTTACTCATTAATCAATCGGCGGTACTTCTCTCGTAACTCGTCAATGCTCCGCAACTGTCCCGATTCATCTTCGTAAAACCAATGATCCCAGCCGTTACACGGGCTGCCCTTCATTAGGGTTTTGCCAACTTGGTGAATTGAGCCTTCCAGACCATTTTGTAGCATCAACTTGCCATTTGGGCGGACATGCGCAATCACAGAAATGTCCTTCTGAAAATATAATTTTGTGCCCGGTTTGATTAGTCCCTGCTCCACAAGAGCGGCAAACTCAACTCGCGGCGCTAAACGAGCCATATCGCTCACATTAAAAATCTTCTCCTCGAACATCTCTGGAATTGTGCTATCCAGCCTTTGCTGGGCAACCCGGATATAACTTTCTTCCCTTTCTATTCCAATCCATTGGCGATGGAGTTTTTTTGCGACCACGCCGGTTGTGCCACTGCAAAAAACGGGTCTAAAACCACATCGCCTACATTGCTAGACGAGAGGATGACCCGATAAAGAAGCGCCTCTGGCTTCTGGGTGGAGTGGGCTTTTTTGCCGTTAATCTTCACCCTCTCCGAGCCAGAGCAGATCGGAATAACCCAATCGCTGCGCATTTGCTTATCCTCATTGAGGGACTTCATCGCGTGGTGATTGAACGTGTATTTTGCGCCCTTGTATTTACTCGCCCAGAGCAGAGTTTCGTGCGAATTGGTAAAGCGGACGCCACGAAAGTTGGGCATGGGATTGGTCTTGATCCAAATAACATCGTTCAAAAACCAAAAGCCCAAGTCTTGCATGATCGAACCGATGCGATAGATATTGTGATAGGTGCCAATCACCCAAATTGTCCCATTGTCTTTTAGAACTCGCCGACAGGCGGAAAGCCATTTTCTACTAAATTCATCATAGGATTGAATATCTTGAAATTGATCCCACTCATCATCCACCGCATCTACTTTGGTCATATTCGGACGCCATAGCTCCTGACGCAACTGTAGGTTGTAGGGGGGATCAGCAAAAATCAGATCAATCGAGTTTTCGGGCAGGGTGTTGAGAATCTCAACGCAACCCCCTTGCAAAATTCGGTTAAGTGGGAGAGAAGTCTGCTCCTGCCGTTGTGATTTAGACATAAGATTTTTCAATTATCCCCTCCAGAATTTGAGCCGTTTTATGGTAGGCTTCTTCATTTGAAAGCAAGAAATATTCACTAATCAGTCTCAAAGTTGCGCCATTTCCGAATAGAACGCGCATTACGCCTTCATCCCAAATTTTATGTTTAGTCAGCAACTTACGCCATACTCGTAAGTCCATATCCTTAATCTCATTAAAGCTATCATTGGGGTTGGCGTCAAGATTAACTTCTGGAAAGTCAGGTAAGCTTTGTTTCCACTTTCTCAACCAGAGTAGTAGTTCATCCCATATTTTTTGCTCACCTAAACTTTCAAAGAACTCGTTGCCATAGAACAGATTAATCTCGACACGATAAATATCGCTCAACTTTTCCAACTCCCTGAGGTAGTAATTCTTATTTTTTGTTAGACCCGCGTCTAAAAAATACATGCTTCCAGTTATGTGATCGCCATAAATCTTGTAAAGATGATCAAGTTTATCCTTAAAATTCTGAATTTGGCCTCTCTTCTTTGTCGAGTCGTGATCGTCCCTCACTTTTTGTTCAACAAAGTACACCTTTTCACCATCCGTATAGAGTTGATCAAATCGTAAAGCAGCGTTATCTGTGGTTGTAATTTTTTTCTCCAAAATTTTATAACCTAGTTCGCGTAGAATTTCCTCGACGATAACTTCCAAAGCGTCTCCAAATCTAATCTCGTGAGATTGCAGCAAATTTTGAAAAATTTTTCTCTACCGTACAAATAGATCAATGATCAGTCATCGGGTACACTCTCAGGTATCCCAACCAAAAAGAGGTGCCCAAATGACTGATCGCTACCGAGTATACACGAAAGTTTTGAAAACGTTGAAATCCATAGTCAAACTCCATCATCCGGGTCACGGGGTCACGCTGGCCATGATGATCACCGGCATCGTGTTGAGCAAGAAAGCCCAACTCTCCGAAATGGCCGGGGAGATCCCGGTTGCAGTCAAAGACAAGAGCGTGGAGATGCGCATGCGCCGTTGGGTCAAACATCCGGAACTGGAGGCGGAGTTGATCTATCTGCCCTTTGCCGTCCAGATCCTGCAGGCTCTGGCCCACAACCCGTTGACACTGGTGATGGATGCCAGTGCGGTCGGCCGCAGTTGCCAGGTGCTGATGGTCGGTGTGGTCTACAAGAAACGGGCTCTGCCGCTGGTCTGGTTGGTCTATCGCGGCAAGAAAGGTCACACCAATGCGGAGCGCCACATCGCCGTGCTGGAAAAGCTGCAGCCGCTCATACCAGCAGGGGCCAATGGGGTGCTGTTGGGGGATGCGGAGTATGACAACACCGACATGCTGCTCTGGCTTGAAGCCCAGACAGAGTGGCAATACGTGCTGCGCACTTCGCCGCAAATCTACGTCCACTCCGAGCTGGGTGCCCATCCTATCGCAGACATTCCGCTCCAGAAAGAACAGGTGCTGCAATACCGCCAAATCGGGTTCACCCAAGCCGCCCCGGTGGCGGTCAATCTAGTCGGCTGGTGGGGCCGTGGTTATGAACAGCCGATTTACCTGCTCAGCAATCTGGAAGGCAAGTATCTGATCTGTCGCTATTATCACCGCCGAGCCCTGATCGAAACCTTGTTTTCCGACCAGAAAAGCCGGGGCTTTCACATCCACAAGAGCCATCTCTCAGATCCGGAGCGGGTAAGCAAACTGCTGGTGGCGACTTGCTTAGCCTACATCTGGATGATCATGCAGGGCCTGTGGGTGGTGGCCAATGACCGGGTGGGCTGGATCGATCGTACTGACCGGCAGGACAAAAGCATTTTCCGGTTGGGTCTGGATTGGCTCCGGTACTGTTTGAAACGCAGCCAGGAGTTTGAGCCACTATTTTGGTTTCAGCCAATCCCTGCTGTTGTTAATGTACGGTAGAGAAAAAAATTTTGGCTTTTGGTGTTGTCGGCCTAAAAAACCCGACATATCTTTCTGGATATTGAGCGATTTTGCTTAATAAGTCAATCTTATCGCCATCAAAAATGTAATGGTTTAGTATAGATGAGAACCTTTGATAATCCATCATCTCGGTTATTTTTCCTTTTTCTCATCTCTTGGATGTCCACTCCCCCTCTAACAGGGCAAAGACCATGTCATCCTGAAAGCGGCCTTTCAGGTAGTCGTGGTCGCGCAGCACGCCTTCCAACTGAAAGCCCAAACCGGACAACAGGTTTTGCGAGCGGGTATCGGCCGGGTCAACCAGCGCTTCGATGCGGTGCAGGTTGAGTCGCTCAAAACCGAATTGCAGCACGACCTGCATCGCCTCACGCATGTAGCCCTGCCCCCACCAGCGCGGGCTGAGGTCATAACTGACTTCGGCGCGGCGGCGGGTTCGATCCCAGTGATGAAAGCCAACCGTTCCGATCAAACTGCCGCTTTCGCGGTCAAACACCCCCCACCGAATGCCCTGACCGGCGCGGCGCATGGCTTCCAGCCCTTCGATCCAGCGGCGGGCCTGGTCTTCTTCGGTCATGGTGATGATTTCGGTGTATTCGGTCACTTCGGGTTGCGCGTACAGCGCCAGCAGACCGGCAGCATCCGCCGCCTGAAGCGGGCGCAAAATCAGCCGTTCCGTTTCGAGCAACAGGTCGTGTTCTGCCAGAGTTTGGTTTTCCATAAACTCCGATTATACCGCCAACCCGTTAAAAAATTGTTCGATGATGCCCAATCTTTCGAAAAATGGGCCTGATCCGCCTGCCCGTCCACCGCAAAGGCGGTCTTTCCGCTGCGGCTTGTCATTCCGCCATCCGGTCTTTACGGATATGGATTATAAAAGGTGGGGGTGGGTTGAACGGGGTAAGGATAGTCCTGGCCGGCAGTGGGCTGCGGCGGCGGGTAACCGGGCTGCGGGGTTTGACCGAGCTGCGGGGTGGCGCCCGGCGGCAAAGTCGGCTGGAAAACCGGCGTAACGCCCGGCGGCAGGGTGACCACGGTCGCCTGCGGCGGCTGACCGGGATAGACCCACGAGGTCGGGGTGGGCTGCACCCCGCTCAAGCGGTCGCTGATGTCGTTGACATACTTGATTGCCGTCTGGCAGGCCGGCTCCAATTGAGCCGAAACATTTTGCCATGTCAGCGGCTGCGCCAGGCTGAGCGTTTTGCGAACTGCATTGGCTAAGCAGCCAGGGCCGGCATTGTAATTGACCAGCGTAAACCGCCACAGGTCTTCATAAGTCGCCACTGAACCGGCCGTCTTGCCGGTCAGGTTGTTCAGCACCCGCCCGACCTGCTCGCAGTTGCCGATCATGCCCTCGGCAAACACCCGAATGCTGAAATGCGCCTGCGAAAGGTCAATGCCGGCCGGACAGTCGGCGCAGGCGGCGTTGACTTTGCCCACCAGCGCGCCGCGCAGCAAGGCGCGCTCTTCCTCCTTGATGTTGCCAAAACCGAGGCTGCAGCGGCTCTGGTGCAACACCAGCGGACAAAACTGTTCGAAGAAACTGGGATTCCACAGCAGGATGGTATCCGCGCCCTTTTCGGTCAACTGTCCCAAACCGGCCTCTTTGTAATTCTGGTAAATGCCCGGCCAGAACTGGCTTTCGCGGCTGAAGATGTTTTTCAGCAATTGCGCCGGCACACCGGTATCCTGGGCCACATTCCAAATTTCTTCGTCGAAGCGGTTTTGCCAGTGCACCACCTGCTCATAGGCGGCGCGCACCCCGCACTCACTGGCAGTCAGCGGAGTGGAAAGCCCGCCATCGCGGCATTCACTGGCATCCACCTCGCCGTTGGCAATCAGCATACCGGCCAGATAGTACAAACTGACCGCCGAGTACAGTTCCTGCGGGTCTTGCGGCGTGGTCAGCCACGGGGCCGGCCCGCCGATGGGCGGAAACGACCCCCAGATGTCGGAGCAGGAGGCCAGCGTTCCGCCGCGCCACTGGCTGCTCAACACGTCCACGTAGTAGAGCGGTTTGTCGGTGGAAGCGCCATCCGGTGACATAAAATCCCCCTGCGGAATGACCCGCACCAGCGCGCTGAATTTGGGGCTGGCATCGCCAAAACTGGAGTCCGCCCAAAATTCCACCGTTATTCCGCCCTGACCGGTCGGCTGGAGGGGAATGGCGCAGGTATCGCCGTTGCACACGAAAGGATTGCCGTTGAGCGTCCCCTGAATGCTGATGATGGTTTCATTGGGCAGCGGTTCTTCGCCAGTCAGCAAGAGATGGGGCAGGCTTTCACAGCGGTTGCCGGGCGGCTGAGGCGTACAGCCGGTCACGCTCACCCATACCGCGGGCAGCGGCAAGTCCACCTTGACTTCTTTGCTGGCGGGGTAACTGGTGAAGTGGTACAGGTACAAACCCGGGCAGGATTGCAGGGTTTGATCCGGCGAGGCGAGGGAGCACGGTTGGGTGGCCAGCCACTCGTTGTAAAGCGTTGCCCCGCACCACACGCGAATTTCATCGGCGATCGGCAAACCATCATGCTCCACCAGAAAGCGGCAGGTGATTTCGTTATCCTTCCAGCGCACCAGCCACCACTCATGACGCTCAAAGTTGATTTGGAGGGTGGTTTGGCGTTTGGGCGCTTCGGGTGTGGCTTGTTGAGCGAGCGCTGGCAGGGGAGCAGGGAGTGCGGCTGTAAACAGCCCACCGGCGAGCAGTACAATCATCCCCAACAATGCCAGCCGTTTCATCTCAACGATCTCATGGCTCTCCCTGCACAGAGCGTGCCAGACGATGGATGGAGCAATTTTTCTCGAATTAGTTTATCATAAAGCGCAAGGTTTACGAACGCCGGCAGCGTCACCTTTCCAAAACGAAAAGACTCACGGCGTCGCGGTCTGGCTGACGGTTGGCGATACGGTGAGCGAGCCGGTCGGCGTGATGCTGCCAGTGGGTGTCGGCGTCAGGGTAATGGTGGGGGTCAGCGTCGGTGTGAAGATGGGGGTGGGCGTAATGGTCGGCGTAAGCGTGGGGGTGCGGGTGGCGGTGGGGGTCGGGCTGATGGTCAGTTCGTATTCCAGCGTCAGCAGACGGTCGGTGTTGGGCTCAGGCGTCAGCACAAAATCAATGGCGGCCTGCACCTGATCGGCAACCCGCTCTGCATTCGGCAAAAAGACCACCGCCGGCAGGGGCTGCGGGATTTCCCACGTTTGCAGGGCATCCCGTCCCAGCCGGAAAAAGCCCAGATGACTGGCATCCCCCAGCCTCAGGGCAAAGGGGACGAATTCCTGCAAATCCGGCAGGGTCAGGCTGCTTTCGACGCTGTTGCGGTAGTTTTGGTACAGTTCGGGCAGGCGCGCCAGCGTACCGCCGGAAACCATGCGCTGCACGATCAGGCGCAGAACTTCCTGCTGGCGCAGGTTGCGGCTTTCCTCGTCCTGACCGACGCGGTAACGCAGATAACACATTACCTGATCGCCGTCCAGCAGATGCCGGCCGGGTGGAATATCGTTGCAGATTTCCGGCATCTTTTCGGCTACGGTGACCTCCAGCCCGCCGAGATCGTCAATGAAGTACACAAAGGCTTCCAGCCGAACAATTCCATAATCATCCGGGCGCACACCGAAGTTGTATTCCAGCGTATCCGCGAGCATGCGTACGCCGCCCACAGCGTAGGCCGTGTTGAGGCGCTGCATGGTGTAACCGGGAATGTACACAAACAAGTCCGGCGGCAGAGAAAGCACACTGGCGCGCCCCAGGCGCGGGTGATAAAACACCAGCGCCACGGCATCCCCGCGCCCACTGAAGGGGGTAGCATAATCCAGCCCGACCAGCGCCAGCGTGCGCACCTCGCTGGGAAGGCGAATTTGGCTGAGCGGCGGCGGGATGGGCGTAATCGGCGTCAGGCGCGGCGTGGGAAAAACCGCCCGCGGTGTGCGAAAACCCGGCAGGGTGACCGTAGGCGAGGGGCTGGACGAAGGCAGCGGCGAGGCGGTTGCCGAAGGGGTCACCGTACGGTCAGGCGCCGGCGATGAGCATCCGCTCAACAGGATGAAGAGCAACCCCAGCCACCCCAGGGGTCGAAAGGCGCTCAGCCGCACAGCAGGCAAGTGGAGAAAACCGGGCATCATTTGAATTATAGCAGGGAGCAGGCCGGCGGCGAGACTTCCTCCCGGCTCGATCCAGCCAGATTCAAAGAAAGTTATCATATTTTTGACTAAAAAGGTAATTGATTTCCAATTTATCGCGATGTAGAATCAAGGCATCGGATTTCCTTTTTTTCACCCGCCTTAGGAGGTATTTGCACATGCATTTACAAAAATGGCTTTTACTGGCAGTTGTTGTGGTCGTTACGCTCGCTCTCGCTTTACCCGGCAGCGCAGCGATTGCCCGCAAGCAGGTCTTTCGCGCCAGCCTCTCCCCCGACAATGAACTTCACGAGGTCGTCGGCTCCACAGCCCGCGGCTCGGCAGTGGTGGTTTCCAACATGGACGGCAGTTTCAGTTTCACGGTAATCGCGCGCCGGCTTTCCGGCCCGGCAACCGGCGTTCACCTGCATGCTCCGGCTGATGCCACCCAAACCGCCCCCATCTTCATCGGCCTGTGCGGCGCACCTGCTCCTTCGGTGGTGGGTGACTGCACCTACGATGCCGACGGCAATCTCTACATCACCGGCGTCATCGGCAGCGCCCAGTTAATCGCGGCCGGCGTAACCGGCGCCCAGTTCAACAACTACCTGCGCAACGGGCTGATCTACGTCAATGTTCACACCGCCCTCAACCCGATGGGCGAAGCGCGGGGTCAGTTGCTGGAACCCTGACCCTTACCCAACTCTCGTCAGAAAAGCGCCCGGCTGTTTCAGCAGGCTGGGCGCTTTTCTGTTTGGTTTCCTCGAATGCCCGCTTCTTCGTCGTAACGAATTCGAACAAGGGGCTATAATAAGGTTAAATCTCAACTTGAAGGCGGAGGAAATCTCATGCACATTCTGGTTGGACTGGAAAACAACATCGAAAACCGCTCGCTGGCATGGGCGCTGGAATACCCCGGTTGTTTTGCCTACGGCTCAGAAAGCAGCGAAGCCGTCATGAACATGGCGCTGGCTTTTCTGGAATACAAACGCTGGATCGCCGGTCACACCGCTCAATCGTGGCTCAACGATGTGCATGATGTGGATGTGCGTTTAGTGGATGTCTGGGATGTGTACGAAATTGACGAAAACTATGAGGTCAAGCCGGACGGGCGCTATTCGGTCAACGCCTGGTTCCGCCACGACTGGAAACCGCTCACCCGCGTAGAAGTGCGTCGTGGGCTGGATATTCTCTCCTTCAGCCGCGCCGACCTGCTCAAACTGGTGGAGGGGCTGTCCGATACCATCCTTGACCGCCCCTACCCCGGCGAACGATGGAGCATCCGCGGCGTGCTGGGGCATGTTGCCAAAGCCGAATGGTGGTACCTTGACCGGCTGGGGCTGGCCGGCATCAGCCGGCGCGAGTTGCCGGAAGATGTTTTCGAACAGTTAGGATGGGTACGCAACCGGCTCATCGAAGCGCTGCCCACGCTGGAAGGAAAAGAACAAGTGGTGGGCAAGGACGGCGAGTTTTGGAGTCCGCGCAAGTTACTGCGTCGCGCCGCCTGGCACGAACGCGATCACATCAACCACATCCAAAAACTGCTTTCCGGCACCCGTCCGTTGGGCTGATGAGGCGAAACCCATTCCCACCGAAACGGACGATCATCGGCTGAACGGCGGAAAAACGGTTCAGCCGATGATTTTCACCAGAAAGTAATTCTTCTTGCCGCGCCGCAGGACGAGAAAACGGCCGTCCAGCAGATCGTTCAGGGTTACCGGTCGTTCGCTTTCGGCAACGCGGTGGTTGTTGAGGTACACGCCGCCCTCGCTGATGGCGCGGCGCGCTTCTCCCTTGGATTTCATCATTCCGCTGTTGACCAGCAAATCCACGATGTTCAAACCCGTCCCGCCGAAGAGTTCTTTGTCCATCTGGGCTGAGGGCACATCGGCAAAGATGTCCTCGATCTCGTCTGCGGAGAGACCCTCGACCGCCCCGCCAAACAGCACCTGAGCCGCCTGTTCGGCGCGCGCCAGCGCCGTTTCACCGTGCAGCAAACCGGTCATCAGCCGGGCCAGCGTTCGCTGCGCCTCGCGCTGTTCGGGTCGTTCTTGCAGGGCATGCTGCAGCGCCTCGATCTCCGGCTGAGTGAGGAAGGTAAACACCTTCAGGTAGTGGATCACATCGCGGTCATCGGTGTTCAGCCAGAACTGGTAGAAGCGGTACGGCGAGGTGCGTTTGGGGTCAAGCCAAACCGCTCCGCTTTCGGTTTTACCAAACTTGCTGCCATCCGCCTTGGTAATCAGCGGATAGACCAGTCCATAGGCCGTTCCGCCGGTCACCCGCCGAATCAGTTCCACGCCGGCCGTAATGTTGCCCCACTGATCCGATCCGCCGGTTTGCAGCACACAGCCGTAGGCGCGGTAGAGATGCAGAAAGTCGTAGGATTGCAGCAACATGTAACTGAACTCGGTGAAGGAAATGCCCTCTTCACGCTCCAGCCGGGCGCGCACCGAGTCCTTGGCGATCATGTAGTTGACGGTAAAGTGTTTGCCAATGTCGCGCAGAAATTCAATCAAATTCAACGGCATCAGCCAGTCGGCGTTGTTGACCAGCCGGGCCGGATTGGTTTTGGAATCAAAATCCAGAAAGCGCGCCAACTGACCTTTGATGGCTTCGGCGTTTTCTTCGATTTGCTGAGGCGAAAGCAGCGGGCGTTCGCTGCTCTTGCCGCTCGGATCGCCGATCATGGTCGTACCGCCGCCCGCCACCGCAATCGGATGATGACCGTAGCGTTGCAGACGCGCCAGCGCCAGCAGCGGCACCAGGTGGCCGATGTGCAGGCTGTCGGCGGTCACATCGAAACCGTTGTAGACGGTTACGGTTTGGGTGGCAAGCAGGTTCTGGACGCCTTCGATACAATCAAAGACCAGCCCGCGCCATTGGAGTTCTTCGAATGCGTTAGCAGGCATGGTTCACCTTAATAAAAATTAATTTCAACGGCTGTCCATCAGCCGCCCCTAATTCTAACACAGGTTAAGAATTCTATCGGCGATCCTCTATGCGCCCAGCGCCGCCCGGCGAGTGGCTGCGCAGCGTTCACAGGCCGGATCATCGCACAGGAAGGCCAACGGGTCTTCCCGCAAGGCAGCCACCAGCAGGCCGATCATCTCGACCAGCGGCAGGGCACGCACCTGCGCACCGCCCAGTGTGGTTTCGCGGGTAACGGCTTGCAGCAAGGAAGCGGCTTTTTCAAAGCCGAGCGAGCAACCGGGAAAGCCGGGACATTCCACCACGCTAGCGGGAGTCAGCGCCCAGCGCACAAATTGGCGCCGGCCGGCCAGTTTTTCAGCGTAGTGAATGCTGGTGTTGACGGTATGATCCACCCCCAGCAGCAGCGCCCAGCCTTCGGCTTCTTCCAAAACGCGGATGGGCGCCAGCGGTTCATTCAGCGTTTGAGCCGCCAGCGCGTCCTCCACCCCCACACCGGCAAAGGACAAAATCGGATGGGCGGAACGCTTTGCCTGCGGATGTTTGCGCAGCGTCTCCGGCAGGACACCCATCAGCGCGTCGGCCGGCAGGTCGGGGGAAAAGAATACCGCCATGGCGTTTTGATCGCGTCCGCTGCCGTAGCGGATGGCGTTGTTTTCCGGCCCGTCTTCGGGAATCAGCATGGTCTGGTAGGTGTGGGTGGGCATCATCAGGCGCGGGAAGACGCTCAGCAAAGCGCCGAGTAGGGTTTCGGCGCCGCCGCGCACTTCTCCAAAGGCTTTCAACGAGGCATGGGCAATCACCGGTTTACCGGCAGGGATACCCAGCCGCTGCAATCCCTGCACCAACTCGCGATAGGATAACGGCATAGCAGCCTCCCCCGATCATTGGGATGGGCGGTGATACCGCCTTCAAGCCGCGCGAACGAGCCGCAGCACCTCGCTGGCAATCGTTTCGCCTTCGGCTTGGCGGGCAGTGAACACAGCGCTATGAATATTATACGCCAGCAGCGAAGCAGCCATGCCCTCTACCAGCCCCCTGATTCCGGCCTGGGCAGCCCTCAACGCCAACGAAGCGGCGGTCAACTCCGGTTGGATGACAAAAAACACGCCGCCGCTCTTTTGCGGCTGCATCACCGCCACCGCCGCCTGAGTCAGCAAAAACGGCGCGCTCAGGTTGATTTCCAGCGAACGCTGCCAGTCCCACTCATCCAGCATCAGCAAGTCGGCCGGCGGAGCGGCTTGCAGGCAGTAAACCAAGGCATCCAACCGCCCCCAGTCGTTCACCACATCCTCGATCAAAGCGCGCGCGGCCAGACCCTTGCCGGTATCGCCGACATAGGTGCGGCAGGCTGAGCCGCTCGCCTCAATTTGACGCTTCAACTTTTCCAGGTGAAGCGGCTGCAGGTCGTGGGCGGCAATCTGCCAGCCAGCGGCTGCCAATCCCAGGGCGATCTCACGGCCCGGCGAACGAGCCGCTCCGCAAATCAAGGCCACCCGTGGGCGGTTGGAACCATTCCGGCTGCTCATGGCTGCTGCATGGATTGGGCCTCAGCCGACCGGCAAAGCGGCGGCATGGGCGGGTTATCATTGGCGTTCAAGCGCAGGTTGAAATAGGGCGATGGATCGAGGGTGTTGACAATCTCCAACTCGTTCAGAAAATGTCCCTGCCCATCATCCCTGACAATGGAAAAATGCAAATGCACCCCCACCGGCGCATTGGGCGTCCCTGAGTAATTTCCCTGAAAACCGAGCAAGGCGCCCTGGTGGACAAACGTCTCGCTCGTACCGGGCGGAAATTGCGGCGCAATCAGGGAATTGCCCTGCTCATCGGCCAGATGGGTGTAGTAGGTCCAGATTTGGCGGCCGGGGTGGAGCGGGTCCTGCGGAATGCGGATGATGACGGTGGATTTCCAATCCGGCAGGCGGCTCAGGTAGCCGTCGTAAGCGGCATACACCGCCGTCTGACCGGGCGGTGTGCCGCCAAAAATATCCAGCCCGGTGTGGCGATGACCGGGACGGAAAGAATCGTCCCAAAGGAAGCCGATGTAGCCGTCGGTGGGGAAGGTGAAGGGAGCGCCTTCACAGCGGGTGTTGGCGCGCACCATCCAATCGGCGTAGGCCTGGGGGTTGCGGATGAACTGCACCACGCGGGTGGTGCGGCTGGCCGTGCGGCGGGGGTGGATCAACCCAAAATAACCCGCCACCAGCCCGACGATCACCGCCCCGCCCAGCAAGAAAGGAAAAACCCGTTTCATGCCGGCTGAGTCAGCCGCCCCTGCATGGACCACGCACCTGTCCAGGTGATCTCCACCGGCAGGATTTGACCGCGCAGATCGGCGCTGCTTTCGACAAAGACCAGTTTGTTGGTGGGGGTGCGTCCCTTCCAGCGGCCACGCACCACCTCTTCAAAAAGAACTTCCACCGTCCGGCCCAAATAACCGGCGTGAATTTCGGCGGCAATTTTTTCCTGCAATTCTTCCAGCAGGCGGAAGCGCCGCCACTTTTCCTCGTCCGGCACATCATCGGTCATGCGCCGTGCCGAGACGGTGCCCTCGCGCGGCGAATAGCGCGCCAGATGGGCAACATCCAGTTTCAATTCGGCCAGCAGTTCGTAGGTGTGCTGGAACTGGGCTTCGCTTTCGCCCGGAAAGCCGACAATCACATCCGTGGCAATGGAAACGCCGGGAATGCGGGCGCGGATTTTCTCCACCAGGCGGCGGTACTGCTCGGCGGTGTAGCCGCGACGCATGTTCGCCAGCACCTCATCATCCCCGGCCTGCACCGGAACTTCAATGTGCGGCATGACCTTGGGCAGTTCGGCGACTGCATCCAGCAGGTCGTCCGTCATCCAGTTGGGATGCGAGGTGAGGAAGCGGATGCGCTCCAGCCCTTCGATGGAATGCAAGCGGCGCAGCAAACCGCTCAGGGTGGGATAGTCGGGGTTGTCCTTGCCGTAGCGGTCCACAATCTGCCCCAGCAGGGTGATCTCTTTGACCCCCTGCGCCGCCAGCGCCCGCGCTTCGTTGAGAATCTCCTGCGGCGGGCGGCTCTTTTCCACGCCGCGCCGGTAGGGGATGATGCAGAAGGTGCAGGCATGCGAACAGCCGTACACCACCGGAATGAAGGCCGAAACCAAATTGCCGCGCTGTTCGGCTGGCAAGGTCAGGTCTTCATCCTGCAGGGCGTAGCGCAGGGCAACTTCGGCCTGTTCCAGATCGCGCCCGTCGCGGCGCAGCAAATACTCCACCAGCGGGCGCGGATCCGAAGGCGGCGAAAAAACATCCACATACGGAAAACGCTCGGCCACTTTGGGGTTGCCCTTGACCCCCACCAGACAGCCCATCAGGTTGATTACCAGATCGGGGCGTTGTTTCTTAATCGGGCGCAGCGAGCTGAGCCGGCCGTAGGCTTTATCCTCAGCCGATTGCCGCACCACGCAGGTATTCAGCACGATGACATCCGCCTCCTCGGCGCGCGGCGCGCTGTGATAACCGAGATGTTCCAGCGCCGAAGCCACCCGCTGCGAGTCGGCCACATTCATCTGACAACCTTCCGTCCAAATGTAGTACTTCATGCGCCAAATTATATCAGGGTTTTGGAGCGGAATTAAGGGTGTTTTTGTCTGAATTATGCCTGCTCTATTCGTTAAATCATCCTTCAAAAGATTGTACAATCGTTAGACAAACAACTTTGTACAGACAAATAATAAAAACAACCAAATCCTCATTTTATCGGTTGAAAGGAAATGAACCATGAACATCGAGAATATGCTCACCTATACCCCCGTTCAGTGGCAACTGGTTGCCCACATTCTGATTTTAGGCTTCGCCTCCATGGCGGCCGGTTTCGTCTATTTTATGACCACCCTTCGCGATCTCGCTCCCCGTTACCGGCTCTCCTCGGTGCTGGGCGGAATTGTGATGGTTTCGGCGTTTTTGCTGCTGTATGCGCAGTGGCAAAGCTGGCAGACCACTTTCGCCTTTCAGAACGGCGAGTTTGTGCGCAGCGAGGGCATCTTCTCGAACGGCTTTCGCTACCTGAACTGGCTGATTGATGTGCCGATGCTGCTGCTGCAATTGGTCATCATCCTGAGCCTGGGCGCAGCCGCCAGCCGCCGCTTGGGCATCATCTTTGTCGGTTCGGGCGTCGCCATGATCCTGCTCGGTTATGTCGGCCAATTTTATGAGGTTACCAACTTGACCGCACTGTGGGCCTGGGGCGGGGTCAGCACCATCTTCTACATCATCCTGCTGTACTACGTGTGGGTGGAAATCGGCAAAGCCGTTCAGCGCATGCCATCTTCTGCTGCCGCCACCATGAAGAGCATCCGCTGGCTGTTCCTGATTGCATGGACGATTTACCCGATTGCCTACATCATGCCGGCCATTCTGCCGACCGCGGATGGGGTGGTGTTGCGCCAGGCTATTTACACCATCGCCGATATTACCTCCAAAGTGATTTACGGCGTGCTGGTCACCAAAGTTGCCATGGACCTGAGCAAGGCTGAAGGCTGGATGGTTGCTTCCGCCGAGACCGAAGCCGAAATGGTCAGCGTCAACTAATCCATCCTCCCGTATAAGATATTCTCTCCTCCTGGTTTAGCCCTCCCCAAAACCTGTACAAACAGGCTCTTTGGGGAGGGAAATTTTTTTACGCATGATCTGCTGTCAACGTATGATTTGTGTCGCTACAATGATCCCTCACTGGGGATATAATAAAATCCAGCCTTTGAGAGGACTTTTCTCATGCCGCCAGCCGAACGAACCCTGCGGGTGGAAGCCATCGTCCTGCGCCACAGCGATTGGGGCGAAGCCGACCGCCTGCTGACCCTCTACTCCCGCGAAGAAGGCAAACTGCGCGCCATTGCCAAAGGCGTGCGCCGTCTGCGCTCGCGCAAAGCCGGCCACCTTGAGCCGTTCACCCGCGTCAAGGTGATGCTCGCTCATGGGCGGGATTTATGGATTGTCACGCAGGCCGAAACAGTGGCGGCTTACCTTGCCCTGCGCGAGGACTTGGAGAGGATTGCCCACGCCAGTTATGCCGTGGAACTGCTCGACCGCTTCACCTATGAAGAAGGCGGCAACCGCGCCTTGTTCGATCTGCTGGCGGTCACCCTCCAGCGGCTGGATGAGGGCCAACCCGCCTTCACTGTCCTGCGCTATTACGAATTACGCCTGCTGGATCTGCTCGGCTTCCGGCCGGAGTTGTTCCATTGTGTGGGGTGCGGCGAGGAAATTCAGCCTCAGGATCAGTTCTTCTCGCCGCTTTTGGGAGGCGTTCTCTGTCCGCGCTGCGGCGGAGAGGATAGTTCAGCCCGCCCGATTTCCGTCCACGCACTGCGTTATTTGCGCCACTTTCAGCGCAGCGCCTACGCCGAAGCCAGCCGCGCCGCGATTGCGCTGCCCATCCAGCAGGAAATGGAAACCCGCATGCAGGATTACCTGACCTACCATCTGGAACGCGGTTTGAACACGCCCGACTTTTTACGCGCCGTGCGCCGGCGCAAAGCCGATTAGTCGTTGAGCGCGGCGGCGCGTTCGGCAAAACTGAGCGGGCGGCTGTATTCCTGAAAACCCTGCACGGTGATGCGGCGCAGCAGAATCAGCGAAACCATCAGGCTGAATGCGAACAGGAAGAAGACAATTTCATACCCCAACAGCGGGCTGCCGGTCAGCAGGCTGATCAGGTCGCGCAGAACGCCGCTGGAAAGCGTGCCGATCAGGCGCGAGAGCGCGTTGGCAATGCCCCATGCGCCAATGTACAGTCCAACCCGTTCGGTGGTCATATCCAGCATCAACGAGAGATTGGACACCGTCGCCAGCCCGCTGCCCAAACCCAGCAGGACAACGCCGCTGTAAAACAGGACTGTGGTTTCCGCCAGTGCGCTGATCGAGATGAGCAGAAAAGCGGCCACCGCCACGCTGCCACCAATCTGCGCCACCCGTCGCTTGCCGATCCGCCGTTCCAGCAAACTGGCAGTAGCCAGCGTGATCAGCATACAGGTGCCCCAAATCGAGGTAATGCGGGTGGTGGCTGCCACCGGCAGGTCAAACGCCTGCGCGGCAAACGGCTCCAGCAGCACATCCTGCCCCAAGATGGCGGCCAGCAGCAAGATCAGGTAAAAGAAAAAGCGGCGCGCCACCGGGTTGGAGAACACCACCCGCAGCGTGCTGAGCCAGTCGGTGCGTTCCTCCTCCGGCACGCCTTGCAGCGGCTGTTGGTGGCGCGGCTCCAAACCGGCCAGACCCACTACGCCCAGCAACAGGGCTGCGCCAGCCACATACAAAAAGGCGGTTTGCAGTTGTTCGGGGGAATAATCCACCAGCAGACGGCTCAGGCTGGCGGCCGTGAAGATGATGGCGAGAATCATCAGGGTCATCATCACCGCCACCGTTCGGCTGCGCCCGTTTTCGCCGGTCAATTCCGAGGCCAGCGAAAGATAACTGACCGCCGCCAGATTGTAGCCCATGCCCCACGCCGCAAAGGTCAGCAAAGTGAAAACCAAGCCCAGCGCCGGGTTTTCGGGCATGGTAAACACGGCAAACGGCGCAACGCCCAAAGCCGCCACGCACAGCAGCAGCCCCAAGGCGATGTAGGGACTACGCCGCCAGCCGAGAACGGGGTGACGGTCGGAGTAAGAGCCAATCATCACCTGAATCGGAGCGAACAGGTACGGCAACGAGGCCAGCAGAGATACCAACGCGGCGGAGATCGCCAGTTCCTTGATCATCACGCGGTTGAGCGTGCTGTTGATCGGCACCAGCGTCATCGCCACGGCAACGTGGATGAAGGATATTTGAATGATTTTTCGCAGCATACAAGAGATTGTAAAGCATAGCGATTAAAGACGGATTAAAGTTCGGATTTTGCGCAACGATTCCAGAAAAGCGCTATGCTTCGTCCCAATCCCTTACGGGTAGCGTTCCAGAATGACCGGGAAAACTTCGTAATTTTTCAACGGCGGGGTCAGGTACAACTGATTGCTGCCCACGCATTCGTACAAAAAGGCCGTTTCTCCGGCGGCAGGGTCACCCAGCAAATAGGCTTCCAGGTCGGTTCGCTCGCCAAAAATTTCAATTTGAAATACGGTATCGCTGAGTGTCTGTTCGCTGAAGTAAACTTTGTTGCCTTCAATGCGGTACTTAGCGAAGGAAATGGTATCCAGGATAATGTCAGCCGGAACGTTCGCTCCGCTGGTTTGTATGGTAAAACTCTGCGTAAAATCAATCGCCTCGATCAAGACCGTTCCGTCTCGATTGAATTGATACCACGCATTGCCGGAAGTTCCCTCATATTTGACTTCAATATCCTCAAAAGCTGTCAGAAAGTAAGGAGCCATGTCCGTGACAATCCATCTCCCAATCAGACAAGAGTCGTCTGGGTCGGATGAATCCGCTTCGGTGGGGGTAGGAGCGGACGTTGGCGGAGGCGCTTCGGTTGGAGCAGTCGTAGGAGGAGGGATGGTCGCAGCCATTGTGGGGGGCGCGGTGGTGGGCACTTCCGGCAGCGAGGGTGAACCGTCGCTGCCCGTACAGGCCGTCAAACCGAGCAGGAAAATCAGGGCGGCTGTGTAAACAAGCCGAGCGGATGGGAAAATCTTCATCGAAAATCTCCAATTTTTTGGATAAACTTACTGAAAATTATAAGAAAATACAGGGGGCTTTGCAAGATTTTGGAGAGGCGCAAGGTTTTGCGTCCTATTTATCCCCATCCAAATAAAGATGAATGGGATTCGTAGACTCAGTAGGGGCTGGGGATATGTGGATAAAATCCGATTTTTTCGGATTTACCCCCCATAGATAGGGGTAGCAGGCAAGCGGTTCACCGCATAAAGGGGTTGGTTTGGCTCGGCAGTGGGGATAAATTTTGTGGAAAAAAAGTGGAAAGAAAAGCGCAAAAGTTCGCCGTTCAGCCCAAAATTTGATATGTGGGTAGAACAAAAGATCACCCCCCATATATGGGGGAGTGATTTTGGAAGAAAAACGGAATAAGTTGAGCGTTTATCCCCAATTCTCCACAGTCCTATCGAGTTATCCACAGTTTTTCCACATTTATCCACAGAAAACATGAAAAAAACGGAAAAAGAACCGTTGGACGAATCCCCACCTGTGGGGGTGGATCTCAACCGGTTTACACGCCGTATTGTTTGCCCCACTCGTCCAGCGTTTCTTCGACCGTATCCAGATAGGCATCCACGGCTTTCAGGCGCTCGGGCAGGGATTGAGGGGAGAGAGCCAGGCGGCGGCAGGCCTCCTGCCAGTCAGAAACGGCGACCGCATCTGGCGGCAGAGCGCGGGCGGCACGCGTCCAGGTGCGCAACATCAACCAAAGCGCGGCGGCGGGGGATTCTTCCGTCAGGGAGAGGATGGCGCGTTCGTAGTAGGCCTGACGAGCAGGGTCGAGGCGCGGCGGCTTTTCTGCCAGCGCCGCAGCAGATTGCATGGCCGCACGCCAGTTTTCCAGCAGGTTTTCGATCAACTCCGCGCTGGCCGGGTCATCCTGAATCAGGTCGGCCAGACCGGCCGCCATGCCCGGCCGGCCGGCGGTTTCTGCCCTTTGCGGAAACTGGATCAAAAAGCGGCGCTCGGTGAGCGGCGTACCGTACAGGACGCTTACCGCGTTGGAGGCATTTTCGAGAATGTCCAAATACTGGTGGACTTGTTGAGGGGTGGCTTCGGCCGGCTGAGTCTGCAAATCCAACCACGATTGGCGCGCCATTTCACTGAATTGCCGGGCGCGCTGCAGGACATATTCCGGCAGGTCGAATTGAGCGCCGGCGCTGGCCTGTGTGAACTCGAACCAGTGTCCAATATCGTGCAGAACGATGGGATTGGCGCACAGAAATGCTCCGATCCAATTATCGGCGCGCAGGCGGCGCGGCTGCTGGAAGGCGCTTTGCGGCAGATGAGCAATGTCGAGGTGAATCTCGTCGGTCAGGCGCACAATTTCCCGCGCATAGGGCGGCAGGGTGGTGTGGACGAAAATCAAGTCAATGTCGGTCGTTCCACCCAGCAGCGGCTCATCACCGAGCAGCGAACCGGTCAGGTAGATGCAAACCAGACTGCGGTCGCGGCGCGCAAACCGCTCGGCGCTCTCGCGGGCGGCTTTTTGCAGGGCTTCCAGCGTAATGCGCATGGCTTTTTCCTCCTCAATAAATTCCGCTCATCTCCGCTGGCTCGTTTCCGTGGAGGCATCCAGCGGAAGTTCCGGCTGAAACGGCGAAAGGCGCAGGGCTTGCCGGATGCGGTTTTCAATCCAGTCCAGATCCACTTCTTTGCGCACGAAGTCAAGCGGGTCACTTTCGATGACCAGCGCCGGAAAACGCGGTTTGGAAGAGAGGAAGAAATCATCGTAAGCCTGATTGAGTTCGGCGATGTAGTCGCGTTCCATGTTGCGCTCGTAAGGTCGGTCGCGCAGGGCGATGCGCTGCATGAGGGTGTCGGCGCTGGCGCGCAGGTATACGACCAGATCGGGGGGAATGATTTTTTCAATCAAGGCTTCGTGAACGCGGTAGTAGGTTTCCAGTTCATCGCCTTTCAGGTTGATGCGCGCAAAGAGAGCGTCTTTTTCAAAGGTGTAGTCACTGATCAGGGGTTTTTCCTCCGCCAGCAGGGCCGGCACGCTGTAACGCTGCTGGTTGTAACGGCTGAGCAGGAAGAAGATTTGGGTTTGAAATGCGTAGCGGGCGCGGTCGGTGTAAAAACTGCTCAAAAAGGGGTTCTCTTCAAAAACTTCCAGCAGCAGATTGGCATCGAAGCGCGGCTGTAACAGGCGCGCCAGGGTAGTTTTTCCAACTCCAATGACACCTTCTATGGCAATGTACATCCGTGACTCCGTATCCATGAAAATGAAACGGTTGCGGCTTGCTCATTCAACCGGCAGGCTTTCCAAAACATCGAGTTGCTGGCGGATGAAGTCATAACCGCCCTGCCAGAAGGACGGCTGGCTGACATCCACACCGGCCTCGCTCAGTACTTTGATTGGCGCTTTCGATCCGCCGGTCGAAAGGATGTTCAAATAGCGCGGTTTGAACGAATCCCCTTCGGCTTTGTACTGTTGATAGAGCGAGAACACCAGCAGCTGCCCAAACGCATAGGCATAGACATAGAACGGCACATCGAAAATGTGCGGAATGGATACCCACTCCCAGCGGAATTCGTCGCTGACTTCCACGGCGTCCCCAAACTGAGTATGCAGATTTTGCAGGTAGGCCTTGGCCAGTTCGTCCACGGATGCGCCCTGGTGCACCATCTCATGGGCATCGCGCTCGAACAGCGCAAAGAAAATCTGGCGTTGAATGGTGGCGTAGGCGTCGTCAATCTGGCGGAAGAGCAGGTCGCGCCGCACGGCCGGGTCGCTTTCGGTTTTGAGCAGGCGGTCAATCAGCAGCATCTCGCCAAAGGTGGAAGCGGTTTCGGCCAGCGGCAGGTTCGAATGCCAGGTCAATATGCTGTGATGGGAAGCCAGCATGGAGTGGATGGCGTGTCCCAGTTCGTGCGCCATGGTGGCCATGTCATCGGCGCGGCCCTGATAGTTGAGCAGCACCCATGGGGTCAGTTCGGGAACGGCGCCCCAGCAAAACGCCCCGCTGCGCTTGCCTTTGCGTACCTCGCTGTCGAGATGCTGATCCTCGAACACCCGCCGGGCCAGTTCGGCAATTTGCGGGTCGAATTCGTGGAAGGCGTCGAAGACGGTCAGCGCAGCCTGATCGAAGGGATACTGCTTTTCGGCTTTGGCCACCGGCGCGTAAATATCGTAGCGGCGCAGCCGATCCATCTTCAGCCAGCGCGCTTTTAGCCGGAAATAGCGCTGGAACACATCCACATTGCTGGCGCACACCTCCAACAGCGTATCCACCACCGCATCGGGTAAATCATTGACTAGATTGCGCGCCGACATGGGGGTGCGGTGTTTGCGCAGGTTGATCTGCTCGTTGCGCCAGTCGCGCACCAGCGCCTGATAAATCTGTCCCAGAATGGTGCCGTCGTTGCCGTAAACGCGGTACAGTTCGCGATAGGCTGCGGCGCGCAGGTCGGGGTCTGAGCCGCGCACGTACACCATCAACTCGCCGCGGGTCAATTCTTTCTCCTCGCCGTTGACGGTGATCTTGAAGGTGTAGCGGTTGGTGATCGAACTGTACAGCATTTGCAGGGCATTGACGCCGGTAACGTTTTTGATGTTGATGATCTTTTCCTCGGCTTCGCTGAGGGTGTGCGGCTTGAAGTGGCGCAAAGCTTCCAGCCAGTATTCCAAATCGCCGGCGGTTGCCATCAACCGCGCGGCGGCTTCGTCGGAAAGGTCTTTCCACCACAAATTGAAGAACAAAGTGCGATTGGTCAGGTCGGCGACGAACTGCTCCACCCGTGCCGTCAGGGTTTGGGCGGTTTGGTTTTGCGTATCTTCCGAGAACAGCAGGCCGGCATAGGCGTACAGCCGCGAGCCCAGGTTTTGAATCTTTTCCAACTGATGGAGAATGTTCAAAAATTCCTCCACGGGCATATCCTCGCGCAGGCTGACGCGGTAGGTTTCAAACTCGGCCACCATTTGATCCAGCGTGTGGAAGGCTGCTTCCAGCTCAGCGCTTTGCGGGGCGGGAAACAGATCGCTGAGGCTCCAGCGGGTTTGCTGATAACGGGTATCGGTTGTGGTCATCCTTCTTCCTCTCTTGGTTTGAACAGAATGGATTTGAGTTTTTGGCGGAGGTGGTCAATCGGTCGCAGGGTTTCGTCGTGAGGATCGAGATAATGCCATTGCTGCCAGCCGTTGACCGGCGCTGAGGCGATCTGGCGGGCAATCGCATGGATTGAGCCACGCATTCCATTATACTCGACTCGTCCGTCGGCTAAAACCAGCGCGGTCCGTTCCGGTCGGCCTTCAAAATACAGGGTTTGCCCGGCGTGCAGCAGGCCGTGTTCGATCAATGCGCCAAACGGCAGGCGCGGCTCACGGCGGGGGTTGGTTTGGGTGAGCGCGGCGGGCGGAGCCGTTGGGGCGCGGGCCAAACGGCGTCGGGCCAGCTCCACATAACGCGAATCGCGTTCAATACCAATCCAGTGTCTTCCCAGCCATTGGGCTACTTCGCCGGTGGTACCGCTGCCAAAAAACGGATCCAGCACCACATCGCCGGGGTTGGATGTGGCCAGCAGGATGCGGTACAGCAGCGCGCGCGGCTTTTGGGTGGAGTGAGCTTTGGCGCCGTTTTCGCGCAGCCGCTCGCTGCCGCTGCAAATCGGCAGGTGCCAGTCGCTGCGCATTTGCAGGTCGCCGTTGAGCGACTTCATGGCGTGGTGGTGAAAGGTGTAGGGCTTGCCGCGTTCTTTCTGCGCCCAGATGAGGGTTTCGTGGGCATTGGTGAAGCGTACCCCGCGGAAGTTGGGCATCGGGTTGGTCTTGACCCACACAATATCATTCAAAATCCAGAACCCCAGATTTTGCAGGTGATAGCCCACCCGGTAGATGTTGTGATAACTGCCGATCACCCACAATGTGCCGCTCGGTTTCAGCACGCGGCGGCAGGCGCTCAGCCAGGCAATGGTGAAGGTGTCGTAAGCCTCGAAGTCCTGAAATTGATCCCACGCATCGTTGACCGCCTCCACCCGGCTGTGATCCGGCCGCCAGAGTTCCTTGCGCAGTTGCAGGTTGTAGGGCGGATCGGCAAAAATCAGATCAACCGAGTCGGGCGGCAGGCCGTTAAGCGCCTCCACGCAGTCACCTTCGATGACTTGATCGAGCGGCAGGCTGGACATGATTTAATTGTACCTGAAAAGCGGCAGGGCGGCTTTTCAGGGGGCGCAGGCGATCACGCTCCCGGCCGGGTCAACGGCCTGACCAAACCATACGACGGCGTAATTCTGGTAGATGCCGATGCCCATCGCTTGCCAGTTCTTCTCTTTCCAGATGCCATCTTCGATCATCACGGCGTTATGACCGCTGCTGGACTTCCAGGCGTTGAAAGCCCCCTCGGCGGTTGCCCGCACACTGTGCCAATAGGCAATTTCGAAACCGTATTGGGTGTACACCCCGTTGGTGATCTCCGTCGGCTTCAGCCACATGCCTTTGGCGTTTTTATGATCGGCCGTGTAACATACCGGCGTCCAGTTGCCTTTGTCCGACCACGAGTGCAGGTTACAAGTTTCCGTTACCGGGCGGTTATCGTACAAGTCATGCACGTGTGCCTGCGCCACACGGGTCAGCGAATGAGAGAGCGAAACAGACGGCAACCCCTTTTCGTTCCGGTAAGCATTGATCATACTGGCCAGATTGACTTCTTCGCTGCTCAGGCAGGTGCCGCTTTGCTGGGCCGGTGGGTTGGCGGGAGCGTTGGCAATCAGCGGCAGGTACACCTTGTAGTCGTGGCAGTCCACCTCCGGCGTGCTCTGCGCGGCAGGGGATGCCTGAACTGCCGCCAATGATGGGGTGAAAAAGCCAGCCAGCAGGAGGATAATCCCCGCCAGAAACATAGATCGGCCTGTTGTGTGCATCAAAACTTTCCCCTATATTTAGAACAAATCAAAATAAAACCAAAGAGCAATTTATTTATAACAAATTTCTGAATTCTCAAAACCGAACTTTGCAAAATTGTTAAGATTTTTGATGCGACAACCGAGCGCCGAATTCGTCCGCCACGCTGTTTGGAATCAGGATAAAATACAACAAATCTGTTTCAACCACTCATCTTTTTCTGCCCATGCTTATCCATAACATTGCTCAATTACTGACTTTGGCCGGCGGGCCGCAGCGCGGAACGGATTTGGGAAATCTCGGTCTGCTGTCTCACGCTGCGGTCTTGATTCGCGGCGGCATCATCGAAACCATCGGGCCGGAGAATATTCTGCTGCAAACCTACCCGAATGAGCCGCGCTTCGATGCCGGCGGACGGGTGGTGATGCCGGCCTTCGTTGATCCGCATACCCACCTGGTTTGGGCGGGCGATCGCGCCGCCGAGTTTGAACTGCGTTTGCAGGGCAAAACCTATCAGGAGATTGCGGCGGCGGGGGGCGGCATTCGCTCCACCGTGCGGGAGACCCGCGCCGCCAGCGTGGAGGAACTCAAAGCGCAGGCGCGCCCGCGCATTCAGGCCATGCTGCGCAACGGCACGGCTACAGCCGAAGCCAAAACCGGCTATGCCCTGCAACACCCCGGCGAGCTGAATCAGCTGCAGGCCCTGCTGGAACTGGACGCCGAAGAGGATTTGGACATCTTCCCCACCTATCTAGGCGCGCATGACATCCCGCCTGAATTTCAGGACGACCCGGACGGCTATGTGGAGGTATTGTGCCGTCAGATGCTGCCCGAAGTGCGCGAGTGGTGGCAGGCGCACGCGCCCGGCCGTCCCTTGCCGTTTGTGGATGTGTTCTGCGAAAGCATCGCCTTCAATTTGGCGCAAACCCGCCGGATTCTGGAAACAGCCCGCGCGCTGGGCTTCCCGCTCAAAATTCACGCTGACGAATTTGACAACCTCGGCGGGGCAGCCCTGGCTGCCGAACTGGGGGCGGTTTCGGCCGATCATCTGGTCAAGACCTCGCCGCAGGATATTGCCGCGCTGGCAGCCAGCGAGACGGTGGCCGTTGCCCTGCCCTGCACCCCCTTTGGGCTGGCTGACCCGCACTACACCCCCGCCCAACAAATTCTTGCAGCCGGCGGGCTGCTGGCGCTGGCAACCGACCTGAACCCCGGCACGGCGTGGTGCGAGAGTATGCAGTTCGTCGTCGCGTTGGCCTGCCGCTATTTGCGCCTGACCCCCGCGCAGGCGATTGCCGCTGCCACCATCAACGCCGCAGCCGCCATCGGCCAGGCTGAGCGGATTGGCTCGCTGGAAGCCGGCAAGCAGGCCGACCTCTTGATTTTGACCGTCAGCGATTACCGCCACCTCGGCTACCGCTTTGGGGGAAACCTGGCGGCGCACCTGTTCAAACGCGGTGAACTGATTTACTGAAATCAACGGAGCAGAACAATGACGCTGGATTTGCAGACCGCCCGCCAGTGGTATCCCCAAAACGATCCGGTGCACGGTTTCGATCACATTGAGCGGGTGTATCGCATGGCCGAGCGGCTGGCCCACGCCGAAGGCGCCGATTGGGAGATCGTCCGCGCTGCCGCTCTGCTGCACGACATTGAAGGCAGCCATCCTGCCGAAAATAACCGCGCCGGACATCATCATCAATCCGCCGAAATTGCCGCGCAAATTTTGCGAAAAGAGGGCTGGAAGGAAGAGCGCATTGTTGCCGTCCAGCACTGCATTCGCGCCCACCGTTACCGCGATCAGCGTGAACCGCCGGCTACCCTGGAGGCGAAAGTGCTGTTCGATGCCGATAAACTGGACGTATTAGGCGCAATCGGCGTGGTGCGGGTACTGGGGTATGCGCTGCAAGCCGGTCAGCCGGCCTATGCGCCGCCTTCGGCACGCTTTTTGCAAACCGGCGAGAAAGAAAGCGGCGAACCGCACAGCGCCTACCATGAGTTTTTATTCAAATTGCGGCATGTCAAAGAGCGCCTGTTCACCCCCACTGCCCGCCGGATTGCCGAGCAAAGGCACGCCTATCTGGAAAACTACTTTACAAGACTGATCAGTGAAATTCACGGCGAATCTTGATATACTTTCATTAAACCTTTGTAAATTGTGAGGGGAAGCCCATGAACATTCCCAGCGGCCCAATTCTGGTTGTGGAAGATAATGCGAATGTGCTGGAACTCATTGAAACCACCCTGCGCTTCAAGGGCTATCCGGTCGTGACTGCACGCAACGGACAGGAAGCGCTGGAGCGGATTGCCCAGGAGAAACCGGCGCTGATCATCACCGACATTCTCATGCCAAAAATGGACGGTTATAGTCTGGCGCACGCTCTACGCAAAAACCCGGCCACCCGGCGTATCCCCTTCATTTTCATTTCCGCGACCTACCTCACCCCTGAAGACAAAGCCTTTGCGTACAGTCTGGGGGCGGCCCATTTCATTGAAAAGCCGCTCGACCCGGAAGATTTTTTGTTGACGGTTGCCGAGGTGCTCACCCGTCAGATGGCAACCGGTACGCTGCACAGCCCGATGGATGACGAGGATTTTTACGAAGGTTACCGCGAACGATTGGAGAGCAAACTGCGCCACAAACAAACCCAAATCAGCCGCACCGAGCGGTTGCTCAGCACCCTGCCGCCGGCTCAAAAACCGGCCTTCGAGGCGCTGCTGGCGCAGGCGATTGCCGACCGCAATGAAATTCAGGCCGAACTGGATCAGTTACTGAAAACGCTGGAAGATTTCAAAAACCGCCAGCAGTCTTCTCAGTCCCATCAAAGCGAGGGGGATTAAGCAGGCTTTTCGTATTCTTCTGAGAAAGGAAAAAAGCCTTTCTTACAGCCTCTGCTGCAAGAGAGTACAACCGGCGCAGGAATTTCCTCCATTCCCAACCGGATGAATTGATTTTTGAAAAGGCGGGCATAGCCGTATTTTCATCTGAAACCCTACTGAAGGTGGATTTTCAACCTCTTAAGAAGCAGGGGGATTATTCATCCGCGCGTACCTGTCCAAATTTGTATGACAAATTACACTCAAGGAAGGGATAGTTGATACATTCCCTATCGTGTGCATGCAAAAGTTGTCAGGTGGCGAGAGGGAGCGAGGCGCGTTTCTGATAGAGGGTTTGCCATTGACCGCTTAGCCAGGCGG
>FWPU01001224.1_pt1 | contig 78993 bp, 76 predicted proteins | sample 2228361 | NCBI WGS metagenome assembly FWPU01 (sample SAMEA103939777, study PRJEB20133) | metagenome | reverse complement strand
TCAAACACATCGTCCCTACGGACAACGACTGTCGTTTATTACCAGGACGTAGATAAACACGGATTCTCACGGATTGAAAAAATAAAAAACTCATCCGTGTTTATCCGTGAAATCCGTGTCCTAAAAATCTTGCGTGCCAAAGCGCCGGGGCGGGGTAACCCCGCCCCTACCGGGGCCATCCCATCACTTCGCGCCTACAAAAATCTTCGCGATTGTAGTAGTTTTTCGAGAGTAATATTACATCGTGCTCTGGCTTGACGCCATCTGTCTTCTATGTTACACTCGCCCCCATCAGCGAGGAGGCGAGCACGATCGTGAACCGGTGGTGCTGGAGCTCAAATCCGGAGGCTGCTTATGGAGGTGCTCAGAGTCACGCAGGTCACCGATGAGATTGTGCATGCCTTTCAGCGGCTCGTCCCACAACTCTCATCCTCGAGCCGGCCGCCCACTCGAGAGGAACTGGCCGAAATCGTGACCTCGCCGGCGACGGTGCTTTTGATCGCCCGCGACCCCGATGCAAATGACCAGATCGTTGGCACACTGACGTTGGCGCTCTTCCGTATCCCCACCGGCCTGCGTGCCTGGATCGAGGACGTCATCGTGGACGAAAAGGCACGCCGCAAGGGCATCGGCGAGGCACTCTGCCGGGCCGCGCTCGAGAGAGCCCGGCAAGCCGGCGCCAAGACCGTTGATCTGACCTCGCGCCCCTCTCGTGAGGCGGCCAACCGGCTCTATCAGCGCCTCGGCTTCGAATTGCGCGAAACGAACACATACCGATACCATCTCGAGTGAGGAGGATATTGCCATGAAAGTCCTGGTCTCCGATCCACTGGCTCAAGACGGCCTGGACATTCTACGCCGGTCATTCGAGGTGGACGTCAAGACCGGCCTCAAAGAAGACGAACTGGTCAACATCATCGGCGAGTATGACGCGTTGGTGGTGCGTAGCGGCACGAAAGTGACCGCACGCATCATCGAAGCCGGAAAGCGGCTCCAGGTCATCGGACGTGCGGGTGTAGGCGTGGATAACGTGGACGTGGATGCGGCCACCCGCTGCGGCATTGTCGTAGTCAACGCTCCCGACGGCAACACCATCGCCGCTGCCGAACACACCATCGCGCTGATGCTGGCGCTGGCGCGGCACATCCCGCAGGCGTATGCCTCGTTGGTCCTGCAGCGCAAGTGGGACCGCAAGTCGTTCATCGGCGTCGAAGTCACCGGCAAGACGCTGGGCGTCGTCGGCCTGGGGCGTATCGGCCGCGAGGTGGCGCAGCGGGGACGCGGGTTGAGGATGCGCGTTCTGGGCTACGACCCCTATGTTTCAGGGGACCTCGCTGCCAGCCTGGGCATCGAAATCTGCCCGCTCGATGACCTGTTGGCGCAATCCGACTTTGTCACCGTGCACGTTCCCAAGACTGCCGCCACCGTCGGCCTGATCGGCGCGCGGGAACTGGGGCTGATGAAACCCACGGCGCGGCTGATCAATTGTGCGCGCGGCGGCATCGTGGACGAAGCGGCGCTACAGGAGGCGCTGGCGACGGGCAAACTGGCCGGCGCTGCGCTCGACGTGTTTGCCAGCGAGCCGCCTTTCGATGGCACGCTGCTGGATAGCCCACACCTGATCGCCACGCCGCATCTGGGCGCTTCAACCGAAGAGGCCCAGGTCGCCGTCGCCTACGACGTGGCGCAGCAAGTGGTGGATGTATTGTCCGGCCGTCCGCCGGCTCATCCGGTTAACGCCCCCATCATCCCGGCCGAGACCCAGGCGCAGTTACTGCCGTTCTGCGAACTGGCCGAGAAACTGGGGCGTGCTGCTCATCAGTTGGCAGACCAGCCGTTGAACCAAATCCGCATTACCTATGCCGGCCAACTGGCGACGATGGACACCGATCTCTTGCGCGCGCTGATCGTCAAGGGGCTGTTCCAGGATGCCATCGAAGCGCGCGTCACCCTGGTCAATGCAACGCTCATCGCCCGCGATCACGGCCTGCGCATCACCGAGGAAAAGACCGGTGACGCCGGCCACTTTGCCAACTTGATCACGCTCTCGTTCGATGATGCCGGGAAGGAGCGGGTGCTTTCGGGCACGATCATGCACAACCTGCCCTTTGCCGTGCGCGTTGACCAGTACTGGCTGGATTTCGTCCTGCGCGGCTACCAGTTGCTCGCCTTCCACCGCGATCGCCCCGGCATGATCGGCGCGGTGGGGCAGGTGACGGCGAAGCACGACATCAACATCGCTTTCATGGGACTGGGGCGCCTGCAGCCGCGTGGCGACGCCCTGATGGCGCTCACCTTCGACGAATACGCCCCGCCGGAGGTGCTGGCGGAAATCAAGCAGATACCGGACATTTACTCGGTGCGCCTGCTCCAGTTGTGACCCCGTGCGGCGTGGGCAACATGTCACAGATTTGTCGCTTCTATCTCCCCGATGATGGCGTCCGCCTGGGCGGGTTGGACGCCAGCGTCGTTTACGATTTGACCGCCAGCGGGTTGCCCCACTTTGCCTCACTCACCGCCCTGCTCCAGGCGTCGCTCACGTCGTCAATCCGCGCCCTGCTGCAAGAGGCCAACTTGTCCACCCTCCCGGCCTATGCGTACCCCGACCTGGACCGCGCACCAAGCGCCGACGTGCCTCATCTGTTGCCGCCGGTGGATCGCCAGGAAGTCTGGGCCGCCGGCGTCACGTATGCCTGGAGCCGCGAGGCACGGGTGCGCGAGGCACAGACCAAGGACATCTACACGCGCGTCTACGAGGCCGAGCGCCCCGAACTGTTCTTCAAGTCCATCGCGGAAAAGGTCGTCGGGCCCAACGACTGGATCGGCCTGCGCGGAGATAGCACCTGGAACGTGCCGGAGCCGGAACTGGCACTGGTGCTGAACCCCGCGCTGCAGATCGTCGGCTATACGGTCGGCAATGACGTGAGCAGCCGTGACATCGAGGGCGAGAATCCGCTCTACCTGCCACAGGCCAAGATCTACCGCCACTCGTGTGCCCTGGGCCCGGCGATCACGCTGGCCGACGAGAGAGACGGCCAGAACCTGACCGTGCGCTTGACCATCCACCGCCACGGCAACGTCGCCTTTGAGGGCGAAACGAGCACGGCCAGGATGCACCGCAGTTTCACGGAACTGGCAGGATTTTTGGGACGCTACAACGACTTTCCCTACGGCGTCGTGCTGTTGAGCGGCACCGGCATCGTGCCAGGCGACCGCTTCACCCTGCAGGACGGGGACGAGGTCGCCATCGAGATCGAGCACATCGGCGTCCTGCACAACCCGGTCAGGCAGATGTAGGCCTGAAAAAGTTCGGGAATCCCCGACTCGTCGAGGTCTGTATGCCAGCCACCAGCAGCACAAATCCCTACCGGGACAACGTGCAGGGCAAGGCCAACGAGCCGATCGCCGTCGCCGGGCTGCTGGCGCGCGCCGAGCAAGCCTTGGGAATCGCATTGGGCCATAGCCTGGAAGCCATCTACGACCGGCTAGACGGGAATGCCCCGCGCATCGCCATCATCGGCGGCTCGCCCGACCACCCGGCGCACCTCTTCGACCCGGAGGCGGCACTCGTGGCGGCGGCGCGCATCTGGCAGCGGGGCGGCGTGCCGTTCTACTTCAGCGTCCCGGTGCTGTGCGACGGCACGGCCCAGAGCACCGTCGGGATGTGCTACAGCCTGCAAAGCCGCAACGCGGTGGCGGAGATGGTGGTGAGCCAGATGGAGGCCCACGCTTACCACGGCGCTTACGTGCTCAGCGGCTGCGACAAGACCCCGCTGGGTATCGTCTCCGGCCTGGCACACCTGGACCGCATCCGTCAACGTCGCGGCGACGCGCCGGTGTTCGCCACGTTCCACCCCACGCACGTACTCCGTGGCGGCAGCCTTTCCCCCGACCTGGCAGCCGACCTGGAGGCTGTGGCACGCAAGGCCGAAGCGCAGGGCCGGCCGGAGATCGCGGGCGACCTGCGCGATACAATGGCGTATCCCCTGCAGTGCACGACCAACGCTGCCTACCAGGGAGTGCTCGCCCGCGCGCGCCACACGGGCATCATCGGCATAGTGGAGCACAAGGACTATGAACGGCGGCTGGCCGTCCACACCTGCGACGCAAAGGGCGGCATCTGCGCGTTCAACGGCACGGGCAACTCTAGCCGTCTGGCCGTTGCCGCCCTGGGCCTGACCCATCCCGCCGTCGAATTGCTCACCGAGCCACCGGCGGCCGAACGGATCAACCGCGTGGTAGACGATCTCTTCACGTTCGCCGATAGGCCCGGGTACAGCGTGAGCACAATGGTAGCGGCCAACTTTGCCAACGCGGTGCGCGTCTACAGCGCCACCGGCGGTTCTACGAACCTTATGCTTCATCTGGTGGCGGCGATGATCTATGCCGGCTACGACGTGGACGTGTGGACGATTGACCGCATCCGTCGCAACCCGCCCGTGCCGGACATCTTTGACTACAGCCTGACGCAGGGGCGCGACATCTTTGCCCTGGCGCAGCAATGCGCCTCCGGCGCGATCCGTGGGATGGAGACCATCTTCCACACACTGCTCGACCAGGGCATCCCGATGGCGCTCGACGCGCCCACCGTCACCGGCAGCACCTGGGGCGAGCGATTGGCCGACAGGCACAACCTGAGCGCGGCCGGCGTCGCCGACAATCCGATCATCCTGACCCGCCCGCGCCGGCCGTTCAGCGGCGTAGACGTGCTGCGCGGCAATTTCCTCGAGAGCGCCGTGGTCAAGATCAGCGGAATGGCGAGCGCACAGTTGGCCGAGTTCGACGACAGGGTATGCGTCGTGTTCTTCTTCGAGAACGAGGAGGAGGCCAACACCGGCCTGCTTGATGCCCATCTGCTGGAGCGGTTGAGGCGCTGTCCGGCGCTCACGCGGGAGACGTTGCTGGCGCTCGCCGCGCACAACCGCGGCAGCGCGAATCCTGACGAGATGCGGAGGCTGAAACGCGGCCCGCTCTTCGATCTGCTGGTGAAGGAGGGGCTGCTCAAGATCGCGTTCGTCATCAGCGGCCAGGGGCCACAGGCGTTCGGGATGCCGGAGATGTTCACGCCGATGCAGCACATCAACGCCAACCGCGCGCTACGCCGCTTGGCCGTGCTGCTCAGCGACGGGCGTTACTCGGGCGTCACCTACGGGGCCGCCATCGGCCACGTGACGCCGGAGGCGTTCGCGGGCGGCGGCATCGGCTTCCTCAAGACCGGCGATCTCTTGCACCTCCGGCTCACCAGGCGGCGGGTGGATCTGCTCGACCCGGCAGCCTTTGTGGCCGGCCGGCTGGTCCGCTGGCAGGTGAACCTGGCCGAGGCGCGCCGTAGCCTGGGCGAGGCGCGGTACAGGCGCATGCGCAGACGCCAGGCACAGATCGCCGCCACCAACCGGCTGCACGATGTCACCGACGCTGCCCACGGAGTGGTGCCGCGGCTCGTCATGGAGCAAGCCACTCAAACATATCGGTGAGAACGTTCGGTAATTCGTTGTCGGCCCTTGCCTGGCGATAAATCGCCAGGCTCAGACAGTCAAAGCCCGCTGAAGCAGGCTGGTCAGGGCGATTTATCGTCCTTTGCCCTCTTAGCCCGACGATTTATCGTCGGGCAGCCAAGCGACAGAGCAATTGCCGAATGTTCTCATCTGTGTGAAAACGAGGCAGAATGACTGACGTCCAATCTCCAACCTCCAATCTCAAGATTCTCGTACTGCACGGCCCCAACCTCAACCTGCTGGGCCGCCGCGAACCGGAAGTCTATGGGCGCGTAACCCTCGATGAGATCAACGCGGCACTGCAGCAAGCCGCCGCTGCGCGAGGTGCCGAATTGCGGATCGTGCAATCCAACCACGAGGGCGCGCTGATTGACGCCATCCACGAGGCCATGGCTTGGGCCGATGGTATCCTCATCAATCCCGGCGGATACACCCACACCAGCATCGCCCTACGCGACGCCGTGGCCGCGGTGGGCCTTCCCGCCGTCGAAGTACACCTCTCCAACATCCACGCCCGCGAAGAGTTCCGCCACAAGTCGCTCATCGCGCCGGTGTGCGTGGGGCAGGTGTGTGGGTTTGGGTGGCGGAGTTATCTGCTGGGGCTGACAGCATTGCTGGACTACCTGGCAGAGTGAGCAAGTTTGCAAATATGCAGATGCAGACTTGCAGACTTGCCCACTTGCAGACTTGCAGACTTGCCCACTTGCAGACTTGGAGGTCTTGTGAAACGCGCTTCTCGCTTGGCCAATCTTCCACCCTACCCGTTTGCCCGCTGGGAGGGGCTCGTCAACAGGGCCCGCCAATCCGGCCTCGACGTGATCCGGCTCGACATCGGCGATCCCGACCTGCCGCCGCACGAGTCGGTGATCGAAGCGCTATGCCGGTCGGCGCACAATCCCGACCACCACGGCTACCCCGGCTACCGCGGCATCCCTGCGCTGCGCCAGGCTATCGCCGATTATTACGGGCGGCGCTTTGGCGTGGAACTCGACCCCGATAGCCAGGTCCTGCCGCTGATCGGCTCCAAAGAAGGCATCGTCAATATGGCGCTGGCGTGCCTCGATCCCGGCGACGCGGCACTCGTGCCCGACCCAGGCTACGCTCCCTACACAATGGGCGCATGTCTGGCCGGCGCAGAGGTCATCACCTTTCCCCTCTTGCCGGAGCGCGGCTTCCTGCCCGACCTCGACGCCATCCCTGCCGAGGCTGCCGACCGGGCGGCGCTGATGTGGCTGAACTATCCCAACAACCCCACCGGCGCGACCGCCGACCTGGATTTCCTGGCGCAAGCGGTGGATTTCGCGCGGCGTCACAATATCCTGCTCTGCCACGATGCACCCTACTGCGACGTGACCTACGATGGCTACGTGGCCCCCAGTGTGCTGCAAGTCCCCGGCGCGGCGGAGGTCGCCGTCGAGTTCAACTCGCTCTCCAAGACGGCGAACATGGCCGGCTGGCGTGTCGGGATGGCGGTGGGAAACGCGGAGGCGCTCGCGGCGCTGGCGCAGGTCAAATCGAACGTGGACTCGGGTATCTTTCGCCCGCTGCAAGAGGCGACAGTGCAGGCGCTCTCCCTGCCCGATGAATGGATCGCGGCGCGGAATCGCATCTACCAGGAGAGATTGGAGATCATCCTGGAGGGACTGGCGGCGGCCGGAATGGAGACAAACCGCCCGCGTGCCGCGCTCTACGTCTGGGCAAAGATGCCCGCCGGATGGGATTCGTCCGAGACATTCGCGCTGGCGCTGCTGGAGAAAACAGGCGTCGTGCTTGCACCGGGGTCGTTCTTCGGCCCGGCCGGCGAAGGCTACCTGCGGCTCTCCGTCACCGCGCCCACGGAGCGAGTGCGCGAGGCGATGAGGCGGTTTTGACTTCCGTGCAAAATACGCTATACTCAAGAAAAGGAATCGCAGTCCAGAGGGGAGCGAGGGTGCTGTGACGATATGTGCAAGTGTGAAAGTTCGTGATGGCCTCGTGCTTGGTACGGACAGCATGACACAGATTTGGGGCCAAGATGAAGCGGGCCGACCAGGCCTGATCAAAGCCTACGGCCACGCAAGGAAGCTTTTTCAGGTTGGTCAATTGCCTATTGCGGTTATGACTTATGGAATAGGCAATCTTGGGCCACGGTCTATTCAGGGGCTTGTGCGAGAATTCAGTTCAAAGCATTTCGACAAAGTGGATGTAAAGTCCGTGAGTCAGGAACTGTACGAGTTTTTCGGCAGAACGTATCACGACCAATTCCGAGATAAGCCTGGAGGCCCCCTGGGTTTCTTTGTCGCAGGTTATTCGCCAACTCAGGCCTTTCCGGAAGAGTGGGAATTCCAGTTGCCCCAAGATCACGAGATCCATCCGGTGCGCCCCATAGACCTATTTGGAGCTAGCTGGCGTGGTATTACCGTACCGTTCACGAGGTTATACAAAGGCTATGATCCGAGGATGATAGAAGATCTGAAGAAAATGAGCGTCTCGGAAGAGGTGATCCAGAAAATAGTACAAGGATATGAATTGCCTGTCGTGTACGACGGTATGCCTGTGCAAGATGCAATCAACTTTGCGGTTTTCATACTTCAGACCACTATTGGAGTAGCCACGTTTGAATTAGGTGTTCCGTCCTGTGGAGGGCCGCTTCAGATCGCAACGATATTGCCAGAAGCAGGATTTCAGTGGATTCGAGAACCGTCTCTTTCATTGATGAATTGGGCATAAGCAAGGAGAGTTCAGGATGATCGGCCAAATGACTGACATTACCATGAGGCAATACGCCAACACCGGGCAACCCGAAATCTTTCGGCGTGCGACTACCGATTTCTTTGCCATGCACGACATTGCCATAAGCCGGGGCATAACAATGACAGCGCCAGCTCCCCACAGGCGACATGCCCTCCCTCGCCCACAAGTTGTCGAGAGCCTGGAACGCAGCCTGATGGAGCACGGGGAGACATGGGCGGAGTTGGCGAAACATTAGAGCCTGTCGAGTTTCTGGAGTTTGAGGAAGTCGTAGAAATCAACCGCCGGATGGTCTTGACGTTCGGCGGTTTCTACTCTGAAGGCGACGACAACCTGGCAAACCCTGGATCGCTGGCATACATCCTGGATGCGATCCAGGGTTCGTTTTTCGGTCATGATCCCTATCCAACCCTTGGAGAAGGCTGCTGCTCTGGCCTGGCAGATCATCCGTGCCCACATTTTCCACGATGGGAACAAACGGACAGGGATGGAGGCTTGTCGCCTGATGCTAGAGATGAATGGTTATGTCATGAGGATAGATCGCGAGGTGATAGACATCGCTTTGCAGATCAGTGAGAAACGGATTGCGTTCCACGAGTTTGTCCACTGGGTTGCGGCGCGGGTGGTGGAGAAGCCATGAAAGAATAGGTGCGGTGACAGCTGAGCCATCAGAACCAAGTTGCCGAACGCCTCTCCCTATCCACCAACCCTCACCGGCCGTCCCTCGGCGGCACTCGCGTAGAGTGCGTCGAGAATCTCCATCACCCGCAACCCCTCCTCACCCGTGGCGACGTGTGGCTCATCGCGCAGGATACAATCCACAAAGTAGCACATCGGATTGGGAACCGGCGGGAATGGCGGATGGAGTTTCATGTCGAAGTGGGCGCCGTCGCGTTCGACATAGACCTCGGCCTCGAACTTGTAGGTCTCCTCGACGTTGCGCTGCACCAGTCCACCCCGCGTGCCGTATAGCCGTGTCTCCATCAACTCTGTCTCGCGGATGTTCGCTGCCCACGAGGCCTCGATCTCCAACGTCGCGCCGTTCTCGAACTTGACCAGGCCGACTGCCATATCCTCCACATCGAACGCGGCCCCGCACTTTTGCGCCAACGCCGAGCCGATTGCGTTGTACGTGCTGCCCATCACCCAGACCGGTTGGGGATAGCCCATCAACCACAGCGCCAGGTCGAGACGGTGGACGCCCAGGTCAATCAGCGGCCCGCCGCCGGAAAGGCTCTTCTGTCCGAACCAGCCGCCAAAGCCGGGCAGCCCGCGCCGTCGGTGCCAGACCGTGCGCGCGAAATAGACCTCGCCCAGGATGCCCGACTCGACCTGCTGCTTGAGCGCCCAACTCTGCTCGGTGAAACGGTAGGAGAAGTTGATCATGATACGCCTGCCCGCCTGCTGAGCCGCGGCAAGCATCAGGCGTGCCTCGTTCGCATTCATCGCCATCGGCTTTTCGCACAACACGTGGCAGCCCGCTTCCAGCGCCTTGATCGTGAGCGGCGCGTGGAACTGGTTGGGCGTTACGACGCTCACAATGTCCAACCTCTCGCTCTCGATCATCTGCTCACCCGATGTGTAGCGCCTCGTCACGCCGTATCGGTCGCCGATCTCGCACAGCCGCGCCTCGTCCGGGTCCGCGACCGCCACAACCTCGACCTCGGGGTGTGCCCGGTAGCCCTCGATATGATAGCGCCCCATCCCCAGGCCGATCACGCCGACACGCACCTTGCCCATGGCTCACCCCTCGACGACAATGTGCTCCAGCGGCTGCGGGACGTTCGGCGCCGCCGTCACGTCGCGGAAGCCGAGCACGTTGACCGGCGCAGCCCAGCGCACCGCGTTGACGATCACCCGCTGCACGTCCGGCTGATGATAGATCGGCAGCGTCTCGTGCCCCGGCCTGAAGTAAAATACCTTGCCCCGCCCGCGATAGAAGCAGCAGCCGCTGCGAAAGACCTCCCCACCCTGGTACCAACTGATGAACACCAACTCGTCGGGTTGGGGGATGTCGAAATATTCGCCGTACATCTCGCAGTGTGGGATCTCGAAATACTCGCCCAGCCCTTCTGCAATGGGATGGCCGGGCAGCACGACCCACAGCCGCTCGCGCTCGCCGATCTCGCGCCACCTGAGCGAACAGGACGTGCCCATCAGGCGGCGAAAGATCTTGGCATGGTGACCGGAGTGCAGCACGACCAATCCCATGCCGTTGAGGACACGCGCCTGTACCCTGTCCACGATCACATCGCTCACCTCGCCGTGCGCCATGTGCCCCCACCAGATAAGCACGTCCGTGTTCGCCAACACACCGTCGCTCAAGCCGTGCTCCGGCTCGTCGAGCGTCGCCGTACGCGCCTCGATGCCCGGCCGGGCACTCAGAAACCCGGCGATTGTGCCGTGAATACCTTGCGGGTAGATGCGGGCGATCTCCTCGTCCTCCCTCTCGTGCCGATACTCGTTCCACACCGTCACGCGGATTCTATCTGCCATTGCTTGACCTCCCGTGTCTATGGCTTCGACTGCGCCCGCAAGTATATCCCACTTCCGGGTTCTGCCAAGTCGCACCTGCTACCATCCACCCGCTCCCGCCGGATCGCCAGGTCCGGCAGCCTGAATCTGGCGATCCAGGCCGAGCAGGTGATCGGCAAGGACCAATCGCCAACTTGCGCTACCCTTGACGCCCTGCCAGGCTGCGGTAGAATGGCAGCGTGAACTATTACATTTGGACTATCGGTTGCCAGATGAACGAGGCCGACTCGCAGCGGCTGGCCGTAGCACTGGAGCGGCTCGGCTACACGCCGGCTGCACACGCCGAAGAGGCCAACGTGATCGTGCTCAATACCTGCGTCGTGCGCCAATCGGCCGAGGACAAGGTCTACGGACGGCTGAGCAGCCTGCGCCCGCTCAAGGAACGCCGCCCGGACTTGGTCGTGGGCCTGATGGGCTGCCTGGTCGGCCTGCGAGACACAACCCCACTGCGCCGTCGCTTCCCCTGGGTGGACGTATTCCTCCCGCCCTCGCAGCCGGCGCCGCTGCTGGAATACCTGGCTGCACAGGGTCTGGCCGACGAAGCGCGTGCGCTGGAAACGGCCGAGGCGGCCCGCCGTGGCCGGCTGTATGAAGGTGACCTGGTGCTGCCGGCACACGAGCGCGGGCGCTCGGTCGCCGCATACATCCCCGCCGTCCTCGGCTGCTCGCACGCCTGCTCCTACTGCGTCATCCCCTACCGTCGTGGCCCGGAGCGCAGCCGCCCGCCGGAAGAGATCATCGCCGAAGCCCAGGCGCTCGTCGCGCAGGGCATAAAAGAGATTACCCTCCTGGGGCAGATCATAGACCGCTACGGCCTCGACCTGCAAACCTGCAAACCTGCGGACTTGCAAACTTGCACACTTGCAGACTTGCTACGCTGCTTGCACGAGATCGAGGGCCTGAAGCGTATACGTTTCTTGACAAGCCACCCCAATTGGATGACGGACGAACTGCTCGACGCGGTGGCGACGTTGCCGAAAGTATGCGAGCACCTCGAAGTGCCGGTGCAGGCCGGCGACGACGAGATACTGGCCCGCATGCGGCGCGGCTACACCGCCGATGATTATCGCCGCCTGATCGCGCGCATCCGCGACCGCCTCGGCGGCCGCATCCCCGGCGTCTCTATCGCCACTGACGTCATTGTCGGCTTCCCCGGCGAGACCGAAGCCCAGTTTCAGCGCACCTACGACCTGCTGGCGGAACTGCGGCTCGACAAGGCGCACATTGCGCGCTACTCCCCACGTCCGCAGACGCTCGCCGCGCGCCGCTACCCCGACGACGTGCCGCCGGAGGAGAAGGAACGCCGCCGCAAGGCGCTCGACGACCTGCAGGCGCAGATCGCGGGCGAGATCAACGCTCACCTGCTGGGACAGACGGTAGAGGTGTTGGTCGAGGGCAAGAAGAAGGCTCGCCCTGAGCAAAGTCGAAGGGACAGATGGTGGGGACGCACCCGCACCGACAAACTGGTCTTTTTCGAGGACGAGCGGGATTGGCACGGCCAACTGGTGCAGGTGCGTATCACCTGGGCCGGGCCGTGGTCGTTGATCGGAGAGGCGCCTCCCAAATGAATGCGCAGCCTTCACCGTGCTACTGAGAATAACTCGAACTCGGCCTCGCGTTCCTGCTGCATCTCATAGGCGCTGGCCCAGCGCGCGAACTCAGGCGTGGGCCGTGTCAATCAATCCGTGAACACGATGGCACGCAGTTTTCCACAACCGGCGCACTTGCCGGCTACGACTCCCTCATCGAAGAACGCCGGTTCCCCGTCCCACACTTCGATCCGCTCGCAGAGCGCGACGTAGAACGCCATCGCCCCGCATTCCTCGCAAGCCGGACGCTCGACCTGGACGAGCGGTTTGCGCTCCGGAGAAGCGGTGACCGCCAGGAGCACACGCTGCTCACCGCACTGCGTACAGTGCACCCACACCACGCCGTGAAAATCGCCGGGCCTGTCTCCCTGATCGTGCTCAACTATCAACTCGAGCGGCACGATCCCACACCGTTCACATTCGGCAACCGTGCAAGGATGAACGTCGTCAGGGTAATGCTCGGCGCCGAGCGCGTGTCGCGCGAACGCCTCCAGGTCGGCCAAGTCGTTCACTATCACCGCAACACCTGCGCGAAATCCGCAGGCGAGACCCCTGGGCTTTCGATGCCGTGCTCGGCGTAGAAACGGGCAACGGCGGTCTCCACGTCCGTCTCGCGCACACCGACCAGCGCCGCCTCCAGGTCGGCCAACCGCGCCTCTGGGTAGAAGAAAAAGTCGCCGGAGAGTGAGACGGCTGCAATGACACCATCTCGCATCTCGGTCGTGGCGCGAATGAGGCCCCCGGGCGCCTTGTACATCTTGTGCCTCACCTCGACACCGGCGCGGATCTTGACCTCGCGCCCGGCAGTGGGCCGCCGCTTCTGATACAGCCACTCGTCGGAGAGGAACCGTGCCGCCAGTTCATCCGCCTGGGCTCGCCACGCCGTGTCCACCGTCGTCTCCACCTCCAGTGGGCCAAGTACCTTGGCGAACTCGGCCGCCAGCAGGTCCCACAACTGTTCGCGGGGCGGCGCGCTGCCCAGTTCCCGCTTGACGGTCGAAAGATTCTCGGTTAGCGTCTTGTGAATCTTGTCGCGGAACTTTTCATCGGGCACCTTGAGCACACGCACCATCATCTCATAGTTGAAATCCACGATCAGGTTGCCGACAAAGACGATGAACTCGCCGATCTCGGCCACGCCGTTGCCCGAGACCTTGCGCCCGTTGGCAATGATGTCGTTGACCGGCTTGTACTCGGCGGGGATGCCCAACGCACGATAGGCTGCGATGGGCGCTTGGAGAAACTTGCGGTAGAACTCTTCTTTGGTGGCAGGCACTAGCGGGTTGTCACGCCGGATGACCAACTGGTAGAACAGCTGCTCGCCATCGAGATAGACCGCGCCGCCGCCGACCTCGCGCCGGAAGATGGGGATGCCCTGCTCGCGGCAGAAATCAACGTCCACCTCCTGCTCCACGTCCTGAAAGTAGCCAATGCAGACGTAGGGCGAGCCGGGTGAGAGCAGGTTCAGCCCTTCGCGGCCCAGGCGAGGTTGGGCATGATACAAGAGTTGCGAATCCTCCCAGGAGACGGTACCGAGACGGTAAAGTTTCATCGTGTGCTCCTTGCAGAAACAAAGCAGAAACAAAAGTAGACAAGGGAACAAGTGCCTTGTCTACTTCTTACTTGTCTACTTGCTACTCACTGGCCCAAGACTTCCTTGTACTTCTCGGCCTCCCCCTCGATGAAAGCCCGGAACTCGGGCGAGTCGGCCTTCAGCAGATTGTTCAATTCGGCGGGGTTGGACATCTCGATCTTGACCAGCCAGCCGTTTTCGTAGGAGGAGGTATTGACCAAGGATGGCTCCCACTCCAGTTCGCCATTGGCCTCGGTCACCTTGCCGCTGACAACAGCGGCGACGCGCCCCACCCACTTGCCGGACTCCATGGACATAAAGGTCTGTCCCTGTTGTACCTCCCGGCCGGCGCGGGGCACTTCTACGAAGACGATCTCCTGAGCAATCTTTTGGCCGAACGTCGTGAGCCCCTGTGTGACCACGTTACCCTCCACCCTGGCCCAGGCGTGGAGTTTGTCATAGTACAGGTCATCGGGGAACTCGAAACCACTGATCTGCATAGTGCACCTCCTTGCTTGTACATGCCGACTTACTTCCGACTGACAACAACACAAAAGAGCGCCGTTGCACAGCGCAACGGTGCTCTCTCGTCTACATTGCCCCCTCCCATTGTGGATCAGACGGCGCGTTCGATCTGGGCCAACCGCCGCATCAGGCGAGACTTGCGCCGGGAAGCATTGTTCTTGTGGATAATGCCCTTTTCCGCCGCCTTATCAAGAGCGCTCACAGCCGCGCGTACGGCCGCGCGGGCCTCCTCGACGTGACCCTCATCGAGACGAGCCTCGTCGAGACGAGCCTCTTCCATCAACGCGCGCGCCTTCTTGACCGCAGTACGGGCACCCACGCGGTAAACCCGGTTACGCAGCCGTCTGCGCTCGGCGCTGCGGAGCCGCTTGATCGCCGATTTCGTGTTTGCCAACTCTCTTCCTCCGACTGACTAGTTCTACGGGTTGCCATTTTACCTCAAGTGCGCCGATTTGTAAAGGCGGGGCATCTGGCCTATAATCACGAGTAGCCGCAACTTCTCACCCTGCTCGGCTTGGATTAGAGTTGATTCACAATTAGCCAGAAACGTGGCGGGACGCCTTTTTCGCTGTCATCTGGACACCCATGAGGCGGATTTTCCCATATCATTGCCGGACTTGGCGAACCCACAGGTCAGTTGGAAGCAATGTCTGGGGGGAGAAAAGCCCCCTGGTCTTATTGTGAATGGACTCTATTGCCAAATCCAAGCCTTCGGCAGCGAGCAACGGTGCTTGGCAGGCCAGGGGCACTCAAATCCATCTGGTTTTGCCCGTTGAGCCGCCGGATTCGACAATCCGGCGAGAGCGGCTGGTCGTTACGAATAGCGCTGCTTTGTGGAGAACGAGCATTCCGACACATCGAGAAGAGAGATGCGGCTCTGGCGCTGGCTTTGTACACAGTTCTATCACTGGCGCGGGGACATGCACCGCTTCCTGGGCAATCTTCACGGCGATCGCAAGGAGTATCGCCTGGCCGTCAGAGATTTCACGCGCGCTATTGAACTGACACCCGATTTCGCTCAGGCCTACTATGATCGTGGTCTGCTCTCCTGGCGGGAACTCAATGACCCACAACAAGCCGTGCGCGACCTCACACGGGTCATCGAATTGAGACCCACCCGAGCCGAGGCCTGGCTAAACCGTGCCGTCGCTCACCAGATGCTGGGCAACACTACCAGCGCCATCGCCGATTACGAGCACTACCTGGCCGTGGGCCAGGATGCGGAATGGCGTGCGATCAGCCAGCGGCAACTTCGACACCTGCGATCCGAGGAGGCAAACGATGAACGATCCAAAGCCGGCAGGCCATTGTGAAACCGAGGCGGATGCCACCATCGGCCCGGTTCACACCAGCAGCGGGGACATCGTCATCCGGGCCGAGCGTGCGCGCCAGGTGCTCCAACGCGCGCTGCCGGCCGACAAAGAAGCACGCGCTGAACTGCGTGCCGTCGTCACCGAACTGAGCGCACTGCAGATGGAGATGGCAGAGTGGAGGGAACTGCACCTCCTGCTGCACAACGTGCTCGTCGCCTTCGCCCCATTTTGTGCTGGCCTCGTCCCGTTTGACGCCAGTGGCTTTACCGCCACCGAGCGTCAGGCGCTCTTGCAGAACTGGCGGCCCTGCCAGGACGGAATTGACATGCTGGCCGATTTTGCCTGTGGGATCAAACACATCGGCAAGCCCTTCGAGCGAATTGGACGCGAACTGCGTGGCGAACGCTGGATCGTCGAGATCGTCGCCCTGCAACTACTACTGGAGGACACGCTGAAAGAGGACTTTCCCAACCCGGCGAGCCTGCTCGAACTGGCTGACGAGTTCAGCAGCGCCTGCCACCGCCACCTGGCGCTGGCCGACCGCAAACTGGGCGCGGTCGTGGACAAATTGCAGCAACTATCCACTTGCCTGTTGGGAGGAATGCTATGAGCGATCTGCTGGACGCCTTTCAGAAGCGCCACCAGGAGAAACTGGAACAACTCAAGCGCGGCCCGACGGACGAGGCCTTCCTCGACAGCGTCGCGCTGCTGATCGGCGACCTGCGGCAGGCCGGCGCCGTCGTCGCCGACCCCGCCGAGCGTGGCCAACTGCGCGCCTGGCTGCACTTTTGGGGCAACGCCGTCTATGACCAGACGGGGACCTTTCCCGATACGACGCTCCAACCTCTTCAACCGGGGCGTGCCCCGATGCAGACGGCGATCCCCCATCACCCGCCTTCACCACTCAACTGGAGCCTCATCGGCGGCGCTGCCGTCGCCGTGATCGCCGCCGGGCTGGCCCTTGCGGGCTGGTGGGCGCGGCGCAGCGCCGTGATTGAGGCGACGCCTGTCTCCACACCGACCCCCATGGTGAATCACATCACCGTGGGCACCAGGGCAGCGGACGGCACATTGATTCCGGCCGATACCTTCTGCGCAGGCACGACCGAGATCGCCGCCCGGTTCGCACTGGACAACGCGCAGACCGGGGTACCGTGGTGGTGGGAGGTACAGCGCGACGGCGTGACGGTGATCAGCCAGACGGCGACGCTCTGGCAGCCGGAGGACGCGCAGCGTATCGTTCCCATCCTGACCGGCGGCCCCGCCGGCCTCGCAGCAGGCCAGTACAACCTGGTGATCTATGTGGGCGAGCAGGCGGCTGAGGTGTATCCCTTTCGCGTGCTCGATACACCCCCGCGCATCGCCAACTTGCGCGTGAGCGACGTACCCCAGCCGACCGACGACTCGGCCGAATTCGCTTCGGGCGTGCGCGTGCTGTACCTTACCTATGACTACAAGGGCATGTGCCCGGGGCTAAAAGTCGTGCACACGCTATACCAGGACGGCCGGTTACTGCAAGAGCGCATCGAAACCTGGAGCGGTCCGGCCCAGGGACAGAACCAGAAAAGTTTCCAGGCCGCTACGGATCAACCGTTCCCCCCTGGCGACTATGAGGCCACGGTGACAGTGATCGGTGCAGCGATAGGCGAAGTAGCCCGCATTCCGCTCATCATCCAAGCACAGCCGACAGCGGTGCCTCCACGCCCCACCTTCGGCGCCATCACCATTGCGCTGGGCGTGCAGGCGGACGGCAGCCCGATCGTAACTACCTCAGACAACGTCTTTGACTGGAACACCAAGGTCATCTATGCCATCTTCGACTACAGCGGGATGGGCGATGGGACGAGTTGGGCGGCGGTGTGGCGGCATGGCGGCCAAGAAGTAGCACGCGAAGAGGGGCTGTGGAGTGTCGAGAACGCCGGAACACAAGGGAGGCGCTGGGTGGCCTACTACGACCCACGTGGGACGGTGCTTCCGGGCGGGACCTACAGCGTGACGCTCTCGATCGGAAACGTCGTCCAGCAGAGCGCCGACTTTCAGATCCGCTTCTACGTGCCGCCGGAGGAATGATACCACCGTGCTGGCACGTGGCTAGGCGAAAGCATAGCACACCTCCCGAAGGCTCTCAGCCTCCGAGAGGTCTGTCTGTGACAGCATTCTCAAACGTAAAGGGCATCCCCGTGTACCATCCGCACTGCGGCTGGCGGGTGGCTTTGGGGACGAGCGGGTATGCTTCGACGATCCTGGCGCCGTTTTGAACGTGAGCGTGTCCTTCGGGAGTCCTGCCGGCTCCGTGGATTTATGTGTAAAGTGCGAAGATGCTCGAAGGGGACGACAGTCCCCATTTCTGGCCCAATCGGGCCGCCGGCACCTCGCCCCAGACGCGGACGCGGCACTCGTGCCGAGTCGTCCGCTTGGAACCTACCTCACGAATCCGCGTTGTTCCGTCTTTCCTCGCTCACCTGACCGTCATTCCTCAATCCCTGCCAGCCTCCGCGCCAGGCGCGTCTTTTCCTCTAGGCCAGCCAGGCGCGCCAGCATGATGCGCTGCGCCTGCGGGGAGCCGGCCCCGTGCATGGACTCGGTGAGGTAGGCCGCCGCCCCCGGCCCCAGCGTGAGGTTCTCCACCAGCCGCAGCATTCGGCAGCGCTCCTCCGTCGTATACTGCTCCACGCTGCGCAGGTATTTCTCCAGGTAAGGTCCCACGTCGGGATGGGCCAGGTCCCGCTCCGAAGGCAGCGTGACCAGCAGGCCGCCGGCAATGTCCTGCGCCAGGCGCGCGATCTCGTAGGGGAAGCGCGTCACGTTGAGTTTGCAGACGTTCGCCAGCAGCAGGTCAATCAGGTAGGTGCCCGAACCGGTTGGCTTGCCTTCCGCCGAGCAGGCGATGCCGCAGGCATACAGTGTCTCGTTGAGGTGCACCATCTCGACGATCTTGTCCCTGACGTGCGAGGCTTTGTCCGTGCCCTGAACCTGCGCCAGCGCTTGCGCTGCTCCGATCAGCACGTCGCCCACGCCGGCCTTGCAGCCGCCATAACTCTGGCGGTGATAGCCGGCAAAGCGCTCGACGAGCAGCCCGCTGAAAGCATGCTCGCCGGCCATAAAGACCCGCTCCCAGGGGACGAACACGTCGTCGAACACGATCACTGCCTCGTGTCCGCCGAACTCGCGGTTGCCCACGTCGAGTTGGCCGCCTTCGAGTTTGCGCGTGTCGGAGGGCTGCCGGCCATAGATCATCAGGATGCCAGGCGCATCCGCCGGGACTGCGAAGGCGACAGCATAGTCCCGATCCTCTTCCACGAGCGTCTGTGTAGGCATGACGATGATCTCGTGTGCGTTCAGCGCGCCGGTCTGGTGTAGTTTTGCGCCGCGTACCACGAGGCCATCGGGCCTGCGCTCGACGATGCGCACGAACAGGTCGGGATCGGCCTGCTGCGAGGGCTTGAGCCGCCGGTCACCTTTCGGGTCGGTCATCGCGCCGTCCACCACCAGGTCGCGCTCCTGCACGTGCTGCAGGTAGCGGCGGAAGCGGGTGTGATACGCTGTTCCCAGCGCCTGATCCATCTCGAACGTCACCGAGTCGAGCGCGTTGAGCGCGTCCATCCCCACGCAGCGCTGGAAGCAGCAGCCGGTCATCTGCCCCAGCAGCCGTTGCATCTTGACCTTGGCCACCAGGTCTGCTGTGCTCTGGTGCAGGTGCGTGAAGCGGTTGACCGTCTGGCCTGTCAGGTTGGAGGTAGCGAGCATCAGGTCGGCGTATTCGGGCTGTTGGGCCAGCGCATAGGTCATCGCGCAGGCATTGAGCGATGGCCATACCAGCGGGTGGTCAACCGGGTTCTCGATCTCCTGGCCCATAATGAACACACGCCTCTTTAGGCACCTCAGGCTGTCAATGTACTCGTCTTTTGTCATCAGCGTCATTTTGGGGCTCCCTCTGATGTGGCCTCGAGCAGCGAACTGTGCCGGTCAGAGCCACGCATGGCCTACCGGCCGCTTGCATCCGCCGGGCTGTTATGAGTGTATCACAGACCGTGATGGCGGTCAACAGGTTCTGGCGAGAGCAGGCTGCGCGTGGGCGATTCTCTTGACACCTGTCCGTAGCGTGTTATCATAAGATTGGCGCCCAAGCCGGCCAGGCGGTCGCGCCCCGAAAACGGGGTGAGGAAAGTCCGGGCTCCACAGGGCACGGTGCTGGATAACATCCAGGCGGGGCGACCCGACGGAAAAGGGCCACAGAAAAGCAGACCGCCTTCGTCCCAACGGACGGAGGTGAGGGTGAAAAGGTGGTGTAAGAGACCACCGGCGCCCGCGGCGACGCGGGCGGCCAGGCAACCCCCACCGGGAGCAAGGCCAAGCAGGGGCAATGCGAGGGCAACCCTGGTGGTTGCCCTTACACGGGGCGGCCCGTCCCGTTCGAGCCCCGGGTAGGCTGCTAGAGGCGATGGGTAACCATCGTCCCAGAGAGATGACCGCCGCCCCGGCTCTGCCGGGGAGACAGAACCCGGCTTATCGGCTGGCTTGGGCGCCGTTCGAATGGCCTCGAGTCGGCCACGATTCAGGGCAGTCGAAACGATCGCCACAAGAACCTCGATCAACATGATCGAGGTTTTCTATTTGGAGCCACAAGCAAGGTGTGCTATACTACCTGCAGACCACACTTGTAAGGAGGCCCGATGTCCGACCGCAAAAAAGTCACACTCCCCGCGCTGTTCAAGAAAAAGGCTGCCGGAGAACCGATCACGATGCTCACCTGCTACGATTACCCCACCGCCTATTTCCAGGATCAGGCAGGCATTGACATCGTGCTGGTGGGCGATAGCCTCGGTATGACCGTGCTCGGCTACGAGAGCACGCTGCCGGTGACGATGGAAGACATGATCCGCCACGCGCAGGCGGTGCGTCGCGGCGCGCCCAACGTCTGGCTCGTCGGCGACATGCCCTACATGACCTACCAGCCCTCGGTCGAGACGGCCATCCGCAACGCCGGGCGCTTCATGGCCGAAGCCGCCTGCGACGCCATCAAACTCGAAGGCGGCGCGGAAATGGCCGACCGCGTGGCCGGGATCGTCCGGGCAGGCATCCCGGTGATGGGACACCTGGGGCTTACGCCGCAGAGCGCCAGCGCCCTGGGCGGCTTTCGCCTGCAGGGCAAGAGCGCGCTGCAGGCCAAAAAGATCGTGGACGACGCCAAAGCGTTGGAAGAAGCCGGCTGCTTTGCCATCCTGCTGGAATTGGTGCCCGAGCAGGTCTGCCGGGTCATCACCGAACGCGCCGAAGGCTGCATCATCATCGGTCTCGGCTCCGGCCCCCACGCGCACGGGCAATTGCTGATCTATCACGACATGTTCGGGCTGTATCCCAAGTTCAAGCCGCGCATGGCCAAGGTCTATGCCGATGCCGGACAGATCATCCTGGATGGCCTCAAGCAGTACGTGGCTGAGGTCTCCGGCGGCGCGTTCCCCCAGCCCGAGAATTGGTTCGAGATGGGGGACGCCGAATATGAGGAACTGATGCGGATGTTGACGTGATGCGTGAAACGCAAGAAGCGACCATGAGAGAAAGACTACGAATCCCCCACTCACGCCTTGACGAGATCAATGCCCTGCTACTCGACCCCGACTGCCGTGTCGTCAACGACTTGCTCGCCGTCGTCGCCAAATACGGCACGCCGGAGGAGATCAACCGCAAGGCGGAGGAGGCCCGCCGCCTGCCCAACCTGCTGGCGCGGCTGCGGGAGGTCAATCCGGCCTACGTCGCCGACCTGGAGTGGTTGGCGGCGCAACGCGATGCCGGTGCGTTCATCTCCATCGCCGACTACCGGCGCAAGGTGCTCGGCGCGCGGGCCGACGGGATGGCCTTCGACGAACGGCTGGCGGTGACACTCGAAATCAGCGCCTTCCAATACTTCCCCTGGCTCATCACCGAGGCCCGCCAGGCCATCGAGAAGGGCGAACTGATGCCGGGCCGCTTTATCCGCGTGCGCAAGATGAAGGAACAGGAGGCCGATGGCGACATCCTGGCCGTGGCCGCGGCGATGCAGATCGTCGGCGCGAGTTACGTGGAAACGCTCGACACGAAAGGCAGCGACGGCTCGAACATCCACCTGGGCGGCCCGGAGACGATCACCGGCTACTTTGGCGGCGTGGGGCAGCCCAACGAATACGCGCTCCGATGGCTCGACGAGTTCCTGTACTACTACACGACCTACGGCATCCGCCAGGTGCTCAACGTCAATCCCGGCACGGTGCTCCTGGGCTACCTGCTCCACAAACTCGGCATCAACAACGAGTTCAAGATTTCCGTCTTCATGGGCAACGATAACCCCTATGCCGCGCTGTGGACGCTGATCGGCGCCAAACTCTTTTCGCGCGACGACGGCACCTGCCCCCTGATCGGCTTCAACTGGTCGAACTCGGTGACCAACGAGACCATCGAGATCACCGCCCAGGTGCGCAGCGCGCTGGGCTTTGAGGACATTGTGCGCTTTGAGCATCACATTACCGAAACCTGGCGACACATCGTTCGCCAGCCCTACCTGCGCCGCGACGAGTTGGTGGCACTGGCCGACCACGTCGCCAACGTTTCCGCCAAGCACGAGGGCGGCGACCCGGAGGTCGAGCAGGCCCGGGTGCATTCTTCCAGCATCCTCGACTACTTCCGCGACAAGGCCGAGATCGAAGCGGCGGGCGATATGGCTGCTTTGGAGCGCAATTACCTGGACAAGCACGATGCGCTCAACCGCACGGCCTGGGCGCTGACGGAGCACGGGCTGGCGTTCGTGGCGGCGAGGAATTTGCACCAACGTGATGCGTGAAACGTGACCCGTGACCTTGTCACGCATCACGAATCACGTGTCACGTTGGCACTCAGGCGAGGAGACAGACGATGATCCCCAAGTCTATGAGCGACTTTTTGCACGACGCTCTCCCCGAGCGCACCTGGCGCAACCGCCTGCGCCGCGATGGGCCGTTGGCCCTTATGGAGTTCGGCCCGCTCGACGTGGATCGGCTGCACCGGCTGGGCATCGCAGCCGACCGGCTCGGCCCGCGCCTGGTGGTGTGCATGTGGGACGAGGAAAGTCCGCTCCAAGTCGGCGGCTACCTGGTGGTGGACAACCTGGCGATGGGGCGGCCCTCGATGGGCGGCATCCGCATGCTGCCCGATGTGACGCCAAAGGCTATCTACAACCTGGCGCGCGGGATGACGCTCAAGAACGCCGCGGCGGACTTGCCCTACGGCGGCGGCAAGGCGGGCATCGTCGCGCCGCCGGATGTCGCGCCGGAGGAACACGCCGAGATCGTACGCCGCTTTGCCCGCCTCATCTACCGCTACCGCGACATCTACCTGCCCGGCCCCGACGTGGGGACGGACGACGCCGACATGAAGACCATCGCCATCGAAAACGGCCTCGACTGTGCGCTCTCCAAGCCAGCCGATATGGGCGGCAATCGCATTGACCAACTCGGCGCGGCGGGCGGCGGCGTGGTCATCGCGCTCGACGCGCTCCTGGGCGAGATCGCCCGGCTCAAGGCCCTGCCCCAGTTCGCCGACCTGCGCGTCCCGGCCCGCTCCGAGGTCACCGTGCTCATCCAGGGTTTCGGGGCGGTCGGCGCGCACGTCGCCCGCATCCTGGCCGAGAGCGTCGGAGGGCCGCGCGTCGTCGGCATCAGCGACGCCAGCGGCTACCTCTACGATCCGGAGGGCCTGCCGGTTGCCGATCTGCTGCGCTTGCGCGACTCGCACGGCATCGTCGCCTTCCCCTACTTCCGCGACTGCCTCGCCGGGAAGCACACCTCGGTCAAGTTCTCCACCGCGCCCGACGATCTCTTGCGCGAATCGGCCTTTTGCTTCGTACCCGCCGCGCCCATCGCCAACTATCTCGATGTGGATGCGGCCTCCAACCCCTCGATGACGACCGATCGCATGGGGCGCTGGGCGATGATCGTCGAGGGCGCCAACACCTACTCGCCCGACCCGGCGCGCAAGGCGGCCCGCGCCCGCATGGAGCGCACCGTCTACTGGCAAAAGGGGACGCTCATCGCCACCGACTACCTGGTCAATTCCGGCGGTGTCATTTTCGCCGCGCAGGAGCGATTGGTGCGCACGCCCGACCACCTGCGCATTCCTCAGACGATGCTGGGCGACCGGGACGCCGTGGAGCGCTGGCTGGCCGACCACCGCGCCGATTTCGCCGCGCTCGCCGAACAGCGCCGGATAGCCGGCGAGGCCAAGCGCGACGCTGTCATCCGCCGCAATATGCAGGAGTTGATAGACCGCCTCGTCGCCGATCCCGACATGCTCCCCTGCGAGGCGGCGGAGCAGATCAGCGTCAGCCGTATCGCCTCGAGCGAAAGTGGCCGCACCGTCGCCGACGTGATGGCGCCCATCCCCACCATCGCCGCCGACCGCACCGTGCGCGATGCAGCGCAACTGCTGATCGACGAGAACAGCGACATCCTGGCCGTCGTCTCAGAGGGACGGCTCGTGGGGGTCGTCACCGATTGGGACGTCACGCGCGCTTCGGCGGTAGCGTGCGCTGCCGAAGCGCCGCTGGCAGCGATCATGACGCGCGAGGTCATCACAGCATGCCCAACCGACAGCGTGCTCGACGTGGTGCGCCGGTTGGAGCAGCACGAGATCTCGGCGATGCCGGTGGTGAGCGACGAGGGGGTCGTCGGCGTCATCAACAGCGACTTGCTCGCGCGGCGCACGCTATATCGCCTGCTTCAGGCACAGAGCCAACACGGGGAGTAGACTGCACCTACTGCCGTTCTAGGCTCAACCCGACGGCCGGTTCAGCGCCACGTACCACGCGGCGACCCAGCCGTGCCGGCCCTCGGCCGTCTCCACGTACAGCCACTCGTCGTACCGCCCCACCAGCGCTTGCGCCCGCGCCGGGTCGTCATGCACCGTGAGCGGAGCGCCGCGCTTGAGTTGGGCGATCCACTGCCCGCCGACCGACGGCTGCTCGCGCAGGTTCAGGTCCTCGATGGGGTAGACGGTCAGCAGCGCTGCCGGCGCCGGAGCGGGCTGCGTCTGAACGTACCAGGCGGCCACATACCCCTTGAGGCCATACGGGAGACGTACCTGGAGCCACGCGCCGCGGTCGCCGATTTTCGCCGCCTCTTTCTCCAGGTCGCCGATGATCCCCAGTGGTTCGTGGGGGAGGGCGATGGCGATGCGGCTGGAGCCGGTCGAAGGCCCCCGGCGCACGTTCAGCGCCTCGGTGGCATAGACGACGGCTGGCGGCTTGACCGGTTCCGGCGCCACAGGCTCAGACGGAGGTGGGGGCTGGAGTTGGACATACCAGGCGGCCACGAAGCCATCTAGCCCGCCGGCACGGCGCACTTGCAGCCATTGCCCCTGTTGGCCTACCTTAGCGCGGGCGGCAGCGGCGTCGCCCAGCACGGTGAGCGCTTCACCTCCATCCAGCCAGGCCAGTTGCGCCGTCGTGGTCGAGGGGCCGGCGCGCAGCCGCACCCGCTCGGTGGTATAGACGGTGAGGCCGCTCGGCGCAGGAGGCTCGCTCCCTTGCAGGTGGGGTAGTGGGTCTATGATCCCATCGGGGTAGCCGGGGGTTTTGGCGCCGATCAACTTGAGCCCGAGATGGAGGTGCGGCCCCGTGGTGTGACCGGTGACGCCGACCCGTCCGATGACGTCACCGGCAGTCACGCGCCGGCCCGTGGCGACCAGCGCCTGTGACAGGTGCGCGTAGATCGTCTGGTATTCCCGGCTATCCACGATGTGGCGGAGGCGGATGTGCAGGCCGTAGGCATTGCCGTCGTTGGGATGCACCTCGAATACCTCGCCATCGGCACAGGCATAGACGTTGGCGCCGACCGGCGCGGCAAAATCGAGCCCTTCGTGTCCGGCCAGGCCGAAGCGGGCGTACATCTGCGGGTTCGCGCCAAAGTGTTGGGTGATAGTGCGGGTATCTACCGGCCAGCGGAGTGCGAACCTGTCTGCCATTGTGCTCCTCTCTCCTACTGAAAGCCCCCGACGGACAGCCATTCCGGCGCAGGCAACGGCGCCACTTTCCAGCGTCCGGCAGAGCGGCGCAACTTCCATTGAACCGGGCGCTTTCGGCGGCGAAACCGGCCTGCTGCAACGCCGATAGCAGGCCGGCAATCGAGTCGCTTCGGCATATCCCCTCCGCGGGATGGGTTGGCAACCCGCCCTACGCGTAACTGCTCACCTGTCCTCGCCAAACGTCATTCTGAGGCGCGAAGTGCCGAAGAATCTCGTTGCTGCAAACCAAAAACGAGACTCTTCGCGCCCTCCGGGCGCTCAGAGTGACATCTCTGCTATGGGCTGAGCAGATACCCCTACGCTCTGAAATGCTTGAACTGCGGCAAATAGTCGCGGTTCTGCCGCAGCATCTCGTTGACCATCTTTTTGATCTCGGCCAGTGAGAGCACGGCGGCGGTGAGCGGGTCGTAGGCGCAGGCGTAGAACACCAGGGTCGGGTCGCCCGTCAGCGCTGCTTCGACCGCCATCTCTTCGACCATGACGTTGACGTGGTTGAGAGCCGCGCACTGCGGCGGCAATGGGCCTACGTGCACCGGATGAAAGCCGCCCTTGTCCACGAAGACCGGCACCTCCACGCAAGCCCCTTCGGGGAGATTGGTGATGAGGTGCGTGTTGGGCACGTTGCCGTTGAACGCGAACGGCTCGCCGCCCATCCAGGCGTTGATGATGTAGGCGGCGTACTCGTGCCCGCGCTCCAGGCTGATGGGGGTCTCTTGTGCCAGCCAGTTCTTGACCTCGTCTCGCCAGAACGCCTCCGCCATGCGGTACTCGTTCAGAATGTAGGCGTGCGCACCGGGGTTCCAGCCCGTGCCGTGGATGCAGTACTTCTCGATCAGGTCGGGGCGCTTGCGGAACCACCAGTTGTACTCCGAATTGTGGCCGCTGGACTCGGTGGCGTAATAGCCCAGGTGTAGGAACATCTCGTTGCGCACGATTTCCTCGTTGTAGATGGCGGGCTTTTTCACCGCCTTGCGGATGAGCGGATAGGCATCCTTGTGATTCCACTCAAATTTGAGGTACCACGCCTGGTGGTTGATGCCGGCGCAGGTGTAGGTGATCTCTTCGTAAGGCGCGCCAATCCAGCGGGCGAGCATCATGGCCGTGCCCTGCACGCTGTGGCAGAGACCGGTGAGCCGGATGAACGACTCGCGCTGCATGGCCCGGCACAACATCGCCATCGGATTGGTATAGTTCAGCAAGATGGCGTCGGGACAGTACCGCTCCATGTCCTTGACGATGCTGAGCATCACGGGGATGGTGCGCAGTGCGCGAAAGACGCCGGCGGGGCCGCGCGTGTCGCCGACGTTGATGTCTACGCCGTACTTTTCGGGGATCAAGATGTCGTGCTGCCAGACGTCCACGCCGCCGGCGAGAATGGTGCAGAGCACGGCGTCGGCGCCTTTGAGCGCTTCTTTACGATTCATCGTGGCTTCGACCTTGGCCGGGTAATGGCCCAGTTCGATGATGCGGTTGACGGCTCTATAAGCAAAGTCTAGCCGCTCGGCATCAATGTCCATCAAAGATAGCGTGGCGTCTTGCAACAGGGGAAATGTCAGCAGGTCGCGCACCAGCCCGCGTGTAAAGCCCAGGCTGCCCGCGCCGATGAAGGCGATCTTGGCCATGGCGTTTTTCTCCTCGCTAGCGGATTTTGTCCCAAAGTATACCATCGGTTCGCTAGCCTGTCCACTACCCAACTCGGCTTCTCTGGGGTATAATCCCGGCACACGGTAGTAGGAAACCGCACCTACAGGAGTGAGACATGCGCATTTTGATCACCGGCGGAGCCGGCTTTATCGGCTCTCACCTCTGTGACCGGCTGCTGGCCGACGGGCACGAGGTGATCGCGGTGGACAACCTCAGCACCGGCAGCGTGGACAACATTGCCCACCTGGCCGGGCACGAGCGCTTCCTGTTCATCAAGCACAACGTCACGAATTACATCTTTGTCGCCGGTCACTTGGACGCCGTGTTGCACCTGGCGAGCCTACCCAGCCCGGTGGATTACCTCAACTTTCCCATCCAGACGCTCAAGGTGGGCGCGCTGGGCACGCACAACACGCTGGGGCTGGCGCTGGAGAAAGGCGCCCGCTTCCTCCTTGCCTCCACCTCCGAGGTCTATGGCGATCCGCTGGAGCACCCGCAGCGCGAGGAGTACTGGGGCAATGTGAACCCGGTCGGCCCGCGCGGCGTCTATGACGAGTCCAAGCGTTTCGCCGAGGCGCTGACGATGGCGTATCATCGCTATCACGGCGTGGATACGCGCATCGTACGGATATTCAACAGCGTCTTGGCTGAAGAAGTTTTGTGTTTCTTTAATGATGGCACACTCCATCTGGAGACGGCAGCCGAATACCGGGATCGGACACGTTCCGACTCGTTGATTCTCCCTCGACGCCTGCTTGTCCCGGCATTCGATCCGGGGAGCGGTGCTATCTCTCTGCGCCAAGCCGATGCCCTCATTGAATGTTCCGGTGCACACCAGGACGCTTACGAAGTACATACCCGCTACGGTCGGCGTATCCGAGTCACTGGCGATCATAGTCTGTTCAGGCTTGGTGCCGGCAGGCGACTCGAGGCTGTACCGGTGCGTGAACTTGAGGTGGGCGACTATATCGCGATTCCCGGACGATTGCCTGTCGTGGAACAAGACGTGAAGGTCATCAATGTGGGACAAAGGCTCATTGAGCAAGCAGCGACGCGGGAGGCCTTGTGGAATGTGGTGCTGATTTCTCCTCAGATGAGCGACTTTGTGACCCAGCACCGGCAGATTATCGAGGCAATTCTGATGCATAGCGATCGTTTTAATGGCAGCCGTTCTAAACGTAACACTGTAGGCTGTAGCGTTCGCAAATACATCCGTCAAGGCATGCTTCCCCTCTATGTTATCGCTCACTGGATGGAGCGTAAGCCGTTTCCGTGGCCAGAAGATGGACTTTTGCGTCCGTATACTGGTGGTGGCGGCAATCCCGTTCCCAATTTCGTGCAGGTGACCGACGATCTGCTATGGTTAATGGGTTTCTATTTGGCCGAAGGGTGTTGTTATAGCCACCGAGGTACTTACTTGCTCTCGTTTTGCTCTGACGAGCGATATTTGGATCATGCCCAGGCCGTGCTTCAGCGTGAACTAAAGGCTCAAACAGGCCGGACACCGCCGACAGCCACTCATGGGCCATCGTTGTATATGCATTCGCGCTTGCTGGTTACACTTTTCCGGGATATCCTGGGATTGGGCGGCTCATCCGCCGAACGAAGAATACCATGTTGGGTCATGCAACTGCCCTTGGCGCGTGTGAAGCACTTTTTAGAGGGCTACCGACAGGGAGATGGCACTCATAGCGGCAAGTTATTGGATAATGAATTGACTTTTACCACGGTCAGTGAGCACCTGGCGACCGATCTGACCTATCTCTTGCTTCGCTTCGGGCTGGTTGCCAGTGTAGGCGCTTACGAAACGACGTACACGCCAAGGTATGGCGAGCGCCGGTTTCCGTTTTATCGGGTGACCGTCTGTGCAGTGGACAGTTTCGACATCCTTTCGTGGGATTCAGGGGTGCACCAAGCGTTGAATGCTGTTCGTTGGGGAGATGTCGTTTGGGTACCTATCAAGCGTATCATACCGATACCTTGCACGGAGCACGTCTATGACTTTTGCGTGCCGGGCGCCGAGAACTTTATCGCTGGCACCGGCGTATTCGCTCATAACACCTATGGCCCGCGCATGCGCCTCGACGATGGCCGCGTCGTCCCCAACTTTATCGGCCAGGCGTTGCGCGGCGAGCCGCTCACTGTCTACGACGACGGCTCGCGTACGCGCGCCTTTTGCTACGTGAGCGATATGGTAGAGGGCATCGTGCGCCTGCTCTACTCGAACGAGGCAACCCCGGTCAACCTGGGCAACCCGCACGAGATCACCATTCTCGATTTCGCCCGCAAGGTGCTGGAGTTGACCGGCAGCCGTTCGACGATCCAGTTCGTCAAGCCGACCGACGCGCGCACCGCCGACGATCCGGAACGGCGCTGCCCGGATATCGGCAAGGCGCGGCGCGTGCTGGGCTGGGAGCCGCAGGTGTCGCTGGAGGAGGGGCTGCGGAGAACGATCGAGTACTTCAGGGAGAAGGTGCAGCCGCGGGCGTGAGGTAGGATGAGACTCTTGACCGCTGTACACCATTTTCGGAATCCTTCCCTTCTGGCCTGGAACGGCCCTCTCGTCACGCTCGCCGGAGTGGCGCTGGCCCTGGGGGCGGGCCTCCTGCTCGTGCGGCTCTCGCCGCTGGGGGGCGTGCTCTTCGTCGGGCTGGCCGTCGTCGGCGTGGCGACGCTGATCGAGCCGCTGGTGGGAATGTGCGCCGCGCTCTTCCTCGGCCCTCTGTGGGCCTACCTGCGCGCGGAGGTGCCCCAGGTGCCCGCGCAGATCGCCCAGCCGTTCGTCGCGCTGGCGCTGGCGGTGTGGCTGGCGCAAGGGCTGGCGCGGCGGGAATTGTACCTGTTCGGTGGACGGGGCGCGGTAAGGGCGCGGCTCGGCCGCGCCCAGGCGCGTGAGCAGGGACAAGCCCTGCCTCTGTGGGGGGCGTTGGTGGTTTTCGTTGGGGCGGCGTTGCTGTCACTGTGGGACGCGGTCGAGTTGCCGGTCTATGGCGTCCCCGAATTCGTCAAATGGCTGCAAATCCTGCTCTTGTTCCTCCTTGTCGCCGACCGCCTCACGTGGCGCAAATTGCCCTGGCTGCTGGGCGTGTTGCTCGTGACCGGGCTGTTCCAGGCAGCAGTGGGCTTGTGGCAATTCGGCCTGCGCGGGGAAGGCCCGGAGCACTTTGGCATCAACGAGCGCTTTTATCGCGCCTACGGCACCTTCGAGCAGCCGAACCCGTATGCCGGCTACGTGGGGATGATGCTGGCGTTGGCATGCGGGGTGCTGTGGGGAGTTTGGCAAGAGGCCGGGAAACGGGTAGCCAAGTATGCAAGTAGACAAGGGACTAGATTCTGGGCTCATCTTGTATACTTGCTTCCGTGTCTACTTACCGTACTTGCGCTTGGCGCGGCACTCGTGGCATCGTGGAGCCGCGGGGCGTGGCTGGGCTTTGGCGCAGCGTCGTTGGCGATGGCCGTGGCGCTGCCGCGCAAGGCCCGCCGGGGGCTGTTGCTGGTCGTGGCCCTCGTCGTCGGCGGGCTGGGGCTGTATCGGGCCGGACTGTTGCCCGCGTCCGTCGCCGCCCGGCTGACCAGTTTTGTGCAGGACGTGCGCTTCACAGACGTGCGCGGCGTGGGCATCAATGACGCCAACTATGCCGTGCTCGAGCGGCTTGCTCACTGGCAGGCGGCGCTGGAGATGTGGCGTGCCAACTTTTGGACCGGTGTGGGTTTCGGCTGTTACGAGCCGGCGTACCCCCGGTTTGCGCTGATCAACTGGCCGCTCGCGCTGGGGCATGCCCACAACTACTATCTCACCATCGCTGCCGAGACCGGCCTCATCGGCCTGACTGCCTACCTGCTCCTCTGGGGCACAGTCTTTTGGCAGACCTGGCGGGCCATCCACCGTACTCAAGAGCTGCTGCGCGGCATTGCCGTTGGCTTGCTGGGTGTATGGACTCACCTGAGCGTCCACCACCTGCTCGACAACCTGTATGTCAATAACGTCCACCTGCACATCGGTGTCCTCCTGGGCCTCCTCGCCTTCATTATCCACCAAACCAACCAACTAACCAACCAACCAACTAACTAACATGCCCTCCTTCACCCTCTCACTCAAGAACAACCGCAAAGAGATCACCCGTTTCCTCAAATTCGCCATCGTCGGCACCATCGGCGCATGTGTGGATTTCGGTGTGCTGTACTTGTTGCACGCGGTTCTGGGTCTGCCCATTGTCTTGGCGAACACCTGCTCCTTCACCGCTGCTGTGTTGAGCAACTTTACCTGGAACCGCTACTGGACCTATCCCGACTCACGCTCGAAACCGATCCGCACGCAACTGGCGCAGTTCTTTATCGTGAACATTGTCGGCTGGGGGATCAACACCGGCATCCTGGTGCTGTTGCGCTTCCCCTGCACCGCGCTCGTCGGCGGCCTGGTCAACCACCTGGCGCTGGCGCTAGAAGCCGAGACGGTCTACAAACTGGGATACAATTTGGCCAAGGCCATTGCGACGGCGATCGTCTTGTTCTGGAATTTCTTCATCAACCGCATCTGGACATATTCGGACGTGGAGTGATGCGTATCGGGATTGATTACACCGCGGCCGTCCGTCAGGGCGCCGGCATTGGCCGCTACACCCGCGAGTTGATCGCGGCGCTCCTGTCATTAGAGAGCCAACACCGCTACACCATCTTCGCCGCTACTGGCGGGTTGCCTCGCGCCCACTGGCAGCGCGAAATGGATTGCCTGTCAACAACCGGCAACCAGCGACCAGCATCCAGCAACCAGCAACCAGCAACCAGCAACCAGCAACCAGCAACCAGCAACCAGCAACCAGCAACCAGCAACCAGCATCCAGCATCCAGCATCCAATTTCGCACCCTGCCCATCAGCGACGATTGGCTGGCCCGCCTGTGGCAACGGCTGCGATTGCCTGTGCCGGTCGAGACCATCACCGGTGCGCTCGACATCTTCTACTCGCCCGATTTCGTCTTGCCGCCGACCCTGCCGCGCACGCGCACGCTTCTGACGGTACACGACCTCTCGTTCCTGCGCTATCCCGATGCCTTCGTCCCCGCGCTGCGCCGCTATCTCGAGCGTGTCGTGCCGCGTGCCATCGCCCGTGCCGACCGAGTGCTGGCCGATTCCGAAGCCACCCGCGCCGACATCGTCGCGCTCCTGGGGGCACCGTCCGAAAAAGTGCAGGTGTTCTACAGCGGCGTCCATCCCCGCTTTCGGCCACAGCCTGAACCGGGCGAGACGGAGCGCATCCGCGCCCGCTACGGCCTGGGCGACACGCCCTACATCCTCAGCGTCGGCACCCTCCAGCCACGCAAAAACTATGTTCGTCTCATCCGTGCCTTCACCCAACTAACCAACCAACCAACCAACCAACTCATCATCGTAGGAGGCCGCGGCTGGCTCTACGAAGAGACGTTGACAGAGGCCGAGAAACACCCGGATCGCGTACGCATCCTGGGCTTCGTGGACGACGGCGACCTGCCTGCGCTGTATCGCAACGCGGCGCTCTTTGTCTTCCCGTCGCTGTACGAGGGCTTTGGGCTGCCGGTGCTGGAGGCGTTGGCGTGCGGCGTCCCCGTCGTCTGCTCGAACGCGTCGTCGCTGCCGGAGGTTACCGGCGATGCCGCACTGCTGGTGGACCCGCTGGACACCGACGGCCTGGCCGCGGCGATGGCGCGCGCGCTGACAGATGCCGACCTGCGCCGGGAAATGATCGCGCGCGGATTGACACAGGCGGCCAAGTTCACCTGGGAACAGGCCGCGCGGCAATTGCTGGCAGTGTTCGAGGCGCTAGGGAGGACGTGACCGGAGGTGAATCACGTGAAACCAATCTACTCCACCACTGGCAAATGGGTAGCCCTGCTTGAGAATGATCACCTCTACGATACCACCGGCGAGTGGATCGCCTGGATCGAGGACAGGGACGTCTACACCCGCGACGGTGAGTGGGTAGGCTTTCTCTCCGGCGATGGGCGTGTCTTGCGCGAGCGCATTCGCAAACAGCGCCCGCTCCGTCCTGCGCCGCCGGCCCCCTGCAAGATCAAGCCTCCGGCTACGGTACCCCTGCCGCCGATGTTTGCCGAATTACCCTGGAACCTGGTGGACGTCTTTGAGGAAGAGCCGGAGGTGTTCCAGTTCGTCTCCGAACTGCGACCTGATCTGGAGTGACCCATGCCTATGCGTGAATCGCCTGTCACCAATCGTTCACTGCCTCTCATTTCACGTCTCACGTTTCACGCTTCACGTTTTACGTATTACGCATCAGCTCTTGCCCTCGCCCTCGTCATTATCGGCTATCTCGGCCCGTGGATTCCGCACAAGGCTGTAGGCCTGACGGTGACCGGCGCCGAACTGGCCGGCTTTGCCAGATTATTCGATTCCCCGCATATTACACGAGAACTCTTCTTCACCCCGCTGCTCGCTGCTGCTATTTTGCTCGGCCTCCTCGTCAACCGGCCAACGGACAAACCACCAAAACAACTCCTCCGCATCCTCCTCACCCTCCTTGCCGCTCTACTCGCCCTGGCGGCATTGCCTCCCCACCAGTTCCTGCGCGATCTCGGCTACCGCCGTCAACTGATGCTCGCCCTTGTCGGGGCGGGGCTGGCACTCTCGACCTTCCTGGCCCGCCGGCTGCCGCAACGGGCTTGGGGTGTCCTTGTCTCGCTCGTGGCACTGGCCGGGATCATCCCGGCATTGTGGCAATTCGCGCGCTTTCGCCCGCTCGTCGCCACGCTATATGGCAGGCCGGTTGGAGTGGGCTGGGGACTGATCGTCTGCGCGATTGGCTTTGCGCTGCTCCTGGCTTGCGGCGCTCGCTGCGTGCGCAGAGAAGACAAATAAGCCGCCTCGGCGGGGTACGGCCGACGCGCGCCGGTGGCACAGGCAGACGATCTACACCACCTGAACACAGACAGGTGTCGGCACGCGTAGTCGGCCAGAGCATCTCGAACGCATCCAGAAATAGTTGACAAAATTACTCAATTAGTGTATAATCCGTCTCACCGAGGAACACATGATCCGAGTTTCGACGCGAGGACGCTATGCGTTGCGGGCGATGGTAGACCTGGCCCTCCATGCCGACAAGGGGCCGGTGCTGCGTCAGGACATCGCGGCGCGCCAGGGAATTTCCGCCGCCTATGTGGCCCAACTGTTCCGCGCCCTTCACACGGCTGGGCTGGTGAAGGGCGTGAAAGGGCGCGGGGGCGGCTATCGCTTGGCCCGCCCGGCCGCCGCCATCACCGCCGGGGACGTGGTGCGAGCAGTAGAAGGGCCGGTCGCCGTCGTGCATTGCGTCGCCGTGGACGAAGGCTCCTGCGAACGTGCTGAGCATTGCGCGACCCGTCGGTTGTGGCAGCGACTATCGGCTATGATGGCCGAATTCCTCGACTCGGTCACGCTGGAGGACCTGTGCGACGAAGCGCGGCGGCTCGAGCCATCGCCTGTGCTTGGATCCTCGCCTGTGCCGGCCATCGGCCGCGGCGTCGGCGGAACCCCCGCCTGTAATACCCCAACCAACCAACTAACCAACCAACTAACCAACCAACCAACTAACCAACCAACCAACTAACCAACCAACCAACCAACCACAGGAGTACCCCAATGGCGAAAATATACAACAACATCACCGAAACGATCGGCAACACGCCGCTCGTGCGGTTGAATCGCGTAACCCAGGGTTTGCAGGCCACCGTATTGGCCAAGTTAGAGTCTTTCAACCCGTTGAGCAGCGTCAAAGACCGCATCGGCGTAAGTATGATTGATGCAGCGGAACGCGCAGGGCTGATCAAACAAGATACCATCATCCTGGAGCCGACGAGCGGTAACACCGGCATCGCGCTGGCGTTCGTCTGCGCGGCCAGGGGATACCGGCTCGTGCTCACGATGCCCGACACGATGAGCGTCGAGCGCCGCCGGTTGCTGCAGGCGCTGGGCGCCGAGTTGATCCTGACCCCAGGCGCGGAGGGGATGCCCGGAGCCGTGCGGCGAGCCGAGGAACTGGCCGCACAGGACCCGCGCTACTTTATCCCCCAGCAGTTCAAGAACCCGGCCAACCCGGAGATCCACCGCCGCACCACCGCCGAGGAAATCTGGCGCGACACCGACGGCGCGGTGGACATCCTGGTTTCCGGCGTGGGTACCGGGGGCACGATCACCGGCGTCGCCGAGGTGATCAAGAGCCGCAAGCCCGGCTTCCGCGCCATCGCCGTGGAGCCGGCGGCCTCGCCGGTGCTCTCCGGCGGTCCACGCGGCCCGCACAAGATCCAGGGCATCGGCGCGGGCTTTATCCCCGACGTGCTCCGGCTGGACCTGGTGGACGAGATCGTGCAGGTGACCAACGAGGATGCCGCCGCCACGGCCCGCCGCCTGGCGAAGGAAGAGGGCATCCTGGCGGGCATCTCGTCCGGGGCGGCGGCCTGGGCCGCGTTGCAGGTAGCCGCCAGGCTGGAGAACGCCGGGAAACTCATCGTCGTCGTCCTGCCCGATACGGGGGAGCGCTACCTGAGCACGGGGTTGTTCAACGGCGAGTAGGGGCGCGGCTACCGCGCCCCTACACACGGGAGGTGCCCTATGTCTTCTGACCACGGCCTGGCGACCCGGGCGGTGTATGCCGGCGAGGAGCGGCCCCAACCCCATCACGCCCTGACGACGCCGGTCTTTCAGACCAGCACGTTCACCTTTACGGACACCGCCGACCTGGTGGCCTTTATGGAGGCGCAGGCGCGCGGCGAAGAGACGTCGCGGCTGGAGTACGGCCGCTATGGTAACCCGACGGTGGCAGCCGTCGAACGCAAAATGGCCGCGCTGGATGGCGGCGAGGCGGCGTTACTCTTCTCCAGCGGCATGGCGGCGATCGCCGTCACGCTGTTCGCGCTGCTTTCGGCCGGCGATCACATCGTGCTGACCGACGATAGTTACCGGCGCACGCGGCAGTTCATCACCGAATTCCTCGAACGCTACGATGTTACCGCCACCCAGGTAGCCATCGGCGATTATGCTGCGCTCGAGGCCGCCATACGGTCCAACACGCGCCTGATCTTTTCCGAAACGCCGACGAACCCGCGCCTGCGGGTGGTGGACATACCCCGCGTGGTCGAAATCGCCCGGCGGCATGGGCTGTGGACGATCATTGACAGCACCTTTGCTACACCTATCAATCTGCGCCCGCTCGAACTGGGGGCCGACCTGGTGATCCATAGCGCTACCAAGTATCTGGGCGGCCACAACGACCTGCTCGCCGGCGTGGCCGTTGGCTCGAAGAACACGGTCGCCAAGTTGCGCGAAGCACAGGCCCTGATCGGCGCCATCTGCGACCCCCACGCCGCGTACCTGCTGCTGCGGGGGCTCAAGACCCTGGAACTGCGCGTGATGCACCAGAACAACGCCGGCCTGGAGGTCGCGCACTTTCTGGCAAGTCACCCCAGGGTGCGCCGGGTGTACTACCCCGGCCTCCCCGGCCATCCCGACCACGCTATCGCGTGCCAGCAGATGCGCGGCTTTGGCGGCGTGGTCAGTTTCGAACTGGATGCCGACCTGGAGACGACCGCCCGCTTCGTGGACGCGCTGCGAATCCCCCACATCGGCCCCAGTTTCGGCGGAGTGGACGGCCTGGTCGAACAGGTGGCATTGTCGGCATACTATGAACTCTCCAGCGCAGAACGGACGGCTATCGGCATCTCCGACTCGTTGGTGCGGCTGGCCGTGGGCGTCGAGAACGTCGCCGACCTCATCGCCGATCTCGACCAGGCGCTGGACCGGGCCTTTGCGGCTCGGGCATAGCGGCCATGGCATACGACTTTGATCGGCACATTGACCGACGCGCTTCCGAAAGCCTCAAGTGGCGCTCTTATGACGAGGATGTGCTGCCGCTGTGGGTAGCGGATATGGACTTTCGGGCGCCTGAGCCGGTGATCCGCGCCTTGCGCGAGCGCGTCGAGCACGGCGTGTTCGGCTACGGCGTGCCTCCGGCCGAATTGCGCCAGGTCATCGTAGAGTGGCTCCAACGCCAGCACAACTGGTGCGTCTCGCCGGATGCGCTGGTCTTTCTGCCCGGGGTCGTCACCGGCTTCAATCTGGTCTGTCAGGCGATGGCCTCGCCCGGCGATGGGGTGTTGATCCAGACGCCGGTCTATCCCCCCATCCTCCGTGCTCCGGCCAACGCCGGGTTGACCCGCGACGAGATGGAACTGACGCGTCGGCCGGACGGGCAATACGAGATTGACTTTGATGTCTTCGAAAGGACTATCACCGACCGCACCCGTGTCTTTATCCTGTGCAATCCGCACAACCCTGTCGGGCGCGTCTTCCGGCGCGACGAACTGGAGCGCATGGCCGCAGCCTGCCTGCGCCACAACATCGTCATCTGCTCGGACGAGATCCACAGCGACCTGGTGTTCTCCGGCCATCGCCATATCCCGATTGTCTCTCTATCGCCCGAGATCGCCGCGCAGACGATCACGCTGATTTCGCCGAGCAAGACGTTCAATATCCCCGGCCTCAAGTGCGCCGTGGCGGTCGTGCAGAACCCAGAGTGGCGCAGACGGCTGCGGGCAACGCACGCGGATTGGGCGCAGGAGGTGAACGTGATGGGCTACACTGCTGCTCTGGCTGCCTACCGCGAGGGGCACGCGTGGCTGACCGAGGTGCTCGGTTATCTGGAGGCCAATCGCGACTTGCTGTTGCAATACGTGCGAGCGCATCTACCGGGTATCGTGATGGGCAAGCCGGAAGGGACGTATTTGGCCTGGCTGGACTGCCGAGAGGCCGGGATGCCCGGCAGTCCCTACGAGTGCTTCCTGAAGCACGCCCGGGTTGCCTTGAGCGACGGCGCGGCCTTTGGCCGTGGCGGTGAAGGCTTTGTGCGGTTGAACTTTGCCTGCCCACGCGCGACGCTGGTCGAAGCGCTCGAGAGAATGAAAGGCGTTTACGAATGGCTCTACAAACCATCGAGTTCCCGATCGTCGGCATGGATTGCGCCGAGTGCGCCGCGCACATTCGGCAGGCGATCGCCCAATTGCCCGGCGTAGAGTCGGTCAACGTCCTGCTATCCACCGGGAAAGCCGTCGTCCGGTTCGATCCCGATCGGGTGGATGTAACCGCCATGCGCAAAGCCGTCGCCGATGCCGGCGGCTACTCCATACCCGAGACCGTGGCCCCATCTTCGGCCTCGCGGATGGGCGATTTCAACCGCCGTTTGGCGCTGCTGCTGACCGGGATGTTCGGCGTTGTGCTGGCTATCGTCGTAGGCGAATGGCTGGGCGTGTTCCAAGTGCTTGCCGAGCGCGTGCCGTTCCCGCTCGGCGTCGTGCTCGTCGGCGTAGGCGGCTGGCCGGTCTTGCGCAACGTGATCCGCGCTGCGCTTAGACGGCGAATCACCGCCCATACGCTCATGACGCTCGGTGTCATCGCAGCCCTGGCCGTTGGCGAGTGGGTCACCGCCGCACTGGTCGTCGTCTTTATGCATGTAGGCGAGTACGTCGAGCATTTCGCTATGGAAAGCGCCCGCCGGGCCGTGAGGGAACTGACCGCCATCGCGCCGCAGACCGCCCGTGTGGAACGCAACGGCAGCGAAACGGTGGTGCCGGTCACGGAGGTGCGGATTGGAGAGATCGTCATCGTCCGCCCGGGAGAAAAGATTCCGGTAGACGGTGAAGTGATTGCCGGGCAAGCCACCGTTGACCAGGCCGCCATTACCGGTGAGGCCGTGCCGGTCGAGGTAACCGGCGGCTCGCGTGTCTTTGCCGCCGCCATTGTCCGCTTGGGCAGCCTGCGCGTGAGGGCCACTCGGGTTGGCGCCGACACCACCTTCGGGCGTGTGGTCAAGATGGTGGAAGAAGCCGAAGCCCATCGCGCCGACGTACAGCGGTTTGCCGACGTGTTCAGCGCATACTACCTGCCCGTTGTCGTGGGGCTCGCGGCGCTCACTTTTCTCATCAGCCGCGACCCGCTCTCCACCGCCGCCGTCCTGATCGTGGCGTGTTCCTGTTCGATTGCGCTGGCGACGCCCGTGGCGATGCTGGCCTCGATTGGAGGGAGCGCCAAGCGCGGCGTGTTGATCAAGGGCGGCAAATACCTCGAAATGTTGGCGCGCGCCGATGTCGTCCTGGTGGACAAAACCGGCACGCTCACCCTGGGGCAACTCCAGATCACGGACGTCATCTCGCTCAACGGCTGGTCGGCCTCCGAGATTCTCGCCCTCGCTGCTTCCGCCGAACGCTACTCGGAACACCCGCTGGCGGAAGCCGTGCGCGCCGCCGCCCACGCCCGGAATCTCTCGCTCTTCGACCCGGAGGATTTCGAAACCGTCCCCGGCATGGGCGTCCGAGCGACGGTGAACGGCGTTCGGGTTGCCCTCGGCAACCGCCGTTTCATCCCGATGGCAGAGACGCTGCCCATCGCTCATCGCCTGGAACAGCAGGGCAAGACGTCCTTGTTCCTCGCCTGCGACGGGGCGCTTGTGGCGGTCCTGGCGGCTGCCGATATACTCCGCCACGAGGTTCCCGCCGCGCTCGCCGAATTGGGCGCTCTCGGCGTGAAGCACATCGAACTGCTCACCGGCGATAACGAACGCACGGCGGCTGCGCTGGCCGAAAGGCTCGCCGTCGCATATCGCGCCAACCTGCTGCCCGAAGACAAGATCCAGGTCGTGAAAGGCTATCAGGCGCAGGGGCATACGGTCGTGATGATCGGCGATGGGGTCAACGACGCGCCTGCCCTGGCGCAATCGAACGTCGGTATCGCCATGGGCACAGCCGGCACGGACGTTGCGATCGAGGCTGCGCACGTTGCCCTCATGCACGAAGATTGGACCCTGATACCGGAATTGGTGCGTATGGCGCGCCGGACAATGGCCGTGGTGAAGATGAACCTCGCGTTTACGGCGGTGTACAACGTGGCGGGATTGGCGCTGGCGGCGCTGGGCATCCTGTCGCCCGTGTTTGCCGCCGCCGCCAAATCCTTGCCCGATGTGGGCATCATGGCGAACTCGGCGCGGCTGCTGTGGCAGCGTCCTGTCAAGCCCCAAGCCGAGTCCTGTGGATGTCTTGCATTCGCCCCGGTGGGCGAGCGTGCGTCGGTCGAGCACCCGACTGGGCGGTGATCGTCCCATGATCTCGCCAGATCGCTACTCAAGGCAGGTTCTCCTCCCCGAAATCGGGGTCGCCGGGCAGCAGCGGCTCCTGGTCTCCTCGGCAGCCATTATCGGCTGCGGGGCATTAGGGTCGGTCATCGCCGACACGCTGGTGCGCGCCGGCGTGGGGCGGGTGCGCATCATAGACCGCGACGTCGTCGAACTGAACAACCTGCAGCGGCAGGTGCTCTTTGACGAGGAAGACGTTGCCCGCGGCTTGCCCAAGGCCGTTGCTGCCGCCGAGAAACTGCGCCAGATCAACTCGCAGGTCATCGTGGAGCCGGTCGTGGCCGACGTCAACCCGGCCAACGTCGAACGCCTCATTGATGACGTGGACGTGGTGCTGGACGGTACGGACAATTTCGAGACGCGTTTCCTGCTCAACGACGCCTGTTTCAAACACGCCACGCCCTGGGTATACGGGGCGGTGCTCGCCACCTATGGGATGACCAGGGCGATCATCCCACGCCGCACACCCTGCTTTCGCTGTCTCCTGGCCGAGATGCCCTCGCCCGGGAGCACGCCGACCTGTGACACGGCGGGCGTGCTGGGCGCGGCGGTGAACGTCGTGGCCTCGCTCGAAGCGACCGAGGGGCTCAAAATCCTCCTGGGCAAGACCGACGCGCTGTACAGCGGGTTGCTCTACATAGACGTGTGGGCCGGTACCTTCGAGCGGCTGGAGATGGGCAGACGAGAGGAGCCCTGCCCGGTGTGCGACCTGGGGCGGTTCGAGTTCCTGGAGGCCGAGGCGGGCTCCTATCTGACCCGCCTGTGCGGGCGGGAAGCGGTGCAGATCGGTGTATATGGGGAGGCGAAGGTGCACCTTCCCGATCTGGCCAAGCGACTTGAGTCAATAGGGGAGGTGCGCTTGAACGATTATATGCTGCGCTTCCGGGTGGATTCCTACGAACTGACGGTCTTTCCAGACGGACGCACGATCGTCAAGGGCACTACCGACGAAGCGACAGCACGCACGCTGTATGCCCGGTACGTCGGATCGTAGGAGCGAGCGATGATTGACGTCGAGAGCATCCGCGCCGACTTTCCCATCCTGCAGCGGCAGATTGGAGATAGGCCGCTGGTCTATTTCGACAACGCCGCGACGACGCACAAGCCACGCCAGGTGTTGGAGACGATCCAGACGTTCTACTCGACCTACAACGCCAACATCCATCGCTCGCCGCACCGGCTGGGGCAGGAGGCGACCGAGTTGTACGACGACGCCCGCCGGAATGTGGCCCGCTTCATCGGCGCCGCTGCGCGGGAAGAGATCGTCTTCGTCCGCAATGCCACCGAGGCCATCAACCTGGTGGCCTACGCGCTGGCCCGCGCCGAGGGCCGCTTACGTCTCCGCCCCGGCGACGAGATCGTGGCCACGGTGATGGAGCATCATTCGAATCTGGTGCCCTGGCAACAGGTGCGTGAGCGGTGCGGCGTGACCCTCAAAGTCGTGGACATCCGCGACGATGGCACGCTGGACATAGAGCACCTGCGGAAAGCGATCACCGGGCGTACCCGGCTGGTCTCTTGCGCGCACGTCTCGAACGTGCTGGGCACGATCAATCCGGTACGGGAGATCGGGCGCTTGGCGCACGAGGCCGGTGCGTTGTTTCTGCTGGACGGTGCGCAATCGGTGCCGCATCTGCCGGTGAACGTGCAGGAACTGGGCTGCGATTTCCTGGCCTTCTCCGGTCACAAGATGTTGGCGCCTATGGGCATCGGCGTCCTGTACGGGAAGAGAGCGCTGCTGGAAGAGATGCCGCCTTTCCTCTACGGCGGAGGGATGATCGCCGACGTGAGCGTGGAGGACGCGGTCTGGAATGTCGTGCCGTGGAAGTTCGAGGCCGGCACGCCCGATGTGTGCGGCGCGGTAGCGCTGGGCGGCGCAACAGACCGGCGCACCGGCAGGCGCCTCGAGGGAGCAATGGATTATCTTGGGCGGATCGGGATGGCCGCGGTGCGCGCCCACGAAAAGACGCTGACCGAACGTGCGCTGGAGGGTCTGCGGGCCATCGAAGGCGTGCGTGTGTACGGGCCGCTCGACCCGGAGTGGCGCTGTGGCGTCGTGGCGTTCAGCATTGCGTGGAGCGATGCGCACGTCGTGGCGCAGTTGCTGAACGACGAAGGGATCGCCGTGCGTTCCGGCGAACATTGCGGCTATCCGCTGGCCCGCCGTCTGGCCGTGGAGGGCACCGTGCGCGCCAGTTTCTACGTCTACAACACGCTGGACGAAGTGGAACGATTCTTGCAAGTCCTGGCAGACATCGTCGCGCACAGGTTATAGAGATTACTCTCTCACAACCGCGAAGATTTTAAGTGCGAAGTGATGGGATGGCCCTGGTAGGGGCGGGGTTACCCCGCCCCTACCCCAGCGGTTTGGCGCGCTAACAGATCTTTTGGACACGGATTTTCACGGACAAACACGGATGAAGATTTTCATTTTTCAATCCGTGAGAATCCGTGTTTATCCGTGTCCGGTAAATTGGTTGCGGCCAGAGGCCGCGCTATGATGGAAGTAGGGCGATTCCAAATTATGAAGGCGTTGGAGTTAGCAGTGGACGAGGGGCTGCAGGAGAAACTCGGGATGTTGAGCGACCTATTGCGCGCCATGGAACGCGTGCTCGTGGCCTATTCCGGCGGGGTGGACAGCACGTTCCTCCTGAAAGTGGCCCACGATTGTCTGGGAGATGACGCGCTGGGGGTGATCGGGGTCTCTCCTAGCCTGGCGCGGGGCGAGTTGGAACAAGCCCAACGTACCGCGCGCGAGATCGGCGCGCGCTGTGAGGTCATCCAGGTTGACGAGATGGACGATCCGCGCTACATTGCCAATGACGCCCGGCGTTGTTACTACTGCAAGAGCGCATTGTTTCGAGAACTGACCGCCTATGCCAAGAGCCACGAGTACGCGTACGTCCTCGATGGCTCCAACGCCGACGACGCAAGCGACTACCGGCCGGGCTTGCAGGCCGTGGCCGAGTATGAGGTGCGCAGTCCGCTGCGAGAGGTCGGTTTGAGCAAGGCAGAAATACGCGCCCTCTCGCGGGACATGGGCCTGTCCACCTGGGACAAGCCCGCTTCGCCCTGCCTGGCCTCGCGCATCCCCTATGGTACGGCGGTCACCCCGGAAGCGCTGGCGCGTGTCGAGCAGGCAGAGGCCATCCTGCGTCGCCTGGGGTTGCGCCAGTTGCGGGTGCGCCATCACGACCAGGTGGCCCGCATCGAGGTCGAGCCCGACGACTTTGGGGTGATCCTGGAGCAGCGCGAACACATCATCGCCGAATTCAAACAGGCGGGCTATGCCTACGTAACGTTGGACCTTGCCGGGTTCCGCTCCGGCAGTGCGAATGAGGTGCTCAGATGAAATATGTCTATATGGATCACAACGCCACGACGCCGTTGCGCGAGGAGGTGCTGGAGGCCATGCTGCCGTATCTCCGTGAAGAGTTTGGCAACGCCTCGAGCCTGCATGCCCTCGGCATCCGCGCCCGCCGGGCGGTCGAGGCCGCGCGCGAGCAGGTGGCCGCGGCGCTGGGCGCCCGGCCGCGCGAGGTCATCTTTACCGGCTGCGGGACGGAAGCGGACAATCAGGCCATCAAGGGCGTCGCTTTCGCCAACCGCGACAAGGGCGACCACATCATCACCTCGCGCATCGAGCACAAGGCGGTGCTGGAAACCTGCGAGTATCTGGAGAAGCAGGGCTTTCGCGTGACCTACCTGCCGGTGGACGAGTACGGCGTGGTGCATCCCGACGACGTGACGCAGGCGATCACCGACCGTACGCTGTTGGTGAGCGTGATGTTTGCCAACAACGAAGTGGGCACGATCCAGCCCATCGCCGAGATCGCCCAGGTCTGCCGCGAAAGGGGCGTCTACTTTCACACCGACGCGGTGCAGGCAGTCGGCAAGTTGCCGATTGACGTGGCGGCGCTGGGCATAGACCTGCTCTCGCTTTCGGCGCACAAGTTCTACGGCCCCAAGGGGGTCGGAGCGCTGGTTGTGCGCCGGGGGGTGAAGATTGACCCGCTCTTGCACGGCGGGCATCAGGAATGGGGCCTGCGGGCCGCCACGGAGAACGTCGCCGGCATCGTCGGGCTGGGCAAGGCGTTGGAACTGCGCCTGGGCGAGATGGCGGCAGAGGCGGAGCGACTGACGGCGCTGCGCGAACGGCTCTACGCCGGGATCACGGCGCGCATCGGGCACGTCTACCTGAACGGCCATCCCACCCGCCGGCTCCCCGGCACGCTGAACCTGTGCTTCGATTACATCGAGGGCGAGGCGATCATCATGGGGCTGGATATGGCGGGCGTGGCGGTCTCGAGCGGTTCGGCGTGCACGTCGGCTTCGTTGGAGCCTTCTCACGTGCTGCTGGCGATGGGCGTCCATCCGGCGACGGCGCAAGGCTCGATCCGCTTTAGCCTGGGGCGGGGGAACACGGACGCGGACGTGGATTACGTGTTGGAGGCGTTGCCGCCGATCGTCGAGCGGCTGCGGGCGCTCTCGATGTTCTCGCCGGAGGCGCCCTTCCCAGAGGAAGCAGGCCCGAGGCGGCGGAGGGGTAGAGTAGTGGAGGGACAGTGAGATGGCAGAGTTTGGCTGGTACAGCGAGAAGGTGTTGGAGCACTACCGGAACCCGCGCAACGTGGGGGAAATCAAAGACGCCGACGGCGTGGGGGTGGTCGGCAACCCGGTCTGCGGCGACATGATGCAGATCACGATCCGGGTGCGCGACGACCGGATCGAGGATGTCAAGTTCAAGACGTTTGGCTGCGGCGCGGCCATCGCCACCACTTCGATGGTGACCGAACTGGTCAAGGGCAAGACGCTCGACGAGGCGCTGCGGGTCACGAACAAGGACGTAGCCGAGGCATTGGATGGCCTGCCGCCGATCAAGATGCATTGCTCGCTGCTGGCCGAGGAGGCGATCCGGGCGGCGATTGAAGATTATCTGGAGAAGCGAGAAGGAACACGTTGATGATGCAGACCTGGCGACTGCTGGACACCGGTCCGCGCCCGGCGGCAGAGAACATGGCGCTGGACGAGGTTGTGTTGACGGCGCGCAGCCAAAACGCCGTGCCGAGCACGTTGCGCTTCTTACAGTTCTCGACCCGCTGTGTGCTCGTCGGCTACCATCAGGCGGTGGAGCAGGAGATCCGCGTCCCCTATTGCCGCGAGCACGGTATCGAGATCAACCGGCGGCTGACCGGCGGGGGCGGGCTCTTCTGGGACGAGAGTCAACTGGGGTGGGAGATTTTCGCCTCGCAGGATGACCCTCGTTTCCCCCGCCGTATCGAAGCGCTCTATGAACTGATGTGCCAGGGGGCGATTCAGGGACTGGAGAGATTGGGCGTGCGCGCGTCCTTCCGTCCCAAGAACGACATCGAGGTGGAGGGCCGCAAAATCTCCGGCACCGGCGGCACCAGTCTCGACGGGGCGTTCCTCTTCCAGGGCACGTTGTTGGTGGACTTTGACGTGGACACGATGCTCCGCGCCCTGCGCATCCCGATCGAGAAACTGAAAGACAAGGAGATCGCGTCGGTGAAGGAGCGTGTCACCTGCCTGGCCTGGGAACTGGGCGTCATCCCACCCCTGGCGCGGATCAAGGCCGCGTTGGCCGAGGGCTTTTCTGAGGTGCTGGGCGTGCGCTTTGAATCGGGGCCGCTGACTCGCCTCGAAGAGGACTTGCTGGCGCAGCGGTTGCCCTACTTTCAGTCCGACGAGTGGATTTACGGCCAGCGTCGCCCGCTTGCACAGCGCGGCGAACTGCAGGCGCTCTTCAAGAGCCCTGGCGGGCTGATCCGGGTTTCGCTCCTGGTGAGTGCGCGCCGCATCCGGGAAGCCCTCATCACCGGCGACTTTTTCGCCTATCCCCGGCGGGCCATCCTCGACCTGGAAGCACGGCTCAAGGGCGCGCCGGCCGATGCAGAGGCGGTGCGGTGGATCGTCGAAGGGTTCTTTGCCGAAGAGCAGATCCGCATCCCCGGCGTCGCCGCCGCCGACGTGGCGCACGCGCTGTGCGCGGCGCTGGAGAAGGCCGTCTACGTTGAGCACGGTATTCCCCCTGACGAGGTCAACCACGTCTTTTCCGTCGTCAAGCCGCTGGCGGAGATCACGCGCTGCCCGGTGTTGCTCCTGCCCTATTGCGCCAAGTTGCCCACGTGCGAGTATCGCTATCAGGATGGCTGCGCCCAATGTGGCGACTGCGGCGTCGGCAACGCCTATCGCCTGGCCGAGGACTATGGCCTGACCCCTATTTCCATCCAGAACTATGAGCACCTCGAAGCGACACTGGAACGCTTGAAACGAGAGGGTGTCACGGCGTTCATAGGCAGTTGCTGCGAGCCGTTCTACGCCAAACATCGCGATGACTTTGAGCGCATCGGCTTGCCGGGCATCCTGGTTGACATAGATAGTTCCACCTGCTACGATCTGGGGCGCGAGAAAGATGCCTACGCCGGCCGTTTCGAGAATCAGACGTACCTCCGACTCGATCTGTTGGAGCGGGTCATGGCACGGGTGGGGCAGGGAGCGAGGGAGCGAGGGGGCGGAGAAGCGGAGGAGGCAGAAGGTGGTTGAGCGGGTGGACGTGCTGGTGGTCGGTGCGGGACCGGCCGGGAGCAGTGCTGCCCGCATCGCCGCCGCGGAAGGCGCGCGGGTGCTGCTCGTCGAGAGGCGGTCCACCGTTGGCCTGCCGGTGCAGTGCGCCGAGTACGTCCCGGTGCAGATCGTCGGTCACGTCGAGTTGCCCGAGCGCTGTATCGCCCAACGCATCCACACCCTGTGTACTCACCTGCCCAATAAAGAGGTCGTGGAGACTTCCGCGCCCGGCTACGTTCTCGACCGCGCTCTGTTCGACAAGGCGTTGGCTGCTGCTGCCTGTCGAGCCGGTGCAGAGTTGTGGGTTGCCGCGCGCGCGGTGGAGCGCACCGAGCGGGGGATTATCGTGCAACGGGGCGGTCGGACTTTCGAGATTGAAAGTCGTATCGTCATCGGCGCCGATGGCCCGCACTCAACCGTAGGCCGCTGGGTCGGCCAGGTCAACGCCGAGTTCATTGACGCCGTGCAGGTGGAAGTGCTCCTTCCGTCGTCATACGAATCCACTCACGTCTATTTTAACCCCGTCTATCGGGGCGGCTATGGTTGGCTCTTTCCCAAAGGGGAGACGGCCAATGTGGGCGTAGGAGTCAGCCGCGCGTTGGGCGGGGACCCGCAGGAGGCGTTGGAGCACCTTCTGGCGCAACTGGAAATCCGGCGTGGCGCGATTGTGGGTCGCACCGGCGGCCTGGTGCCTTCAGGCGGCCCCCTGGCTCACATCCGCGTGGGCGCGGTGCTCCTGGTGGGCGACGCAGCCGGCCATACCCACCCTGTCACCGGCGCAGGCATCTATTCCGCCGTCGTCGGAGGGGAACTGGCCGGCAAAGCCGCCGCTCAGGCCGTCAAGACCGATGACCTCGCAGCCCTGGATGGATACGAGAGGGAATGGTGGGCGTGGATGGGTGGCCCACTGTGCCATGCCCTGGATAAGCGGCGCTACTTCGACCAACACTGGAGCGACGATCCCGACGCGCTGAGCAACGTCGTCCGCGAAACCTGGATCGCGTTCAAAGAGTATGGCCGCCGCGAGAAAGACGCAGAACGTAAAGCGTAAAACGTAATGCGTAAAACGTAATGCGTAAAACATGAAGTGCGTCTTACGTTTTACGCTTACATCGAGGGAGGACATATGGAAAGCCCAGAATACGCGTGCATCAGTCTAGCGGCATCTATGACCCTGGGGTACCGCCCGGCCTTGTTCCGCCGCAATGCCTGTCTGACCGGGTTGAACCTGCTCGTGACCTACTCGGACGGTTGTGTGGGGCGTTGCGCCTACTGCGGCCTCAACCATCAGCGGCAGGTGGAACCGGAGAAGCGCACCTTCATCCGCGTCAACTGGCCGACTTTTTCCGTGGACGACATTATTGCCCGCCTGAATCGCGACGGCGGCCAGTTGCGCCGCGTCTGCGTCGGCATGATCACCCATCGCCGCGCCTTCGACGATATGAACACGATCATCCGCCGCTTCCGAGACGAGGCCGGCCGCCCGATCAGCGCCCTGATCGCTCCGACCCTGATCCGCGACCTGGGCCGGTTGGCCGAGGTCAAAGAGGCCGGCGCCGATATGGCCGGCATCGCCATAGACGCCGCCACGCCGGAATTGTTTGCGCGCTTGCGCGGCGAGGGCGTGAAAGGCCCTCACACCTGGGAACACTACTGGGCCACGGTGGAGGAGGCCGTCCGCGTCTTTGGCCGCTTCAAGGTGGGCGTGCACCTCATCGTCGGGCTGGGCGAGACGGAGCAGGAGATGATTGCCACCATCCAGCGTGCGCACGATCTGGGCGCCCACACCCATCTCTTTTCCTTCTTCCCCGAAGACGGCACGGCGATGGATGACTACCCTCAGCCCCCCTATGGGCAGTATCGGCGCGTGCAACTGGCGCGGTACCTCATCAACCGGGAGTACGGTCGCTACGAGCAGATGGGCTTCAACGAGGCCGGACAGGTGGTGGATTTTGGCGTTCCCACCGAAGAGTTGGTGCGGTACGGCGAGCCTTTCATGACCTCCGGCTGCCCCGGTCCCGACGGCCAGGTTGCCTGCAACCGCCCATTCGGCAACGAGCGCGCCGGCCAGCCGATGCGCAACTATGCCATCCGGCCCGAACCGGAGGACGTTGAACTGATCCGCTACCAATTGCGCGAATACACGGACGGCCAACGTCCCGGAGGCCGGCATTGACCGAGATCGAAACCCTGTTCCACAGCCCGTGGGAGACGTTGCAGGCTGCCGCCTGGGAGATGCGCCGACGCCACCGCCCGGCCGAATTGGTGTTCGCTGTTCCGGGGGTCAAGCGGTACACCACCGAGCACTATTGCAACACGCTGCACCGCTTTGCCGGCATTAGCCTGACCGGGCGTCGCTGCGCGCTCAACTGCGAACACTGCCGAGGGCAACTACTCGCCGGAATGCGGCCCGCCCCCACCCCCGAGGCGCTGCTCGCGCTGGGGCAGCGGTTGATGGAGCAGGGCTGTGAAGGCGTCCTCCTGAGCGGCGGGGCCGACGCCGACGGCGCAGTTCCGCTCAAGTCACACCTGCCTGCCATCGCCCGGCTCAAGGAGTGGGGGCTGCGTGTCCTCGTGCACACGGGTCTGCTCGACCGGGAGACGGCGGAAGGTCTGAAGGCGGCCGGGGTAGACCAGGTGCTCTTCGACGTCGTCGGTGACGCGGAGACAATCCACCAGGTGCTGCATCTTGACCGTTCGCCCGATGACTATGCCGAGACCCTGGCGCTGCTGCGCGAGTTGGAGATACCGGTCGCCCCGCATGTCGTCATCGGCCTGCACTTTGGCCGACTGCGCGGCGAACTGGCGGCGCTGGAGATGATCCGTCACGCAGGAGCCGCCGCGATCGTGCTCGTCGTCCTGCGCCCGCTGCCCCACACGCCGATGGCGGGCCTGCCAGGGGTGGACCCGGAGGCGGTGGGACGGTTGGCAGCGGTGGCTCGCTTGCTCAACCCTGCCATCCCGCTCACGCTGGGCTGCGCCCGTCCACCCGGCCCGGCTGCAGTCGAGATCGAGCGGCGGGTCGTGCTGGCCGGCGCCGATAGTGTGGCTTACCCGGACCCCGCTACTGTCCGGTTGGCCGGTGAACTGGGGCTTTGTACTTCGTTCGTCGAGAATTGTTGCGCCTTGACCGTGAGCCTGCTGATTCCGCCTGCCGTGGCTGCGAGCAGGATAGCGAATCTGTCGTCACTACCGACGATTGGGAGGGGCTATGGTGGAGACAGTGATTGACTGGCTGCGGAAACTGGAGTCGAGCATCGCGGGGGTGCGCGCACACGCGGCCTGGCAACTGGGCCGAGCGGGTGATGCCCGCGCCGTGCCGGCCCTCATGCGGCTCCTGCAGTCCGACGAGAGCGAGGATGTGCGCCTGACGGCAGCCTGGGCGCTGGGCCAACTGGGCGATGTGGCGGCGCTCCCGGCGCTCGAAGCGGCCTGTGAGAACGACGAGAGCGAGGGTGTGCGCTCGCAGGCGCGGGAAGCCCTGCGGCTGTTGGAAAAGTAGGGAGGCCAGTCTATGTTCGATAGAATTCGAGAGGACATCCGCACCGTCTTTGCCAAAGACCCGGCGGCCAGGAGCGTCCTGGAAGTCCTGTGTTGTTACCCAGGGCTGCACGCGATCTGGTTGCACCGTGTGGCGCACTTTTTATGGCAGCGCCGGCTGCGCTTCCTGGGCCGGCTCGTCTCACACATCAACCGCTGGCTGACCGGCATCGAGATCCATCCCGGCGCCAGGATCGGACGACGCTTTTTCATTGACCACGGGATGGGCGTGGTGATCGGCGAGACCGCCGAGATCGGCGATGATGTGTTGCTGTACCAGGGGGTCGTGTTGGGCGGCACGAGCCTGGAGAAGAAAAAGCGCCACCCCACCATCGGCAACCACGTCGTCATCGGGGCCGGCGCCACGATCCTGGGGCCGATCACGGTGGGAGACGGCGCGCGCATCGGCGCCGGCTCGGTGGTGATCAAGCCGGTGCCGGCAGGCGCGACGGTGGTCGGCGTGCCGGCGCACGTCGCCGGGCCCAAGCAGGAGACGGAAGCGGACCTGGAACATGCCAGGTTGCCCGACCCGGTGCTGCGGGCGCTCAGCGAGGTGCTGGACCGGCAAAGCCGTCTGGAGGAGCGGTTGGGCGAGTTGGAACGCGGCCATCCCCATCCCGTTGCGCCGACAACGCCTGCCTGCGAGGCCGACATCCGCCAGGCGCTGCGCGAGGTAATCGAGCCCGAGATCGGCGTCAACATCGTGGACCTGGGGATGGTGCGGGGGATCACGCTCAACGGACGAGGGATCGAGGTGCGCCTGGTGTTGCCCTGCCCCGATTGCCCGTATGCCGGCTCCATCGTCGAGCAGATCCGCCGCAAGGTGCGCAGCGTGACGAACGGCGAGCCGGTGGAGGTAGTGCTCGCGGACGAACCCTGGAGTTGGCGCGACGCCGGGCCCTATTTCATCGGTGGGGATGGAATATAGGGGCAATGACAAATGAGCAAATGACCAATGACAAATGAGCGAAAGGGTGGAGATAGCCGGAGAGTTGTTGGAGCGCATGCGAGCGCACGGGGAGGCAGTCTATCCTGAGGAGGGCGCGGGCTTCCTGCTGGGCATACGGGATGGCGACCTTTGCCGGGTGACAGACATCATGCCTCTGCCCAACGTGCGCGAGGAGGGGGCACGCCGCACCCGCTACCTGATCGCGCCCGAGGACACCATCCGCGCCGAGGAGGAAGCCGACCGCCGGGGGTTGAGCATCGTCGGCGTCTTTCACTCCCACCCCGACCACCCCGCGCGGCCCTCCGAGTTCGACCGCGAGTGGGCCTTGCCGTGGTTCGTGTACGTCATCACGCGCGTGGCGCACGGGCACGCGGTGGAGAGCCGCGCCTGGCGCTTGCGCGACGACCGCTCGGGGTTTGAGGAAGAGCCGATCGTGACCGTCGAGTAGTCATTGCCCCGGCATTTCCGGCACGATCACCTGCAGTCGCCCCGGCAGGATCGTGTACTCGACGCGGGTTGCCGCCAACTCGAACAGTTCGCCGTCGGCTTGGATCGGCGTGGGTGGGTCACTCTCGACGGTCAGGCGGGTTGTGCGGGCGTAGGTAACCTCCGGGCGCTCGACGTGGCTGCCGTTGAAGGTCGTCGGCAACAGGCGCAGCAATTTGAGCCGTCCCATCCCCCCACCGAACACGAAATCCAGGTAGCCATCGTCTGGTTCGGCTCGCGGTGTTTTCGAACTCTCTCCAGGCCGAGCATGTCGGCGAAATCGTCCGCCGAGCCGAGTGGGATGATGCCCAGAGGCCCCACCACGCCGCCGCCTGCCGCTTGCATCAGTCCGTTGACCACCTCGCTGATGCTCCCGTCGCCGCCGGCAGAGACGATCGGCGAGAATCCCGCCAGCGCGGCTTCTCGCGCCAGTTCGATGCCGTGATGAGGCCCCTCGGTGATCACCAGATCATAGTCCAGGCCGATCGTGCGGCACGCGCGTGCGATGTCGGGGATAGCCGCCTTTTGGCATTCTTGCACAAGTCGCGCTTGACGAAAGCGGCGGTTTGCGCTACAATAACGTCGCCTGACAGGCGGGAATTCCCCGCCTGTTTGATTGAGAGGATCCTGATTCCGTCCCCGGGTGGGCGGGCGTGTTGGAGGTTTTGATGAGCGAGCAGGAACGAATCGAGTTGACGGCCGAGCCGCGCAGCGTGCTGGGGAAGCGGGTCAACCAACTGCGCCGCGCTGGCTGGGTGCCGGCCGTAATGTATGGGCACGGGTTTGATCCACTACCATTACAATTACGGGCGCACGGGCTGAAGCACGCGCTTGCACAGGCTGGCGGTAGCCGATTGATCGGCGTTCACGTCGCCGGGAAAGATCAACCGGAGATGGCACTCGTACGCGGCGTACAGCGCGATCCGATCAGGGGTACGCTATTGCACGTAGACCTGTACCGTGTGAGCATGACGGAGAAACTCACAACGGAGGTGCCGCTGACATTGATGGGCGAGTCGCCAGCGGTGACACGGAAAGAAGGCATTTTGCTGCACGGCATTTCCGCCGTCGAGGTGCGCTGTCTGCCCGGTGATTTGGTAAGCACGATCGGCGTGGACATTTCGGGACTGGAGATGAACCAGGCGATCTATGTCCGTGACCTGGCGGTGCCTGCCGGCATCGAGGTCCTTACCGAGCCGGACGAAATGATCGTGCGCGTGGCGCCGCTGGAAGCCGAAGAGGTGCTCGAAGAGGCGCCGGTCGCCGAGGTCGCCGAGGTCGAGGTCATCACCGAGGCCAAGCCAAAGGAGGAAGAGGCTGGCGAAGAGGAATAGCCCCCTCGTCTTTGAGCGTGCAAGGCGTCCGCGATGTAGCGGGCGCCTTTTCATTTATCTAGCCACCTCCGCGTTTGCCCCGGTAGAACTCGCACTCCTCTCGCAAGACACAACGCTCGTGCTCGGGCCCGCGCGCGTGGCAGACCGCCCGCCCATGCAGGATCAGGTTGATGTGAAAAGGGTAGTAGATCTCCGGCGGGATCATGGCTTCCAGGATCTCGTGCGCTTGCTCGCGGGTGGTCTCAGGGGGGATGAGGCCCAGCCGCCCAGCGACGCGATGGATGTGGGTGTCCACCGGGAAGACAGGCCGCCCTAGCGCGAAAAGGAGCACGATGGCAGTGGTCTTGGGCCCAACACCGGGGATCGCGCGCAGCCACGCCCGCGCCTCCTCCAGCGGCAAGTCAGCCAGAAAGTCGAGCGAGATTTCGCCGCACTCGGTGCTGATGCGCTGGAGTGCCTGCTGGATGCGCGGGGCCTTGGTCGGAGCCAGCCCGGCCGGACGGATTGCCTCCACCAGCGCGAGCAAAGGCGCGTCGCGCACATCCTCCCAGGTGGGAAAACGTTCGCGCAGCCGCTCGTAGGCCCGATCACGGTTCACGTCGTTGGTGTTCTGCGAAAGAATCGCCGAGACGAGCGCCTCGACCGGGTCGCCGGGCGACCAGGGATGATCACCATACTCGGCGAGGAGCAGGCGGTGGAGGCGGAGGACGTTTGGGTTCATGGTTGGTTAGTTTGCTGGTTGGTTGGCGGTTGCCCAGGACGTGGGAGGTCACAGCAATTCGAGGAATTGTGCGACGGTGAGATCGGCGTCGCGGAGAATCTTGTGCAGCGTGCCACAAGGAATGGATGAACAAGGCATCAGGCGACCGCTCTCAATGCTGCCGGAATGAGAACCGGGTCGCCGACGGCCTGGCGAGATTCGATCACCAACTGGATGGCATCGCGGATGTTCTCCAACGCCTCCTCGAAGGTTTTGCCGTCCGTATAGCAGCCGGGCAACAGGGGGCAATCGGCCAGGTATACGTCTTCTTCGGCGTCGTATTCGATGACGACCGGATATTCACACTCGTGCAGGCGCTCCATATTGCCACTCTCCTCGCCAACTACTATGGCGATTATACCACACGCCCCGCGATTGAAAAAACCCCCCACCCGTGCTATACTCGGCGCCGAGGAGGTGCCCCAATGCCAGAGACGATGAAAGCGCTGGTCAAGAAATACCCCAAGCCCGGCCTGTGGATGGACGAGGTGCCGATCCCCGAGGCCAGCATCAACGACGTGCTGATCCGCATCTGTAAGACCTCCATCTGCGGCACCGATGTACACATCTGGAACTGGGACGCCTGGGCGCAAAAGACGATCCCCGTGCCGATGGTCATCGGCCACGAGTTCGTCGGCACCGTGGCCGCGATAGGCAGCAACGTGCACGATCTCGCCATCGGCGACGTCGTCTCCGGCGAAGGACACATCGTCTGTGGCCGCTGCCGCAACTGCCTCGCCGGCCGCCGCCATCTGTGCAACGCTACCCAGGGCGTCGGCGTCAACCGGCCGGGCGCCTTCGCCGAGTACTTGTGCATCCCGGTCACCAACATCTGGCACGCCGACCCACGCATCCCCCTCGAAATCCTCAGCATCTTTGACCCCTTCGGCAACGCCACCCATACCGCGCTGGCTTTCAAAGTCCTGGGCGAAGACGTGCTGATCACCGGCGCCGGCCCCATCGGCATCATGGCGACCGCCATCGTCAAACACGCCGGCGCCCGCTACGTCGTCACCACCGACCTGAACCCCTATCGCCTGGCGTTGGCGAAACGCATGGGCGCCACCGTCGCGCTCGACATCCGCGAAAAGAGCATCCGCCAGGTGCAGAAAGAGCTGGGGATGAAGGAGGGGTTCGACGTCGGCCTCGAAATGTCCGGCAGCGGCGAGGCGTTCCGCGACATGCTCGCCAACATGTGCCACGGCGGCAAGATCGCGCTGTTGGGGATACCGGAGGGGGAACTGGCGATAGATTGGAACACAGTGATCTTCAAAGGGCTGACGATCAAGGGCATCTATGGCCGCGAGATGTACGAGACGTGGTATCTGATGCAATCCATGATCCAGACCGGCCTGGACATCAGCCCGGTCATCACCCACCGCTTCCACTACACCGAGTTCGAGCAGGCGTTCGAGGTCATGCGCTCCGGCAATTCGGGGAAGGTGATTTTGAACTGGGTGGACGAGTGAGACGGGAACCAACTGGAGAGTTGTCATCGCTCCGTGATCGGTGTACAATTATACTGAACCCTGATTACAGAATCGCTGTGATAGGGCGGTTTCTGTATCCATGTTGACAGAAAGGATCGCTGCGTGAGGTCAGAAGATCACCTGAGCAAAGCACAGGAATTGCGCCGGAGCCTGGACTTGCTGTTGCCCGACCCCAATGGCCATCACGTGGCCGCCATTACGGAACTCTGCTACGGTCTCGCGCACCACTTGATCGCGGGCGGGATGGATATCCGGCATGGGCTCCACAAGGACACACACGCTGGAATGCCTCAGTTGCTGCGTCAACACGGCGAAGATGAGATCGCCTTGGCCTTCGAGCACTTGGATCAATTACGAGCCGGACGCTGGTATGGCGGGAAAGGGAATGGAGAGGTGGTGAGGGAATGCCTGAAACTGCTGCAGCAGATCGAAGCCTGGGTCGGCTAAGTATCCCACAGGAACTGTATGCCCCCCTGGCCCACTTTGTCGCCAGGGCCGGCGAGGTGTTGAATCTCAGGGCGGCTGTTCTGTTCGGTTCAGCCGTCACTGGTGAATTCCGTCGGAAGAGCGACATAGATATTCTGCTGCTGTTCGACACCGACCATAATCCTGAACTCGGCCCGGAGGCCGAGTCTGCGCTGGCATTGGCGGCCGAAATTGCTAGCCACTATAACCTGGCCCACTCATTCTCATTCGTGATGGAAAATCTACGCGATGGTGCGCTGGATCCACACTTTCTGTGGGAAACAGCGCGCGAGGGAATCGTCATTTGGGCCGATCCTGCTCTGATCCTGATGCCCGAACCTCGTTCCGCGCTGGAACCGGCACTGCTGGTAACCTACTCTACTCAGGGGATGACGAGCAAAGACAAGGGGGCTTTGCACCGGGCACTATATGGCTACCGAGTAGAAAAGAAAGTGGGCAACAAGGTCTATGTGAGCGAGAAACCGGGCCTGATTGAGAAAACGGGACAGCGATTGGGCCCAGGTGTGGTCGTTGTACCCGCTCGCATTGCTGACCGACTGACCGGGCTTTTGGAGAAACACGGGGCTTCCTACACGACTATGAAGGTGTGGCGGTAACGCAGCGCCCATTGGAGCAAAGGGGGTAAAACCCATGCCCGACAAATTCGACTTTATCCGCCAAGACATATCCGCCCTGCAAGAGGCCGGCCTCTTCATCACCCTGCGTACGATTGACTCGCCCCCCGGCCCCTGGATGGTGGTGGACGGGCGGCGCGTGCTCAACCTGTGCACCAACAACTACCTCGGCCTGGCGAACGACCCCCGCCTATTGCAGGCCGCCCACGCCGCGCTCGACCGCTTCGGCGCCGGGCCCACCGCAGTGCGCTCCATCGCCGGCACCCTCACTATCCACAAGGAACTGGAGCGCAAAGTGGCCGCGTTCAAAGGTGTGGAAGACGCGCTCTATGTCCAGTCCGGCTTTTGCGCCAACCAGGCCGCCATCCCGCCGCTCGTCGGCAAAGAGGACGTCATCTTCTCCGACCGCTTGAACCATGCCTCGATCATTGACGGCTGCCGCTTGAGCGGGGCCAAGATCGTCGTCTACGAACACTGCGACCCTGCCGACCTGGAGGCGAAGGTCAAGGAGCACCTGCCCAACTTCCGGCGCGGCATGGTCATCAGCGATGGTGTCTTTTCGATGGACGGCGACATTGCGCCACTGGACGCGATATACGCGATCGCCGAACGGTACGGCCTGATCACGATGGTGGACGACGCCCACGGCGAAGGCGTGCTGGGACGCGGCGGACGCGGCATCGTGGACCACTTTCACCTGCACGGCAAGTTCGATATCGAGATCGGCACCTTCTCCAAGGCTTTCGGCGTCGTCGGTGGCGTCATCGCCGGCAAGCAGGTGGTGGTGGATTACCTGCGGCAAAAGGCGCGCCCCTTCCTGTTCTCCAGTGCCGTAACGCCTGCCGATACCGCCGCCTGCCTGGCCGCCGTCGAAGTGCTGGCCGAATCCACCGCACTGGTGGACCGTCTGTGGGAAAACACCCGCTACTTCAAGGGCGAGATGCAGCGCCTCGGCTTCGACATCGGCGCAAGCGTCACCCCCATCACCCCGGTGATGCTGGGTGAAGCCAAACTGGCCCAGACGTTCAGCCGCCGCCTGTTCGAGGAGAACGTCTTTGCGATGGCCATCGGCTTCCCCACCGTGCCGCAGGGCAAGGCGCGCATCCGCGTCATGCTCTCTGCTGCGCTCAACCGCGACGATCTCGACTATGGCCTCGAGCGCTTCGCCAAGATCGGCCAAGAACTGGGAATCCTATGACCAACCAACTAACCAACCGACAAACAAACAAACCCCGCCGCACGCTGCAGATCATCCTCGCCATCCTCTCACTTCTCCTTGCCTGCTGCCTCTGCACCTCGCTGAGCGGCAACGTGGGCACGGCCGGCTGGGCGCTGTGGACTGCTAGTGAGCTACAGCGCGAGCGAGAACGGACGAGCGCTCAGGAGGCACAGATACAACAACTGCGCCGACTGCTGGCGGAACACGGCATCGAAATGCCGCTCGCCCCCGCCGACGAGGAACTGATGAATACCGTCGAGAGCCAGGTGGAGGCGTTGCGCGGCCTCCGGCCCTTGCGCCCGGTCGAGCGGGTGCTCATGACCCAGGCCCAATTGCGGGCGCGCATCCTAGAAGACTTTGAGGAAGAGTCCTCGCCCGAAGAAATCCGCGACTATACGCTCACCCTGGCCGCTTTCGACCTGGTGGATCCGGATATTGACTTGTACGACCTGTTGGTGCGGCTGTACACCGAGCAGATTGCCGGCTTCTACGACCCTGAGACCGAGCAGATTTACGTCATCGCCGATACCGGCCTGATGGGGCAACTGGAGCGGCTCACCTATGCCCACGAGTTCACCCACGCCCTCCAGGACCAGCATTTCGACCTGGAGGCGCTGGGCCTGCGCGACAACGCCGACGAGGTGTACGATGACGAATACCTGAACGCGATCCAGGCGTTGGTCGAGGGAGATGCATCCCTGACCCAACAGCGCTTTATGGACGCCCATTACTCGGCAAGCGACATGGCCACGCTGATGAGAGAGTCGCTAGAAATAGACACGACGGTGCTCGACTCGGCGCCCGAGGTCCTGCGCGAGGGCCTGATGTTCCCCTACAACTACGGCGAGACCTTTGTCCGGGCGCTGTATAGAGATGACGGCCTGGCCGCAGTGGATGCCGCTTTCGTCAACCCACCGGTCTCGACCGAGCACATCCTCCACCCCGAGCGCTACCGCTCCGGCGACATGCCGCAATTCATATCGCTTCCGCCGCTGACCGATACCCTCGGCGCCGGCTGGCGCCTGGTGTACGAGGAAGTCTGGGGCGAGTTTTCCACCCGCTATTACCTCGCGCAGCGGATTCCCAAAGATGATGCCGAGACCGCCGCCGAAGGCTGGGGTGGCGATCGCTACGCCGTACACTACCGCGAGTCCGATGGCGCCTTCGTGTTGGTCTGGCGCATCGTCTGGGACACCCCCGCCGACGCTGAGGAATTCGTGGACGCCTACGTGACCTTCGCCGAGAAGCGTTTCGGCCACGCCGCCGACGTCTCGGAAGGCGCCCGCCTATGCTGGGCCGGCGACGACTACCTGTGCCTGGCCTGGGACCCGGTCGGCACAACCATCGTCCTGGGTCCTGACGAAACGACCGTCGCAGCCCTACTCTCCCTACTATAGCACCCCACCCAACCAACTAACCAACCAACTTGACAGATCCCCCAGGGCGCATATAATACCGTTCGACAACCAAGCGCAACCACCTTCGGGGCAGGGTGCAATTCCCGACCGGCGGTAAACGGGGCGTTCAACTGAACACCCCCCAAGCCCGCGAGCCGCACAAGCGGCTGATCCGGTGCGAGACCGGGGCCGACGGTAAGAGTCCGGATGGGAGAGGGTGCGCGGTTACCGCGTTGCGCAATACACGCGTGTCTCATGAAGCCCCGAAGGCCACACGGTTCTTCGGGGCTTTTTCGTTGCATAGCCGCGTTTTCCATAACGCGAGCCTGGAGAGCATGCGATGAAACGACGTACTGGCGCACGGATTGGCTTGGCCTTGCTGAGTTTCATGGTTTTCCTGACCCTGTGGCAGGGCATCGTCTGGCTGGGCGACTATCCACCGTTCATCCTCCCTACGCCCTGGGCAGTGGCGCTACGCCTGTGGAAACTCGCTGCCGATGGCACCCTATGGCTGCATGCCAGCGTGACATTGCGCGAGGTCCTGGCCGGGCTGGGGCTGGGGGCATTCGTAGCGACACTCCTGGGTTACGGGTTGGCCCATTCACCCCTGGCCGAGCGGCTGCTCACCCCCTTCATCGTCGCCTCGCAGTCCATCCCCGTCGTCGCCGTCGCGCCGCTGCTGGTCATCTGGTTCGGCACCGGGCTGCTTTCCAAGACGTTGGTCTGCGCCCTGACGGTATTCTTCCCCATCCTGATCAACACCGTCGTCGGCGTGCGCTCGGTGGAGGGCGACCTGCGCGACCTGATGCGCTCGCTGGAAGCCACCCGCTGGCAGACGATCCGGCTATTGGAGTTGCCGGCAGCGCTGCCGGTGTTTTTGGGCGGCCTCAAGGTCGGTGCCACCCTGGCCGTCATCGGCGCCATCGTCGGCGAATTCGTCGCCTCGACGCGCGGGCTGGGCTACCTGCTCAAGCAGGGCCAGCAACTGTACGACACCGCTCTGGTCTTTGTCGGTATCGGCATGCTTATGGCACTGGCACAGGCACTCTACGGCGCCGTCGCGCTCGTCGAGCATCGACTCCTCCACTGGCGAGAGGAAACATAACGCGGCGCGTGAAATGTCACTCACGGGTCACGCATCACGCATCACGTATCACGCATCACTCACAACAATCGGAGGCAACACATGAAGAAACTCACAATCCTGTTTGTCCCAATCTTGCTGGCAAGTCTGACAGGCTGCTATCGGACGGTTCAGCCCGAAATAACCCCTACCCCGGAGTTGGTCCACATCCGCCTGCCGATGGGCTACGTCGCCAGCGTCCAGTTTGCCCCCGTGTACGTCGCCATCGAGAGGGGCTATTTCGCCGCCGAGGGCATCGAGATCGAGTTCGACTATAGTTGGGAGACCAACGGCGTGCAATTGGTGGGGGCGGGCGAACTGCCATTCGCCATCGCCAGCGGTGACCAGGTGATCCTGGCCCGTTCGCAGGGGCTGCCCATCGTCATGTTCGTCAACTGGTGGCAACGCTTCCCGGTCGCCGTCGTTGCCCTGAAAGAGAGCGGCATTCGTTCTCCACAGGACCTGGCCGGCCGCACGGTCGGCATCCCGGAGACCTTTGGGGCCAGTTACATCGGCTGGCGGGCGCTGGCCGCGCAGTTCGGGCTATCGGACGCGCAACTGGAAGTCATCGGCTACGGCGCGTTGGCGAAACTCACCGAAGAACAGGTGGACGCATCGGTCGTCTATGCCAACAACGAGCCGATCCAGTTGAGGCAGGCCGGCTACGAGTACACCCTGATCCCGGTGGCCGACTATGCCACCCTCGTCTCCAATGGCCTCATCACCAACGAGCGGACATTGCAGGAGAACCCGCGACTGGTGCGCGCCTTTGCCCGCGCCTTCCTCCGAGGCCTGGAAGACACACTGGCCGATCCCGACGCCGCGTTTGAGACCTGCCGCAAGTACGTAGAGGGTCTGGACGAAAACGAGGCCGCGCAACGCGCCGTGCTGCAAGCCTCGCTGGATTACTGGCGCGGGCAGCCACCGGGCGCTTCCGATCCCGCTGCCTGGCAAGCGACGGTGGACGTGATGTTCGAGGCGGGCTTGCTGACCGCTACGGTGGACGCAATGCAAGCCTTTACCAACGACTACCTACCGTAGGCGTAATTGCCCAGGCCAGCCATTTTTCTACCACAAAGGACACGAAGGGCACAAGGGCTGAAAGCATGATGAACAGGCAGAGCTGTCTAGACGGAACAGGGTGTTCGTCTCAGAATCCTTCGTGTACTTTGTGTCCTTCGTGGTGAAAATGCAGCCGCTCATTGGGAGGCTGAGCAACCCGGAGTAAGCCATGGGCAAGGACCATCCCGACAACCGGGGAAACCCACCGCTCCTCGTCGTCGAAGACGTGAGCATGGACTATCGCCAGTCCGACGGCGCACGGCTGCCGGTGCTGGAAAACGTCTCGTTCCAGGTGACCGAGGGCGAGTTCCTCTGCCTGGTAGGCACCTCCGGTCACGGCAAGAGCACGCTGCTGCGGCTGATCGCCGGGCTGGAACGGCCCAGATCCGGGCGCATCTGGCTGGCGGGTCAGGTGGTGGATCGCCCACGCCGCAGTGTGGGCATCGTCTTCCAAAAGCCCACGCTGATGGGCTGGCGCACCGTCGAGGCAAACGTCGCATTGCCGCTGGAGTTGAACGGCTGTTGCATTAAAGAGGAGGCCCTGCAACGCGCCCGTGCGCTGATTGACCTGGTGGGCCTTTCCGGCTTCGAGTCCGCCTACCCGGCGCAACTCTCCGGCGGCATGGCCCAGCGCGTGGCGCTGGCGCGGGCGCTCGTGCACGACCCCCAGATTCTGCTCTTGGATGAGCCGTTCGGCGCGCTCGACGCGCTCACGCGCGAGCAGATGGGGTGCGAACTGCTGCGCATCTGGCAGGCCCGCCGCAAGACCGTCGTGATGGTCACCCACTCTGTGCCGGAGGCGGTCTTTTTAGCCGACCGCGTGCTGGTGTTGGGCCGGCGCCCCGCCTCCGTCGTGGCCGAGATCGCCGTGGACCTACCGCGCCCGCGCACGCCGGGGGTGGTGGAGACGGCGGCCTTCAGTGCGCTCACACATCACGTGCGCAAAGCCATTGAGCGGGCGGGGGCATAGCCGTCAAGTGCCCGTCACATTCAAGGTGACGGGCACTTGGATGACCACGGCTCATGCAGAAACCCAGCGCTTGACGACCGGCAGAAACAGCGTATAAACAAACTAGGCGAATTGTACGTATTCGACTAATCCGCCGACGGGGAGATTGAGATGACGGTTTCGACCATCCGTGCAAGCGAAATTCGCAACTGTATCGGCGAGATCCTGGCCCGTGTGCGCTATGGCCGAGAACACATCCTGATCGAGCGCCGTGGACGCCCAGTGGCGGCCATCTTGGACATTGCAGAATACAATGACCTCATTCAGTTACGTCACCAGCGCGAAGCCCAGGAACGCCGGCGGCGTTTCCAGGCGATACGCGCCTCGGCTGCCGAGAATGACCTGACCGAAAAGCAGGCGTTCCAACTCCTCGACGAGGCCCAGTAACGTGCGTGTTGTCCTGGACACCAACGTCCTTGTCTCCTTCTTGCTCACGCGCGGGCGTACCATGTCCACTATATTGGATGGATGGGAACAGGGATCTTTCGAGGTGCTCACTGCATTGTTGAGCCGGCGGAATTTGTGCGCGAATTAGGCGCTCAGCGATAGCACATCACGAGATGACCACCGGCTTCGGCTGCCGCCGCAGCAAGAGCGGGCCGATGCGATCCATCAGCCAGCCGAACGCCAACTCGACCCACGGCACCAGCCGCAGCACGTCCGGCACGTAGGCTACCCGCACCGGCCTCCTGAGCAGCCCCCAGACACGCTCGGCGACGACTTCCGGCTTGATGCCCCAGCGCTTTAGCGGCAGTTGCAGCCTGTCGAACTGACTCGCCACCCGGTCGAAGAACTCGGTCGCCACCGCTCCTGCGCGCACGACACTGACGCGCACCCCCGTCCCACGCAACTCGCGGTGCAGCCCGGTCGTGAATGCATCCAGGAACGCTTTCGTCGCGCTGTACAACGCCACGCCCTGGCTGGGGATGCTCCCGGCGATCGAGCCGATGTTGATGATGTGCCCGGCCCGGCGTGCCCGCATATCCGCCAGGAACAACAACGTGAAGCGCACGACGGCGATGACGTTCACCTGCAGCATCTGCAGCGCCGTCGTCCAGGGCATGTCGGCGCTCTCGCCATACCAGCCCAGGCCGGCATTGTTCACCAACACGTCCACCGGGCCAAGGGTGGCGCGGATCTGTTCAAAAGCGCGCAGCCGCTCGCCTTCATCGGCCAAATCGGCCACGACCACCAGTGCCTCGCCGCCAGCCTCGCGTACCTGTGCAGCCACCGATTCAAGGCGCTCCCGGTTCCGCGCCACCAGCGCGACGCGCATGCCCTCACGGGCAAGCCGCTGCGCGATTGCCGCGCCGATGCCGCCCGAAGCGCCCGTGACCACGGCGGTCTTGCCCTTCCAGTCCACGCCCACCCGTGTCCGTGCCGCGCGGAAGTAGGGCGACTTTTTCAGCAGACTGGCCCGCACGATGGGGCGAAACACGCGGGCCAGGTGCCGCCGGTAGCCCATCAGCGCCACCATATCCCGCGTATAGTCGTTGATGTCACGCTGCTGATAGCGAAGCAACCGCTCGCTCTCCGCCGTATCCATCCAGTCGGTGCAGAACGGCGTCGTCCCGAACGCTTCCTCCGGCAGCATCCCCACGCCTGTCGCATCCAACACGCGCTCGACGATCTCGCGGTAGATGTACTGGCAACGAGGCCCGCCGCCGATCAACAGCACCTTGCCCCAGATCTCGGTGCTCTCCACCGCGTTGGCCAACGCCAGCCCCACATCGCGCGTGTGCACGAACTCCATCCGGTTATTGAGCGGCACGTCGAACATCCCCGGGTCGAGTTTGAGCGCCAGTGGCAATGCGGCGGCGAAGCGGAAGATGGCCCATTCCAGCCCGGATTCCCTCACCAGACGCTCGCACTCGATCTTGTGGTGCGAATAATGCTCGGTGGGCTGCACCGGCTCCGCGGCCGTGCGTGGCGGCGGCAGATGCTGCGTCCGCCCGTAGACGTGGATGGACGACGAAAAGATGATCTTGGGCGGGCGGGGTTGCGCCTTCAGCGCCTCGATCAGGTTGCGCGTGCCCCCCACGTTGACCGCATACGCCAAATCGGGTTGGGACTCCGATTCGATGCCTGTAGCCGAGAGTTTGGGGATGATGAAGGCCAGATGGATTACCACATCCTGGCCCTGCACCGCCGCCGCCACATCTTCTGGGCGGCGTAGGTCTCCCCAAACGACCTCGATCCGGCCGCCGAACCGCCGGGCGACCCTTTCGTTTGCCTTCGTCCTCAAGTCGAAGCAGCGCACCTTGTGGCCTCGCTTGACCAACTCTTCCAGTGCGCTGGTGCCCACGTTACCGAAAGCACCTGTCAATAACACGTTCACTGCACTACTCCTTCTCTAGCCCCGACAATAACATCCGTACGCCCTCCTGCATCACTTCTCCCCAGTCGGCCCCTTCGGGATCGAGCATCCCCTGCAGCAGCAGGCCGACGGCCAATGCGACGAGCATCTCGGCGGCCCGTTCCGCGTCCACACACCGCAGCGAGCCTTCGGCGATGCCGGCCTCGACGATGCCGCGGAAGAAATCCCGATAGCGCCGGTACGGCTCGATGGTCGCCTGCCAGACCACCGGGTCGCGTGCCGCTTTGGCCCAGAATTCCAAATAGAGCGGGATCCGTCCCCGTGCCGCCTCAAAGATATGCTGGGCCATCCCGGCCATCCGCCGCAGTTCCTCGGGTACGGTCTTGGCCCCACTGCGTGCCGTTTCCAACTGTGCATCCAGGCCCCCTAGCCAGCGGTTCACCAGTTCCAGAAAGAGGGCCTGCTTGCTGGGAAAGTGGTGGTAAAAGCCACCTTTGGTGACACCCGCGCGGCGGCAGATCTCGGCCACGCCGACGGCGTCGTACCCGTATTGGGCGAAGCACTCCGTTGCTGCCTGGAGGATATGGGAGCGGGTTTCTTCGGCGCGATACTGTGTTGTCACGGCAGCCTCCACAAAATACCGACCGGTCGGTCTGTTTTGAATATACCACGTAGGGGCAAACGTGTCAAGTGGGACAATAGTACTACAAGGGCAGAATGGGAATGGGGAACATCCCGTGGCGCGGGCCTTGTAGCCCGTGCGCCAGCGGGCCGGGGAATCTGCGTCGCATACAGGAGAAAGGGAATCTCGTTGCTGAAAGCCAAGAACGAGGCCCTTCGCTCCGCTCAGGGTGACAAAAATCGGATCTACGAGACTCATAATGAACACGGATTGCCCGGGCAACGAACTCCAAGCAATCCGTGTTCCTCCACGTGTTGGGTATCGGGTGCGACGCGAGGTCCTGTTACGTCCTACTCAACGAAATTCGGAGGTGATCTACATCGCCCGTCGGTGTCACCAGCACACCTTGCGGGCCGCTCTGCGCTGTGCCGCCCTTGATGGATGCCACCGATTCGATGCCCACCAGCAAGAGTTGCCAGTGTTTGGACGCCCCTTGCCGCTCGACGGTGATCGTATTGCCCGCGCGCAGCACCTCGAACGTAGCGGCCACGCTGCCGGTCGTGGAGGGGATAACGGCGGTGGCGTGTCCCCCTTCGGCCAGTGCGTACACCTGCAGCGTGACACCATCGGCGTAATCATAGTCCGGGCGATCGTCGTGGCTGCCCATGGCGATGATAGAACTGGGGCGCACCATTAGCGGGAGGCCCGTAAACTCGTGCATGTCGTGTACCCAACCAGGGCCTTCCACGACCTTGCCGGTGAGCAGGTTCGTCCAGCGCCCCGCAGGCAGGTAGTAGGTCACATCGCCCTCGGGTGTCAAGACCGGCGCTACGAGAAGCGATCCGCCTAGCATATACTGGCGATCCAAGTAATCGCAGGTGGGATCGTCTGGAAACTCGAGCAGCATGGCCCGCATGAGTGGAATCCCTCTATCCCTGGCCTCGAGTGCGTGGGCGTACAGGTACGGCATCAGCCGGCACTTGAGTTTGGTGAAGAACCGCAGCACGTCAACTGCTTCCTCGTCGAACAGCCAGGGGACGCGATACGAGGCGTTGCCATGCAAGCGGCTGTGGGAGGAGAGCAGGCCGAATGCAATCCAGCGCTTGTAAACGTCCGTAGGTGGAGTACCGGCAAAGCCGCCGATGTCGTGGCTCCAGAAGCCGAAACCGGAGAGGCCGAGCGACAGGCCGCCGCGCAGGCTTTCCGCCATAGACTCGAATGTGGATTCGTTGTCGCCGCCCCAGTGGACCGGGAACTTTTGGCTGCCGGCGGTTGCCGAGCGGGCGAAAACCACCGCCTCGCCGTCGCCCCGCTTTTCCCGCAGCACCTCAAAGACCGTTCTGTTGTATCGGTAGGTGTAATAATTGTGCATCTTGACGGGGGCCGAGCCGTCGTAATACACCACGTCGGTCGGGATGCGCTCGCCAAAATCGGTCTTGAAACAATCCACTCCCATGTCCACCAGCGCGCGCAGTTTATCGCCGAACCATTGACGGGCCTCCGGGTTGGTGAAATCCACGATCCCCATGCCTGGTTGCCAATCATCGCACTGCCAAACGTCGCCATTCGGCCTCTTCAGCAGGTAGCCCTTTTGCATCCCCTCCGCGAACAGCGGCGAGCGCTGGGCGATGTAGGGATTTAGCCAGACGCAGATGTGCAGCCCGCGTTCCTTGAGACGCTTGAGCATACCGGCCGGATCGGGGAACACGCGGGTATCCCATTCGAAATCACACCAGTTGAACTCCCTCATCCAGAAGCAGTCGAAGTGAAAGACATGCAGCGGCAGGTCACGATCCGCCATGCCCTGGATGAAACTCGTCACCGTGCTCTCGTCATACGAGGTGATAAACGAGGTCGTGAGCCACAGGCCGAACGACCACGGCGGGGGCAGGGCCGGCCGTCCCGTCAGGGCCGTATACTTTTCGAGCACTTCTTTCGGTGTAGGGCCATAGATCACAAAATATTCGAGGGACTGCCCGGCGACGCTAAACTGAACGCGCGAGGTTCTTTCGGACGCTACCTCAAAGGACACTGCTCCTGGGTCGTTGACAAAGACGCCGTAGCCGCGATTGGTCAGGTAAAAGGGCACGTTCTTGTAGGCCTGTTCCGTGCTCGTGCCGCCGTCACGATTCCACATCTCTACGGTCTGACCGTTCTTGACAAAGGCGGTAAAGCGCTCGCCGAGGCCGTACACGTTTTCCCCTACGCCGAGGGAGAGTTGCTCATGCATATAGTGGACTCCCTCTTTCTCGACGATGCCCATCCCGCGCGGGCCGCTCGAGGTGACGATCCGGCCGTCGGCGACGAACTCGACGCGCCAGTCATCTCCGCGAGGGATGCGTACGGATAACCGGCCGCTGGTGAGGATCGCCTCGTCTTGATCGGCATGCACGGTCACATCTGTGGTAGTCTGTGCGAGCAACTCGAACTGCGGCGGCTTGGGTTGCTGACCGGCGAGATGCGTCAGCCGCACGCGGATGACATCCGGCCACGGCGACGAGAATGTGATCGTCAGCAGTGGTCCGCCGAGCGTATCGGCGCGATGGGCGATCCGCCTCGTCGGCGCGTAGACCGTAAGTGAATCGGGCGCTGTCTCTACATCGTACGCCTGCGCGGGGTAGAAAGCCTGTACGCCTTCCCGTAGCCGCCAATACCCGTCTAGGAATTTCATCAGTGTCCTCCACGCTCAGTGATGACCGGCTTGATGCTCCTCAACAATCCCCTTGTCAGCGTGAACCTCGACGGCAAGGCCCAGAACTGCCACGCACGACGAGGCGGCACGGCAACAACGTTTGCGTCGTGTCCGACTCTTGTGCTTCCAGTTGCTGGATCAAGCGCTCGGCTCCCAGGCGTCCCATTTCGACGGCCGGTGCGTCCGCCGTCGTCAGAGGGGGCACCGTCATCTCGGCCATGCGCGCCGATGAAACGATCACACCCAAGGAAAAGTCGTCGGGAATGTGCCAGCCTCGATCGGCGACGGCTTGCACCACCCCCGGCACGGCGCGCTCATTCATGGATACGAGCGCGGTCAAGTCGGGGCATTCGGCGAGCAGTTCATTGAACGCCTCATATCCGGCCTGCGGCGTAGCGCGGCAGAGCCGTGTTATCCCCTCGAGTCCGGCGGTATGCATCACCCGTTCGAAACTGGCCTGCGCCCGCACGGCCGGGCCATAACCGGCTTCGAACACGGACTGGGATTGGTTCAAGAAGGCAATGTGTGTGTGCCCCAACCCGGCCAGATGGCCGATCATCTCTTGCACCGTCTGGTCGAAATCAATGTCCACGTAGCCGATGCCTTCTGTATTCGCGGTCCGCCCTATCATGCTGAAGGGGAAATCAATCTCGCGCAACAGGTTGATACGCTCATCAACCAGATGCACTTCCATGACGATCACACCATCAACCAGGCCCTGCTGGGTCAACCGCCGCAGTTCCTCCGGGCCGTGTGTCTCAGATGACCACAGGATCAGGTGGTACTCGTTTTCTCTGGCGGCCTCGGCTGCGCCGGAGACGAATTCGAGTTCTGTGATACCCAGGCCGCGCTCCGACAGGGGGAAGAGCAAGGCAATGATCCGGCTGCGTCTGCTAGCCAGGCCGCGCGCAAGGGCATGGGGGCGGTAACCCAACTCCTCCATCGCCGCGAAAATGCGTTGTCGCGTTTCTTCGGAGATGGGGCGCGTGCTGTTGAGCGCGTAGGAGACCGTGCTTAGGGCAACGCCGGCGCGTTTTGCCACATCTAGCATCGTGGGCATCGCACCCCCCCCTGAGGTCAGAAGCAGAATTCACTAGGCGGTATCCGAAATGAGCATCGCGCCTTGTTTGTGGTGCCGACGTTACTACTCGGACTACCTCGTACCCGCTCGACCTGCATCGGGGCTGGCGACCGCCTGTGCAGTCGGCAGATGCACATTTTGGGTGCACCCGTAAACGCCAGCCTGTGTAGTAACGTGCCGGCAAAGTATCGAAGCGCTTCGATTAAAGAATACCATGAATTGGCCTGCATGTCAAGACATTCGCTGTCAGGGGGGGTACGGAGTTGAGCGATGGCGTGGTGATGGGCTCTCCAATCCGCCATCGGACGGTAGACCACCCTGAGACAGCCCATTTCAGCAGGTTTGGGCTATGAGCCCGGCGATTCGTCGGCAGACAAGGAATTAACATTGCACGGGCTGCCAAGCCCGTGGTGGTTTCGGCTGCCGGCTTGTCCGGACTAGGGTCGGGCTTCCGCAGCCCGCTCACTCTGTTACTTAACTGTAACCGCTTCGTAATGAGCAGCGAGCAGCAATTATGGCATAATGGACTAGCAGGGATGGATGAATGGAGAATGTGAGGCACAAGCCGTGCCGAAAACGGCGAAGAGGAGGAACAATGTGCAGAGCGATCTTGGCAATCGGGGTCGTACTTGCGCTGAACCTGAGTCTGACAGCGCCCGTGTTCGCTCAAGGCACCGTCGTCCACGTCGTGCAGCCAGGCGAGAATCTATACCGCATTGCGTTGCGCTACGGCGTGACGGTGAACGCGCTGGCAGCGGCCAACGGCATCGCCAATCTCAATCGCATCTACGTGGGGCAGCGCCTGATTATCCCGGCTAGTGGCAGCACCTCGCCATCCGCCAGTCCTGCCGGCCCGTCCACCTCTGCTTCTGGCACGCACGTGGTCCAGCGTGGGGAAAACTTGTATCGCATCGCGCTGCGCTACGGCCTGACGGTGAGCACGCTGGCAGCCGCCAACGGCATCTCCAACCCCAACCGGGTCTATGTCGGGCAGGTGTTACGTATCCCCGGCGGTGGTTCGAGTCCACATGCACCCGCCCCGGCGCCTAGCGGCAGTGGCAGCGGCCGTTGGATTGACGTGAACCTGAGCACGCAGACGCTCACGGCCTACGAGGACAACACGCCTGTGCGCAGCACACTCGTCTCGACCGGATTGCCGCGCACACCGACGCCCACGGGCCAGTTCCGTATCTACGTCAAGTACGTATCCGATAGTATGAGCGGCCCCGGCTACTACCTACCCAATGTGCCATACGTTATGTACTTCTACCGAGGCTACAGCCTGCACGGTACCTACTGGCACTCCAATTTTGGCCGCCCGATGAGCCACGGCTGCATCAACCTGCCTACGCCGGAGGCGGAATGGCTCTTTTATTGGGCCTCGGTCGGTACGCTGGTCAACATCCACTATTGAAGCGCGGGCCATAGACGGGTCATACGCGAAACGTGATTCGGATGTCACGTTTCGCGTTTCACGTCTGGCTGCACAGCCCCCACTTCCTCGCCATCACTATTCGCTCGAGATGCGCAGGCGTCCGATCAGAATGTCCACCTTGCTGCTATCTTCCGAATTGGGAACGACAAAGATAGCGAGCATGACATTGGGATCGTCTTCTCTGGCATAGATGAGCGTGTTCTGGGCTTGGACGTTGGCGCCTTCCAGCGAGGCTGTGACCCATCCATAATCTGACAGCGTATCCTCGTACCAGTCCATAACGTCATCTGCTGACGCTGTCGTGATATAGTGTTTCCACTCGGCCTCCTGAGCGACAAGGGCCAATACTTGTGTCATGGTACTGAGGACCCGGTCGGATTCGGTGCTCTGGGTCGCGCCGGGATAGACCGGCACGTCGGCGAAATCCCCGGCGGTGAACTCGGTCTCACCAAGCAGTCCACCTAGCGAACTACAACAACACGCCGCCAACGTGATGACCAACGCCCCTATGACCAGTGGCAGTTTCCAGTGTCCCATTTCAACACCTCCTGCTTGGATCCTATGTTGTGCTCCATGTTGCGTGTTCCGTCTAGCTGGAGGCACGCGACACGGAACGCGTTTCACGCTTTACGTTTTACGTTTCACGTTTTACGTTTCACGTCTTACGTCTTACGTTTTACGTCTTACGTCTTACGCATCACTTCGTCGTCTCGACGCGCTGCCACAGGTCGTGCAGTGGGCGGCGCAGCAGGCGCACGTTGACGAACACGAGCAGCCACAGGTGCAGACGCGCCGGGAACAAGAGCAGCGTCCAGAGAAACTCGCGCGGCGTGCGCGGATAGCACAAGGCTAGCCACGTGCCGTTGGCGATCTCAAGCCGTGCCGAGCGCATGCGTGCCGGCGATTTGCGCAGATAATTCTGAACATAACCGCCAGCGGAACGCACTTTCTGCCGCAGCCAGTCGCGGTAGGTAGCAGGGTATTTGACGTGTACGAGTGCCTCGGGCGCGTACCGGATGCAGTAACCCTGTTGGGCGATAGCATGGGAGATCACAGCATCTTCCGCTAGTGCATCCTCGGGCACGTGCTTGATGAGCACGCGGCGGCAGGCGAACAGATAGCCGGAGCAGACCAGGAACTCTCCTGCCCGGTCACGGGCCAGCCGCATGCGGTGGATACTATCGGTGAGCAGGTGGGACCAATAGCCCAGCAGCGTGTCGCGCGGGCTAGCGCTCACCGGATGCCCGCTGACTGCGCCGACGCGCGCATCGGTGAAAGGGGCCAGCAAGGGGGCGAGCGCATCGTGTGCTACCAGCACGTCTCCATCGCTGAACACGACCACATCGCCCCGCGCGGCCTTGAGCCCAGCATTGAGCGCGGCGGGCTTGCCCCGTTGCGGATCGGCGACGTGTCGCACGGCCGGGTAACGCGCAGCGTAATCGTCCACCACGCTGATGGTCGCCGGATCGGGGCACACGACCAGGATCTCGGCGCCTTCGGGCAATTGAGCAAGAAACGCTTCGATGGCCCGGCCGACGGTGGCTGCCTCGCGGAATGCGGTGATGAGTACACTAAGGGCGCAATCCATCACTCGTGAATCCACAACGATGGGGGGCACCACAGCGCCCCCTATCCTTCATCAGCGATCCCGCTCTCTTAATATCGCAGGAGCGCTCCCACGCCGAACTCGGCGATCCTGGGGTGATCGTCAATCACTTCCACTTTGCCTCCGTCTTCGATCACCTTGGTCACCAACGCCTCGGCTGCGTCGGGGATCTCGGTGAACTTGCCACCGCAGAAGGGGCAGGTCTTGAGGCGCTGATCGGTAATGAAGGCACAGTTACGGCACTGATAACCCGGCTGGTGGTAATCGCTGGCGATCACCAGGGTTTGAATGCGGCCCTCGTGGGCGGCGCCCAGCGTGTCGGCCAAGCGAATGGCGCCACCGTGCCCTTTCGCTGCTGCGGTGAACACAGCCTCGACGAGGGCTGCCTCACGCTCCGCCTCCGCCTGCCGCAGGATGCCAAGTGAACGGTCGCGTATCTCGGTCTCCGTCGCGTTCATGTCTGCGTGGAAGGAGCCAATCATGTTGACCTGCAACGATTTGGGCAGGGCATCGCGGAACTGGGTCAGCGTAGGCTCAGTGCTGGCAACGATCAGCCGCTGAGGCTTGTGCCTGTTCCAGAATCGCTGCGTGACCTTGACCGCCTCGCGGATGTTACGTTGGGCAATTTCCTCCTCGTGCCGGCTCGAGATGGGGGCACCTCCTCGCCGTCCTGGCCCGCCAGAGGAGCCACGCCCTTTCTTCAGTTTGCGCACCTCTTCGCCGAGATAACCGTCGGTGGCCTGCAATTCGCCCATCTCATAGAGCATCAACCGCACACCCTGCCGGTCTACCCACGCCACGATGTAACTGCCGTAGGCATCCACCAACGCAGCCAAAGGCGAGACGTAGGGCTTGCGGGCCACCACTGCCCTGGAAGCGACGGGCACGGCCAGAGAATAGGTACGCCAGAATTTTTCTCTGGCACAGGAAAAGACGGCCACGCCCCGCCCTGACCAATCATACTCGTGCTCGAAGTAGCGTTCCACGGCAGCGAGATCCTGCGGTGCAGCCGAGCCTTCCACACGCTTGAGCATCTGCCGCAGCGCCAACTTGTATTCGTCCGGCATGTGCTCCGTACGGTCTACATTCAGATAGACGCTCAGGATCGGCGTCTCAGCCTGGTATCCTGCCAGTTCCTGCAAGTCTGCTTGTTTGAACACGACTCTTCCCTTTCTGTATATGGTATCTGGGCTGCCCGACACCATCTAAGGTGTAGGCGACCAATCTATGGCCTCTCTCCCAAGGTCACCGGGACTTGCATCTCCTCCCCATCCCGTATGATCGTCAGCACGACCCGCTGCCCGACCTCCGTCTCGCGCACTAGATAGGCGATGAAATCATCATAGTCGCGCACCTCGTACCCGTCAATCGCGACGATGATGTCACCGCCGGCCTTGACCAAGGCCCCCATGACCTCGACCTCGTGGTCACCGCCGCGCAGGCCGGCACGTTCTGCAGCCGTCCTCGGAAAGACGCCGTCTATGAGCACACCCCGGGTCACCGGCAAGCCGAGCGGTTCTGCCAATTGCGCCAGGCTGAAGCGAGTGTCGGAGGAGATGCCCAAGTAGGGATAGCGATAGACACCCTCCTCGATCAAGCGGGGCACGACGCGCTTGACGGTATTCACCGGCACGGCGAACCCGACGCCGGAATTGGTGCCCGTTTCGGAGTCAATGGCCGTGTTGACCCCGACGACACGCCCGTGAATATCCAAGAGCGGTCCACCGGAGTTGCCGGGATTGATGGCCGCATCGGTCTGGATGATCTCCGGGTTAGCGAATCTGCTATCTCGTCCGGCAGCGGCAGGCAGGGTACGCCCCACCGCGCTGACAATGCCGACAGTCATCGTCCCACGCAGCCCGAACGGGTTGCCGATGGCGACGACGCGTTGACCCACCTGGAGTGTGCTGGAATCGCCTAGTTCCAGTGGCAGCAGGTGTTCGCCGGGAATGTCCACCTGGATCACTGCCAGATCGGAGTATGGGTCGCGTCCAACGACCTGTGCGTCGGCCACGCTGCCGTCGAAAAACGTAACCTGGACGGTGCTGGCGCCCTCGACGACGTGATTATTGGTCACAATGTGCCCTTCAGTGTCGTAGACGAAGCCGGAACCACTGCCCAGGGGGGAGAGCATCCCGCCGGCATCTACCGCCACCGCGATGTAGACGACGGACGGATTGACGCGCTGGTAGAGGTTGATCAGCAGGGCATCTTCCGCCTCCGACTGGGCGAACGCCTCCTCCGGCAGCGGCGTGGGGGTGGCGACGACCACGGGCGGCGCAGTAGACACGGGCAAGAGTCCCTGCCCGCTGCACGTACAGGCCAGCGCGATCAATGTTATGGGGATGAGAAACACTCCATACTTGCGTGGGATCACCTGGTTCCTTTCTCACGCAGGCGGGCTAATTCCTGAAACAGTTCCCGCTCGCGGGCATTGAGTTTTTGTGGCACTTGAATCTGGGTCGTAACCAGCAGGTCGCCATACTGCTTGGGCTTACGCGCGCTAGGCATACCCTTGCCGCGCAGGCGAAAAGTCTTGCCGCTGTTGGTGCCGGCAGGGATTTTGAGCGCCACGTCGCCATCCAGCGTCGGTACGCGCACCTCGCCGCCCAAGACGGCGGTGTACAAGTCTACATCTATGGTACAACGCAGGTCATCATCCTCGCGTCTGAAGACCGGGTGAGGCTTGACCGTGATGTTCAAATAGAGGTCACCGGACGGACGACCGCCATAGCCAGGAGCCCCCTTGCCGGCATAGCGTACCCGCGACCCACTGCGGGCGCCGGGCGGGATTTTGACCTGAATGCGCTGACCGTCCCGCTCCAGTACACGAGTGGTGCCATGAAACGCCTCTTCCAGCGTGATCTCGACGTCGGCTTCCAGGTCCTGGCCGCGTGTGACGCGCTGGCTGGTAGTGCGGCGGAAGAGATCCTCGGCGCCACCCGGCCGGGCGCCGCCCCCCATCCCGCCGAAGATGGCGCGGAAGAAATCGGAAAAGACGTCGGCGCCTGCGCCGCCGAAGAGATCGCCCAGGTCACCGCTCCATTCGAAGCGCACACCGCCAGGCCCAGTGGTCGTCCACTGCGACCAGTCGAATTGACCGGGGTCACGGCCCATGCGCTGCCATTGTTGCCAACTGGCGCCCAATTGGTCATACTTGGTGCGCTTCTCCGGATCGCCGAGCACCTCATAGGCTTCGTTGATCTCCTTGAAACGCTCTTCGGCGCGCTTATCGCCGGGATTGACGTCGGGGTGAAATTGGCGGGCCAACTTTCGGTAGGCCCGCTTGATCTCCTTCTCGTCGGCGCTGCGGTCAACGCCTAGAATCTTATAGTAATCCTTGTACTCCATCCTATCGCTCCGGCCCTGCTTGGCAATTATTCTATACCTCAAGCCCTGCGCTGTCAAGGGTGCTCGCCCCCCCCAACCAAACTGCACCCTCGACGGTATCCGGGCTTTCCTTCCGACAATGGGGAGGTTCGCTCCTGACCCACCCGAGTTGAGAGCAGCCCGCGGTGAAGGAGCGGTGGAAGCCTGGATTGAGACAGAATGGAGGGAGAGGGGGTGAGTGTTCGCCGCCCAACAGTGAACAATGGATGCGCGAGGATGGACATCGAAGAGTTCGGTGGCGTCGAGCGGAGAAACGCCGGGCAAGTGCTCACGCGGGATGGTAGGACTGCAATTGGGCGCGCCCGACCATCAACAGTTCTGTCTCCAGAGGGAAGGGCGCAGGGAACTCGACAAGTGGAAAAAGCCGGGCCTCGCTGACGGCAAACAGGCTGGCCTGTCCGGCATCGAGAAAGTCGCGCAGATTGGCTTCTGCGGACATATGGAAATAGCCACGGCACACAGCCACCGGCGTGTAGGCGACCAGCAATTCGCGTCGTGCGAGCAATTGGAACGAGGCGCGGGTTTCGGCGGAGGTGAAGTAGAGGAACGCAATGTGAGGTCTGCGCACGACGATATGGGGTCGGAAGAATCCCTTCAGCGGGCTGCCTGGGGTGAGGGGAGTCAAGTGTGCGTCGGAGAGGGAGAAACTATCACGGATGGGGTCATTGATGAAGGTAAGAAGAGCGCCCACGACTTCTAATTGCCCGCGGAACTGGAAATCAGCGGTGAGAATCTGGACCTCGTGGCGTTGAATCTGTGGTGACTGCAATCCCATCGTTTGCTCCTTCGCTTGCTTTGTGGTACAATATTTGTGCTTGGTGGGTGTAGCCTAATGGTCAAGGCACCTGGTTGTGGCCCAGGAGATTGTGGGTTCGAGCCCCACCACTCACCCTAGACATAGCCGGACTCTGCTCCGGCTTTCATTATACACCCATTGCCCCCGTAGCTCAATGGGATAGAGCGACGGACTTCGAATCCGCAGGTTGGGCGTTCGAATCGCCCCGGGGGCGCCTTGAGCACTTCTCTGCAAAGAACGAAGGAGGCTCAAGATGTCCTTGGAACTGCCAACATGTACCTCACACGGGCACAAATTGCGTTTTTTCGAAGAGTTGCAAACGCAACGTCAATAGCGAATCCAACTCGGATTTGTAGGTCGTGTGCGTTCTGCTCAAACAGTCTGTAATAGCCGTTTTGAACGCCGCAAAGTCGGCGTAGTATTTCGAGTACAAACACTGCTTCTTGACAAACTTCCATGACCGTTCGATCAGGTTGAGGTTGGGCGAGTAGGCGGGTAGGTAACAGAGTTCGATGTTCAGGCTGGCTGCCACAGCAGTCACCAATGCGCACTTCTGATACCGGGCATTGTCCAGGAAAAGCGTGATCGGTACACCCAGGTTCAGCGCGGCCAACTTGTCTCCGCCGGACACCAGGCTACTTGGCAATCGGGCAACAACGAGTATACTTAGCATCAGAAGGGCTTGAGGCCATTACGTGCGCCTCGGCCCTTTTTGTTTGCATACTTGTCGAGAAAGAGGTGATACAATGGGTGCAATAGATGCTTTGCGGGGCTGGGTTGAGAAAGCCTGGCTCCGGTTGGCCGGGCTGTTCTCGTTGCGCCAGCGTTTTATTGCCGATGTCCTGGCAGCATTGGAGCGCGGTGAGGGGAGCATCGTCTTCCACTGGTATTACGATGGCGAAGACGACGGCGAGGCCGATGACGGCGAGATCATTCCTGTCGGCCTGCTGGCCGACATCGACGCTGCGATCCGGCGGATGCCCGCACCGTTGGGCGCCGACGAGTTCATCATCAACGTCGCCGTGTACGGCCCGCGCCTCCAGGATCTGGACAGGTTCGAGGACACGCCGGAGGGGAGAAGGCTGCTCCGCGTCGAACGCTTCCAGCTGCTCGACCGCTACTACGACTGGAAACGAGGCGATGGCCCGCAGCGATTGCGGCGCGTCCTGGAGCAGAATGCGCCGTCGCGAGAGCAGCCGCTGGTGATCATCCAGATTCTCCCGCTCGGCGGCGCGCTGGCGGCGCTGTTCCGCTCGGGCCGTTGGCAGCCGGCCAGCGCCTGGCTGCGCTAGGCTTCTCTCCCTTCTGCTCGCCCCAACCTGTTTTGGGAGGAGTGGAAGACCGGGGAGCAAAAAGGGAAGGAGGACAGGCAAAAAGCCTGTCCTCCGTGTTTGTCATCCTGTGCGGTGGGCTACAAGGGGCCCGCCCGCCGGATGGCCCGCAAGACATACCGGCGCGCCTCATCCTCGGCCATCAGTCCAAGTTCGACTGCCAGCCTTGTTTCCCCGATTGCCCGCCTCCTGCGCGGCGGATCGGCTCACGGTACTTGCCTTTCATGCTGGCCTCCCTGCTGGCCCAGGGAGGCGCGCCTCGCCCGCGGGAGGGGCGAATGCGCCCCCTCGGGCGAGGATGTTGGGCCGATCAGCCCCAAAAAGGTGAGTACCCTCCTGCGAACATCAGCCGCGCAGCGTTGTCCAGAAAAGCCTCGCGCTCCTGCAGCGTCTGTGCGTAGAACGCGCCCAATTTGTTCTCGTGTGGGCGCGTCAGGAAGGCTTTCACGCTGCCCTGCTCCCCCCGCCATTGCCAGTAGTGGGAGGAGTCGGCCGTGCAGCGCCAAAACGGGTGCCGGCCGCGGGTATCAAGCATCTGGACCGTCCCGCCGCAGATGGGACAACAGGTAACCACCGCCGGCGCGCTTTCTGGCGCGCGGCGACCGCCACCCCTCAGGTAAGCCTCAACCGCCCTGATGTACGGGCACGGCCGAGCGCCGCCGTGCGAAAGTGCCACTTGACCGTCGTCTCGTAGGCCAGGCGCATCGCCGCCACGCTCTTGCCGTATCCAGTTCGGACCCAAGGATGGCGCCGCCCACTGCGGCTACAGCCCAGACCCCGCTGCCCCGCATGCCTCCCGCCAGTGTATAGCAGCCGATTTCGAGAGGGTCAATGTTAGTCGTCAGTGCATCGCCGAAACTCATACCCTGCTGGAGGTTGCGGACGACCTGCTTGCCATAGCCGTAGGCGGGGCCGCCGGGCAAACCACCTGCAAGACCGAGTAGGAAGGGGAAGCGTCCATCGGGGTCTGTGTAAGCGAGAGGTGAATTGCGGGCGTAGGCGTATCGGTTGAGCGCCTGGGGGTTTTGCGGCGCAGGCACAATCGTATCCGCGCTGGCGAAGCGGCCCAGGCGGGGGTGGTAGTAGCGCGCCCG
>FWPU01001223.1_pt1 | contig 79064 bp, 79 predicted proteins | sample 2228361 | NCBI WGS metagenome assembly FWPU01 (sample SAMEA103939777, study PRJEB20133) | metagenome | reverse complement strand
GTGACTGGGCTGCCTTACCCGCCCGGCAAGAATGTCTTGGGGAGCGTTGATGACTCATCTGGCTCTACTATACAAACCTTGCAACAGAGCATTTTGCCCTTTTTATCCGCTCCCATGGCGGCCCGGGTTCAAGCCACCAATGGCGCAGCGGCCCTGGGTTTGCGCAGCGGCCCAGAAGGCTTTGGCTTTCAGTACACCAATGGCCCCTGGGGGGCCGATCTGATTGTGGCCCCCCGCGGTGGGGCTTCGGCTTTTGCCCGCGGTTCGTATGTGCAAGATGGCCTGGCCGCCTCATTTAGCCTGGCCTGGGAAACCTTCACCCTCTACCGTTACAATGGCACAAACTACATGTCCACCGTGGTCAACGGCGGCGGTGTGGGTTTGGATGTGGGGTACTTCTGGCCCATCGACCTTGAGACTGGCCAGGGCTACATCGGCCCCCGTATGTACAGCTATGTGCAGTGCCAGAGCCAGGGCAACGACCCCTTGCGCTGTAGCGGCCTGCGCCTGAATCCGGGTTTTGCCATGGGGGTTAACCTTTCGCTGGGGCGCTTTATAGCCGCACCGGAGATATCGCTGTTTTTGCTTCCACCCGACGATGCCTATGCCACGCCCCGCCTGGCCACGCCCTTTAGTCTTTCGCTGTCGTTTCGCTTCTAGTCGGGCTCAATCCCGCCTTCCCTCACGGCAGACGTCCTTGACCCGGCAACTGCGGCAGTGGTAGCCCGGTTTGGGCAGCACCACACCCGTTTTGTAGCGGCCATGAACCTCCTCGGCAGTTTTCTGAAGCCGCTCGAGGACACCCCAAAGCTTTTCGATGGGTTTGCCATAGACCAGCACCGGCTCACCCAACACCGGCCAGGCCCAAAGGTGCACCCGCTGAATGCGCCCGGGATACCGCGAGAGCAGGTAGAACGCCGCCCAACGCTCACTCCAGCGCCGGCGCACCTCCTTCTCGGCTTCTTTGGGCGGGGTATGGGGGGCCACAAAGCGGTAAAGATGGGCCTCGCTTCCCCGGCGCACAACCCCATCCAGGCGCACCTCCAGGCCCTGGTGGATCAGCCGGTAGCCTAGGGAAAGCGCACCTAGCAAGGCGTAGTGGTGGCGCATCCAGCCCTCGGCCTGGGGAAAGCGCTGGCTCAAGGCCTCGAGCCGGGCCGGTACCAGCTTCTCCGCCTGGCGCAAAGCCTCCACCCACTGCCGCCACCACTCCGGCTGGGCGGAAGGGGGCTCGAGGCGCTCGGCCCAGTAGCGCAGGCCGCATTCACTGTAGTAGCGCAAATCTTCCAACCGGGCCGGGCCCAGGTTCACCGGGCCTAAGGGGGCCTTGTACCCTTCGCTGCGGACCACCTCCAGCAGGCTGGCCGGGGGCAAGGGGGGTAAGGGCGCTGGTGCGGCCCCCACTAGCATAGGCTCGGGCTCCAAGGGGCCTTCCTGGCTGGCCTCGGGGTAGGTGACCACCACCTCGTCGGCCAGGGCCTGAAGTTCTTGCAAGAGTGGGCCATCCCGCCCCAAAAAACGCCGCGGCAGCACCCCCCCGGCTTGGCGCAGCGCTTCCTCCAGGCTCACCCGCAGCTCCTCGGGAATGAAGTAGTCTTCCTGCTCGCCGGTGCTGTAGCTCCCCTCCACGGCGTAGGTTAGGTAGAGCTTCTGCCAGCGCTGTCCCGAGGCCAGGTTGGGGGTGAGCAGGGCCACGCCCCCAGGCGGGTGATGGGGCAGGTAGGTCTCGGCTAGAAGGGCCGCCCACCAGTGGCGAAAATCGGCCCCGTGAGCGATACGGTGGGCTTCGCGCGCCCGCTCCATCAGGCTGGCCCGCTGAGGGCTGTGGCGCACCTCGGGCAAGGCCTCGAGGAGTTCCTTGGCCCAGGCCAGCTCGGGGGGCAGGCCCTGGGAGGGCGGGTGCGGGGGAAAGGAAGCCCCCTCCTCCCCTGGGGGCTTTAGGCGGGCCAGCCAGGAAGCCCAGAGCGCCTCTAGCCCTAGCTCCTGGGCCAACCGGTGGGTTGCCTCGAGGCCCACCAGGCCCCGCTCTAAGGCCGCTTGGCCCAGCGGGGCCAGCTCAGGAATGGCCAGCAGGCGGGTGGGGGTGGGGTAGTCGGGCAGCTCCAAAAGCTCGAGCAGAAGCCGTCCCTCTGGCGTTTCCGCCGCGGTGGGGGCGGTTTGGTCGAACAGGGGCAGGCCGTACTCATCGGCCAGGGTAAGCAAAGCGGGAATCCGCGACTCCGGCGCAACCACAGCAATCTCCAGCGGCGATAAGCCCAAAGCTAGGTCACGCTTGATCGAGCGCAGCACCCAGCGGGCCTCGCTTACCGGATTGGGCGCGCGGTAGGCCTGAAGCCGGGTGGCCCGAGGCGGCAACACCTGGCTGGGCACCAGACCATACGGGGCCTGGGGTAGCCCCAACCAGAGGGGCACCCGCTGGGCTAAAGCGCGAAAAAAACGCAGTTCCAAAGGGCTTAGTTCGCGGAAACCGTCCACCACCACCAGATCGGCCTCGAGGCGCAAAGACCCGGCTTTCTCTTGCAAAAGGCGCAAAGCCGCACTGCGGAAGTCGTCGTAGTCCCAGCGCCCCCAGGACGACTTGAGTTCCTCGTAGCGGGCATAGACCCGCTGCAAGCGCCGGGCCTCGGGACTGCTGGCCGGGATCTGCTGGGGTTCCACCCCGTGGCGCTTGGCCTCGGCAATGGCCCGGGCAAACAGACGGGCCTCGCCCGGCTGGGGCAACGGCCCTCCCTCGGCCAAAGCCTCGCCCACCAAGGCCACCCGACCCGGCCCGGTCAGGATGGGCTTAAGGCCCAGATGAGCGGCCAGCAAGCGGTAGTAAAGCTGCTGGGTGGAGAGCACCTCAAGACCCAGCACCGCGCCTTCCCGGGTGGCCCAGCGGTACACATAGGCCTTTTGCGCTGGCAAACAGACCCACCAGACCCGCTTGCGCTGGCGCAAAAAGGACTGGGCCACCTCGAGCAAGCGGGTGGTCTTGCCGGAGGCGGGGGGGCCCACCACCAGCTTCATCCCTGCTTCGGAGTCTTCGGCCAGCCGCCTCACAAAGAGCAGTTTAGCCCACCACCTCCAGCCGAGCATAGCGCAAGGCTAGCCGGCGCACCCCATCGGCGAAGGCCACCGTGGCCACCCCGTCCTCCAGGCCCACCACCCGTCCAAGGCCATACTGGGCATGCCGCACTTTTTGCCCGGCCCTGAGCAGCGCTGGGCCGGAAGAGGGTGGCTTGGGAAGAAAACCCTCGAGGTCGGCAAACTCTCCCAAAGGCCCCTCCCCCGGCACAACGCCGAAAACCTCCCAGAGGCCCCTAGCCTCGGCGGTCAGGCCCAATGCCTCCGACCAGTTGTTCCTATCGGCATGGATGAAAAGCCGCAATACCTTGGCCGCGATGGCCTGCGCCTCGCTCGAGTTCCACCAGCGGTACAAATAGCGTTCCAGGCCCAGCTCGTGTGCGCCTCGGGCCAAGGCCAGGGTCTGGGCCGTAGAAAGCTGGGCTGCCGGCTGGGCTAAGGCTTCCCCCACCCGCTCGACAGTCCCCAGCACTTGCAGGTGCTCGGCTTCGCGCAGGAAGGGGGAGAGCGGCAGGCTCGAGATGGCGTACAAATAGGTGTGCTGCGCGCTGCGGGTGAGGGCCACGTAGAACAGGCGGCGCTCCTCCTCGAGGTTTTCTGAACCGCTGTAGGGCAGGGTGCCCTCGTTGCAGTCGGGGATGAAGACCAGCGGCCACTCTAGCCCTTTGGCCCGGAAGATGGTCATCAGGCTGACCCGATCCTGGCCTTCCCCCTCCAGGTGCTCCTGGGCTAGCCGCCCCAGGTGCTGCAATAGCGCGGGCACGCTGCCTTTGTCGCGGGTGTACTCGAGGAAAGCCCGTACCCCCTCGGCCCTACCCGCCCCCACCTCGTAGAACCCCGAGGAGCGCAATAGATGGCGGCAGTAGTCCAGCCGGGCCTCGAGGGCTTCCAGCAGGGCGTGGGCCGAACCCCGCTTTAGCACCCCTTCGAGCCACTCAAACAGAAGGGCCAGTTCCTCCAGCCGCCGGGCCACCCGTTCCTCGGCCCCGGCCTGGGCCGCCCGCAGCGCGGCCACCAGCGAGGCCCCCTGCTCCACTTGCCGCCAGACCGACTCGGCCAGGGTGCGGCTCAAGTAGCGCTTGGGGGTGTTGTAAACCTGTAGCCACCACTGCCGGCCCGCCTCTCCCAAAGGTTTTTGCAGGGCCAGCCGCACGTAGGCCAGCAGGGTGCGCACCTCGGGCCGCTGGTAGAAGGGCTCGCTGCCTACCACCCGGTAGGGAATCTGGGCCTCGATCAGGTGTTGCTCAATGTAGGGGGTCTGGGCATACAGCCGCAGCAGCACCACCATCTCGCTAGGGCGGCGGCCCTGAGCCAGTAGGCGGGCCATCTCCCCCACCAAAGCTTGGGCCTGGGCTGGGGTGTGGGGCTCTAGGCGAAGGTGCACCCCCCCGACAAATCCCTTGGTGAGGCTGAGCCGCTTGGGCTCACGATTCCGGTTATGCGCAATCACCTGACCTGCCAACGCCACCTGCGCCGCAGGGCAACGGAAGGTATCGCGAATCAGGTATTTTTGCGCCCGATACCGCCCAGCAAACTCGAGGATGAAGCGCGGGCTGGCTCCCCGCCACTCGTAGATGGTCTGGTCGTCGTCGCCCACGGCCATGTAGTTGCGGTGCGGGCGGGTAATCAGGTCCAGTATCTCCGACTGGGCCAGGTTCACGTCCTGAAACTCGTCGACCAGCACCGCCTGGAAGGCCTTTTGCACGGTTTGCAGGATGTCGGGATGGCGCACCAGCACCTCCCAGCCCAAAAGCAGCATGTCGTCGAAGGTGAGCAGGCCCTCCTCCCGGCGCACCTGCTCGAAAAGCCGGTAGAGCTCGAGGTACCATTCCAGCCCTTTGGGCGCCTGGGCCTGGGAGGCCACCCGCCGGGCCTCGGGTGGCAGGCCGGCTTGTTCCAAGTCGGCGTACTGCAGGTTGCCCTTGCAGGCCCCCACATAGCTTAGAAAATCCTCGGATTCCAGGTTTTCTAGCTCGGGAGCCCAGGAAAGCTTCAAATCCCTGGCCCGCCGCAGAGCGCGCTGCAACAGGGCCTGCTCGGTGCCTTCCTCCCAGCCCCGCTTAAGCAACAAAAGCCCTTCCGCAGCGGCCTTGCGCACGATGCGGTACCCCAGGGCGTGCAGGGTGGAGACCTGCACCCCCTGGGTGTGGGGCCAGCGGGCCAGGGCCCGCCTGAGGTCCTCTACCGCCATCCGGCTGAAGGAGGTGGCCAGTATTTTGCGCCCATCAAAGACCCGCTCACGCACCAAGCGCTCCAGGCGGTGCACCAGGGCGGTGGTCTTGCCCGCGCCGGCTACTGCAAACACCAGGGCCGGCCCCTGGTTATGGGCTACGATGGCTTGCTGTTCGTCGGTTAGGTGCAAGGACATGGTCTTTGTGAAGAACGCGAAGCTTGACCCCTGCGCATGTTCTAGGCAAACCTGTACAGCTTCCCCGCCAGGGTGGCCACATACAAGGCCCCCCGGTAGGGCAGCGGCGGCACCTGGATGGGGCCCAGGCCGGTGGCCTCGAAGCAGACCCGCCCGGTCTGGGTGTGTACCCCCAGCACCCGTCCTTCCTCGGTGCCCAGATACAGCACCCCGTGGGCAATGGAGGGTGCAGCGGTGACCTTGCCGACCTCGAGGCGCCACACCTCGTCGCCACTGGTCTGGTCCAGGGCATACAGCCAGCCTGCCCAGCTCGCCGCATACACATACCGCTCATCAGCAGCGGGGGCCCCCCACAGCTCCCCCTCGAGGTCAAAGCTCCATCGCACCTCTCGGCTCAAAGGGTCGAAGGCGTGCACCTCCCCGGCCCAGGTGGGGATGAACAACAGCCCCCTTCGGGCCGGAATGGCGGTATGTACCGGCCCGGTCTCCACCTTGTAGCGCAGGTGACCCCTTTGAGGATCGAGGGCGTACAGCCAGCCATTTTCCCCTGGCACAAACAACAACCCCCGGTAGAGGGTAGGGGTGGCCGCCAGGGGACTGCCGGCTTGGAAGCCCCAACGCAGGGTGCCGCTGGCATCGAGGGCGTAGAGGAAACCATCCCGCCCGGCCAGGTAGATGAGTTCGCCCACCAGGGGAGCCGCGGTAATCTCGGCGCGGGTGGGAAAGCTCAAAATAGGCCGCCCCGAGAGGGTCATCCCGGTCAGGCGGCCATCCCAGGCGGCCACATAGACCCGCTCCTCGGTGACCACCGGCGGGGCAGAAACCTCGTCGCCCAGCCGCTGACGGTAGACCGAGCCATCGGTCAGGTCCAGCTGGGCAATGCCCTGCCCCGCCCCCACCCAAAGACGGCCCTCGCGGGCCACCAGCTCCCCCGGCCAGGCCACCTGCCCGGCTAGGTCGTAGGTAGCGGAAAGCTCGAGCCGTTCGGGCCAGGCTGGGCCACTAGGGTAGTGGCCGCTACGGCTGGCCCCAGCCCGGGGCGTGGCCGAGAGGCGCTCACGGTAGTGGCGCAGGCTCTCCTCCACCACCGCCCGGACGGTGGTGGCGCTGGCCGGTCTTTGCCCGGGCTCCTTTTGCAACAGCGAGAGCAGCAGCGCCGCTATCCCCTGGGGAATGGCTGGGTTGAGCTGCTGGGGGGGCTTGGGCGGCTCGTAGACGTGCTGGTAGAGCACCGACTGGTCGTTTTCCCCCTGGAAAAGGGGTTGGCCGGTAAAGGTGCGATAGAGCACCGCCCCAAAGCTGTACAGATCGGCCTGAGGGGTCAGGCGCTGGCCCTTGGCCTGCTCGGGCGCCATGTACTCCGGGGTGCCCACGGTGATGCCCGTGCGGGTCAGGTGGCGGCTTTCCTGCATAAGGTAGGCCAGGCCGAAGTCCATCACCTTGGGCTGGCCCTCAGCGGTGACCAGGATGTTGCGGGGGGTCAGGTCGCGGTGAATCACCCCCCGCTGGTGCAGGTGTTCCAGGGCCTCCAAAGCCCGGGTTGAGGTGGCCAGCAAGCGTAAGCCCTCCATGCCATCCTCAAAAGGCCCCATGCGGTCGTAGCTGCCCCCTTCTACCAGCTCCATCACAAAGTAGGTGCGCTCCCCCTCCTCCCCCAGGTCGAAGACCTGCACCACACCCGGATGGGAAAGACGGGAAAGGGCCTTGACCTCCTGAAAAAAGCGGTTGCGCTCGCTAGGGGGTAGGTAGGCGTGCAGAATCTTGACCGCCACCTGTCGGTCCATGCGCTCATCGAGGGCCCGCCAGACCTCGGCCATGCCCCCTTCTCCTAAGGGGCGCAGAAGCCGGTAGCGCCCTGCCAGTTTCATGTTTAGGCCAAAACCTCCCCGGGCCCCAAGCGAGCCCCTCGAGCCCAGTCCAAAGCCGGCATGGGTTTCTTGCCCTCTGGCTGCACCTCCTGCAAAAGCACGCCCCCTTCCCCCGTGGCCACCCACAGGCCCTCCGGCCCGAGCTGGACAGCCCCCGGAGCCAGTCCCTCGATGCCCGATGCAGGCCGCATCCGAAGCACCCGAACCCGCTTACCCCTGAAGACAAACCAGCTCCCCGGCCAGGGCTGCACCCCCCGGTGGCGGTTGTAAATCTGTAGGGCGCTTTGGTTCCACCGGATTTTCCCGTCCTCCTTTTGCAGCATAGGGGCATGGCTGGCAGGGCCGATTTGAGGCTCCGGCTGGAGGTGCTCGAGGTCAGCCAGCACCTGCAACAACAGCGCAATACCCTTATCCCGCAGCCGCTCGGCCAGCTCCACCGCGGTCTCGTGAGGCTCTACCTGGGTGCGCCAGCGGGCCACCACCGGCCCGGTGTCCATCCCAGCATCGGTCTGCATAATGCAGACCGCCGTCTCGGCCTCGCCGTGGATCAGGGTCCACTGCACCGGGGCCGGGCCACGGTACTTGGGCAGGTCGGAGGGGTGCAGGTTGAGGAAGCCAAACCGGGGCACAGCCAAAAGTTCTGCGGGCAGGATTTTGCCATAGGCGGCGGTGATGGCCACCTCGAGGCCCAGCGAGCGGAAAAACTGCAGAAACTCGGGGTTCTTGCGCAGTTTGGCGGGCTTTTCCACCCGCAGCCCTCGGGCCTCGGCCCAGGCGGCCACCGGACAGGGCGTGAGTTGCAAACCCCGGCCTGCTGGTTTATCGGGCTGGGTCACCACCAGCGCCACCTGGTGGTGCTGGTGTAGGGCCTCCAGTACCGGCAGGGCCCAGGCTGGCGAGCCAAAAAAAGCCACCCGGCGGCGGGTTGGATGGGGCAGTAGGGGTGCAAAGCGAATCGCTAACCTCCTGTGTAGTTGGCCACAACGCGGGGGCTACTTGGACTTCTGTGCGGCTTCTCGCAGGAAAGCCCGGGCCTGGCGCTGGAACTCGGCCAGGTCTTCGCGGTGCTCCTCGAGGAAGCGCTGCCGCTCGGCGGGGGGCATGCGCTGAAAAAAGAGAATGCCATCCAGGTGATCGATCTCGTGCTGCATCACCACGGCCAGATAGCCCTCGGCCTCGAGCACCCGGGGCTCTCCCTTTTCGTTCTGGTACTCCACCCGAACCTGCAAATCACGCTGGGCCCCCTCGGCATAAAGCCCCGGCAGCGAAAGACAGCCTTCCAGGATAGACTGCTGCCCGGCACGGTAGGTGATGACCGGGTTGACCATCACGTAAAGCTGCTTCACCCGGGACCTAAGATCCGCCTCGGGGCCCTCCTCGGCTTCCTCCTCGGCGTACTCCGCCGCTACAAAAAGCCGCTGGCTGATGCCCACCTGGGGTGCCGCTAACCCCACCCCACGGGCTTCAAACATGGTCTCGAGCATGTCCTCGGCCAGGGCAGGAATGTGGCTAAAGTCCTCTACCGGCAGGGCTTTCTTTTTCAAAACAGGGTCGCCGTACAGGCGAATGGGCAAAACCTGGGCCATAACTCCACCCCTGATTCTACGGCTCTAAGGCCCCTTCAGACTCACCCGGCCCAGGATGTTCACCATCATCACCCCGGCCAAGGCCAGCCCACCCCCCACCAAGGCCAGCCTACCTGGCACCTCGCCCAACCAGAGGTAGGCGATCAGAGTAGCCAGCACCGGTGAAAGGTAGAGAAAACTGCTCACCTTCGAGGCCGGGGCCCGGCTCAGGGCGTAGTTCCAGGTCAGGTAGGCCAGGGCCCCTGGCACCACCCCCAGATAAACCCCGCTCCAAAAGGCCTGGGGTGAGGCAGCTCGCAGCGCAGCCGGCAAACCTGGCCAGAACAGCAACAGCGGCAGGGTGCCGGCCCAGATGGTGTAGGCGGTGAAAAAAAGCGGGTTGTATTTTCGCACTAAAGAACGCTGAAACACGAAGTAAAGCGAGGTGGTCAGGGCCGCCAGCAGAATCAGCAGAGCACCTGGCTCTATAGCCAAGTGGCCTGGATGATTGCCCAGGGCAATCAGGGCTACCCCCGTAAAGGCCAGCCCAATGCCCGCCCAACCCCAGCCGGAAAGCCGCTCACCTAGAAAAAAGTACGAAAACAAAGCTACAAACACCGGCCCCACGGCAACCAACAGCGCCGCCGGCCCTGCCTTCACCGAAACCTGCCCGAAATTGAGGGCAATGTGGTATACGGTGATGCCTAAAAACCCCAGACCCAGCAAGCGGGGCCAGTCCCTGGGCTCAGGCAGGGGCATCCGCACCGCAAAAGCGTAGAACAGAAGAACCCCCGAGGCCACCAAAAAGCGCAAAAGGGTCAGGTGGCCGGGGCTAAAGTCCTGTAGGCCCGCGCGGATGGCCGCAAAAGCCGAGGCCCAGGGCAGGATGGTCAGGAAAATGGCCAGGAGAACTCGAGCCTCCACCGCAAGGATGGTACCACGCCTTCGAGCTTACTCCGATTCTTCCTTCTGCTCCTTGTCGTGCCCTTCCTCCAGCTTGGCCAAGTTGGCCAGCCCCGAACGGATCCGCTCCTGCAAGCCCCGGTAACCCTCCAGGCGGGCTCCTGCCAGAAGCTCGAGGGCCTGTTCGACCGTCTCTACCGCGTAGAGGTGAAAGCGGCCCGCCCGTACCGCCTCCAGCACCTCGGCCCGCAGGGTGAGGTTGGCCACATTGGCCCGGGGCAGCACCACCCCCTGGGTACCGCTCAGGCCCAGCCTTTGGCAGACCCGGAAAAAGCCCTCCACCTTAGCGTTGATCCCCCCTACCGCCAGCACCTTGCCGGTCTGATCCACCGCCCCGGTGACCGCCAGGTCCTGCCGCAGGGGAAAATTGCCGATGGCCGAGAGCGCCGCCAACAGTTCGGCCAGGCCTGCCGAGTCCCCCTCGATGGCCACATAGTTCTGCTCAAAGGCCAGGCTGATGGTGGCCGGCAGGGGGCCATTGTCCATGTAGCGGCTGCGTAGATAGCCAGCCAGGGTAAGGACCGCCTTGTGAAAAATCTGCCCCCCCAGGCCAGCCTCGCGATCTATGGAGATCAGGTGATCCCGTCCTGGAGCGGCCCGGGCCGTGAGCCGAGCGGGTCGGCCCCAGTAAGGGGCTACCTCCACCACCACCAAGCAGTTGAGCTCCCCCACTGCCCGCCCGGTGGTGCGAAGGCTCCATACCCCTTCCTGCACCGCCCGCAAAAACTCCTCTTCGGAAAGGAAGCTGCGCTCTTCCCGGGCCCGCACGGCCTCCTCCACAGCCTGGGCGGTAATGAGGCCCTGGCCCAGCACAGCGGCCTCTTCGGCCAAGGCCCTAAGCTCGACCAGGCGGGCATCCATGCGGTGGCGCTGCTCCACATTGCGCCGCGCCTCGTCAAACAGCCGGGTCAGGCCCCCCTGGGTAAGCTGGAACCCCTGGGCCTGAAGCCAGCCGGCGACGGCAGACTGGTTCTGGGGGGTGGCCTCCAGGGTGGGGGCAAACTCCACCCGGATGCGAAACAGTTCACCGAAAGCGGGGTCTTCTTCCAACGTGTCGAAGGCCTCCTGGGGGCCCACCAGCATGACCTGCATCTGGATGGGGAAAGGCTCGACCTCGAGGCTGGCTGGGGCCTGGGCGTCGGTGACCGGCTCCACCTGGCCGTTGCGCAAGGCCCGCTTGAAGGCCTCCCAGGTCCCCTCGCGCAGCAAACTCTGGGCATCCAGGATGAGGTAGCCGCCCTGGGCCTTGTGCACCGCCCCTGGGCGGATCAGGCTGACGTTGGTGCTCCAGACCCCTTTGTCTACCACGTAGTCCAGCCGCCCAAACAGGCGCGGGGCGGTGGCGTAGGGCTCATAGACGATGGGCGGGGGAGCCCCGCTGCTGGAAGAGGTGAGCAGGTTGGGCCGCCACTGGGCCGGGTCGAGGGCCTCGCCGGTCTCGGCGTAGCGGACCAGGCGGGCCCGCAGGGCCTCGAGGTAAGCCCGGGCCTGGGGGAAGCGTTGCCAAAGCGGTTCAAAGCGGCCCTGCAGATAGTGCAAGGCCCAGTCGCGCCGCAGCCGGCGCAAAGCCCGCTCGAGCTCAGCCTCGGCGGCCAGGCGGCCCAGGGTCACCTCTTCCAGCCGGGCATTCAGCTCCGCGGGCACGGCTTCCGCGCCGCTGAGCTCGAGCAGCCCCCCGCTTATCCGCAGGCTGTAGCCGGCAGCCTGAAGCTCCTGTTGCAATAGGGCAAGCTGCTGTTCGCGGGCTTCTTTGAAGCGGGCCTCGAGCCGGCTCTTCTCCTGCAAAAACGCGCTCTGACGAAACAGCTCATCCAGGCGGTTTACCTCCAACAACAAGCTTTCCACCGCCTCGGCCAGCTCGGTCTCCTGACCGCTGGGCAGGGTGAGCACCGCCACCTTGCGTTCCGATAAGGGCACATACAGAAGGTCGGGCGGGGTCTCCACCCGCTGGGCCCTCAGGTAGGCCAGCAAAGCTTCGTGCTTGCCCAGGCTGGGGGGGCCCACCAGGTAGGCATGAAACCCCCCGCGAATGGCCAGGTCTAAAGCTGCTCTGGCTCTCTCCTGACCGAAAAAGGGCGGGGCCTCGGTGGGCGGTACCGGCGCCTCGGGGTCCTCACAGAAGGTGCGCCACTCCAAAGCCTCGTAGGACAACCTCACCGACCTCACCCCCGGAAGCCCCTGCCTTCAGGCGTGGGAAGGAAGATGGCCGGAAATGGGATATACTCTGTCAAGGCATGTCCCTCCTGTCCGTCAAGTGCAAGCTGATACCGGATGCGAGTACCGCCGAGAAGCTCTCCCGCACGGTGAACCAGTTCGCGAATGCCTGTAACTACGCCCTCCAGGTCGCAAGGCGGGACAACCTGTGGAACAAGTTCGCCCTCCAACGTGCGGTCTACCGGGAGCTTCGGGAGCGCTTCGGCCTCAGCGCCAACCTGGCCTGACTGCGCCGCGCGCGGCGCAGTATAGCCATCGCCCGCGCGGGCAAGCGCAAGGGGCACCGGGTGGGCGGGTTCAAGGCCACCCGTGTGGACTACGACCAGCGCATCCTCTCGGTCAACCTGGACACCGAAGGGGTCAGCCTCTCCACCGTAGACGGGCGGGTGAGGGTGCCCATGCGCATCGCCGGGTATCAGCGCCACCTGCTGCGAACCGCCAAGAGCATCCAAGGCGGGCGGCTGGTTAGGGGCCAGGACGCCTGGTATATCCACCTGTGGTGCGCGTACGATGACCCACCCGCCCTCACCCCGAAGGGGATGCTCGGGATTGACCTCGGCATCGTGAACCTCGCCACCGATTCGGATGGGGAAGCCTACTCGGGGAGCCACCTCAACGCCGTCCGACACCGCCACCGCCGCCTTCGCAGGAAGCTTCAAAAGAAAGGTACTAAGGGGGCCAAGCGCCGCCTGAAGAAGCTTTCGGGCAAAGAAACCCGCTTTGCCAACCACGTCAACCACACGCTCAGCCAGCGCATCGTAGCCAAGGCCCAACGCACCGGGCGCGGCCTTGCGCTGGAAGACCTCCAGGGCATCCGCGAACGGGTACGGCTTCGGCGGCCCCAGAGGGCTACGCTGCATAGCTGGGCGTTTCATGACCTGGCCCGGAAGATTCGGTACAAAGCCGAACGGGCCGGGGTGCCGCTGGTCTTCGTGGACCCCCGCAACACTTCCCGGCAATGCCCGGCCTCTGGGCACACCGAGCGGGCCAACCGCCCTACGCAGGCACTCTTTCGCGGTGTGGTCTGCGGCTACTCTGGGGCTGCAGACTGCGTCGCAGCCGTGAACATCGCTGTTCGCGGCTGGGCCGCTGTAAACCGGCCATACCTGGGGGAAGCGAATCGTGTTCTGCATGGTTCTGTCCCTGGAAGCCCCCGGATGTAGCCGTGGGGTGGTTTACGGGGGATGAGTATACCCGCCCCACAGCCCCTAAAACAGGCGCTTGGAACCAGACTGGACATAAGGCCTGCCCGCCCTGCTATGCTGTGGGGCAAAGGAGGCAATGGGTCATGCCGATGCGAGTTCTTGGGATGATTCTCGCGGGAGGGCAGGGCTCGAGGCTGTACCCCCTCACCGCCAAACGGGCCAAGCCCTCGGTGCCTTTCGGCGCCCGCTACCGCATCATCGACTTCGTACTCAACAACTTTCTCAACTCCGGTATTTATAGCATCTACGTGCTGACCCAGTTCAAAGCCCAGTCCCTCACCGAGCACGTGCAGCGGCACTGGCGCTTTGGCGGGTTTTTAGAAAACGCCTTTATCCTGCTGGTGCCCGCCCAGATGTACCGCTACGAGGAGCTCGGACCGGTCTGGTACCGGGGCACCGCCGACGCCATCTACCAAAACCTGCACCTCATCAACAACCACAAGCCCGAGAACGTGGCCATCTTCGGGGGCGACCACATCTTCAAGATGAACATCGCCCACATGCTGGATTACCACAACGACCACCGGGCCGACCTGACCATTGCGGCCTACCCGGTGCCCATCGAGGAGGCCAGCCGCTTTGGCGTGTTGCAGGTGGATGAGCAGTGGCGCATGGTGGGCTTCCAGGAGAAACCCAAAAACCCCACCCCCATCCCCGGCAAACCCGAGATGGCCCTGGTCTCGATGGGCAACTACATCTTCCGCACCGAGGCCTTGGTGGAGAAGCTCGAGCACGACGCCAAAGACCCCAACTCCACCCACGATTTTGGCAAGGACGTGATCCCCCGGGCCCTGCAGGAGGGCTACCGCATCCAGGTCTACGACTTCAAGCGCAACCCCATTCCCGGCCAGAATGGCCCCAACACCTACTGGCGCGATGTGGGCACTATCCATGCCTACTTTGAGGCCAGCATGGACCTCATTCAGGTCACCCCAGAGTTCGACCTCTACAACCCCGAGTGGCCCCTGCGCGCAGCCAACTTCAATTCCCCCCCGGCCAAGTTCGTGCACGAGGCCGGGGCCCGCACCGGCCAGGCCTTCAACAGCCTGATCGCCGGAGGGTGCATCATTTCCGGGGGCACCATCCGCGAGTCGGTGATCTTCCGCCGCTGCCGCATCAACTCCTATGCCTTGGTGGAGCGCAGCGTTCTCTTCGACGAGGTGGAGGTGGGTCGCTACGCCAAGCTGCGCAACACCATCGTGGACAAGAACGTGAGCATCCCCCCCCACACCCAGATCGGCTACGACCTCGAGGCCGACCGGGCCCGCGGCTTCACGGTCACCCCCGAGGGGATCGTGGTGGTGCCCAAAAGCTACCGCTTCTAGCCCCTCCCCTTCCCTTCGCCGCTATGGACAAGCACCCCGGCAAGGCCTTTTACCGCCTGACCCGCCTTTTCCCCGGCGACCATCTCCCCGGTGGGCGGGCCCCCGCCGCCAAGGTCTACGCCAACCCACTGGAGTCGGTAGAGCTGGCTGAGCCGGTGCGGGAAGGGGGTCCGGCGGTCTGGCGGGTGCTCTCCCGGGTGATGCCCACCGCCCCCAGGGTAGGCTCCTCCATGACCCAGGCCGAACTCTCCCAGGTGCTGGCCCCCTTGGCCGTGCGGCAGGGTGGGCGGGGCTACCCCTCCGCAGGGGGGGCCTACCCGCTGGAGGTCTACCTGGCCGTGCAGCGGCTGCAGGACACCTTCCAGGGCACCTACCACTATGCCGCCAAACAGCACCAGCTCGAGCAACTCTCCAGCCGCTTCAACTTGGAGGAGTGGCAGCAGGCTCTGATGGACCTGGAGGCGGTTGAGGCCTCGGCAGCGCTGGTGGTCTTCACTGCGGTCCCGGAGCGCTCGGAGGCCGTCTTCGGCCTGCGCGGCTTCCGCTACGCCCTTTTGGAGGTGGGCTACGCAGTGGGCGAGATCATGGTAGCCGCCACCGCCTTGGGACTACAGGCCTACCCTGCCGAGACCTTCTACGACGAGGAGGTGCGCCGGCTGCTCTCGTTGCCCGAAGGGGAGTACCCGGTGGTGGTGCTGCTATTGGGGCGGTGAGGGCCTTATGATGGGGCTATGCGCCGCTGGGGTGTCGGGTTTTTCCTTTTGCTGGGCCTGGCCTTGGCCCAGAGCCCCCAGGACTTTGCCCTGCACCTCGAGCAGGCCTGGCGGTTGGTCAAGGAGCGCTACTACGACCCCAGCTTCAACGGGGTAGATTGGGAAGCGGTAGGCCAACGCTACCGGCAAAAGCTACCCGAGGTACAGGACTGGGAGGGGTTATACCGCCTGCTCGACCAGATGTACGCCGAACTAGGGGATGACCACTCCCGGGTGCTCAGCCCAGCCCAGGCCCAGCGCTACTTAGGGGGTGAGCGCTGCCTGGGGCTGCCCTTGCAAACCCCAGAACCCTACCAGCCCCCCCAGGTGCGCTTTGGTGAAGGGGTGGTGGTGGTGCGCCTCAGCAACCTGGTGGATCGAGCGGGGCTGGAAGCCCTACAAGCAGCTATCCGCCGCTACGAGGCCCAGGCTGTAGGTTATGTGCTAGACCTGCGGGGCAACCCTGGAGGGCTGGCTTTGCGCATGGCTGAGGTGGCCGGGGTCTTCCTGCGGGGGGTACCCTGGCGCCTGGTCAGCCGGGGGCTGGGGGCGGTACCTCTACCGACCGTACCGTTTTGGGGCCAGCCCCAGACGCAAAAACCTCTGGTGGTGCTGATTGATGGCGGGGTTAACTCCGCCGCCGAGGGGCTGGCCGGGGCTCTGAAGAACGCGGGCCGGGCCTACCTCATCGGCACCCGCAGCGCGGGCAACACTGAGGCCCTCACCCCCTACTGCTTCCCCGATGGGGGGGTGGCCCTGGTGGCGGGCGGGGTGCTGGCCCCCCTGGTGGGCCCCACCTGGGAAGGGCGGGGGGTAGAGCCCGATCTGGTGGTTGAAGACCCAGCCGAGCAGCTCGAGGCTGCCTTGCGCTACCTCCTGAAGCGACCCTAGGCTACACAACCCCAACAAAAACCATAAACTGGAGGAGCCAGCCAAGCGAGGCCGTCTATGAGCGAACCCATCTGGTTTCCCTCCGAGGAGTACACGCGCGGCAGCCACATCGAAGCCCTATTGCAACGTCTGGGTCTGGAGAGCTACGAGGCCCTCTATCAGTTCAGCATCGCCCAGCCCGAGGCCTTCTGGCAAACCACTCTGGAGCTACTCGGCATCGAGTGGTTCACCCCTTACCGCCGGGTGCTCGAGCTGCCCCAAGGCCCCCAGTGGCCCCACTGGTTCGCCGGAGGAAAGCTCAACCTAGCCCACAACGCCCTGCGCCACGCCCGCACCCGGCCCCAGGCCCCCGCCCTTCTCTGGGAAGGGGAGGACGGAGCCACCTTTCAACTGAGCTATCAGGCGCTCGAGGCCGCCGTAGCCCAAGCGGCGCATGCCTTGGCCGAGCTGGGCATCGGCAGGGGCGACCGGGTGGGCCTGTTTTTGCCCATGCTGCCGGAGACGGCCATCGGTGCTCTGGCCATCGCTAGCCTTGGGGCCATCTTCGTGCCCATCTTCTCGGGCTATGCTGCCGAGGCTGCCGCCACCCGCCTACAGGACGCCGGGGCCAGGCTCATCATCACCGCCGACGGCTTCTACCGCCGGGGCAGCCGGGTGGAGCTTTTGCAAAACGCCCGGGCTGCCGCAGCGCTTTCCCCCAGCGTCGAGCGCCTGCTGGTGGTACGCCGCTTTGGTACAGCCTCCCTAGCCCCCAACGAGGTAGCCTGGGACCAGATCGTGCCCCGCCAGCCCACCCAGGCCCCCTACCAGCCCATGGACAGCATGGACCCTTTCATGCTGATCTACACCTCCGGCACCACCGGCAAGCCCAAGGGCACCGTGCACTACCACGCTGGCTTCCCCCTCAAGGCTGCGCAGGACATGGCCCACCTCTTCGACCTCAGAGCGGGCGAGGTGCTCTTCTGGTTTACCGATATGGGCTGGATGATGGGGCCTTGGGCCATCCTGGGGGCCCTGACTTTGGGCGGTAGCGTGCTGCTTTACGAGGGCGCGCCCGACTACCCCGATGCGGGGCGGCTGTGGGCCCTCTGCCAGAAACACAGCGTGACCCACCTGGGCCTCTCCCCCACCCTGGTGCGCGCCCTGATGCCTCTGGGGGAGGAACCCGTCCGCCGGCACGACCTCTTTCGGCTGCGCGTCCTGGGCTCCACCGGAGAACCGTGGAACCTCGAGCCCTACTTGTGGTTCGCTAAAACCGTGGGTCAGAACCGCCTGCCCATCATCAACTACTCGGGCGGCACCGAGATTGGCGGGGGCATCCTGGGCTGCACCCCCTGGCGGCCCATCAAGCCCATGGGCTTCAACACCGCCGTTCCGGGCATCCACGCCGAGGTGCTGGACGAAAGCGGCAAGCCTGTGCGGGATGAGGTGGGCGAGCTGGCGGTACTGGCCCCCTGGCCCGGCCAAACCAAGGGCTTCTGGAACGACCCCCAGCGCTACCTCAACACCTACTGGAGCCGCTTCGAGAACGTCTGGGTGCACGGCGACTGGGCCTTACTGGACAGCCAGGGGCACTGGGTGATTCATGGTCGCAGCGACGATACCCTGAAGGTCGCAGGCAAGCGGGTAGGCCCCGCCGAGTACGAAAGCGCCGCGGTGGAGCATCCCGCGGTGAAGGAGGCGGCGGCCATCGGGGTTCCCCATCCGGTGAAGGGCGAGGTGGCGGTGGTGTTTGTGGTGCTGCGACCCGGCCATTCAGTCAGCCCCGACCTCGAGCAGGCCATTGGCGAGACCATCGCCCAGCGGCTGGGCAAAGCCCTAAAGCCAGAGAGAATCCTCTTCGTACCCGACCTCCCCAAAACCCGCAACGCCAAGGTGATGCGCCGGGTTATCCGGGCGGCCTTTCTGGGGCAGAATCCCGGCGATCTCTCCGCGCTGGAAAACCCCCAGGCGGTTGAAGCCATCCGTAGCACGGCAGGCTAAACGTCGATCCAACACTCCAAGTGCTAAAGCAAGCAATGCCGGCCCTAAAGGGCCGGCTTTCAGCAACTAGGGCTATTTCTTGGCCGTAGCCTTTTTGGCTGTTGTTTTAGGGGTACCTTTCTTTGCCGTGCTCTTGGCCGCAGTCTTCGGCTTGGTGGTCTTGGCCTCTGGCTTGGTCGTGCTCTTCTTTGGGGTGGTCTTCTTGGTGGTCGCTTCGGCTTCAGGCGTGGTCACGCTCTGCTTCACAGAACTTTTTTTGGCCGCTGTTTTAGCCTCTGGCTTGGCCGTTGCTTTAGTCGCACTCTTCTTCTCGGTAGCCTTTGCTCTGGACTTAGGCGAAGCCTTCCTGGCGGTGCTCTTCTTTGCAGTAGATTTTGCGCTTTCGGGCATGTATTTTCCTCCTCCGATGTGGAGCCACCGCCGCAAGCCCCCACAGCATGCGCTATCCAGCGGATGCTACATCATCCCACCCAGCCAAGCCCAAGGCTTGAGCAGATATGGGCAGGTGTTGCTGCTCGGTTGTTGCTCCACTGAAGCGAAGTATACTACATCTTGTAGATTTTTTGCAGCCCAAATACAACTACTGGGCATGCTGGCTATCCATTGTGCAACCATCAGGTTTGCTTTTTGGCTCTAGTCGAAAAAGTCCAACAAAAGCCTGCGATACAATACACAGCATGCTGGATTCCCAAACCCTGGCCCTGGCCCAGAACGTGCGCGCCCTCCTGGCTCGAGGCCTGGAAACACTGGCCCGCGCTGGTCTCGAGACCACCCCCCTCAAACAGGCTTTGCTGGACCTGGAAGGGCCTTTTTTGCTGGTGGTGGCCGGGGAGTTCAACAGCGGTAAGTCTTCCCTGCTGAACGCCTTGCTGGAAGGCGACTTCCTCAAGGAAGGGGTCACCCCCACCACCGACCGCATTCACCTGATTACCTACGGCCCTGAAGAGCAGCTAAAGCCCCACTCCCCCGAGCTGGTACTGCTGCAACTGCCCCATCCCTTGCTCAAGGAAGTCCAGCTAGTAGACACCCCCGGCACCAACGCTATCCTAAAGCACCACCAGGTCCTAACCGAGCAATTTCTGCCCCGTGCCGACTTAATCCTGTTCGTCACCAGCGCTGACCGGCCCTTCACCCAGTCCGAGGCCGAGTTCCTGCGCTTCATCCGGGACTGGGGCAAAAAGGTGGTTCTCGTCCTGAACAAAGCGGATCTGCTGAGCCAAGACGAGCTTTCCCAGGTGCTCACCTTCGTGCGCCAGGGGGCTGAGCAAACCCTGGGCCAGCTCCCCCCCCTCTTTGCCGTCTCGGCCCGCCGCGCACGACAAGGCGAGCGGGCACAAAGCGGCATCACCGCCCTCGAACGCCACATCCAGCAGGTATTGGCCCATCAGGCTGCGCAGATCAAGCTGGGCTCCCCCCTGGGGGTACTGGCCCGCCTGGCCCTAGAGGCCCAGCCAGCCCTGGAAGCCCGTTTGGAGGAAGCGGAAAAGCAGCTCGAGGCCTGCCGCGAGCTGGATCATCTGCTGCAAAAACACGAAAGCCGCATCCGCCGCGACTTTAGCGGCCAGGTGGCCTTAGCCCTGCAAGCCATCGAGGAGGTGCGCAGCCGCGGAGAACGCTGGCTAGACGAAAAAGTGCGCTTTTCTAAGTTCCTCGAGCTCATGCAATCCAGCAAGCTCAAGCAGGGGTTCATCGAGGAGGTGGTCAAAGGAGCTAACCAGGAGATCGAGCGCCGGGTGTTGGAGGCCATGCACTGGCTGGCTCGGCGCGACCGGGAGCTACTGGAAGACGCCCTGTCGCTCTTGCGTGAAGCCCCTGGGCTGCGCCAGGCCGGGGCGGCCCCCTCAGAGGCCCGCACCATCGCCGGCAACCTAGAAGAAGCCTTGCGCTCCTTCGACCCCGAGGCGGAGGCCATCCAGCTTCGCGACTTCATCCAGGAAAGCCTGCGCGGCACCGCCCTAGCCGAAGTGGGGGTGATGGGGCTGGGGCTTACCATCCTGCTGGTGGCACAAAAAATTGCCCTGGACATTCTGGGTATTTTTGCCACCTTGTTTGGGGCCATTCTGGCCACCTCCATCCTGCCGCGGCGCAAGGAAATCGCCAAGGCCCGCCTGCGCGAACGCCTGGCTGAGCTGCGCACTACCCTCGAGGGCGCCCTAAACGAAACCCTAGAGACCGAGATGCAGCGCACCCGCGAACGCTTCCACAGCCTCTACCGCACCTCCTGCGCCCGGCTGGAAAGCCGGCGCGACGACCTCCTGGCCCAGCTCAAGCAGTTCGAAGCGCTGCAGGTCGAGGTCAGGGCCCTCCAGCAGCGGCTGTCCTAGACCACCCCTAGCGCACCAGCAGCACCGGGCACTGGGCCTGGGCCACCACTTTCTGGCTCTGGCTGCCCAAGAGCAAACCGCTTAGCTGCCCCAGACCTCGAGTCCCCATCACAATCAGATCAACCTTGCGCACTTCGGCAACCCGCAGAATCGCCTCTGCCGCTGGCCCCTCCAAAACCTCCGTTTCCACCTGCGGCAGCGAGCCCACCAGGGCCCTGGCCTGTGCCATTACCCGGTCCGCCGCCTCGGTACGGCGGGAGATGACCTCCTGCAAGAAGGGTTCACCCAGGTAGTCTGGTATTGGGTCGTAGGTGTGCACAATGCAAAGGGTGGCCTGGTACTGCCGGGCTAAATCGGCCGCAACTTTGGCCGCCTTTTGCGCATGGGGCGAGCCATCAAACGCCAACAATACCTGCTTGAACATGGCAACCTCCCAAAAACCCTGGTCTTGCACCAGGATACCGCCACCCCTGTATGCCTTGGGAAGGCTTATCGCCAGGGCTGTTTATCCCCTGCAAAAAAAACGCCCTGGGATTCCCCAGGACGCTCCATTTATGGCGGGCCGTGAAGGATTCGAACCTCCGACACCTCGTTTTGGAGACGAGTGCTCTACCGGACTGAGCTAACGGCCCATGCTGTGGCTTGCCTATCGTGTTTACGCTCTGAGCCCCCAACCAAGCCTCCCTATTTTGTCCTGTAGACTACCGAAAATCAAGGCCCACCGCCGCCAAAGGGGTTCCAGCGTATTGATGGGGCCAGCGATAGGCCCTTAGCATGGGACAGTGGAGCGCTATCGGCTGTGCGAAGGGCTGGTGGTGGGGCGCAAGCCCTTGCCCGCGGGCGACCTTATCCTTTCGTTCGTGGGACCCGAAGGAGCCTCCCAAGCCGTGGCGCGCAAAGCCCTGCGGCCTACCGGGCGTAGCGGCAGGCTTTCGCTGTTCCATCATCTGCGCTTCCAGGTCTACCAGAAGCCCGGCAACGACCTACCCACCCTCACCCAGGCTGAACTGGTAGGTCGGCTCGAGGGCCTCGAGGCCCCCGGGCGCTTTCCCTATGCCTGCTTCCTGGCCGAGCTGGCCTTCCGGGTAGCCTCCCCCGAGGTAGCCGAAAGGGTCTGGCCTCTGCTGGTCTCGGGCCTTAGGGGCATTGCCAAACACGAAAACCCTCAGGCCGCCTTGGTCTGGGCGGGCTGGCGGGTGATCAAGGCTGCGGGCCTAGCCCCCAGGCTGGTGGGCCAGGGCTTGTGCCTACAGGATGGTGACCGGGCAGAAGAGGGGGGGGTCTACCTGGGGCCAGAGGGGATAGAAGCCCTAATGGGCATTCTACGGCTGCCAGGCGGCGAAGCTATCGCGCTTCTGCAACAGGCCCCTCTGGACCGGCTACTAAAGGCCCTGCTGGCCCATGTGCGCTACACGGTGGGCGAACTCAGCTCGGCCCGGCTCCTCTCAATAAAATAAAACCAATGCAACGGGCTTTTGTGTTGGCCTTCATCTTCCTGGGGGGTGCGTTGGGAGCTACTCTGCCAACCCAAGGCCAGGGTACTCATTCCATCCGGGTCCTCCTGTCCTACCAGGCGGGAGCGACCTCCTTCGAGGAGCGCTACCTTTTCCCCAGCCTGAGCCTGGTACCCCAGGGGGGCAGCGTGCAAATCGCCAGCGGCCCTCGCCGGGAAAACCTTCGGCCCATAGTAACGTTTTTCCCCAACAGACCCCTTACCTTTAGCTCCAAAAACGGCCGTTTGGTGGTCGTCTTTGAAGGGCTGGTCTTCCCCCTGGAAGCTGTGGTACAACTCAAGCCCGCCGAGGCGAAAACCTCCTTACGCTACCGCTTACTCTGGCCTAGCGGGCAAGCCCTCGAGTACCCCGGCGAGTTGTGGTTGGAAAGCCGTGGCGATGGCTTGCTGGTGGTCAACGCCGTGGAACTGCAAACCTATCTAAAACGGGTGCTGCCCAGCGAGATGCCTGCGCACTTCCACCTCGAGGCCCTCAAGGCCCAGGCTGTGGCAGCCCGTACCTACGCCTATACCCGACAACAAGCCCAGAGCTTTTGGAAGCGCTTTGGGGCCGATCTAGACGATTCGACCAGCGAACAAGCCTACAACCAAACCCGCCCCCACCCCACCACCGACGCTGCTGTGGACAGCACCCTGGGCCAAATCCTGGCTTACCGAAACATCCCCATTCAGAGCTTCTACTTTTCCACCAGCCCTGGGGCCACCGCCAGCATTGAGGAAGTCTGGATGGACCAGCCCGCCGCACCTTACCTGAAGGGGCGGCCCCAAAGCCACGCTGCCCTCGTATCCATCGGTACAGAGACTGAGGCTCTGGCCTTTTTCCAAAACTGGAATCCCCAAGGTTTCTTCGACGCCGAGTCACCTTTCTGGCGCTGGAAGATTAGCCTAAGCCGCGAGGAGCTGGAGGCCCTGCTGAGCCGCACCCTACCCGAACGGGCCCAAGTAGCCCCGGCCTTTGTGCAAAGCCGCGGCGGTTCCCCTTTGCTATCGGAAGAGGGGTTTGCCCTAGGCCGGTTGCAGCAAATCCGGGTGATCCGGCGTAGCCCTGGGGGTTATGTGGGCGAGCTGGAAATCCAAACCTCCAGCGGGCACTACCGAGTACAGCGTGAATCGCACATCCGCCAGCTACTGCGCCCCGACAGGGCTTTCACCGGCGGGAAGGATGTGGTGCTCGAGCGCTGGCAGGGCGAGCCGCTTTTGAACTTTCCCACCCTGCCTAGCGCGGCTTTTGCCCTGGAGGAAAAGCGGGATGCCACTGGCCAGCTTCTGGGCCTCACCCTGTGGGGAGGAGGGCTGGGGCATGGGGTGGGGATGAGCCAGTACGGAGCCCAGGGGTTGGCCCGCCGGGGGTGGAACTACCGGCAAATTCTGGGGCACTTCTATCCTGGAAGCGCTATCGCTTCTCTTCGATAAGAGGCCATAAAGATGCTAAATCCCCCACTTGGCCGCGGGGGATTGAAGAAGCAACCTCACCTCAGGTAGCCTTGCCGGTAGGCTGCACGGTTTCCACCTTTATACCAAACAACACTCCCAGACGCGGCAGCACAAAGTAATCAAGCCCTATGTAACCCGCAGTGCGCCAGGCCAGAACCAGCCAGGTGGCCACGATAAACATCCAGGGGTTGGCACTCACTGTACCAGCCAGCAAAAAGGCTGTGTTCATGAAACCACCAAAAAAGGCTGCTATGCCGGTAAATATCCCAAGGATCAAGGCAATTCCAACCAGGATTTCCCCAAAGGTGACCAGGTAGCTGAAGAGGCTAGCATTGGGCAGAACCACATTCTGCAAAAACCAGGCATACCAGCCGGTCACATCGGGATGGTCACCGCTGGTTTTGGTAAGAGCCCGTTCAACAAAACCGGTCACTGCAGCACCCGACTTGGCCCCTACCCAAACCCCAGCAGGGTTGGTTAGCTTGGCCCAGCCCGCCTCGAGCCAGTACCAACCCAGGTAAAGCCGTAGGATCAACCATAGCGGCGACAAACGGGTATCGGCAAACAAGAAGCGGGCAAGAGAGGGCTCAGGAACTGTCTTTCTAAAATGGCTTGTCATCTTCTCCTCCTTACTTCGGTATTTAAAGTACAGGTTTCTCAACACCGCTCATAGGGTTGTTTGTCCTATGAGCTTACCTTTTCCTTTAGGTCTCCGTAAAAACCTAACGAAAAAACTATCTGCTGCTGCAAATACGTTATATAATCACTGCATGGCACAACCCAGACTCAAGCACGCCTGGATGCGGGAAACCTACCGCAAATCGGTAGAAAAGATGCCCGAGCGCACAGTGGCGCACAAAACCCTTTCGAATATCGCCCCCGAGCCCCTCTACACCCCTGAAGATCTGCCCGGCTTCAACTACCAGGAGAAGCTGGGCTACCCCGGCGAGTACCCCTACACCCGCGGGGTCTACGGTTCCATGTACAGAAGCCGCCTGTGGACCATGCGGATGTTCGCTGGGTTTGGCACCGCCGAGCAGACCAACGAGCGCTTCAAAAAGCTGCTGGCCGCCGGGCAAAGCGGCCTCTCCACCGCCTTCGACCTCCCTACCCTGATGGGCTACGACTCCGACCACCCCCTTTCCAAAGGTGAGGTGGGCAAGTGCGGGGTAGCGGTCTCGAGCCTGGCCGATATGGAAATCCTGTTCGAGGGGATCAACCTCGAGCAGGTCACCACCTCCATGACCATCAACTCTCCGGCCAACGCCGTCTGGGCCATGTACCTGGCGGCAGCCAAAAAGAAGGGCTACGATTGGAATAAACTGGGCGGTACGATCCAGAACGACATCCTCAAAGAGTTCATCGCGCAAAAGGAGTTCATCTTCCCCCCCGAGCCGTCGGTCAAACTGGTCATCGATACCTTCGAGTGGGGGCCCAAACATGTGCCCAAGTGGAACTTCATCTCGGTCTCGGGCTACCACATCCGCGAGGCGGGGTCTACCGCAGTGCAGGAACTGGCCTATACCCTGGCCGACGGCTTCGAGTACGTGGAGTGGGCCCTCAAGCGCGGCCTCGACGTAGACGAGTTCGCCCCCCGCATCAGCTTCTTCTTCAACGCCCACAACGACTTCTTTGAAGAAATCTGCAAGTTTCGCGCTGCTCGGCGCATCTGGGCCAAGGAGATGCGGCACCGCTACGGAGCCAAAAACCCCCAAAGCTGGATGCTGCGGACGCACGCCCAAACCGCCGGGGTCTCCCTTACCGCCCAGCAACCCCTGATCAACATCGCTCGAGTAGCCATCCAGGCCCTGGCCGCGGTACTGGGCGGCACCAACAGCCTACACACCGACGCCTACGACGAGGCCTTGGCCCTACCGACCGAGGAATCGGCCAAAATCGCTCTGCGCACGCAGCAGATCATCGCCTACGAAACGGGCGTAACCCACACTGCCGACCCTCTGGGGGGCAGCTACTACGTGGAGTGGCTCACCGACCAGATGGAGGCCCAGGCCATGGCCATCATCGAGGAAATCCGCCGCATGGGTGGGGTGGTACGGGCCATCGAGGAGGGCTACTTCCTGCGCGAAATTGCTGATGCTTCCTATCGCTTCCAGCAAGAAGTGGAGCGCGGCGAGCGCATCATCGTGGGGGTGAATGCTTTCCAAGATGAGGGGCTGAACGTGCCTATCCAGCTAATTGACCCAGCAGTGGAGCAGGTACAAAACCAGCGGCTGGCCCAGGTACGGCGCGAGCGCGACCCCGAGGCGGTACGGCAGGCCCTGGCCAATCTACGCCAGGCCGCCAAGGAAGGCCGCAACACCATGCCCTACTTCGTGGAGTGCGCCTTGGCCTACTGCACCCTGGGCGAAATGATGGACGAGCTGCGCGCAGTCTACGGGGTGTATGAGGAACCCGTGCTAGTTTGAGGAAAGGCAAAGGCGGCTGTTTCGCGTTAGGGCTTGGACTGGCTCCGCCGATTGTGGTGGACGGTTAGACTTGGGCCATGTCCTTGTTCATCTACCGTAAACCCAGGTCTCTGCTGCCGTATGCCTTGTATGTGCCAAGGGGGAAAGCCCCTAAGGGTGGCTGGCCTCTGATTTTGTTTCTGCACGGCTCCGGTGAGCGGGGCAGCGATGGCAAAAAGCAGTGCACGGTAGGGATTGGTTCTGCCATACAGGAAAAACCCGAGAACTGGCCTGCTGTGGTGCTGCTGCCCCAGTGCCCTAAGGAAGAGCAGTGGGTAGGCGAACCATTGGAGCAAGCCTACCAACTGCTGGCCGAAGTGGAGCGCACCTACCAGACCAACCCCCGCCGGGTCTACCTGACCGGCCTTTCTATGGGTGGCTATGGCAGTTGGAACCTAGGGTGCCTATATCCCCAGCGCTTCGCTGCTATTGCACCTATCTGCGGAGCGGGCGACCCCTTCAGGGTCTGGCAGCGCTTGGGCCGAGTGCCTATCTGGAATTTCCACGGCGCTGCCGATGAAGTTGTGCCAGTGAGTTTTTCCAGGGCTCTGGCCGATGCCCTGGCCAAAGCAGGCAACCCCTACGCCCGCTTCACCGAGTACCCTACCGAAAGGCACGACGTGTGGAACCGGGTTTACCGCGAGGCCGAGTTCATCCGCTGGTTGTTTGCACAAAAGAAAACTAGCCCCTAGAACTTTCTTTCTGCTTGCTCGAGCAGGCCACTGCCAGCAAAGGCCGGTATTGGCCCATCTCAAGCGGGACGGGTCAAAAGATGAATCTCGTGATGCAGTGAAGCAAACATTCCCCCCGGCGTGGCTTGGTGCTCCAAACGGTGGCGAACCCCAGTGATCACCCGAACCCCTACACCGGCCAGCTCGAGGGTATCCCCCACCTGAAAAGCGGCTAAAGGCACCTCCGACACCGTCCGAAGCTACACCGAAGCGGTAGGCTCCTCTTCATAGACCACTAAGACATACCGATTCATACCCACCCCTATGGCAAGAGGGTGGGCCTCACCCACCCTCGAAAGCCTAGCTACTTTGCCTTCTGATACAGTTTTTGTGCCACCTCGTAGAGCTCCTCTACGGTAAACTCGGGAGCAAATTCGGCTGAGTCGTGTCCGGGCTCAAAAACTGGGCCGCCCTGAGGCGGGCCATCCACCACCACAACGGTGCTGCCATCCTCCGGCGAGGGACCGTTCCAGATAAGGCCGAGGTCCTGGTAATCACCCGGGCTAAAACGGTAGAGGTTACGGTGGAAGCCCAAATCCATGAACTTTTTGGCCTCGGGGAAAAGGCTGTTCTCAATGCGGGGAATAGGCAGCAGCTTGGTCATCTCTACACCGGTAAGGCTTTCCAGAGCCTTACCATAGGCCGCAGCGTGCACCCCACCCCGCACCAGCAAATAACCAATCATCTCACGGGCCACGGGGTTGGTAGTCATCTCGTAGACCCGCAGCTTGTGGGTACGGGCGGCCACCTCGAGGAAGAAGTTATGTAAGAGGTCGAGGATTAGGTTACCGCTGGTAAAGACGTACTCGCCATTCCAGTGCTCCCCCATGGCCCCCATGACTAGGCTGTTGCCTCCACCTGCAATCCAGTGGGCAGCGTTGCGGGCATCCTTGGCAAAGCCCAAGGGAGCAGCAACCGGGTTAGCTGCCTCCTCCTTTTCCTGGCCAGGGTTTTTAGCCAGCAGGCTGTTGATGGTCGCTGCAACCAGCTCGATGTGACCGAGTTCCTCAGTGGCGATGTTGGCGATCAGGTCGTAGTAGGGCTTAAGCGATTTCTTACCCCGGAAGTTAAAGGACTGGTATATGTAGTTCATCAGGGTAGACATCTCGCCAAAACGCCCACCGAGCAAAGCCTGTACCTGCGAGGCCGCATTGGGATCCTGCTCCTTGGGCATGGGCAGTTCAATCTGCAAGCGGTCAATCCGTAGGAACATCTTTCACCTCCTGCCGATGACTCGGCAGTTCCTAGGTTAGCCTTGACGATTTTATAAGTCCAATAGATATTTAGATTAAGGGTATAAAATAAATCTATGACACTGGAGCAGATTCGCTGCCTGGTCGCCCTCGACGAACATCGCAACTTCACCAAGGCCGCCAAACACGTCTACTTGAGCCAACCCGCGCTCAGTTTTCAAATCCGTCGGCTAGAAGAGGAGCTGGGAGTTGTGCTGTTCGACCGCAGCAAGCGCCCTCTCGAGCCCACCGAGGCTGGGCAGGTAGCAGTGGCCCAGGCACGGCTGATCCTGGAAGAAGCCACCCGGCTAAAAGAACTATTGCGGGGAAACGCCACCGTATTTCAAGGGCGCTACCGACTGGGGGCAATCCCCACCCTGGGACCCTACCTGTTGCCTAGGGTACTGCCGCTCTTTCAGGAACAGCACCCAGCTCTGCGTATCCAGGTCAGCGAGTTAGTAACCCCCACCATCCTAAGCCTGCTACGCCAAGGTGAGCTGGATGCCGGTCTGATTGCCAGCGATGAGCTCGAGGAAAACCTTGAGCGCCAACCCCTGTGGCAGGAAGCCTTTGTAGCCTACGTCTCCCCCAGGCATCCTCTCTATCGGGAAAACCAACTTTGGCCACAGCAGCTACCCCTGGCCCAGACCTGGATCCTCGCTGAGGGGCATTGTTTTCGTGAACAAGTCCTGCGGGTCTGCCAACCAAACACTGTCCCCCGCTCCTTGGAGTTTCAAAGCGGCTCACTAGACACCCTGGTGCGTCTGGTAGATACCTTAGGCGGCCTCACCCTACTGCCCACCTCAGCCTTGTGGTGCCTTTCCGAAGAGCAGCGCGCTCACCTAAGGCCTTTCCTACCTCCAGCTCCCCATCGTCAGATATACCTGGTCTGGCGGCAGGGCAGCCTACGCTACCCCGTCACTCAAAAGCTAGGCCATATTCTTCTTCGATGCCAGCCCGGTTAAGCCGTTTGCAGGATAGGAATCTCAGCTAGGAAGGTAATAGGCAGCTTGCTGGTGCCCTGGTGAAAGGCTGCCAGCCGGGCCACCACATTGGCCCCTGCCCGTTTGGCCACCTTTTCCAGGGCCATCATGGTGCCCCCCGAGGAGACCACATCAAAGACCAAGGCCACGTTTTGGCCCAGGAGCTTCTCGGCCATGCGGCTGTCCAGCCAGAGGGTCTCGCTCACGCCCAGCGTAAGGGACTCCACCTCCTGAATGATGGGGTCTTGCATGTAAGGCCGGCGCTTGCGGCGCACCACCACATAGGGTTTGCCGCTAAGGGCACTCATGGTATGGGCCAGCACAATGGGGCTGGTCTCGAGGGTCAACAGGTAATCGGTCTCGGGCGGCAGGTGCTTGACCAAAGCCTCCGCTGCAGCCTGTACTAGTTCCACATCCCCCATCAACTCGATAAGGGGGATGTGTACACCGGGCAGCGTCTCGACCACAGGCACGTGACGGGTGATCTTTCCAATGGTGATGGGATAGGTTTCCATAGTTTTGCGCTCTAGACCAGATTATTCGAGCCAGATGAGTATCGGCAAAGACCGCTCTTTTCACTCCGGCTTGAAGAGGGGAAGATGCCCCAGAGCGATGACATCCTCGCGGGGTGAACCCTCGGTGAAGACCGCCAACACCGCACTCACCACACCGCCCACCTCGCTGATGAGATCAGAAAGCCCCTTCAAGGTGCTCCCGGTGGAAACCACGTCGTCTACGATGGCCACCCTTTTTCCCTTGAGTAGGGGAATATCGGTGCCGTCCAGCACCAGAAGCTGGGGTTTGCCCGTGGTGATGGAGATCACCGTGCGCGAGATCGGGTTGATCATGTAGGGCTTCTCGGTTTTGCGGGCCACCACATAGGGTTTGCCGCTCAGGCGTGAAAGCGCATGGGCCAGGGGTACCGCCTTGACCTCTGGGGTTACCAAGGTCTCGATCTCGGGGGGCATACGCTGGGCCAAAGCAGCCGCCGCCGCCTCCACCACCTCGGTATCGCCCAGCATGTTGAACAAAGCTACGGCCACATCCGGGCCCACCTGCACCACCGGTAGCTCGCGACGAACACCTGCGATTTCTACAGGGTATGTTTTCACGCCCATCAGTCTATCGGGTTCCCGCTGGCTGGGACAGAGGTACAAGCGATTCAAATCCACCTCAGCCAAGGCGCGTATACTGAAAGCATGGTGCCAGCACACATCGAGGGCATGGGTGTAGACCCGGGGAATGGCAACCTGATCGTAATGCTCAAGGCCGAAAACAACCTCTTCCTTCCAGTGGTCATCGGAGCCTTGGAGACACAAAACATCATGGTGCACCTCTCCGGCGAGAAACCCCCCCGGCCCCTAGGCCCCGATCTGTTCTACAACACCCTCGAGCTTCTAGGGGTCAAGGTCTTGCGCCTGGAAATTGTGGAGCTTAAGGAGGGCACTTTCTACGGACGGCTGGTGCTGGAGCACCGGGGCGTGGAGTACGAGGTAGACTGCCGCCCTTCCGATGGCATGGCCCTGGCCATCCGGGCCAACGCCCCCATCCTGATTGCCGAGCCGGTACTCGAGGCCGCGGGCATCCGCGAAGAACAGCTCAAGGGCCAGAACCGCCCTCCCCAAGCTTAGCCCTGGCCAGAAGGCGGCTTCAGGCATCCGAGCGTAGGTGCACGTGCACGTGAAAAACCTCCTGCCCGCCTTTCTCGCCCACATGAATACGCAGGAAGTAGCCCTCCAAACCCATCTGCTTGGCAATCTTGTTGGCGGTGAGCATCAGCTTGCCCAGCTTGAGGGCCCCTTCCTCGGTCTGGGGATAGTCGGCTAGGGTGGGGATGTACTCCTTGGGACAGACCAGGATGTGCACCTTGGAGCGGGGGCGGATGTCCTTGAAGGCGATGAATTCTTCGTCCTCGTAGACGATGTCCGCCGGCAGTTCGCGGCGGATGATCTTGCCAAAGACCGTGGGGTTCTCCATGGGGCTTAATCTACCAGGAAGCCTCGAGGGCGACCCCCCTTACAGAAGGCCCTCTAGGCCTCAGCTAAACTCAAAGCATGTCAGAACTTAGCCACAACAGCCTGCGAACCAGGAGGGGGCACTGATGGGCCGCAGCCTTCCCGCCAGGGCCCTTTGGACTGGGGTTTTTCTGATTCTGGTCTCCACCCTGGCGGTGATGGGCTCGAGCCTCACCCCCACCGCCCTCATACCCGGGGCCCTGGGGCTGGGCATAGCCCTCCTGGGCCTCTGGGCCGACAAAGCCCCGAAGCAAAAAACCCTGGCCATGAACATCGCCCTGGGGTTGGCGGTGCTGGGCATCCTGGGCTCGCTGCGCGGGGTGCCCGACTTCATCACCCTGCTGGGTGGGGGTACGGTGGCCCGCCCGGTGGCGGCCATGGCCCAGTTCGCCACGGTCTTCATCTGCTTGGGCTTCGCCATCCGCTGGCTGGTGGAGCGCCTAAACCAGCGGCAGTAGCCGCCGGGCCGGTTCTTCCTTGATGGCCTCGAGCCTGCCCTGCAAGGTGTAGCGCTCGACGGCCTCCACCCGCACCCAGACGGTCTGCCCAATGCGGGCTGGCCCGCTGAATTCCACCTCGTAGTAGTCGGGGGTATGGCCATAGGCTTTGCCCTGGCGGAAGCTCTCCACCAGCACCTCGACCCTGCCGCCCAAGAGGGGGCGCACCCGGGCCTCGGCCAGGCGGGCCGCCAGGGCCTGGAGTTCCTGGTTGCGGCGCTTGCGCACCTCGAGGGGCACCTGCGGCAGCGAGGCCGCGCGGGTCTTGGGACGGGGGGTGTAGGTGAAAACGTGTACCCGGCTGGGGCGCACCTCCTCTAAAAAGGCCTGGGTCTCCTGGTGCTCTGCCTCGGTCTCGGTGGGCAGGCCGGCGATGACATCGGTGGTGAGGGCAAAGCCAGGGATAGAGCGGTAGGCCTGCTCAACCAGCTCGCGGTAGTAGGCCTTGTTATAACGGCGGCCCATCAGGGCCAAAAGCCGGTCGGAGCCGGTCTGCAGGCTCAGGTGCAGATGGGGACGTACCTGGGGAGCGTAGCGCCCCAGCACCTCGAGTAGCTCCGGGCCGGTATCCTCGGGCTCGATGGAGGAAAGGCGCACCTTGGCCCCCATCCGGGCCAGCGCCTCCACCAGGCCGGCGATGCCCCTGGGGTGGCCCCGGTACGAACCCAGGCGCACCCCGGTTAGCACAATCTCCTGCACCCCGGCCTCTAAGAGCCCCTCGGCCTCCTGCAGCGCATCGTGGTGCTCGCGGTGGCGCTCACGCCCGCGCAGGCGGGGGATGATGCAGTAGGCACAACCGGCGTTGCAGCCATCCTGCACCTTCACAAAAGCCCGCACGTAGTTGTTCAAAAGCCCTCGCTCCCCCGCGCCCCAGAACTCGTTGGGAGGGGTGGTGAGGGGGTCGGCCGGCAGGCCGAAGTGCTGCAAAATCAGGCCCGGCAGCTCGGCCTTGCGCTGGTTGGGCACCACCGCATCGGCGCCCAGCTCGGCCATCTGCTCGGGGGCCAGCTCGGCGTAGCAGCCGGTGACCACGATGAAGGCCCTGGGGTTGGCCCGGCGGGCCCGGCGCACCTCCTTGCGGGCGTCGGCCTCGGCGGTGGTGGTCACGGCGCAGGTGTTGATCACCACCAGGTCGGCCCCGGCCTCGAGGGGCACCACCACCGGGTTCAGGGGCTTCAACAGGCCCACCAGGGCATCCGACTCCACCTGGTTGACCTTGCAGCCCAGGGTTTTGACCGCCAACCGCACGCCTTCCACCAGGGGCATTGTGGGGCAAGCCCCCCCTGGGGTCAAGTATCGGTCAGAAGCAGGTGCTGAATGTCCTCCTCTGGTTCCTCGAGGGCTACCTCGATGCTCTCCTCTTCGGCCTCCTGGGGAGCTTCGGGGTCGGCCTGGCTGAACTGCCGCTCAATTGCCGCCACAAGCTCCGGGGTAGCCGGCTGGGCGGACACCGGCAGCCGCAAAAGCTGTTTTGGTTCAACACAGTAAAAAAGGTCTACGTGGCGGAGAACCTCAAGCACTTCCTCTATGGAGGCCAGGTTCCGGCCTACTGTGGCGCGCAAAAAAGCGTCACGGGCTGGAGCTTGAGTCTTTGCTCCACAGGCCAGGTACAGGTCGAAACCCAAGGCCTGGCGGTAAACCCAAAGCTGCACCTTCTCCGACCCTAGCACCAAGCTTCCCCCCAAAAGCTCCTGGGGTTGCAGGGTGCGGATGGCCTCGAGCAGCGGCTTCATGCCCCTCACTGTAGGCGAGTGGGCCAAGGTGGGCTGGCGATTCCAAGCGTTACGCTGGCCATTGGCGTTACATGAGGGGCCCACGCGCGATAGGATGAAGCTGTGTTGACCCTCGAGGACATCCAGGCCGCTGCCCGGCGCATCGCCCCGTACATCCACCAAACCCCGGTGTTCACCAGCCAGGGGCTGGATCGGCTTTTGGGACGCCAGCTTTTTTTCAAGGCCGAACACCTGCAAAAAACCGGCAGCTTCAAGGCCCGGGGAGCGCTCAACGCCGCCCTCCAGCTACAAAACCCCAGGGGTCTGGTGGCGGTCTCCTCGGGGAACCACGCCCAGGGGGTGGCCTACGCTGCGCGGGTGCTGGGGGTTCCGGCCCTGGTGGTCATGCCGGAAGATGCCTCTCCTGCAAAGAAGAGCGCCACCCGGGCCTACGGGGCCGAGGTCTTCGACCAGGGGGTCACGGTGGAAAACCGCGAAGCGGTGGTACGCCAACTGGCCCAGGAAACCGGCTACGCCCTCATCCACCCCTTCGACGACCTAAAGGTCATGGCCGGGCAAGGCACCCAGGCCCTAGAGTTACTGGAGCAAGTACCCCATCTGGAGGCGGTGCTGGTTTCGGTGGGTGGGGGTGGGTTAATTTCGGGCATCGCCACGGTGATCAAAACCCTGCGGCCCGAGTGCGAAGTGATCGGGGTAGAACCGGAAGGGGCCAACGACGCCCAACAAAGCCTCCAAGCGGGGGTGCGCGTCCGGCTGGGGCAAGCCCCCAAAACCGTCGCAGACGGTGTTCGCACCCTGGTGATTGGCGAGCAAACCTTCCCGGTGATGCAGCGGTATGTGGACCGCATCGTAACGGTGCCAGACGAGGTGACCCTAGAGGCCCAACGCCTGATAATGGAGCGGCTCAAGCAAGTAGTGGAACCCACCGCCGGGCTGGCCTTGGGACCGGTGCTGATGGACTACGACCTGCCAAAGCGCCTGGCGGTCATCGTTTGTGGGGGCAACTGGATGCCTATCTAGCGCAGCAAGCGTTCCAGGATGCCCTGCACTACCTGGGCGGCCTGGGCTATTAGCACCGGGTCGGCAAAGGTGTCGGTGGGGCGGTGGTAGTTGGGATCGAGGCCGCGGAAGAAGAAGAGCACCGGCACCCCAGCCTGGGCGAAGGGCACATGGTCGCTGCCACCCCCCGGAGCACTGCCGCAGGCCAATCGTAGGGCGTTGCAATCGGCCAAAGCCCGCAACGCCGGGCTACCCCCGATGCCCAAAGTACCGTTCACATCCACCCCGACCATGTCCAGGTTGAGCATGGCCCGGAGGCCCCGTACCCGTTCGGGGTTTTGCTCCACAAAGCGCCTCGAGCCCCACAGGCCATCCTCCTCGCCATCGAAGAAGACGAACCAGATGTGCTCGGAAAGCGGGCTGTTGGCCATCTGCCGGGCCAGCTCGAGCACTGCGACGGTACCCGAAGCGTTGTCGTTGGCCCCAGGGCTACCCGGCACCGAGTCGTAGTGGGCCCCCACAATGGCTAAGGGATTGGCGCTATTCCGCTTGGCGATCACGTTGCGCCCCTGTACCTCTTCTGTGGCGATGCGCACGTCCAGCACGGCGCGCTCACCGGCCTGGTTCAATAGCCCACCCCCATCGCTCAGCGAGAGGGTTACGCCAGGAATGGGACTATTGCCGCCAAAGGTAAAGCGGGTGCCGCTAGGCTCCTCGGTCAGCAGGATGATACCCAAAGCGCCCCGCTCCGCAGCCAGACGAGCTTTTTCCAGACCCGGAATGCCGCCGCGGCGCACCACCGCGATCTGGCCCTCCAGGTTCAGGTTGGCGAAATCGACGGCCAGGCCCGCCCCCGGCACCACCGCCAAGGGCCCTTCCACCCGCCGGCCCGGGCTACCGGCCACGCTTTGCACCGGGAAAACTGTGCTCCCCACCTGAAGGCTTGTGCCCTGGTCGCGGGTGCGGCTGTAGGTGAAGGGGAAGAACTCCACGGTGTAGCCCACCTTGCGCAGCTCCGCCGCCAGGTACTCCGCCGCCGCCTGCGCTGCTGGGGTGCCTGCCACCCGCGGCCCCTGAGACTGCAGGGCCTGCAAGTCGGCCTGCATCCGCTCGGTGGAAAAGGCCTGGGCCAGGGCCAGCAGCCCCAAAACCACCAGGCCCAGCAGCGCTCGAGAAAGCAGGTCTCTTTGCATGTCCCAATCTTGCCACCGGGCCCATGAGTTGGATGGGCTCCAGACTACCAGAGCTAAACCGCAGGAAAGGAGGCTTCCCTAAGGCCCTTCAACCCTGTCGCGCGTTCCACAGCTTGCGGGTGGTGATGATCTGGCCGGCGTGGTGCTGGGCGTGGGCGGCGATGTGGTCGAGGAGGTAGATGGCCTTCACCTGGTACTGGCCTAGCTGGACCACCCGCTCGAGGTCGGCTGGCTGAAGGGCCCGTAGACTGGCCTTGACCTGGGCCATCTTCTCGGCAAACTCGGCTAGCACCTCCTTAGGCTCGCGTCCGCTGGGGGCCATCTCCTCGGCCGGGCGGAGGCGCAGGGCCTCGGGCACCTCCTGGCCGGTGCCCCGTAAGAGCAGGCGGTACGACGAACCCCCAATATGCCGCACCAGGCCCCCAATGGGGTTGGTCTCGGGCACCGGCACCCACCAAAACCCCTCCGGGCCCAGGTCGGCAGCCCACCGCTCCACGGTCTCCTCCACCTCCTCGAGGTTGCGCAACCAGACCGAGACCGGCAGAGAAACCCCCTCCACATCTCCCCGTAAAAAGGGGGGTACATACACGGGCTTTTCCATGGGTTCGATTCTACCGCAGCGGCGCGGGCCTACCCATAGCGCCGGCTGGCCCGCACCGCGGTACCCGAAACGGTCACCATCAGCAGGTTGCCCTGGCCTACGGTCTCATAGTCCACATCGATACCCACCACCGCATCGGCCCCCAGGGCCACGGCGGCCTGCTCGAGCTCGCCCAGGGCAATCTGCCGGGCCTTGCGCAGCTCGGCCTCATAAGCCCCACTCCGCCCCCCCACGATGTCCCGCACGGCGGCGAAGAGGTCTTTGAAGATGTTGGCCCCCAGGATAGCTTCCCCGAAGACCACGTCCAGGTACTCGGTGATCTGGTAGCCCTCGAGCTGGCTCGAGGTGGTGAGAATAACGCGGCGCGGCATAGCCTGTATTGTAGCCAGAACAAAAGCTAGTTGGGATTCACGTATAATCCGCGGTAGGATGAAAGTCTCCCTCTTCATCACCTGCCTGGCCGACCAGTTCTTCGCCGAGGCCGGGGTGGCCGCGGTGCGGCTGCTGCGCCACCTGGGCTGCGAGGTGGACTGCCCACCGGGCCAGACCTGCTGCGGCCAGCCGGCCTACAACGCCGGCTACTGGGCCGAGGCCAAAATGGTGGCCGAACACACCCTGGGGGTGCTCGAGGCCGCGGAGTACGTGGTGCTGCCCTCGGGCTCCTGTACCACCATGCTGCGGGCCTTCTACCCCGAGCTCTACCGCGACCAGCCCCGCCTGTTCGCCCGGGCCGAAGCCCTGAGCCGTAAAACCTACGAGCTGGCCGAGTTTATCGTGCGGGTGCTGGGGGTGCGCCAGCTAGGGCAGGGCCTCGCCGGGCGGCGCGTCGCCTACCACCACGGCTGCCACGCTTTGCGCGAGCTGGGTCTCCGGCAAGAGCCCCTGGTCCTTTTGCAAAGCGGCGGGGCCGAGATTGTAGACTGGCCCGCTGCCGAGGAGTGCTGCGGCTTTGGTGGGCTGTTCTCGGTCAAGCTGCCGGAGGTATCGTTGGGCATGGCCGACCGCAAGCTCGACACCCTGCCCCCCACCCCCCAGGTCGATTGCCTCACCAGCACCGATGGCGGCTGCCTGCTCCACCTGGCGGGCCGCATCCAGAAGCGCCAGCTTAGCCTTCCCATAAAGCCCCTGGCCTCGCTCTTGTGGGAGGCCGCCCAATGAAACTCAGCGCCAACCAGTACCCCCAGGAAGCGGCCCGGGTGCTGCGCGAGGAGCCCCAGGTGCGCGAGGCGGTAACCGGAGCCACCCTCAACTTCGATGGCAAGCGGCGCCAGGCCTACGCCGAGATCGAGGCCGAGGCCTGGCGGCGGTGGGCCGAGGGGGTTAAGAACCATGTCCTGATGAACCTGGACCGCTACCTCGAGGAAGCCGAGGCCAACCTTCAGCGAAACGGGGTAGTGGTGCACTGGGCCGAGGATGCCAGCGCAGCCCAGCGCATCGTAGCCCAGATTGCCCGGGCCGGCCAGGTTCGCACCGTGGTCAAGGCCAAGACCATGGTCTCGGAGGAGCTGGGCCTCAACCCCCTGCTGGAAAGCCTGGGCCTCGAGGTGCTGGAGACCGACTTGGGCGAGTACATCATCCAGCTGTTGGGCCAGCCCCCCTCGCACATCGTGGGGCCAGCCATCCACCTGAACTTAGAGCAGATCCGCCGCCTCTTCCACCAGCGCTTCCAGACCCCCCTCGAGGCCAGCCCCGAGGCCCTGGCCGCGGTGGCCCGCCAGCGTCTCAGGGAGGGGTTTTTGCGGGCCGAGATGGGCATCTCTGGGGCCAACTTCGTGGTGGCCGAGACTGGCACCCTGGCCCTCATCGAAAACGAGGGGAATATCCGGCTTGCCACCTCGGCCCCGCGCATCCATGTAGCCCTGGTGGGCATCGAGAAGCTTCTGCCGCGCTTTTCCGACCTCTCGGTCTTCCTCTCGCTCACCGCCCGGGCCGCCACCGGACAACGGCTGGGTACCTTCGTCTCGCTCATCCAGGGGCCCCGTCGGCCCGGCGAACCCGATGGCCCGGAAGAGGTGCACGTGGTCTTCGTGGACAACGGGCGCAGCAGCCTGCTGGCCGACCTCGAGGCCTGGGAAACCCTGCGCTGCGTGCGCTGCGCGGCCTGCCTCAATGCCTGCCCGGTCTACCGCCAGACCGGGGGCCACGCCTACGGCTACGTCTACAGCGGCCCCATCGGGGCGGTGCTCAGCCCCGGGCTGGTGGGCCTAGAAGAAACCAAGCCCCTACCCTACGCCTCCTCCTTGTGCGGGGCCTGCTTCCAGGCCTGCCCGGTGCGCATCCCCATCCCCAAGCTGCTGCTTTCCTGGCGCCAGCGGGCGGTGGCCGAAGGCCTCACCTCCAAAGCCGAGGCTGCGGCCATCCGGGGCTATGCTATGGCCATGACCCGGCCCTGGGCCTACCGCCTGGCCACCCGGGCCTTGCGCCTTCTGCCGGAAAAAGCCCTGGACAACCCCCTACTGCCGGTGCTCAAGGCCTGGACCGCGGGCCGGGCCGGGCTTTCGCCCAGCCCCAAGAGCTTCCAGCAGCTATGGGAGGCAGGCGAGGTCTAGGGTGGTTCGGGCCAAGATTTGCGGTATTACCTGCCTCGAGGACGCCCTCCTGGCCGAGCGGCTGGGGGCTTGGGCCCTGGGCTTTGTCCTGGCCCCGGGCACCCGGCGCTACCTGGCCCCCGAGGCGGTGGCCCCCATCGCCCAGGCCCTGGGGCCTTTGGTGGTGCGGGTAGGGGTGTTCGTGGACACGCCTCCTGAGGCGGTGCTGGCCCAGATGCAATCGGCCCGGCTCCAGGTAGCCCAGCTGCACGGCCAGGAACCCCCCGAGTGGGCCGAAGAGGTTCGCCGCTTTTACCCGGTGATCAAAGCCTTCAAGCTCCAGGGCCCAGCCCAACCCCACTGGCTTGCCTACCCCGCCGATGCCCTTTTGCTGGACGGGGCCCAGCCGGGCAGTGGACAGGGCTACCCCCTGGAGTGGCTCGCTCCGCTGCGCTCCCATCCCCGGCTGATCGTGGCAGGAGGGCTGAACCCGGAAAACCTGTCGGCAGCCCTGGGCCTGCAACCTTACGCCGTAGACGTGAGCAGTGGGGTGGAAGCCGCCCCACGGCGCAAAGACCCCGACAGGCTCGAGCGCTTCCTGGCTCAGGTGGCCCGCTTCAACGGCTCTAGCCGAAACCAGTAGACGTAGCGGCGCTCGGCCTCCTCCAGACGGTAGGCCACGCTTGCCACCCGGTATAGCCCCAGGTCGCGCCAGCGGTTGGGGCCCTCCCGCAAATAGACCCTGAGCGGGGTCTGGGCCGCAAGGGCCTCGAGCAAAACCCGGTTGCCCTGGGTGGGCTGCTGGTGGCCGCAAAGCCCCTCACCTGGATACAGAATCGAGCCATCGGGCAAAAAGCGGTTCTTGTACCCCGACTCCCCCCAGTCGACCAGCAGGCTGGTCTTGCCAATGCCGCGTAGGGTTTTGTGCTGCGCGAGCACCTCTTTCCAGGTCAACATGCTTGACACCTGAAAGGCCAGCCGCTATTATCCTATGTGCTCGTTCGGACGACTCCGGCGCAGCGCAACAACTTGCTCCGGTGGTGTAGCTGGTCAACATACCCGCCTGTCACGTGGGAGATCGCGGGTTCAAGTCCCGTCCGGAGCGCCAAAACCCCCTTTCGGGGGCTTTTTGCCAAGGTAGCTCAGTTGGTAGAGCATGCGACTGAAAATCGCAGTGTCGGCGGTTCGATTCCGCCCCTTGGCACCAGGTTTTTTCAGGAAAATGTACTTTAAAATGTCGGGGCCACCCCCGATTTTTCGCTTTGTTGCGCCCTCCACTACGCTGGCCTTAGCTCCACCACCCGGTCCACCCGCTCCAGCCAGGCCCGGTCGTGGGTGGCAATCACCACCCCCCCTTTGGTCCGGGCGTAGGTCACCAGGTCTTCCAACAAGACTCGGCCCGCGGCGTCCAGCGCGGCTTCCGGCTCATCCAAAAGCCAGATATCAGGGTTCTGCAGGCGCAGGCGGGCCAGGGCCAGGCGCTTTTTCATCCCGCTGCTGTAGCCCAGCACCGGTTTATCCAAAGGCAGCCCCACCTGCGCCAAGGCCGATGCTATCTCGGGCCGCTCAGCCCGCCGCCCCTCCAAGCGCAGGGCGAAAAGCAGGTTCTCGAAGCCGGTGAAGTGGCGGTGAAACGCAGGGGGATTGGCCAAAAACCCCACCCGGCCCCAAAGGCGAAGGGTGCCCTGGGTGGGGCGCACCAGTCCGGCCAGAAGCCGCAGCAGGGTGGTTTTGCCTACCCCGTTGGGGCCGACCAGGGCCACCACCTCGCGGGCTTCCAATCGAAAATCCAACCCGCGCAACACCCAGTCCCGTCCGTAACGTTTGGCGATGGCTTGGGCCTCGATCAGCATCCGCTTCATCATACGATTGTCTGGCCATAGGGGCTTTCGCAATTCTTTCAAGTTGGCTCGGTATTATGCCTTTATGCAGGAAGAGCTCAAGGAGTACCAAGGCGGCCTCCGTATCCGCTCCATCCTGGAAGCTCTTCCCGACGACCTGATGCTGGTGGATACCCAAGGCCACATCCGCGAGTACAAAGCTGGCAAGGGCTCCCACCACCTACCGATGGACCGCTTTCTGGGCACCACCTTGGAAGAGCTTTTTCCCTCGGCAGTGGCGGATCAACTGCAAAAAGCCCTACGATTGGAAGATGAACAACAGGTGGTGGAAATAAGCCTGGAAGGGCAGCACTTCGAGGCCCGAGTGGTACCCATGGAAGGGGAGCTTGCCCTGATTCTGTTCCGCGATGTAACCGCAGAACGTGAGACCGAGCGCTTAAAATCGGAGTTCATTGCTGCAGTTTCACACGAACTCAAAACCCCCCTGACCTCTATCCTGGGTTTCAGTGAGCTACTGCTCGAGGACGAATACAACCCGGCTCAGCTCAGGGAATTTTTGGAAAGCATCCACTACAGTAGCCTGCGTCTAAAGGAGCTGGTTAACAACCTCCTCGACACCTCCCGCCTGGAAGCCGGCCACTTCAGCATCCACAAGCAGCCGGTTGACTTGGGGCCCATTCTGGCCCAAACTGCCCGTAGTTTCGCTGGGGTAGCCCAGTTGGGCCAGGTTCACTTCGTGCAGGAAATCGAACCCCTGCCCACCCTCGAGGCCGACCCCGAGCGTATGGCCCAGGTGGTAGCCAACCTGCTGTCCAACGCCTTCAAGTTCTGCCCCAAAGGGGGTTATATCTGGCTGCGGGCCCGCCCTCATGGAGGGATTCTGCTCGAGGTCGAAGACACCGGCCCCGGGATTCCCCGCCACGAGCAGGGTCAGCTTTTTCAGCGCTACAGCCGCACCCAAAGCGCCACGACCCGGGGCATTGTGGGTACCGGTCTGGGCCTCTACATCAGCAAAGCCATCGTGGAGGCCCACCAGGGGCGAATCTGGGTTGAGTCGGCGGAGGGAAAAGGGGCCAAGTTTAGCGTATGGCTGCCCCTGGAGTAGGCTAGGGGCGTGCTGCGCCTGGTTGGTCTTAGCAAAAGCTACCCTGGTTTTAGCCTTTCGGTCTCCCTCGAGGTCGGCTCGCAGCAGACCCTGGCCCTGCTAGGGCCTTCCGGCAGCGGCAAAAGTACCCTGCTGCGCCTGGTGGCTGGGCTGGAGGCCCTCGAGGCCGGCGTGGTCTGGCTCGAGGAGCAAAACCTCACCCCCCTGCCCCCCGAGGCCCGGCAGATAGGCTTTGTCTTCCAGGACTACGCCCTGTTTCCCCATCTTTCGGTGTGGGAAAACATCGCCTTCGGCCTGCGCGAGGCCCGCTGGGGCCCATCGGCCATTAAGCGGCGGGTGGCCGAGCTATTGGAGCTGACCCACCTGGCCCCCCACGCCCAAAAGCGCCCTCACCAGCTCTCCGGCGGCGAGCGGCAGCGGGTAGCCCTGGCCCGGGCCCTGGCCCCTAACCCTCGGGCTTTGCTGTTGGACGAACCCCTAGGGGCGCTAGACCTAAAGCTGCGACAGGAGCTGCTTTTCGAGCTGCGTACGTTGCTGCGTCAGACCCCTGTGCCCACCATCGTGGTCACTCACGACCAATCCGAGGCCTTCGTGCTAGCCCAGCAGGTGGCCATTCTACGGGCCGGGCGGGTTGTGCAGCAGGGCAGCGCCGAGGCCCTGTACCGGCAGCCTAAAACCCCCTGGGTGGCCAACTTCCTGGGCCACCGCAACCTGCTCAACCCCAAGCAAAGCCAAGCCTTGGGCCTGCCCCCTCAGCCCCATCTGCTGCCCATAGAGGCCATCCGGCTGGGCGAAGGCACGAGTGCAAGGGTGGTGGAACGGGTTTTCATGGGCCCTACGGTCGCCCTGGAGCTGGATTGGCAGGGGCTTAGGCTTCACTGGGAGGGCCCCGACCCAGGCCTTTACCCAGGCCAAGCGGCCCTGCTGCTCCTGGACTGGCAACGGGTGGTGGCCCTAGAACCGGAGGAAAACGCCCAACCCTTGTGAGGCACCCCACTATGGCAGCGCCGAGAAAGCTCGAGCATAAAGCCGATATGGCCTCTTTTGTCATCCTGCTGGGGGGCCCGCTGGTACCTACCCACCGGCTACAAGCCCAGGTGGCCGGCAGCCGGGTGATTGCCGCAGATGGAGGGATGGTGCACGCGGCGGTGCTGGGCCTCGAGGCCGAGTTGTGGGTGGGGGATTTCGACTCGGCCCCCCCTGCGCTGCAAGAAGCCCTGGCCCACATCCCCCGGGAGGCCCATCCCACCGATAAAGATGCCACCGATGGCGAGCTGGCGGTGGCCGCGGCGCTAGCCCGCGGGGCGCGCCGGCTGATTCTGGTGGGGGCTTTGGGGGGCCAGACCGACCAGAGCCTAGCCCACTTGCTGCTGGCTTTGCGGCTGGCCCAGGAAGGCATTCCCGCCCTGCTCAGCTCGGGCCTGGAGGAGGCCTACCCCCTGCTCCCCGGCCAGACCCGTCTGGATCTGCCCCCTCAGAGCAAACTAAGCCTCTTGCCCTTGGGCGGCCTGGTGGGCCTGAGTCTGCGGGGGGTTCGCTGGCCCTTAGAGCGCTTCGACGTGCCCCTGGGCAGCACCCGCACCCTCTCCAATCTGGCCCTAGGCCCGGTGGAAATCGAGCTCGAGGCCGGCTTTGGAGCGGCCATTGCCTACCCCGAAGCCCCCTCATAAAACCCATCGGCCCGCGGTGCGGTATATTCAGGTATGGACACCCGCGGCTGGGTTCTCAAGGCGGTCGAGGTTCTGCGCTTTGCCAGCGAAAAAGACATCGTGCGCTGGTTGGATGAGGAGGGAGAAACCTTATCCAAAGACGAGCTTCGGCGCACCCTCGAGGGCCTGTTGGCCGAGGGGCTGCTCGAGCGCAAAAACGACCTCTTCCGGCTCAAACGCAAAGATGGCAACCACAGTGCTTTTGACAACCTCTTTAAGGACTGATGCTCTCGCACCTTGACTATGACTTTCCCTCGAGTCGCGTCCGGCACCATACGGTTCGCTTCTGGGGGAGGAGCGAGTGTCTACAAAGGGTGCAATAAGGTAACTTTATAGGCTAATATATTGACAGATTTAGATTTATAAATGTATCATCAGTCCATGAATTCGGTCATTATGCATCCAGGTGCAGTTCTTGTGGAAACCCAGTTGGAGGCAACAGCCTGGGTTTTCAAGGCCCTCTCAGACCCAACCCGGCTCAAGATTCTGGCCCATCTGGCCCACAACCCCGATGGTGCTTGCTGTGGCCCCGAGCCCGGGGTATGCGCCTGCGACCTGGAAGCCATAACCGGCCTGTCGCAGCCTACCGTTTCGCATCATATGAAGAGCCTGACCTCGGCCCGGCTGGTCAAAGGGGAAAAACGCGGCAGATGGATGTATTACCAGATTGACCCCAGGGGTTTCGCCCTGGTGAAAGCCTTTTTGCAGAGCATGGGCGAGTAGCGCCCTTGACAGGGAGGAATGTATGAAAACCCAGGAATTCCTGAACACACTGGCCTTGCACCAGGACCGGCCGCTGGTGTTCGAGTATGCCAGCGGGCAGCAGGTAGCCCCCGGCTACCATGTCACCGAGGTGATGAATGTCTGCTACGAAAGCATGGATTGTGGTGGACAGTCCAACTTCTGGCGCGAGACGGTGGTGCAACTTATGGGGCCCGGCCCCAGGGACACACCCGAGTTCATGACGGTACAAAAGTTCCTTAGCATCTACAACCGGGTCGCGGCTTCGGTGCCAGTACGGGTGGAGTCGGAAATCCGCTTCGAGTACGGCAGTGCGGCACTTCCCGCCATCCGCTACCAAGTGGGTCAGATTGCCCTCGAGGGCGACCATCTGGTGGTGCACTTGACCCCTCCCGGCGTAAGCTGTAAAGCCAATAACCGGGCTGCAGCAGGCTGTTGCACCCCCCTTTTTGAAGTGGCAGCCCCGGCTGCTGGTTGCTGTTAAGCTGCGCCCAGGCAATAAGCTAAGGGAATCATGATTACCTACCGCACTGCTACTTCCGGCGATCTACCCGAAGTTATGGCCCTGCTGGAAGCAGCCCACCTGCCCACCCAAGACCTCGAGGCCCACATTCTGAACTTCATCCTGGCCCTCGACGGCGAACAGGTGGTGGGCTGTGCTGGCCTGGAAATCCACCAAGACAGCGGGCTTCTGCGCTCGGTGGTGGTTGCGCCAGGCTACCAGGGCCACGGCATCGGAGCCAAGCTCACCCTAGGCATCCTCGAGCTAGCCCAGTACAAAAACCTCACCTCCCTCTCCTTGCTCACCGCAACCGCCCAGGGCTTTTTCACCCGCTTTGGCTTTACCCCAGTCGAACGCAGGGAACTGCCCGAAAGCCTGTGGGCCTCGGCAGAACTGCAAGGGGCCTGCCCAAAAACCGCGGTAGCCATGACCCTCCCGCTGTAGGGCAGCCCATGCCCCCCACCCCAGCCCCGACCCAACCTGGCTTCCACGGCTGGCGCATCGCTTGGGCCTTGGCCCTGACCCAGACCGTGGGGTACGGGGTGCTGTACTATGCCTTTGGGGTCTTCGTGCAGCCTATGGAGGCCGAGCTGGGCTGGAGCCGGGCGCAAACCTCCGCCGCTTTTTCATTGGCTCTGCTGGTCTCGGGGCTGGCGGCCATCCCGGTAGGGCAGTGGTTTGACCAGCATGGGGCACGGGGCCTTATGAGCGCGGGCTCCCTCCTAGGGGGGCTGCTGATCTGGGGCTGGGCTCGGGTCGAGGGCCTCGAGGCCTTCTATTTGATCTGGGCTGGCCTGGGCCTGGTCATGGCTATGGTGCTCTACGAGATGGCCTTTGCTGCGCTGGCCATCTGGTTTCACCGCTACCGTGCCCAGGCCATGCTGATGGTCACCCTGGTGGCCGGGCTGGCCAGCACCATCTTTGTCCCCTTGTGCACCTGGCTGGTTCAGGCCATGGGCTGGCGGGCTGCTTTGGAAATCCTGGCCTTGCTCTTCGTTCTAAGCACCTTTCCCCCCCACGCCCTGGTGCTGCGCCGCCGTCCCGAGGACGTGGGTCAGGTACCCGACGGCGAGGCCTGGACCATCCACCCCCCCTCTTCCCCCAAAACCAACCTCAGCCCCAAGGCAGCTCTGCGCCAGCCCACCTTCTGGTGGCTGACGTTGGGCTTTGCCCTGGCCCGGGCTACCAGCATCGCCCTCACCGCCCACCTAGTACCCCTGCTGAATGAGCAAGGCCATCCCCCTATGCTGGTCGCCGCTGCCGCCGGCGGGGTTGGGGTGGTACAGCTTCTGGGCCGTCTGATCTATACCCCTTTCAGCCAGAAGGTCTCGCTGTTTTACCTGAGCGCACTTTTCATCGGCTTCTACCCTCTGGGCCTGCTGGGTTTGCTGGCCTTGCCCAAGGGCCTGGGGTTGTGGGCTTTTGTGCTGTGTTTTGGCCTGGCCAACGGCTCCATTTCCCTATCCAAACCTGCCCTGATCGCCCAAACCTACGGCACACAGCACTACGGCAGCATTAATGGCTCCATGACCTCCTTTATCGCGATAGCCCAGACCCTGGCCCCTTTCGCCGTGGGTGCCTTGCACCAGCTTTTTGAAGGCTACTCGGGGGTACTCTGGGTGCTGGTAGGCCTGGCCAGCACGGCAACCCTGGCCATTGCCCGAGCCCGCCCTCGCTGACACTCCTCTGACCTTGGAAGGGTACTTTTTGCCGGTGCGCATCCTGGTTCTTTGCACCCACAACTCGGCCCGCAGCCAGATGGCCGAAGGTTGGCTGCGCCACTACGCCCAGGGCCTGGGCTTTCCCTGCGAAATCTGGTCAGCAGGCACCGAGAAGACCTATGTAAAGCCAGAGGCCATCCAGGTCATGCAGGAAGTAGGCATCGACCTGAGCCGCCACACCTCCAAAACCCTGCTAGAGCTTCCTGACCCCTGGAACTTCGACCTGGTGCTTACCGTCTGCGATGCTGCCGCCGAGCAGTGCCCGGCCTACCCGGCCCAGACCCAGCGGCGACACATCCCGTTCCCCGACCCCTCGGGCAAAGGCCTGGAGGAGTGGCGCCGGGTGCGCGATGCGCTGGGACGAATGAGCGCCTATCTAGTGGGCGAATTGCGACAAGGGCGCCTGCCCACTCAGGAAGCGCTGCGCACTCAAGCAAGCCTGGCCGATGCAACCCCCTGAGGGTAAAGTATGAAGCGCAAGCTTTCTGTGCTGTTTTTATGCACCCACAACTCAGCCCGCAGCCAGATGGCCGAGGCCTTGCTGCGCCACTATGCGGCGGAGCATTTCCAGGTGTATAGCGCAGGGCTGCACCCTAGCGAAATCCACCCCTACACCCGCCAGGTGCTGGCCGAGCGGGGCCTGGATATAGAGGGGCAGTACGCCAAAAGCCTGATGGAATACTGGGGCGGCAAGTTCAACTTCACCTATCTAATCACCGTATGCGACCGGGCCGAGCAGGAATGCCCGCTTTTTCCTTTCAGCACCCACCGGCTGTACTGGCCCTTTGAAGACCCCAGCAGCACCCAGGGCTCCGAGGAGGAAAAGCTCGAGGTCTTTCGCCGGGTACGCGACCAGATCGCCGCCAAGATTCAGCACTGGCTGCGCGAGCTCGAGCAGAAAAACATTCTCCCCCAAAGCCCCTCCGCCCCCTAAAACGCCAGGGTCTATAATCCGGTACATGCGAAGCCTAAGGCTGCGGGTCAAGGATTTTCTAGCCCAACCCCTACCTAGCGAAATCGCCCTACACCACAACCCCGACTCCCTCACCGAGATGGTGCTGAGCAGCTACGCAAGCGGCCAACCCTTTGATGCTAGCCTGATCCGCATGGCCCAGCTCTGCCTAGGAGAAATTGACCAGGCCATGGGCCAGCTCGAGAGCCCCGAAGCGCGCAGCTACATGCTGGAATGCCGTAAGTTGCTGGTCGAGGTCTTGCAGGAAGTGATGTAGCGACAATGTCTAGCAGGTGCGATTGCGCTCTTGTTGTTTCGGCGGACAAGGCACGTCGCCGTAGCTGCAAAACACGCAGCAGTCACCGGGTTTGGGGCGCAACCAGGCACCACACTGGGCACACCGATAGAAGCGCTGGCAGGCCTCGGTGGGCATGGTGAGAGTCTCGGCGTGGCCACAGAAGGGGCAGGTCAGGGTGGAACGAAGCTTCATAGGGCCCGCTCGAGCTGGATGAGCTTCTGCTGCGGCCTAAGCCCGCTTAAGTCCTTCAAGAGGCCCTCGAGGCCCGCCGGCAGCAGGCGGTAGTACGACCACTTCCCCACCCGCACCACCTCAATTAACCCCGCCTCGCGCAAGACCTTGAGGTGGTGGCTGATGGTGGGCTTAGCCAGGCCGAGCCTCTCTTGCAAATGACAAAAGCAAACGCCATAGGCAGTACCACAGCGAGAGTCGAGCACCGTGCGATCGTCGGGGAGTTCCACCAGAATGCGGACAATTCGCAGTCTAGCGGGGTCGCTAAGGGCTTTGAAACGGGCCACCACCAAAGCTTCGTTCATTCTGGTACCAGTGTAGGGCAAAAAGCAAAAAAGGGGTCTCTCGTGTTGCATGAGCTTGCAATACGGTCTTGCATGTTTCGACTTCGTTTGATATTTATAAAACAAAGTTTGAAAACTTCAAACCAAGGAGGCAGCAAATGATGCTTAGCCGCAGGCGTGTCGTTCAGGTTTTGGGTGGGGTCACCATGGCCTCGCTCACCGGTGCCGGCAAGGCTCAGTTCTGGTTTGCCCCCAGTCTGACCTATCCGGCGGTACGGGTGGGCAACATTCGTAACCTGCAGAACAACCAGCCGATGCTCTTCAACTACCCCGATGCCCGCGCTCAGGGCATCCTGGTCAAGCTGGGCCGCCCAGCCCTGGGGGGGGTGGGGCCAAACCGAGATATCGTGGCCTTCTCGGCGGCCTGCACCCACATGGGCTGCCCGGTGGTCTACAAAAATGGCCGCTTTGTCTGCCCCTGCCACTACTCCATGTTCGACCCCGCTAAAGCGGCCCAGGTCTACCAGGGCCTGGCCAGCACCGGCCTTCCGCAAATCCAGCTTCGCGTGGCCCCCAACGGGGACATCCTGGCCAACGCCATCAACGGCCTGATCTGGGGCCGGGTCAAGAACGTCTAGGAGGGATGCTATGTCGAATATAGGTCGCCGTGATGCCCTGCCCATTCCGCCGGTCAACGCTACTGTGCACAACACGGTCTGCCAGTACTGCACGGTGGGCTGTGGCTACAAGGTCTACACCTGGCCGGTGGGCACCCAGGGCGGGCTGGCCCCCAACCAGAACGCCTTCGGGGTGGATCTGCGCAACCCTCAGACCCCGTTGGGGGGCCTGGTCTACACCGAGACCATGCATTCCATCGTAACCCGCAAGGATGGCCGGCAGTACCACGTGGTCATCGTACCCGCCAACGACTCCCCGATTAACCTCAAGCGCGACCACTCCAGCCGCGGGGCCACCAATGCCATCGCCACCTGGAGTGACGCTCGGGCTACCCGCGAGCGCCTGAAATACCCCCTGCTGCGTATAGGCGACCAGTTCCAGGTCATCCCCTGGGAGGAGGCCCTGACCATCTTGGCTGGCGTAGCCAAGGGTATTCGCGACAAGGACGGCAACGACGACAACATCGCGGTCAAGGCCTTCGACCACGGCGGCTCTGGGGCCGGCTTTGAGAACAACTGGGGGGTGGGTAAGCTCTTCTTTGATGCTTTTAGCGTCAAACACATCGCCATCCACAACCGGCCCGCCTACAACTCGGAGGTCTGGGGCAGCCGCGAGCGGGGGGTTCACGAGCTGAACTACGACGCCATCGACGCCCGGCTGGCCGACACCATCGTGCTGTGGGGCGCCAACCCCTACGAGACCGCCAGCGTCTTCTACACCGAGCACATGCTGCCCAACATCCAGGGGGCCACCGCAGCGGAAAAGCAGCGCAACCTTTTACGGGGTGAGCCTTCTGGCCCGGCCTACCTCATCGTGGTAGACCCCCGGCGCACCAGCAGCCTGACCGTGGCCGAGCAGGTAGACAAAGCCCGTACCCTGCACCTGCGGCCCAACCTGGGCACCGACTACATCCTGGCCAACGCCATTGCCCGGGTCATCTGGGAGCGGGGCTACTACAGTATGCAGTACCTGCAAAACCGTACCGATATGAGGAAGTTTGAGGAGTACAAGGAGAAATCCCTCAGACTGGGTACACCCTATGCCGAGTTCATGGCCCGGGTCACGCAGATTACCGGTGTTTCCCGCGCCGACATCGAAAAGGCCGCCGACTGGATCGCCAAGCCCAAGGGCCCGAACTTCCCTCGCCGCACCCTGACCATCTACGAGAAGGGCATGATCTGGAACATGAAGAACTACGACCAGATCGCGGCGTTGGTGCAGATGTGCGTGCTCTCGCAGAACATCGGTCGGGCCGGTACCGGCTGTGGCCGTCAGGGCGGGCACCAGGAGGGGTATGTCCGGCCTCCCTCCCCCACCCCAGGCTCCATCTACAACGGAGGGCCACCGGTCAACGTGGATAAGTACTTGACAGATGGTAAGGGCAAGCTGTACTGGGTGATTGGAACCAACCCCTACCTTTCCACCCCCAACAATCAGGTCTTCCGCAAGCGCATCCGCGAGCGCACCAAGGCCTTGTCAGACCACCTGGGGAGCTCCGGCGAGCCAGGCCGCGCCGAGGAGTGGGTGGCCAAAATCCTAGAGGGCCTCGAGGCCACCGGCGGCCTCTTCATGGTGGTGCAGGATCTCTACCTGACCCATACCGCCATGGACGCCCACCTGGTTCTGCCGGCCAGCGCCTGGGGCGAGGCCAACCAGACCTCCATCAACTGCAACAGCCGTCTGTTGCGCCTGTACGAGAAGTTCATGGATCCGCCCGGCGAGGCCAAGCAAGACTGGGAAATTTGTAAGCTGGTGGGCCTGAAGATGGCCGAGCTGTACCGGGCCGAAGGTAAAACCGATATCGCCGCTAAGTTTGAGTTCGGCAAGAACTGGAAGACAGACGAGGACGTCTTCCTCGATGGGGGCAACTCCTTCCCCAACAACGCCATCCCCGCCAGTGAGGAGGCCACCCTGCCCGCCGAGTGCTACCGCGGCGTTACCTATGCCTTCTTGCGCCAGGTCGGGCAGCAGGGTATCCGCACCCCGGTTCGCATCGAGAATGGCCGGCCCGTGGGCACCCTGCGCCGCTACAGCGTCAAGTTCGGCACCAAGGACGGCAAGTTTAGCTGGTACGGCACCGACGACTGGGAAGGGTATCCACCCGAGGTAGCCAAGTACCTCGAGGGCGACATGGCCAAGAAGTACCCCTTCTGGATGACCACCGGGCGTGCTCAGGCCATCTGGCAGACCATGTACAACGACCGTTTCCTGCCGGAAAAAATGACCGTCATGCCCATGCCCTACATCGAGATGCACCCTCAGGACGCCCAAGCCCTGGGCATCAAAGGCGGTGACCTGGTGCAGGTTTGGAACGAAGAGGGCAACGGCACTTTCGTGGTCTACGTGACCGACGCGGTGCGGCCTGGCCTAATCTTCGCCCTGCAATACCACCACCTGGGCACCTCCAATAGCATGGTCTCGGGCTATACCGACCCCAAGACCACCATTCCTTGGTACAAGGGAACCCGGGTAGCCATCCGCAAAATCCGGGGCTCCCTGCCCGACCTGCAGCAAACCGCTAGCTTCTTACAGCAAAACAAGTTCGACTAGCCTACCAAATGAAAAAGCTCCGCTTTCTGCGGAGCTTTTTTCCTACTTCAGGGCAGGTAGTTGCCGGGCGTTCCTAGGGTGCCGGGCTTCTCTATCCATTCCGCGGCCAGGCCCAGCTTCCAGGCTCCCGCCGCCCCACTGGGGTTGGCATAGCCACCATAAAGGCCCAGCCGTAGGCCCCGCGTCACGGTATAGTACAGCGATGCGGTCAGGTCGTAGCCCAGATTGAGGCCGAAGGGGTAGCGCAGCCCGCCTTCTACATAGGCATTTAGCTCCGGGGCCAGCTCGAGCTTCAAGCCAGCGTAGGCATTGGCGGTGGCATTGAGCAACAGCGCAGGAACCACCCCCAAGCTAGCCTCCAAGCCCGCCCCCCCATACAACACCGCCATCTCGGCAACACGCTGGGTAAGGAAAAGCTCCCCGCTGGCATCTAAATCAAAGCTAAACGGGCCAGGCAGCAATAGCTGATTGGAGCCAAGCCGCACAGCCCCCTCCACATAACCCGTACTGGAAGTGCTGAGCTTGGTCACCCCCACCAGGCCCACCCGGCTGGCCAACACCCACTGCCCAGCGAACAATCCTGGGCGCAACGAGGCCCCCGCCACAACGTTGTCGCTTAGGTTCAACGTGTAGTTGATCGCGGTGCCCCGGTAGGCGGGATAGGGCGTGGTGAACTGCCCCCCCACCAGGCCCACCTCAGGCAGAAATTGCAGGTTGCCGCTGATGGAAAAGCCGTCTGCCAAAGCCAGGTTGCCAAGGCCTAGCAAGGTCATAATGGCGGTAAAAATCTTTCTCATGCCTCCTCCCACGACAAGAGTCACAAGCGGCCCAATCATACGCGGCGTAGCCCGAGCGCAGCTGAGGACGCGCGCAAATTTCCTTAATCGGCCCGCCTGCCCAAACCCCAGCCCCAACGGTATGCTTTAGGCATGGCAAGAAGCAAGCAGGAAATTCTGCAAGCGCTAAAGGAGGCCCAGGCGCGTTTTTTGCGCCTGCAGTTCACCGATATTTTGGGCATTAACAAGGTCGTTGAGCTTCCAGTGGGCCAGTTCGAAAAAGCCCTGGACGGCGAGATCATGTTCGATGGCTCCTCTATTGAAGGCTTTGGCCGTACCGATGTGGAGGAGTCGGATATGCTGCTGCGGCCCGACTATGAGACTTTTGTCATTTATCCGGATGAACTCGAGCCCACCACCAAAGGCCCTGTAGGCCGGCTGATCTGCGACATCGCCTATCCCGACGGCAAACCCTTTGAGGGCAACCCTCGCCAGGTGCTCAAACGCCAGGTTGAGCGGGCGCAACGCATGGGCTTCGACAACCTCTATGTGGGGGCCGAGGTGGAGTTCTTCCTGTTCGAGCGCAGGCCTGACGGCAGCCCCAGCACCCACACCCACGACCGCGCCGGTTACTTCGACCTAGCCCCCACCGACCGGGGCGAGGCCGCCCGGCGGGACATGGTGGATATGCTCACCCGGCTGGGCCTGTCCATCGAGGCCGCCCACCACGAGGGAGCCCCTGGTCAGCACGAAATTGACCTCAAGTACACCCACGCCCTGCAGGCCGCCGATCACCTGACCACCCTTAAGTTCGTGGCCAAACGCATTGCTATTAATCACGGACTTCACGCCACCTTCATGCCCAAGCCCATCGCGGGTATCAACGGCTCGGGCCTGCACCTTCACCTCTCCCTTTTCAAAAAAGGGGAAAACGCCTTCTTTGACCCCAAAGGGCGCCTCGAGGTCTGGCCCCACCAGCTCTCCCCCACCGCGCTTCAGTTTATCGCCGGCCTCTTCGAGCACGCCGAGGGTATGGCGGCCATCACCAACCCCCTGGTTAACTCCTACAAACGCCTAACCCCCGGCTACGAGGCTCCTACCAGCGTGGCCTGGTCGGTCTCCCACCGCAGCGCCATGATCCGGGTGCCCAAGCGCCGGGGCAACGGCACCCGGGCCGAGTTCCGCTTTCCTGACCCCTCCTGCAACCCCTACCTGGCCCTGGCAGTGATTCTGGCCGCAGGCCTCGAGGGCATCGAGAACAGGCTGGAGCCCCCTCCACCCATCGAGCGCGACGTCTACGACCTTTCTGTACGCGACCGGCGCAAATATCGGGTCAGCGATATGCCCAGCACCCTGCGGGAGGCCCTCGAGGCCCTGCAAAAGAACCGGGTGGTGCGCAATGCCCTAGGTGAGCCGCTTTACAAAGATTATCTACACGCCAAACAGGTCGAATGGAACGCCTACCGTATATCGGTTCACCAGTGGGAGCTAAACCAGTATCTTGCGGAATACTGATTTTTAGACGGCCTACAACCCTCGATCCCTCCACCGAAAGGTGGAGGCTTAACTCGTACCCATAGAACAAATGGTGTAGTTCTTTGTCCCGGCTGGAGTACGAATCACACAAAGCCACATTGACATACCCTGGCACAGTTTGGGTAGAATAGGCCAGCCGTTCGAAGGCTAAAGAATGAAGTCACTAGGAGGAATCGGCATGAAGAAGCTTGCAATTCTAGCACTGGGTGCCTTGGCTTTGGGTCTGGGTTCGGCCCAGTCCAATGTCATTAAGATCGCCTCAGTCTCCCCTCTCTCGGGGCCTCAGTCGGCTCTGGGTACGGCCATCGCCCAAGGGGCCCAGATGGCCATTGAAGACGCGCAAGCCCGCTTCCAGCAGCTAGGCTTCCAGCTCCAGTTTGCCCCCCAGGACGACCAAGCCACCCCGGATGTGGGCGTGGCGGTAGCCCGCCGGATCGTTAACGACCCCGACCTTTTGGCCATCGTGGGGCACCTCAACTCCGGTGTGGCCATTGCCGCCTCGGAAATCTACAAGGACACCAACCTAGCCATGGTCTCCCCGGCCAACACCAACCCCCGTGTCACCGACCGGGGCTACCTGAACGTCAACCGCATCTGTGGGCGCGACGACGTGCAGGGCCCGGTAGGCGCCGAGTACGCGGTGCGGGTGCTGCGTAAACAACGCCTCTTCGTCATCCACGACAAAACCCCCTACGGCCAGGGCTTGGCCGAGGCCTTTGCCGCGCGGGCCCGCGAGCTAGGCGCTCAGGTGGTGGCCTTGGTGGGCACCGAAGAGGCCTCTAACTTCCAGCCCCTCATCCTCCAGATGCGCGCCCAGCGGCCCGATCTGGTCTACTACGGCGGCATCTACGACAAAGGCGGCGTGCTGGTTAAACAGATGCGCGAGCGCGGCATCACCGCCACCTTCATGGGCGGCGACGGCCTGGATGCCTCCGACCTGGTAAAGATTGCCGGCAGCGCTTCCAAGGGCGTACTGTTCACCACCACTGCCGGCCCCATCAGCACCCTACCCAAGGCTGCCGAGTTTGCCCGTCGCTATAAGGCCAAGTTCGGCAAGGACCCTGAAGCCTACGCGGTTTATGCCTACGATGCGGCCAACGTAGCTCTGGCTGGCATCGAGGCTGCTATCAAGGCCAACAATGGCCGCAAGCCCACCCGCGAGCAGGTGGCCCGGGCCATCCGCGAGGTCAAGCTCGATGGCCTTACCGGCCGCATCGAGTTCGACAGCAAGGGTGACCGGAAGCTTTCCGACTATTACGTGGTGGGCATGAAGGAAGCCAAGTACCCTGGCGAGGTGCTGCGGGTCATCCAGTTCGCCCCGCCTGCGGCCCGTCAGTAACCACCCTGACTATACGCAAACTCCCGCCAAGGCGGGAGTTTGCTTTTTTGCTCGAGGACGGGGCAGGGGACTCAATAATGCCCTCGGCAAAGTCACATCTCCTGGTTTGATGGTGAAAGGAGTATGACCTGTCGGTCAGGATTGGCGGATTCATTCCAGGTTGTCAGGTCGTCCCCCAGCCTATATACTCTGTCAGGCTAAAGTTACAATGGATGCGGTTATGTGCATAATTTTGCAGGCATCCTTGTAGCTTATGAATAAATAAACTAGGAGGTTTTACTTGACGGTTGCCGATCTTTTGTCCATCCTTCCCCAGACCATCCTCGAGGGGCTTCTTCTGGGCTTTGTCTATGCCATGGTAGCCCTGGGGTACACCATGGTTTACGGGGTACTAGGGCTGATTAACTTTGCACACTCCGAGGTCTTCATGATCGGGGCAGTCATCGGCCTCGAGGTCTTCCGCTTCTGGGGCAACCCCGAGGCCCCGGTCATCGCCAACCCCTTCCTGCTGCTCCTGGTGGCCCTGGTCTTCGCCGCCTTGGGCTCGGGCACCATGGCGGTACTAGTGGAGCGCTTTGCCTACCGCCCGCTGCGCAAGCGGGGCAGCAAAAACATCCTGGTGCCCATGATTACAGCTATCGGGGTCTCCTTTCTGCTGCAAGACCTAACCCGCATCTACGCCGCTTTACGCCACAACGAGTTCAACATGCAATACCGTACCTATGAGGCGCTGAACACCACCTTGGTGCTACCCTTTGAGACCACCATCCAGGTCAAGGGGATCATCATCATCGTGGTCTCGATCCTGATGCTCTTGGCCCTGACCTACCTGGTCAACCGCACCAAGCTGGGTAAGGCTATCCGAGCAGTGTCGCAGGACATGCAGACCGCTTCCTTGATGGGCATCAACCCCGATGTCATCATCTCCCGCACCTTCCTGGTGGGGGGATCGCTGGGCGGGGTAGCCGGTGTGCTGTTCGGACTTCTGTACACCAACGTCACCCCCTACTCTGGGGTGTTGCCGGGGCTCAAGGCCTTTACTTCGGCGGTGCTGGGGGGCATTGGCAACATCCCCGGGGCCATGGTGGGGGGCCTGATTCTGGGGCAGCTCGAGACCCTCTCCGGCACCTACCTCCCCTTCCTAACCAACGGCAACTTCGGCACCGAGTACAAAGACGTCTTTGCTTTCTTGACCCTGGTGCTTTTGCTGCTTTTCCGGCCTCAGGGCATTTTTGGCCAGAATGTGAGTGAAAAGGTATGAGCCGGTACATCTTCCCCTTCACCCTGGCCTTCACCGCAGTTTCCCTGGTGGGGGCCCTGTTGCAGCCACAAAACGGCTTGACCAACCTGGCTTTGGTGGCCTCGGTGGCCCTGGTGAGCCTGGGGAAAATCCCCACCCCCTGGCGCTCGGGTCTGCTGGCGGTGCTAGCCCTGGCCCTCACCGTTCTGCTGCGCCTCAACCCCAGCGACAAGATCGCCTTCTACGGCCTGCTAGGCGTGCTGATGGCCTGCTTCTTGCTGCCCAACCTGTCCCGCCTGGTGCGGGTGGCCCTAGGGGTGGCCATTCTGTTCATCGCGGTGCCCATCGCTGGCCTTAGCAACTCCTTTTTGTTTGAGCTGGGCATCCAGATCGGTATCTTCGCCGCACTGGCTTTGGGTTTGAACGTGGTAGTGGGCCAGGCCGGCCTCCTCGACTTGGGCTTTGCCGCCTTCTTCGCCGTAGGGGCCTACACCTGGGGCATCTTCGGCTCCCCCCAGGCCGCCCAGTTCATCCAGGGGTTTCCCCCCGAGGGGCTGCCCGGTAACTACCTCTATTTGTTCATGGCCCTGGCCATCATCACCGCGGCCATTACCGGTGTGCTCATCGGACTACCGGCCTTGCGGCTGCGGGGCGACTACCTGGCCATTGTCACCCTGGGGCTAGGCGAGGTGGTACGCATTTTCGCCAACAACCTGGATAAACCGCTCAACATCACCAACGGCCCCCAGGGCATCACTCCGGTCAACCGCCCGGAAACCGGCATACTGGGCGATATTCTCCGCCTGGTGGGGGCCGAGCAGATTTACGGCAAACCCATTGACAGCTACATCACCTACGCCTTCTTCTTCTACCTGCTGGTGCTTTTGGTCATTGCCGTGGTGCTCCTGGTCAACATCCGGCTGGCTAACTCGCGCTTTGGCCGGGCCTGGGTGGCCATCCGCGAGGACGAGATCGCCGCCAAGGCCATGGGCATTCCCCTGCTGCCCACCAAGCTGCTGGCCTTCGCCACCGGTGCGGCCTTTTCAGGGGTCATGGGCGCCATCTTTGCTGCCAAGCAGACCTTCGTGAGCCCTGAGTCCTTCACCCTACAGGCTTCCATTAACATCCTGGCTTTCGTGATCCTAGGGGGAATGGGCTCGATTGGGGGTGCGGTGGTGGGGGCTGCAGCGGTTACGGTGCTCAACATCGGCATCCTCAAGGACTTCTCCGACCTGCTCAACACCTGGCGGCAGACCGGGGTGACCATTCTGGGCTACAACATGGCCAACCTACCACCCCAGCTCAACCCAGCCAAGTACGAGCGGCTGGTGTTTGGCCTGATTTTGATTTTGATGATGATCTTCCGCCCCGAGGGGTTGATTCCCGAGCAACGGCACCGGGCCGAGATGCAAGAGGCTCGCCAGGAGGCCCAGGAAGGCGGTGTCAAATGAGCGAGCTGGCCCTAGACGTGCAAAACGCCACCAAAAAGTTCGGTGGACTGGTGGCGGTGGACAACGTAAGCCTGCAGGTGCGGCCCCGGGAGATTTTCTCGGTAATTGGCCCCAACGGGGCAGGCAAAACCACCTTTTTCAATATCCTCACCGGCATCTACAAGCCCGATACCGGGCGGGTGGTCTTCTTCGGCCAGGACATTACCGGCTACTCCCCGGATAAAGTGGCTCGCACCGGCATTGGCCGTACCTTCCAGAACATCCGGCTGTTCAAGGCCATGACCGTACTGGAAAACGTGCTGGTGGGCCACCACTACCACACCCGTCAAAGCTACTTCGATGCCCTTCTGCACACCCCCCGCTTCCACAATAGTGAGAAAAAAGCCAAGGAGCGGGCCATGGAGCTGCTGGCCTACATGAATCTAGAAAAACGGGCCGAGGAATTGGCCTCGGGGCTTTCCTACGGGGAACAGCGCCGCCTGGAAATCGCCCGGGCTTTGGCTTTGGAACCTCGGCTTCTGTTTTTGGACGAGCCCGCGGCGGGAATGAACGAGCAGGAAACCGAAGACCTCAAGATGCGCGTGCGCAAGCTGCGCGATGAGCTAGGTCTGACCATTGTGCTCATCGAGCACGACATGGCCATGGTGATGAGCATCTCGGATCGGATTGCGGTGCTCGAGTATGGCGCCAAGATTGCCGAGGGGCTGCCTCAGGAGATCCGCAATAACCCCCGGGTGATTGAGGCTTACCTGGGCAAAGGCGCCGCCGGACAGGCAGGAGGGACCCATGCCTCTGCTTGAAGTGAAGGAGATCCACACCTACTACGGGCACATCCACGCGCTCAAGGGGGTATCCCTGACCGTCGAAGAAGGGGAGATCGTCACCCTGATCGGGGCCAACGGGGCGGGCAAGAGCACCACCCTGCGTACCATCAGCGGGATGAATAAACCCCGCAAAGGTGAGGTCATCTACCAGGGCCGGCCTATTCACAAAATCCCCGCCGACAAAATTGTAGCCTTGGGTATCGGCCACGTGCCTGAAGGGCGGCGTATCTTCCCCCGCATGACCGTGGAGGAAAACCTCGAGATGGGCGGCTTCCTCATAAACGACGCTAGGGTCATGCAGGAACGCAAGGAGCAGGTGTTCACCCTCTTTCCCCGGTTGGCCGAGCGGCGCAAACAGAAAGGCGGTACTCTGTCGGGGGGAGAGCAGCAAATGCTGGCCATTGGCCGGGCTTTGATGCAAGACCCCAAGCTACTGCTGATGGACGAGCCCTCGATGGGGTTGGCCCCAGTTCTGGTGGATTTTATCTTCGAGATTATCCAGAAGCTCAACCAGCAGGGCAAGACCATTCTGCTGGTGGAACAGAACGCCCGCTTAGCCCTGCAAATTGCCCACCGCGGCTACGTGTTGCAAACCGGCCACCTGGCCATGAGCGGGCCGGCCAAAGAGTTGGCCGCCCGACCGGAAATCCAGGAAGCCTATCTGGGTGGTCACGGATGAAGGCCCGCTTGGCCCACTCTGCTGCGTTGCCGGGCCTCGAGGTGGCCGGGGTGGTGCTGCGGCCCTTTGCCGGAGAAAAGCGCATGCTGTTGCGAACCGAGGGCCAGGCGGGTTCACTCTTGGTGGCCCACGAACAGATACCCCTGGTGGTCCCGGGGCGGCTGCGCCAAAGTGGCTCGAGCTAGGCCCCGGTGACCTGGCCTACATCCCTCCAGGCATTGAGCACGAGGCGCTCTACCTCGAGGACACCCTGGCTTACGATTCCTTCCGACCGGTATGTCAGGATTTGCTGGACAGGCTTTAAGGAATAGCCCTCCATGCGCACCGTGGTCACCACCTACTACCTCGAGGCCACCTCTCCCGACCAGCTCCGGCCCAAGCCCACCGCCCCTGAAGGCTTTTTGCTGATGAAAGCCGAGGTTCCCAGCGCTGAGTTGCAGCGCTTTCTCTACCGCAGCGTGGGGGGTAACTGGTACTGGTACGAAAAAGCCCACTGGACTTACCAAGAGTGGTGGGCCTATGCCCAAAACCCCCGCCTGCACACCTGGGTGGCCTACCTCAAAGGCACCCCCGCGGGTTACTTTCAGCTCGAAGAACAGCCCGAAGGCAAGGTGGAAATCGTCTATTTTGGCCTGTTGCCGCAGTTCACTGGGATAGGTCTGGGAGGCCACTTGCTGACCCGCGCCCTCGAGGAGGCCTGGCGGCTGGGGGCAAAGAGGGTCTGGGTACACACCTGTTCCCTAGACAGCCCTGCCGCCCTGGCCAACTACCTGGCCCGAGGGATGCGCCTTTACAAGAGCGAGACCCGCTGGCAGGAAATCCCCGACCAGACCCCTGGCCCCTGGGAGGGAGCCTGGGGTTAATCCGGGCCAAACTAGGTATCCAGCGTCTTTTGCGCCTGGGCCTTGACCTCCGGGGTGATATGAGCCGCCACCGTACCCACCGCCAGGAGCAGAACGCTTAGATCGTCAGTAAAGCCCACCAAAGGCGCCAGATCGGCCACCAGATCAATGGGCAGGATAAAGTACACCAACGCACCCACAATGGTGCGCTTGGCCCAGGCCGGGGTCTCGGGGCGCTTTAGAGCGTAGTAAAGCCAGAGGGCTTTCTCGACCACTTCGCGGCCTGCCTGGCGGGCGAAGCGCCGTAGTTTGTTCCAAAAATCTTCCTCGCGATAGCGCTCACGGGCCTCGAGCTGGAGAACCTCGAGCTTCTGTATTTCCTGCGCCACAGGGCACCTCCCTGCTCAATGGTAGCAAAAGCAAATGTAGTTTGGCACCCAAAGCCCATCCCTGCTTTTTTCGTATTCTGACGCCACGTAGCGGTTTTTTTAGGCTCTACACCAACCCTGTCCTGGGCGTTGCAGTCTGGCTCCTTAGCTTGGTGTAGCCCGTAATGCTACGCAGTGGAGGAATGTATGCGACTAAAACTGCTGGCTGTGTTGGCCTTATTGTTGGGCTTTTCTCTGGCCCTAGCCCAGGGCCGAACCCTGATCATCGCCCAGGGCACCGACCCCACCTCGCTGGATGCCCCCCTGGCCACCGACTCGCCTTCTGGCACCGTGGTCAACCACGTGGTGGAGACCCTTTTCTACTACACCCCCGATGGAAAGATCGTGCCGCTGCTGGTGGAGCGCTACAGCTTCAGCCCCGACCGCAAGGTGCTGACCCTCAACCTGCGCCGGGGCATCAAGTTCCACGACGGCACCGAGTTCAACGCCGAGGCGGTCAAGTTCAACCTCGAGCGCCTAATCTCCCCCGAGCTGGCCTCCTCCTTTGCCTTTTTGCTGCGGGGCCGGGTAAGCGCTTTTGAGGTGGTCGATAGCCATACCCTGCGCCTGCGCATGCCCGAGCCCTTTGCCCCGGTGCTGGCTCACCTCTCCCACGGCTCCACCGGTATCCAAAGCCCCACCGCCATCCGCCGCCTGGGCGCTGCCTACCGCGACAACCCCGTAGGCACCGGCCCTTATAAGTTCGACCGCTGGCAAAAGGGGCAGTTCGTGGAGCTGGTGCGCAACGAAGAGTACTGGGGCACCAAGCCGGCCATCGAACGCCTGCGCTTCCTGGCCGTGCCCGAGGCCACCACCCGTATGGCCCTGGTGGAGACCGGGCAGGCCCACGTAGCGGTGCGGGTGCCCCCTCAGGATGTGCAGCGTCTGAGCGCCCGCCCCGAGATTGACGTGGTCACCACCCCCAGCGTGCGCACCATCTTCCTCTACTTCAACCAGGCCAAAAAACCCTTTGACGACGTGCGGGTGCGCAAGGCCATCAACCACGCGGTCAACAAGGAAGAGATCGTCAGGTTCGTTTTGGGCGGCTTTGGCCGGGCTTCCGATGCCCCCATTAGCCCGGGCATCTTTGGCTACACCAAGATCGGTAGCTACGAGTACAACCCCAATCTGGCCCGCCAGCTCCTGGCCCAGGCCGGCTTCACCCCGCAAAACCCCCTGCGCTTTACCCTGCACTGCCCCAACGGCCGCTACTTGCAGGACATCCGGGTCTGCGAGGCGGTGCAGAGCCAGCTTCGGGCGATCGGGGTTCAGGCCCAAATCCAAACCTTGGAATGGGGGGCCTACCTGGCGGCCAGCAACCAACCCCGCGAGCGCAACGAGTTCCAGCTAGCCATGCTAGGCTGGGGTACCGTAACCGGCGACGCCGACTATGGGCTATTTGGCCTCTTCCACAGCTCACAGCAAGCCCCCAACGGCTTCAACCGGGGCTTCTATACCAACCGGCAACTCGACCGGATACTTGAGCAGGCCCGGGTGGCCAGCAACCCCCAGGCCCGGCAACAGCTCTACCGTACGGCCATGCAGATCATCTACAACGATGCGCCCTGGGTCTTCCTGCACTCCGAGCAGCAGGTCACAGCCATCCGCCGCGAGGTGGAGGGCTTTATCGTGCACCCCACTGAACGCCTGATCGCCACCGAGGCCCGCTTCCGCACCTCGGCTGAGCGCTAGGCTATCCCTCCCCGCGCTCCTCACCCTCTGGGTGGAGGGGCGCTTTATCCCGCCTCATGACCGTCTACATCGTCCGACGTCTGCTCACGGTGGTTCCCACCCTGCTAGGGGTACTGTTGGCGGTTTTCCTGATGGTGCGCCTGGCCCCCGGCGACCCCGCCCAGCTTCTGGCCGGCGAGTTCGCTACCCCCGAGACCCTGACCGACATCCGCCAGCGTTTCGGCCTTGACCAGCCCTGGCACGTTCAGCTGGGGCTATACACCCTGAATGTCTTCAAGGGTGACCTGGGCCAGTCGGTGCGCACCCGCCAGCCGGTCACCCACGAGCTGGCCAACTACTTCCCCAACACCTTGCAGCTTGCCCTGGGGGCCATGGCCCTGGCCCTGCTGCTGGGCATCCCTGCCGGTATCGTGGCGGCCATCCGGCCCGGCACGCCCTTCGACCTGCTGGTCATGCTGGGAGCTTTGATTGGGGTCTCAATGCCGGTATTCTGGTTCGGTCTGATGGCTATCCTGATCTTTGCCGTGCAGCTCGGCTGGTTTCCGGTAGCTGGCACCGGCAGCCTGTGGCACCTGGTGCTGCCGGCTATCACCCTTAGCACTGGCACCACCGCCATTCTGGCCCGTATGACCCGCAGCGCCATGCTCGAGGTGCTCTCCCAGGACTTCATCCGCACCGCCCGGGCCAAAGGGGTAGCAGGGCGGGTAGTGGTGTTCAAACACGCCTTGCGCAACGCTCTCATCCCGGTGGTCACCATCGCCGGCCTGCAGTTTGGCACCCTGCTCGAGGGGGCCGTCATCACCGAGACCGTCTTCGCCTGGCCGGGGATTGGCCAGCTTTTGGTGGGCTCCATCCTGGCCCGGGACTACCCCGTGGTACAGGGTGCGGTGCTGCTGATTGCCACCGCGTTCATCCTGATTAACCTGGTGGTGGACCTTCTCTATGGGGCCATCGACCCCCGCATCCGCTATGACTAGACCTCTACCTACCCGACGCGAGGTACCCCGCTGGCGGCGGCGTCTGCTGCGCAATCCGCTGGCCTTAGCGGGTAGTTTCTTCATCGGTGTGTTCGTCTTGGTGGCCGCCTTTGCCCCTTTTATTGCCCCCTATAGCCCTATCGAGCAAAACCTGCGGGGTACCTACGTACCCCCCATGCGGGTGGAGCTGCGCGGCCCTGAGGGCCAGCTTGGGCTATGGGTACGGGAGGTAAGCCGCACCCCTTTGGGCCAGCTCGAGTTCGGCCAGGAGCTCTATCCCCTGCGCTTTTTTGTGCAGGGCGAGCCTTGGGTCTGGTGGTGGGGGCTGCTCAAAAGCGACCGGCACCTGTTTGGGGTGGAGGGCCCCATCAAGTTTTATCTGCTGGGGGCCGACGAGCAGGGCCGCGACATTCTAAGCCGGCTGGCCTATGGGGCCTGGATATCGCTCTCCATCGGTCTGATTGCCGTGGCCATTGGGCTTTTGCTGGGGGTGCCCATCGGGCTCCTTTCCGGTTACTATGGCGGCACCCTCGATTTAGTGGTGCAACGCCTGGTGGAAGTGCTGCTCTCCTTCCCCGGCATTCTCTTGGCCATTGTGCTGGTGGCCACGCTGGGCACCGGCCTGACCAATGTGATGATTGCCGTGGGCATCGCGGCCATTCCCATCTATGCCCGCTTGGTGCGAGGCTCGGTACTGGCCCTGCGGGATCGCGAGTTTGTGGAGGCTAGTCGGGCGCTGGGCGGGTCGGACCTGCGTGTTATGCTGCGGCACGTCTTGCCCAATGCCCTCTCCCCCATCATCGTGCAGTCCAGCCTGCAGATGGCGGTGGCCATCCTGTTCGCTGCTGGACTGGGTTTTCTGGGTCTGGGGGCCCGCCCTCCCGAGCCGGAGTGGGGCCTGATGCTGGCCCGGGGCCGCGAGTACCTGGCTACTGCCCCCCATGTGGCCACCTTCCCTGGGCTGGCCATTATGTTCGTGGCGCTGGGCTTCAACCTGCTGGGCGACGCCCTGCGCGACGCCCTCGATCCACGGGCTCGTCGTTGAGCTTGAGCCATCGTTTAGAGTGCCCGCCTTGGACCCGGTTTGGGGGTAGGATAAGGGCATGAAGACAAGGTTGGCGCTGCTTCTTCTGGCCCTGGTCGGCTGTATTCCCGAACCGAGTTCGCAAGCCTACCAAGTCAGCGAGGTTCAGCTTTTATTTGCCGAAAACACCGAGCGCTGGACCTACTTCTACGGCGAGCCTCAGGTGATCTGGCTGGACGAGCGCCGCCTGGCCTTAAGCCAGGGTAAAAGCGAAAGCCCCCTCGCCCTCCCCGAGGCCCTGCTGGTCGAGGGGCAGGCCTTCTACCGTGAGATTGGCCCGGCTTTACCGCGAGTGGCCCAGACCACCCGCACCTTCCCTGGTTTTCAGTGGGTGGTTCGCAGCCAGCAGGCCATCCAAAAGGCCTGGGCCTTCGATGGGGGCTGGGCTGACCTAGGCGGCCCCTTTGACCCCAACCGCATCCAGCAGACCACCCCACGCCCGGGAAGCCCCCGCCTGGCCGCTCTATCTGAGGCTGAAAACCGGGTGGTGTTGCAAGAAATCCTGAACCGGCGAGCAGGCCGCCCAGTGGTGGTGTACGCGCTCGAGCCCCCCCTCCCCCCGCAGCGCTTTGAACCAAGCCCCAGCCAGTACCGCTTGGCCGCGATAGCCGTACAGTATGGCCTCGAAACGGAGTTAGCCCTAATGCCCCCCAACCCCCAGCCCACCCCTCGCATCCTGGGCCAGGGCGCCCAGTCGGCCTACACTGCCCTCACCCCGGCGGCCTACCTAGCCCGTGACCCCAACCAGCTCCTGAGCCTGTGGCGCCTGGTCGCTGGCTTGCAGGTGCCCCCACCCCCCACCCCCAGCGTCGACTTCAGCCAGTCGCGGGTGGTGGCCTTCTTCTGGGGCCAAAAACCCACCGGCGGCTATAGCCTCCAGCTGGTGAGCAGCCAGCTCGTAGGCGACACCCTGCGGGTCACACTGCGGCTGACCAGCCCCCCTGCTGGGGCTATCGTAACCCAGGCCCTGACCAGCCCTTTCCTACTCTTGGAGGTGCCGGGCCGCTTCAACCGGGTAGAGTTTATCGACATCAGCGGGCGGCTTCTGGCCAGCGCAGGCCCTTAACTAGGGGGTTCGTTCCCTGCGGCCCCGGAAGATCAGGCGAAAGGGCACCTCGAGCAGGTCTAGATCCTGGCCGATGCGGTTGCGTAGGTAGTTCTCAAAGGCCCGAGTTACAAACTCGGGGTAATTACAGAAAATCACAAAGGTGGGCGGGGCCACCTCGGGCTGGGTCATAAAGAAAAGCTTGAGGGGCTTACCCTTGAAGTTGGGCAACTGGGTCTGGATGGTCCAGAGCGAAAGCCAGCGGTTGAGTTCGGCCGTCTCGAAGCGTATCCGGGCCTTCTGGTAAAGCCGGGCTGCCTCCGAGAGCAGTTTATGCAGGTTCTGCTTGGTCACCGAAGAAACATACACAATGGGCAGGTGCTGGATGTGCGAGAGCTTAAGGGCCAGCTCAGCCCGCACCCGCTTGGCCTCTTCCTTGCTCTGGATCAGGTCCCACTTGGTGATGGTCACGATCACCGGCTTGCCCGCCTCCAGGGCCTCGTTGGCCAGCTTTAGCTCGTGGTCGCCCAGCTCGCGGGGGTCTACTACCAACAAGACCACATCGGCATCCAGAATGGCCTGATGGGCCCGTCCAATGGCCTGTTCTTCAACCCCGGTCTCGGGGCGTTTGCGGATGCCCGCCGTGTCAACCAGCAAGAACTTGCTCCCCCCGTAGTCGAACTCCACGTCGATGGTGTCGCGGGTGGTGCCGGGAATTTCCGAGACGATAACCCGCTCCTCGCCCAGGATGGCATTCAGCAGGCTGGACTTGCCCGCGTTGGGCCGCCCCACGATGGCCAGACGGATGGGCACCACTTCGGGCTCGCTCTCGCCCTGGCGGATGGGCAGCATGGCCCAGATGCGCTCGAGCAGCTCGTCGAAGCCCCGCCCGTGGGCCGCACTGGTCGGGACGGGCTCGCCAAACCCCAGGGCGTAAAAATCGCCCAGATAGGCCTCGTGTTTGGGGTCGTCGATCTTGGTAGCTACCAGCAGCACCGGCTTGCCCTGCCGACGTAAAAAATCGGCCACCTCGAGGTCGGCGGTAGCCATATCGCTACGGCCATCCACCGCAAACAGCACCAGGTCGGCAGCGGCTATGGCTCGCTCAACTTTCTCCTTGATCTTCTTTTCCCACACATCCCCCGACCACAAGCCGCCGGTATCCACCAGCTTGAAGCGGCCCTGCTCGCTTTCCACCAGGCCCTCTTTGAGGTCGCGGGTGACCCCCGGCACATCGGCCACCACCGCGAACTGGCTTCCTGCCCGCCCCGCGCTCTCGGGCGCCGCGCGCAGACCCAGCAGCCGGTTGAACAGACTCGACTTGCCCACATTAGGGCGGCCCACTATCACCACTCGATACATGCCTTCCTCTCCAATACGCCTAGGGAGTCCCCTACCATTGAACGCCAAAACAGCATCCTTGATGTTACCATGCGCTTGTCGTATGGCACCCAAGGTCTGTTTGGTGGTCGGAATGGGGCGCGGCCTCGGACTGAGCCTGGCCCAGCGCTTTGGTCGGGAGGGGTACCGGCTGGCCTTGCTTTCACGCAGTCACGAACAGCTACAAAACTACACCGGTGCGCTGGAACTGGACGGGTATACGGCCAAAGCCTTCTGCACCGATGCCGCCCACCCGCCCCAGCTCACCTCAGCCATTCGGGAGGCCGAGCGTCAGCTTGGCCCCATCGAGGTGCTCATCTATAACGCGTATTCCAGCCCGGGGGGCCCCGCCTCCACCCTGAGCTTGGAAGCCCTCGAGGAAACCCTCAGGGTCAACCTGTACGGGGCTTTGATCGCGGCTCAACGGGTGATTCCCAGCATGCGCGCCCGGCGAAAGGGAACCCTGCTCTTCACCGGGGAGGGCCTGGCTCTAAACCCCCAGCCTCACCAGGCGGCCCTCTCGATTGGCAAAGCCTCGCTGCGGGCCTTGGTGGGCTCGCTGAGCAAAGAGCTCTACCATGAGGGCATCCATGTCGCTACCGTGACCATCGCAGGCCAGGTCAAACGCCATACCCCCTTCGACCCCGACCTGATCGCCGAAAAGTTCTGGGAGCTGCACGCCCAGCCACCGGGCCGCTGGAAAACCGAGGTAATTTACCAAGGATAAAAGCGCTTCAATCCCGATTCCCCTGAATAGGCGGTTGAACGCAGTCCATCTGACCAAACCACCTATACTTTTCGCTGTGAATCGTTCTGTGCCTAATGTCCTGACTCACCTGGTGGAATCGGCATCATTCAATCGCCTGGTGACAAGCGTCATCCTGTTCGCTGGGTTGCTGGTGGGCCTCGAGACCTACCCACCCCTGATGGAGCGCTACGGCCCCACCCTTCACCTTTTCAACAACCTCGTGCTAGCCATTTTTGCCCTCGAGGTGGTGCTGCGTATGGGGGCCCTCTGGCCCCGTCCACTGCACTATTTTCGTAGTGGCTGGAACGTTTTCGACTTTCTGATTGTGGTGGGCAGTCTGCTACCGGGGCTGGGGGCCTACGCTCCAGCCATGCGGCTGTTGCGCTTGCTTAGGGTACTGCGCCTGATCCGCACCCTGCCCGACCTTCAGATTATTCTAGGCGCCCTGCTGCGTAGCATCCCCTCCATCGGCTACGTACTGGTGCTCATGCTGTTGCTGCTGTATGTCTACGCGGTGGCCGGGGTGTTTTTGTTTGGCTCCAATGACCCCTTCCACTTCGGCAACCTGCATACCGCCCTGCTCACCCTGTTCAGCATCCTGACCTTAGAAGGCTGGGTGGATGTGCTGCGCATTCAGTATTTCGGCTGCGAGCGCTTCGAATTGCCCGACCCTACCTTGTGTACAAAGCCCCAGGCCCAGCCCCTGCTGGCGGTGGGGTACATGGTTTCGTTTGTGCTGCTGGGTACCCTGATTTTCCTGAACCTGCTGGTGGGCATTGTGGTAAACAGCATGGACGAGATGCGCAAAAGCCTGCACACTGCCCAAAACCCGCACGCCAGCGAGATGGAGCAAAAACTACAAGAGGCCCAAAGCAAACTGAACGAGGCGCTGGCCCTGCTCCAATCGCTTAAGCCTAAGCGCTAGGCGCTTCCCTTACCCCACCTCGTCACCGCCTGGGGAGGGTGGTCCGGCTCCCTCGAGGCCCCCCTCCCGACGCACGCACGGCGAAACCCGACAGCCGCAGGGCCTGCTGGAGCGCCGCCTGAGCCCCGGCTCCCCCCGCCAGCACCTGCTCGGCAAGGCTCTGCGGGTCGTTGGCAGGGGGCTTGTTGCCCGGCCCACTGCACGAGCCCAGCGGGGCCCAAAAAACGGCCACAAACAACCACTGAGCGACTCCGTGAGGTTTGCTTCCCATACTCATTCCCCGCCTCGAGGCCACCCCACGTCCCGCTGCTACTCCCGGTAATAGACGTCGAGCGTTCCGTCAGGAAGCACCATCACCAGCCGAACGTCGCCCACGTAGGGATCCTTCTCGACCCTCCACGGGAACGACCTGGGGCGGCCAGCCTTGGGGGAGATCGTCAACCGGTTCGCCTCGGCGGTGAACGTTCCTTCCTCCCTCACCAGGACGTTCTGCTGCAGGCTCCCCGTATTTCGCGACGTGAACACGAACTCGTACGAGCCGTCTGGCTTGAAGTGATAGCGCTTCCTCGAGGTGAGGACGGGCCCGGTATCATCCTGAACCCATACGCCCAATAGCGTCGTAGCCATCACCGAGCTCCCCGAGGGGCTCGTCACAGGTCTGGAGTCTTTCCTGGAAGTCGAAAACTCCAAACGGGCCCGGCCGTGCCCTTCGAGCCCCCCCACCTGCGCCCGAGCGGGCGCAGGGCCGAGAAGCGCTCCGCCCACGATAGACAACCCGATAAGCAGGAACCCCAGACGCGCCGGTGGTCAAGCATGAGGTAAGGGTACGAAAGCCCCCGGCCGTCGGCACCCGTGATGGCTCCATGGACTACAATAGCCCTATTGGCTTATGGACAAGGGCTCGAGTCCAGGCTCCTTGGTGCCCTCCAGGGTGAGCGAGCGCTTCAAGCCGGTACTCGCCCGGCGGGTGGGGGTAGCTTTGGGTCTGTGGGGAGAGGCGGGCATCGGCAAGAGCCATACCGCGCGCGAGTTGCTGCAGCAGACACCCTGCCGCAGCTTCAGCCTGCACGCTACTGTCTCGCTACCTGCCCTGGTGCAGCAGCTAGGGGAACCTCCCCGCACCGCCCTGTTCCCGCTGTGGGCCCAGACGCTGCTGGAACGCCTGGGGCGCGGTGAGCCCCTGGGAAGCGAGAAGGCGGCCTCGGCCCTGAGCGCCCTGCTGGCGGCGCTGGCTCCGGTGATCCTGCACCTGGAGGACCTGCACGAGGCCCCGGCGGAGCGGCTCGAGCTCGTGCGGGAGCTGGCCCGCATGGTCTCGCGCACCAGGGGGACGGCCCTGCTGGTGACGAGCCGGGTCCTGCCACCCGAGCCCTTCCAGGCTTTGCGGATAGAACCCCTGTCCTTCGAGGCTTCGAGAAGCCTGCTCGAGGCCGAACTGAGATCGGGCCTTCCCAAGGAAGCCGTCACGTGGATCTACGAGCAAGCCCAGGGAAATCCGCTATTCACCCTGGAGTACCTCCGCCATCTGGCCCGCCAGGGGTTTTTGTGGAATGACGGTAGCTGCTGGCACTGGCGCGCACCCCTCAAGGGCGAAACGCCGCTGACGGTGGAGGCCCTCATCGAACAGGCCTTGAAGGAGGCGGCCAGGGGCGGCCTCGAGGCCATCATTGCGGCCAAGGCCGTGCTGCCTTTGGGGGTTGAAGAGGCCTTCTGGGCCCAGGTCGCGGAGGTTTCGCCGGAGACCCTGGAGTGCGAGAAGGGCCGCCTCGAAGCATTCGGCGTACTGCGAAACGGGGAGTTCGTCCACCCGCTCTACCGCGAGGTCAGCCTGCACCTCCTGCCCCCGCCGCACCGCCAGGAGCTGGCCCGCAGGGCGCTCGAGGCCCTGCAACCCCACGACCCCGAGGAGGCGGCCGCGTACATCGAGGAGGCGGGGCTGGAAAGGGAGGAGGCGCTGGAGCTGCTGGGCCGGGCCGCCGAGCACGCGCGGCAGGCCGGGAATGAGGTCCAGGCGGCGCGCCGGAGGGCGCGGGCGGCGGGCTATGCCCAGGGCGAGGAGCAGGGGCGGATGGCCCTGGAAGCCGCCCAGGTGCTTCAGCACCACGACCTCCCCGAGGCCGCCCGCCTGGTCCGGCTGGCCCTGCCGACCCCGGCGGCCACGGCCGAGACGGTGCGCTTCTACGCCCACTTGCTGGCGCGGCAGGGGCACCCCCCCGACCTCGAGACCCTGCTCGAGGGCCTCCCCCCCAAGCTGCGCGAGGCGGTAGATCTCCCCTCGTTGGCCGTCACCACCTACAACATCGCCGGGAACAACGCCAAGGCCCTCGAGGTCTGGCTGGCCCACCCGCGGCTGCACGACGACCCCTCGCCCGATCTCCTGCGCGCGGCGGCGGCTTCGGCGTTGGCGACGGGCCAGATGGAGATGGCCGAGTCCCTGACGGCCCGGGGCATCGCCACCGCGGACCCGGCCCTGCGCTGCGAGTTCTTGTCCATCCAGGCCCTGACCCACTACCACAGGGGGGAGTATGCGGCGGCCGAGGCCACCCTGGCGCAGGCCCTGGAGATCCTCGGCACCCTCGACGCGCCGCGCCTGCGGGGCACCGTGCTGGTCAACCGGGCGGCTTTCCTGCGGATGCTGGGGCGTTACGACGAGATGGGCCGCTGCCTCGAGGAGGCCCTGCAGATCCGGCGCCAGGCCGGCGACGCCAAGGCCTACGCCTTCGCCCTGGCCGCCCTGGCCGAGCTTTTGGTCGAGCAGGGGCGCTACGGGGCGGCCGAGGAGGCCGTGCTCGAGGCCATCGCTACGCTCGAGCTCTACGGCCCCAACCGCTTCATGGCCAACGCACACTCCATCGCGAGCCTGCTGTACCGTTCCCAAGACACCCCCATCGCCCGGCTTCTCGCCCTCAAGCACGCCGACCTCGCGCTGGGCTACGCCCGCCAGCTCGGCAGCCCCCGGGTGGTGCGGGAGCTGCTCTTCGATGCCTCGCTCGCCAGCACCGGCGCCAGCCAGCCCGAGCGGGGGCTGGCCCTGGCTGCCGAAGCCGAAGAGCTGGCCAAGGCGGCGGGGGATTCGCCCCACGACAACTTCCGCACCCGCTGGGCCAAGGGTTTGGCCCTGGAAGCCCTGGGCGAGCGCGGCGCGGCCGTACAAGCCCTGCGCGAGGCCCTGGAGCTCGCCCGCCTCCTCGGCGTGGCGATCGACGAGTACAAGCTCGGCCTCGAACTCGACCGGCTCACCGGCGACGTGAAGAGCGCCCGCCGGCGGCTGGAATGGTTCGAGGGGCATGGCCTCGTGAATGGGGCCAACCTGGCCCGCCGCTACTTCCCCCAGCTCGCCGAGGCCACCCCCGAGACCCCGCCCGCCGCCCTACGCCTAGAGTTGCTGGGACCGGTGCAGTTTGCTGGGGCGCCCGTGCGCGGCCACAAGCGCCAAGAGCTGCTGGCGCTCTTGCTCGAGGCCCGCGTCGCCGGGCGGGGCGAGGTGGGCAAGCTCGAGCTCCTCGACGTGCTTTACCCCGGCGAGGACGAGGAGAAAGCCGCCTCTGCGCTCAAGGAACTGGTTCACGCCGTGCGCTCGCGCTACGGGGCTTCGGCAATCGTCACCACCCCCACCGGCTACGCGTTGGGGGCCACGGTCGGCTCCGACCTGGAGGAGTTCTTGCGCACCAGCGATACCCGGCTGTGGCGCGGGGCCTACCTCGAGGGCCTCACCTCCTTCAACGAGACCGTGCGCGAGTCGGCGCACCTGGCCCTGCGCGCGCGGGCCGGGGCGCTGCTGGAGGCCGACCCCAAGGAAGCGGCCCGCCTGGGGCGCCTGCTGCTCGAGGCCGACCCCTACGACCTCGAGGCGCTGAGGCTCACGCTCGAGGCCCTGCGCCGCACGGGGAACCACAGGAGCCTGAACCGCCTGTACGAGGAAGCCAGGGCGAGGATGCTCGAGGTGGGGGAGGCCTTACCGGAGCGCTGGCCGGACTTCCTCACCCCGGCTTGAGCAATTCCCGGCAAAACCTACCCCACTTATGACCACGATCTGACCGATCCGGTGACACCCTGGTGCAGCGGGGGGTGGAAGAGCAGGGATTTTTACCGCATCTACTCGCGCTGCGGCGGTGGGGCGTGTCTGCCCCCTGCCAACACGCCCGGCGGGGACAGCATCACAAGGGAAGCTCGCCACACCCAGCTTCAAGGAGGCAATATGTCCAGATTGTGGTTTCTAGTCCTCGGCTTCCTGTTAATCCTGGCCCTCACCGCTTGTCCTAGCGGGGGCGGTTCGACGCCTACTCTAAAGGTCACCCCGCCCTCGGCTACCGTCACCGCCGGGGGGGCGGCCATCCCCTTCACCGCGACCCTGACGGGGGCTTCGGGGACCATCCATTGGAGCCTGAGCCCTGCCAGCGGGAGCGGGACCCTATCCGCCAGTAGCGGCCCCAGCGTGCAATACACCCCGCCTGCCAGTGTGAGCGCTCAGACCAGCGTTACCCTGGCCGCCACCTCGGGTAGCCTTAGCGCCTCGGCAAACATCACCATCAACCCCGCCCCCGGCCCCGCCCTGAGCCTAGTGGAGACCATCGCAGGCCAGACCGGGGTGCGTGGTGGTGCCGACGGCCCTGGCGCTTCAGCCACCTTGGACCACCCCTATGGGGTGGCAGTCACCAAGGCTGCCGGCGCCACCGGCAACGAGGTGATCGTGTACATCGCGGGCCTCAACGAGAGCATCCGCTATGCCCTGGTGGGCTACGCAGGCAACCCGGTGGGCACGGCTATCGGAAAGGGTGCGAGCGGTAGCGTAGACGGCGACGCCAACACCGCCCTGGTGCGAGCCCCAAATGGCATTGCCATCGGCTACGATTCGCCCGCCTACGAAGCCTACGCCTACTGGACCGAAGACGACTCCTGTGTAGTGCGCAAACTCACCGCCTACCCGCTCGACGGGAACCGCAAAGCCGTCACGGTGGCGGGCAAAGCCTATACCTGCGGAGCCGCCGATGGCACGGGGGCGGCAGCCCGGTTCAACCGACCTCGTGGTGTCGTGGTCAACACCCGCACCGGCGAGGTTTTCGTGGCGGACACCTCTAACTACACCATCCGGCGCATCTACGGCGACAGCGTGAGCACCATTGCGGGGCTGGCTGGTCAGCCCGGCGGCGCCGATGGCCCCGGTGCCACTGCACGGTTCTCCAGGCCTACAGGGCTGGCCCTGAACCGCCAGGAAGACCTCTTGGTGGCCGACGGCACCAGCGTGCGCAAGATCACCGCCGGGGTGGTAAGCACCCTTGCCGGAAAGCCAGGCGAGCCCGGCTACAAGGACGGCCCCGGCAGCGAGGCCCGCTTCAACGGGGCTTCGGGCATCGCCGTGGACGAGGTAGGCAACGTCTACGTCTCGGAGACTGGCAACCATACCATCCGCAAGATCACTCCGGAGGGCGTGGTGAGCACCGTGGCCGGGGTGGTGGGCGTGACCGGAGCTGCCGACGGCAGCCTGAGCGTAGCGACCTTCAACACCCCCACCGGGTTGGCCTACTACAACAAACAGCTCTTCGTAGCCGACACCTACAACCAGACCATCCGCCGCATTCGCTAAAGCCCCCAGCGGCAGAAACCACCCCCCGGTCCGTACATCCAGCTCGAAGGAGGAACAATGCTTGGCACAAAACTCCGCAGCCTCACAATCGTCGCTGCCGCCGGTCTCGCACTGGCCGCAAGCACGACCTATAGCATCGTGGTCAACGGGCAGGTGGCCGCCGAAAAGGCCATCGTGGTGAACGGCAAGACCTACGTGCCGCTCTCGGTGCTCAAGGAGCTGGGGGTGGCCTACAGCCTCAAGGGCAACACCCTGACCCTCGGCAAGGCCGCCGCGCCCGCCGCCACCCAGACCCCCGGCGGGGCCAATCAGCGAGCCTCGCTGGAGGGCTGTCTGGGCGAGACCCTCTTCAACGGCATCTGGCGCTTTAAGGTCACGAAGATCGAGCCCATCGTGAAGGACACCGGGGCGCCCATCGAGACCCCCGGCTGGGGCGTGACGGTGGAGCTGCGCAGCGGGGCTAAGGCGAATGTCCAACCGGTCTTCACCGGCGTCCGCGACCAGGGCATCCAGATCGCCTTCGCCGACGCGCAGACCCTCACCGCCGACGCCCTGGACGTGCAGAAGCTCACCTACGCCAACCTCCCGCCGGGCGGGGTCGTCACCCACCAGCTCAAGTTCTGGTACACCTACGACACCCCCAAAGAGCAGATCCAGCCGCCTGCCAAGCTGCTCTTCGAGATCAACCCCAAAGGCTTCGAGAACTCCATCCGGGCCAGCGGGGCGGGCTACACCACCCCCACCCCCAGCTTCCGGGTGCGTCTGGACTGCCGGAAGTAGGCGGAAGGGGGCGAATTGCTGACCGCCACCTGACCAAGGCGGATGCACCCTGGAGCACACAGGAGGAGTGAGCCGTGGAAGAGGCCTGGGGGGTGTTTTACCGCATTTGCCCACGCTGTGCCCGTGCGGTTGCGACGAGCTCGAGCGAGCGCTACTGCATCAACGATGGCACCCGCATGCTCGAGGCCTGCCCCGGTTGCGGGGCCCGGATCACCTCGCCCTACGCCCGCTTTTGCAGCAGGTGTGGGCGGGAATTCCTGTGGGGATACAAGCCTTCGCAGACGAGGGCGGGTAAAGGAGGACTGGAATGAAGCATTGGTTCGCTGTATTGCTGCTGGTCGCTTTGCTCACGGCCTGCACCCAGAGCAACACTGGGGGTGGCTCAAACGCCGTCATCATCAAGGCCGCCGATGGCGGGGTAGTTGAGGTGGGCGGGGCCCGGCTCACCATCCCGCCGGGGGTGCTGAGCCAGGATGCCAAAGTGACCCTGGAGGTGAAGGCCGAGCCTGCCGAGCCCCAGGACAACCCGATGCGCCCGGCCGGGCCCTCGGTGGGCGTGGACCTGGGTGGGGCCAGCCTCAAGGCCGCGGCCACCCTCGAGCTGCCCACCAACTCGGCCGCCCCCGAGGGCAGCCCGGTGGTCCTGGAGACCCTCGCCAAGCCCGAGGCCGGCGAGCCCCGGCTTTGGGTGCACGCGGCCAAGGCTGCCGGTACGGGCACGACAGGGGTCTCGGGACAGGGCCTGGGCAAGCTCGTGTATGCCATGAAACGGGCCGGTCTGTACACCGCCTACGTGGTGCCCACCCCCAAACCCAGCGAGGGCGGAGCTCTCCCGCTGCAAGTGCCCTTCTACTACCAGGCCGGCCTGCCCTGGTGCACCCCCACCTCGCTCTCCATGGTGCTCAACTTCTACCAGCCCCAGCCCGCGCTGGTCTCCAACCCCAAGACCCCCGGAGGCTTCGCCAGCAACTACGGCCTGGCCAGCCTGATCAAGCAGCCGGCAAATAGCGGCTCTGGGGTCGGGTCGATCCTCCAGGCCGCGGGCATCCCCGAGAGCGCCTACAGCTTCATGCGCTGGGACGCCGAGCTCATCCCCAGCGACACCTCGAGCGGGAACATCGACGCCTTCAAGGGCTACGTGGCCATAGCCACCCTCCTGGGGCGCAAGCCGGTGTGGACTGGCTCCGACCGCCAGTGGCACGCCTTCGTGATCACGGGGGTGACCACCGACGGCGTCTACATCGCCGACTCCAACGCCCGCCCCAACAGCGACTGGAATGGCACCCACCCCTCCATGAGCTGGAAGGCCTTCCGCGAAGCCAACTGCACGCTCAAAGACCCGAGCGATCCCTCCAAGGGCTGTGCCGACTCGGGCGACGCGGCCCAGCCCGACCTCTACACCCTGATCTTCTACAGTGCCCCCAAGCCCGAGAGCGAGCGGCGCGGCTCCATCGAGCTCTCCCACGGCGACACCCTCTACTTCGGCGGCGTGGGCTTCCCCTTCCCGGCTTCCCTCATCTTCCGCAACCCCTCTAACCGGGTGATCTCGCGCTGGAAGTGGGACGGAACCTACCCCAACGGCTACTACTACAGCGACGAGGCCACCACCCTCCCCACCTTCCCCTACAGCCACAACCTGGTGCAAGACATCGAGTTCCGTTACCTCATCTACCGCAGCAGCCGCATGGTGGTGAGCTTCAACGTGGTCAACGTGACCAACGTGGCGCTGGGCTTCGAGATCGAGGCCAGGCTCTACGTGAGTGGGAGCCTGAAGGCCCAGAAGTTCGCCAACGTGAACGTGGAGGCTTACAACCTCGAGCCCGTGAACCTCGACTTCGGCAACCTGGCGGGCGTGGTGGGGACGGTAGGCGGGCCCACCCCGGCGCGGCTGGAGCTCAACCTGCGCCAGGGCGGCGCCTTGCAGGACGTCAAGCACATCGCCTTCAAGCTGGCCCCCGACCCCACCGACTTGCCCAAGGTGCGCATCCTGGTGCCCAGTGTCCCCACCACCTTGCTCAAGGGCGAGCCCTTCACCTTCCGCGGCGAGGGCTTCGACGCCCACACCCTGCCCGATGGTCGCGCCCGGCTGGCCTGGTTCGAGGGCGCCACCCCCCTGGGCAACGGCGGCCAGTACACCTTCACCCCCACCGCCGCCGGCTCGCGTACCCTGACCCTCGTCGCCACCGGCGAGTACGGCCTGCAAGCCGCCACCTCGGCCACCGTCAACGTCATCGACCCCACCCGCACCCCCGGCGAGATCGTGATCGTGGAGCCGAAGAACGGCGCCGAGTACTGGAGCCCCGACATCAACCAGCCCATGGTCGACGTGCCGCTGGTGGGTTACGCCACCTACTCCAACGGCGCGGCGGTGCCCGGCGAGCGGCTGGTGTGGAGCGTCCAGGGCCAGGGCGAGGCCGAAAAGGAGGTGGGGCGGGGCTCGAGCCTGAGCGTGAAGCTGGCGGGTGGCCGCAACTACGCACGGCCCTACACCATCCGCCTCACCGTGCTCAGCGACAGCGGGCAGCCCATCGGCAGCAAGACCGTGAACATCACCGTCGGGTACACCTATCTTGGCTAGGCGGAAGGCAAGCCATGACCATGATCCGAATCTGCAGCATTCTTCTGGGCCTGCTGCTGGCAGCTTGCAATACAGGCAGCCCCGCCAGTTCCCCCACGATCAACCTCTTCACTGCCACACCCGCCAGCCTGCCTAGCGGCGGAGGAAGCGTGAAGCTCGAGTGGGACGTCACCGGCGCGAGCAGCCTCGACATCAGCGGGGTGGGCAGCGTGACCCCCACCAACAAGGGCAGCAAAACCGTGAGCGTCAGCGCCAGCCAGACCTTCACCCTCACGGCCACCAACAGCGCCGGGAGCGTGAGCAAGGAGGCCTCGGTGACGGTGGCCCCCGCGCCTTCCATCCACATCAACCCCGCCTCGAGGGCCTTCGTGGCCGGCGACCCCGGCAGCAGCTTCGACGCCGTGGTGAGCGACTCCTCAGCCACGGTGAGTTGGACGCTCTCCGGAGTGGGAAGCCTGAGCTCCAACAGCGGACTGAGCGTCATCTACACCCCACCCGCCAGCGTGGCCACCATGCAAAACGCCACCCTCACCGCCACGCTCGAGGGCACCGGCCTGAGCGCCAAGGCCACCATCAGCGTCGTCCCCGCCGTGCTCAGCGGAGGGGTGCTGTTCTACAAGGCCGATGGCTCGGGAGCACTGGGAACCCTGGATAGCGCCGGGGCCTACACCCCGGTCAGGAGCTACGCCGCCGGGGATCTGCCCGCCGGGGTCAGCCACTTTGGCAAGCCTTACGAGCTGTACGAGCTGTTTTACAACTCCACCGACGGCTCAGGAGCGCTGGGCAGCTTCGACGGAGCGGGGAATTTCCGCAAGCTGCGGATCTACAGCGCAGGGGATCTCCCCGCCGCCCAGGATCAGATGGTGAGCCTGAACGACCGCCTGGTGTTCTACAAGGCCTCCACCGGGACCACCCTCTGCGGCAGCTACGGCGACAACTACGACTTCAGCAACCCCGTGACCCAGACCGGCTACTCCACGGACTGGAACCTCGTCGTGCGGGTGAACGACGACAACGGGGTGTTCTTCTACAACTACAACGGCACCGGGGGCTATGGGACCTACGACGCGGCCTGCAAGTGGTCGTACCTCTACTCCAATTACGGCCCCAGCACCGACTGGAGCCACATCCTCCGCACGCCCGGCGGGGTGCTCTTCTACCGAAAGAGCGACGGGATCGGCGCGCTCGGCACCTTTGCCGCCAACGGGGTCTTCACCCAGACCGGCACCTACACCTCGGGGCAACTGGCGAAGGGTTGGGAGCAGGTGACGAACACCTCGGCGGGAGTGCTCTTCTACAAGGCCGACGGCTCGGGCGAACTCGGTACCTTCAGCGGCAATACCTATACCAAGCTCAAGTCCTATGCCGCCGGGGAACTGCCTGCTGGGGCAGCGCTGGTGGTGCCGGTAGGAAAATAGCTGCGGAAGTCGCTGCGTCAGACACGGCGGTTGGCGGTGGCCAGCGGGTAATATGGCCATACGCAAGCAAAGCTGTTTGCTGGCTTCAGCACGGACTTACGCTCGGCGCAGTGAAGAGCCGCGGGCCCTTGGCAAGCTGGTACTCGGGGGCCTCGGGCAAAGGGCAACCAGGGGTTGGAGGTACTTAGAGGCTGTCGTAAAAGCCTGGTATCCTGACAGGGTGGCGGCTACACGGAGATCTTACCCTAGCGATCTGCCAGATGCGGCATGGGCCTTCCTGGAGCCCCCAATCCTGGTAGCTGCCCCGCCGTCCCCCGGCGGGAGATGGTGAACGCCATCCTGATATGTTTTGGAAAATGGCCTCCAGTGGCGGACCCTGCCCCACGGGTCCACGGTCTACCCCTACTTCTGCAAAGGGCCGCGGGAGGGGGTGTGGGCACGGGTAGCCCAGACCCTGGCCCGCCGGGACCGAGCGCGGGCGGTACGCTGCTCCCAGCGCCCTGGTAATGGACAGCCCGTCGGTGAAGACGAGCGAAAAGGGGGCCCCGCGGGTAGGATGGAGGGAAGAAGGTCAAGGGGCGGAAGCGCTGACCTCTAATCACCTCCCCCTCCCCCACTCCGCCAGGGCCCTCAAGGCCACCTTCTGAATCGCAGGAGGACCCAGAACCAACGCATACC